>Ga0116184_10002863_pt1 | contig 14607 bp, 13 predicted proteins | sample AD_JPNNA5_MetaG_FD_89886 | JGI IMG/M metagenome (GOLD analysis project Ga0116184, IMG submission 89886) | Active sludge microbial communities of municipal wastewater-treating anaerobic digesters from Japan - AD_JPNNA5_MetaG | ecosystem: Engineered > Bioreactor > Anaerobic > Digestate | place... | reverse complement strand
TATCGATAAAATCTCTTCTACCATTTCTTGCTTGCCTAAGAAACGAACTTCATCGTCCATTCCTTTCTCGCGACATAATTCTTCTATCTTATGACGATCGGGACCATCACCAATCATTAAAAGTTTTGCAGGTATATCTTTACGCACAATATCAAAAACTTCAACAACATCTTGCACACGTTTTACCTTTCTGAAGTTTGAAGTATGTACAATTAATTTCTCTCCGTTAGGAGTAATTGCTTTGCGGAAATGATCTTTAGGCTTTTTAGAAAAACGTTTTAAGTCGATGAAATTGGGAATCACCTCAACATCTTTTGTTATCTTGAAATTCTTGTAGGTATCCTTCTTTAAACTATCAGAAACAGCAGTCACTCCATCGGAATGATTAATAGCAAATGTTACTACAGGCTCATAACTTGAATCGCGCCCAACCAGTGTAATATCGGTACCGTGTAATGTTGTTACTATCGGCAATCTAATTCCGTGTGATGATAAAATTTGTTTCGCCATATATGCCACCGACGCATGCGGAATAGCATAGTGCACATGTAAAATGTCTAACTTTTCATGCAATGCCACATCCACTAACTTGCTCGTTAAGGCAGATTCATACGGCACATAATCGAATAATGCGTATTGCGCTGCAGTTACTTCATGGTAAGATATGTTCTCAGAAAAGCTATCGAGACGTACAGGCTGGCTGTACGTTATAAAATGAATTCTATGACCTTTCTCGGCTAATGCTTTTCCAAGCTCTGTAGCCACCACTCCACTACCTCCGAAGGTAGGATAACAAACAATTCCAATTTTCATAAAATCAAGATTCCAACAAAGTTAAGGTTTATTGGTAGGCGATTATCGAGGGTTAAAATTTTATAATAGAACAAAAAAAATGCCATTCGGTTTATTAGACAGCGCAAAACACTGATTAACAATGCTCTAATATTAAACTTACCATCAAGCAGGATCTTTAAAATCCAACAATAATCATCTGAAGTTGATGATTATTTAATGTTTAATGCATCGTATAGTACTTGCATTAAATCTGTCCGGATGTTCAACTTCGCCAGTTTATTGTTTGCCGCAGAAGGATATACCCTATTCGATAAGAAAATGAAAATGATATTATGTTCAGGATCAACCCATGCGCAAGTACCGGTGAATCCCGTATGTCCGAAAGTTCTTGGTGATGCACTTTTAGCTGTTGGACCATTTTTACTTGAATCGGGTTCAGGCTTATCGAAAATGAATCCGCGGCGATTGTCGGTCCCAGGAAATGCTTGAGAAGTAAAACGCAAAATAGTTTCTTTCTTCAAGAATCTCTTTCCACCATACATTCCTCCGTCCAATAACATTTTCATGATAGCAGCTAACGATTGAGCATTGGTGAAAACACCTGCGTGTCCGGCTACTCCACCAAGCATTGCTGCTGCAGGATCATGAACGTATCCTTGCACCAAACATTTTCTAAAAACAGTATCAACTTCAGTTGGAACGATAATCGATTTATCGAAACGCTTTAAAGGTTGATATCCTGTTTGCCATAAACCCATAGGTTTATAGAAGTTGTCGTTCACATATTCATCGATTGTTGATCCTGTTATTTTTTCAATAATGTGCTGAAGAATAATTATTCCTAAATCAGAATAAACATATTTTCCGGGAGGATTTACCTCAGATTCAATAATAGTTTTCCAAATCGTTTCTTTGTAGTCATTTCGTAAAAACAAACTATCCGTCACTTGAATTGTAAATCCATCTTCATATGATTTTCGATATAAATCGGGATTCAATCCGTTTGAATCGATGGTACTTTTATAAAATGGAATCCATGCAATTAATCCGGCTTCATGTGCCATTAACTGATTAACCGTAATATCTTTTTTGTTTGAATGACGAAGTTCAGGTAGATATTTCGATGCTTTTGCTTCAGGATCTAACTTATGCTTTTCATACAATAACATTGCAGCTAATGCCGATGAAGCCATTTTCGTTACTGAAGCAATATCAAACAAATCTGTATTCGTTACTGCTCGTAAGCTATCATAAGTAAAATAACCAAACGACTTGTCATAAATCACTTTATTGTTAACAGCGAATAACAGTTGACAACCGGGCATTACCGAATCACGAATTGCACTATTGATAATAGAATCTGCCTTGCTGAAATAAGCCGTTTCAATTCCCATATCCTCCGGCATTGTATACTTCAAAAGATTAACAGAAGATGTGCTTAAGCCAGTTCCTGCGGGGATATCTTCATTGATGGTAACAGGCAATTTCCCTGTAAAAGTTGACACTCCAAAAATTTTCTGCGCTGTTATCCATTGAGGATAATATGTATCTTCATAACACTGCACTAATACGTCTTGATGATCAAGATCTTTAAGTTTTCCTAACACATACGCATTACCGAAAACACACAAAATCGACTTCTTCCAATGAGCTATTCGAGCTGCCGTTTTAATTACAGTTTCTGATAGCCCGAAATTTTTAGAAGCATTTGTGCTGGTATTATGAATGCTTACAATGACTCTATCGTATTCATCTAATCGACTTAAAACACTATCAACCATAGTTGCTGAAGCATCCTTTGGTAATGCATAACAATCAACTTTACCGTAAATATTCAATGCACGTTGAAAGTTATTATTCATTGTATCATTCAATACTAGCGAAGCCATGCAATCACGGTAATACGGACTTAGCGGAAGAACATTATTCTCGTTTTTCAACAGTGTTATTGATGATTCATACAATGAATAATCAAGCCAAGCAGAGCTATCGGGATTCAATTCCTTGTACAAATTCTCTGTTTTGATTGGAGAATAATGATTTAATCCCGACCAACATTTCGCCGCAAGAATTTTCTTCACTCGTCGATCAACTTCCGACTGTTCAATTTCACAATTCTGAATGGCAAAATGTAAACGTTCAATCGCTTTTGGGATATTCTCCGAATACAATAAAACATCATTACCGGCTTTAAAGGCTAACAATTCTAATTCGCCGGGAGGATAATAACCCGCTACTCCTTTCATATTAAGAGCGTCGGTAAATATTAGTCCATTGAAGCCTTCCTCCTTTTGCAAGAGATTTGTTACAACTTCAGGCGACAAAGTGCATGCTCTATTTGGAGTCGAATCAATAGCAGGAATGAAGAGATGTCCTACCATTACCGAAGCCACACCACTATCAAATAATTTCCTAAACGGAACTAACTCTAAAGTATCTAATTCGGCCCGAGTAGCATTCACCACTGGCAACGATAAGTGCGAATCTGTATCAGTATTGCCATGTCCGGGAAAGTGCTTAGCACAAGCTAAAACCCCTCTATCCTGCATTCCTTTCATGTACTGATATCCGAATTCGGTTACACTATTTTTATCTTCACCAAATGAGCGGCTATTGATAATCGGATTAGCAGCATTATTATTTACATCGACAGTCGGAGCAAAATTGATTTGAATTCCCAAGCGTTTGCATTGCTCCGCGATTTCATTTCCCATTTTATAAACTGCCTCAGGATCACCTCCGGCAGCAAGAGTCATTTGTCGCGGGTAACGAACTGTACTATCTAAACGCATGCTTAATCCCCATTCCCCATCGATACCTATCATTAATGGAATTCGTGAATGTTCTTGATAATGATTGGTCAATATCGCTTGTTTGTAAGGAGATCCCTTGAAGAAAATAAGTCCGCCAAGCTTAAATGAATCGATCAGAGACAATACTTGATAAACATGAGCCGAATCTTTATTTGAGAATGGATCCAGCATAAAAAGCTGTCCGAGTTTCTCTTGATACGTCATTGATGAATACACTGAATCTGCCCAGCTCACGGAAGCATTGTTCAGATAAACAGGAACAGATGTACTCTTTTGTGCATTACCCGTCTGCAATGACAGAACGAAAGTGGTAGCTAATAGAATAATTATCCTAAAATAATTTAAGAAAGAAATAGATTTCATGATATGCAATACTACGCAAAACTGATGCCTGATATTGCACCATCCTAGGAAGTAATTCACATAAATACGTGAATTAAAAAGCCGGACAAAAAGTCCGGCTTAGAAAAAATGCTATAGGTTTATTGAATCGCGGGACCACCCTCCATCTTACGGGATCGAAGTTGTTTGTATTCATCACGACAATTTTTACAATAAAACCACTCACTCGTAAAAGTTGTTAATTCTTCTTTTCCACAACTATCGCATACCCGAGTAGACTCGGTCCGTTGGTATTGAAGTTTCCCTAAATGTTCGTCGATATATACCGGAGGGAAATCAAATAAATTCGTTTCTTCTAATAATCGAGGATGAACGGGATAAAAGCCGTTAGCTCCCTTCACTCCTACTAAAACTACTCGCTTACCCATATTTCTCAGATGCTTGATAAGCGGTTGGTAATCTACGTCACCGGCTAAAATACAAGCAATGTCGAATGCCCCCGGCTGGAAAGCTTGAGACATTGCAGCTGTAGAAAGACCTACTTCTAAACAATTTTCACGACGCCCTGTCTCCTTATTCTTAAAATCGAATTCGTAAATTTCAGTGTTGTAAGCACATCGTTTATTCAACATTTCATAGAATTGCTTTTCACGAATGTTATCATGTCCGGGCTTATTAATAGCTATTGTTCCGAAGTAATAGGTCCTTACCATATCTACCTTGGACTCCACTTGTTCTTCCAAATGGTTTTTTACTAATAATGGCAGTGAACGATAATCTAATTCAAAATCTTGGCGACCATCCAAATTCAATAGGTATGGTCGTACATGATACAACCAGCTACCATCAATAAATAACATTGCTTTTACCATTCTGTAAATTTATTAAAACAGAGTTCTAAATATCAAGAAAAAATATCAATTAAATGCAGCTGTTGAAAAATACTACAAGAATCAAGTATTTAATCTATTCAAATAGTGGTCCTATTTATATCCGCTAAATCATACTTAATATAAAAAACACCGTCTAATAGTTGTAATAATAAACAACTTCGTATATCCATAGCGTTAGTTTATACCGCTACTTGGAAATCGCGAAGGGCATCATTAAGAGATGTCTTTTGATCGGTACTTTCCTTTCTTTTACCAATGATCAAGGCGCATGGCACTTGGTATTCACCCGCAGGGAATTTCTTAGTATATGATCCCGGAATCACTACAGATCTACTCGGAACAACTCCTTTATACTCGATAGGCTCAGACCCGCTGACATCAATGATTTTAGTCGATTTTGTAAGTACAACATTTGCTCCTAAAACTGCTTCTTTTTCAACTTGAACACCTTCTACAACGATACACCGAGAGCCAATGAAACAATTATCTTCAATAATAACCGGTGCAGCTTGTACAGGTTCAAGTACTCCGCCAATACCAACTCCTCCGCTAAGGTGGACGTTCTTCCCGATTTGAGCACAAGAACCCACAGTTGCCCATGTGTCGACCATAGTACCTGAATCAACATAAGCACCAATATTGACATAACTTGGCATCATAATGACCCCTTGAGCCAAAAAACTGCCATATCGGGCTATAGCATGAGGGACAACCCTCACTCCTTTTGCGGCATATCCGTTTTTTAGTGGAATTTTATCGTGAAATTCAAAAGGACCGATCTCAAAAGTCTTCATTTGCATGATCGGGAAATACATAATAACCGCTTTTTTAATCCATTCGTTCACTTGCCATCCGTTGGCAACCGGTTCAGCTACACGAATTTCGCCTGCATCAAGCATTTCCACAACCGACTTTATAGCATGTTGTGTTTCAGGTTGCTGCAGCAATGAGCGGTCGTTCCAGGCATTTTGAATTAAGATCTGTAACATCGTTTTTAGGCTTAAAATGTAAATATCATTCGTGTAATCACCCCAAAAATATAAATTTAAGGGCAGTTCTTGCTACCTTTGCGGCAATGGCAAGAATAATGGCAATTGATTTTGGAAGTAAACGTACCGGTTTGGCAGTAACCGACCCTTCCCAGATAATTGCTACCGCTCTCGAAACTGTTCCTACACATCAATTGTTCGATTACCTCAAAAACTATATTTCGAAAGAAAATGTAGAATGTATTGTGGTAGGCGATCCACGTCGACTAAACAATGAGATGTCGGAAACCACCCACCTCACCAATCAATTTGTAAATAAATTGAAAAGGGAAATTCCGGGTATTCCAGTAAAACGTCTCGATGAGCGTTATACGTCTGTAATGGCCGCAAAGAGTTTAATTGAAAGCGGGCAATCAAGAAAAACACGTCAGGATAAGTCGGTCCTCGATAAAATAAGTGCCACTATTCTATTGCAAAACTATTTATCAACACTTCCTCCAAAGAATTTATGATTTACCCTATTGTAGCTTACGGCGATCCGGTATTAAGAAAGAAAGCAGAACCTATCAGCAGCGACTATCCTAAGTTAAAGGATATACTGCAAAATATGTTCGATACGATGTATAAAAGCTCCGGTGTTGGACTGGCTGCTCCTCAAGTGGGCTTATCTATTCGCTTGTTTATTATTGATACTACTCCTTTTAAAGATGAAGAAGCAGGGACAGAAAACTTCAAGAAAGTATTTATCAATGCTCAGATTATTGAGGAAGAAGGAAAGAAATGGAAGTTTAATGAAGGATGCTTGAGTATTCCGGGAATTCGTGAAGATGTTGAACGTTTACCAAACCTTACTATTCGTTACCAAGACGAGAACTTTGTAGAGCATACTGAAAACTTCTCAGGAATCATTGCTCGTGTTATTCAACACGAATACGATCACATTGAAGGAATTCTTTTTACCGATAAATTAACTCCACTGAAAAAACAATTATTGAAAGGTCGCTTGAACGATATTTCAAGAGGAAAAGTTGATGCCGATTACAAGATGAAATTTTACGTAAAGAAATAATTTCAGGCAATGAACTCCACTCGCATTTTTTTAATCGGATTTATGGGATCCGGAAAATCATCGGTTGGAAAGGAATTAGCAAAACTTTTAAAATTCAAATTTATCGACCTCGATGAGGTAATCGAAAAGAGCGAAAAAAAATCAATCGCTTCCATCTTCTCTGAATTCGGTGAACACGGGTTCAGAAAAATCGAACAAGCTGCATTGCTAAATTTATTGCAACACAAAAATATTTTGATCGCTACCGGCGGAGGCTGCGCTGCATTCAGGAATAATTTAGAATTAATGAATGATGCCGGAGTAACTGTTTATCTCGACGCTCATCCAGGAACTTTGTTTCACCGATTGGCTCCCGAAAAATTGGGTCGACCATTGATTGCTTCTAAAGGTGATATCGACTTAATGGAATACATCATTGATAAATTAGAGGAAAGAATTCCTTTTTACAATAAAGCTCAATTAAAAGTAGATGCCGGCGAAAGTATCCGTGAAGTAGCAAGAAACATTGAAATACAACTACACAGTCAACAATAAAAAAAGCACCTATCGGTGCCTTTAATTTTATATTACCAATCCTTTTCAGGATTACCACTTGTCGCTTCAAAACGCTTAGCTTTTTTCTTTTGAAGATTTTGCTCTTCATTCTTCAAAGCTTGTAACATTCGCTCTGCTTCTTCTTTTGAAATTTTAGGTTGAGCTTTTTGTTGCTTCGCCTGCTCTTTCTGCTGCTGTTGCTTCTGTTGATCTTGCTGTTGTTGCTTTTGTTGATCTTGTTTTTGCTGATCTTGCTTTTGTTGCTGCTGCTGTTGATCCTTGTTTTGATCTTTATTCTGATTCTTCTGATCTTTATTTTTTTGATCTTTATTTTGCTGCTGTCTTAATTTAGAAAGAGCATACGCCAAATTATAACGAGCATCGTCATCATTCGGATTTAATCGCAATGCCATCTTGTATGCCTCTAAGCTTTCTTGGTACTTCTCAGCATTCATCAATGTATTTCCTAGGTTGTAATATGATTTCGATAGCTCACCGGGATTTTTACTCATGCCCGACGATTGCAAGAATTGCTTTCCCGCTTCATCATAATTTTTCTGCTTGTAGTATGCATTACCCAGATTATAATTTCCTGCAAAGCTCTGAGGATCTTTTTCTAATGAGCTCTTATAATCGATCTCGGCGTCTTTGTATTTCTTATCGTTGTAGGCGCTATTGCCTCTGCGAATCATATTATTCGCTTTTTGAGCAGATACAGTAAACGATATCAAAATCGGAAGTATGTACAAGTACTTTCTCATCATGCTTCTTTTTTAGTTACACCAAACGGATTTAATTTCGCAAACCATTTGCTTTTCTTTTCTCCAAGCAAGAAGTCAATTATCAATAATATAAATGCACCCGCAAGAAAATACTGGAATTGATTTTCGTAGTCGGTATACATCTTCGCTTTAAACTCTTTTTTATCGAGTCCGTTGAGTTCTTTCAGAATCAAATCGAGTCCGTCATCACTATTCGTTGCTTGTATAAATCGACCTTTCCCGGCATCAGCAATTTCATTCAACATATTTTGGTCGAGTTTAGAAATAACTGTAGCACCTGAATTATCTTGTCTGAAACCCACTCTCGTCCCGTTATTATAAATGGGGATAGGCGCACCGCTAGCAGAACCCATTCCGATAGTATACACTTTAATTCCTTGCTCTGCTGCACTCTTAGCCGATTCTATTGCATCATCTTCGTGATTCTCACCATCTGTAATTACCACAATAGCACTATGCTTTTTAATTGTATCGGTAAAAGATGTTGAAGCCATATCGATTGCGGCTCCAATCGCTGTTCCTTGTTTAGGAACGATATCAGTTTCGACTTGTGAAAGAAAAAGTTTAGCCGCGGCATAATCAGTTGTAATAGGAAGTTGCATATAAGCATCACCGGCAAACACAACAATTCCTATACGATCACCTTCTAAGCGATCGATCAATCGACTAACAGCTTGCTTAGAGCGTTCCAGACGATTCGGACGAATATCTTCTGCATTCATACTATTGGAAACGTCCATGCAAATAATAATATCAGATCCTTTGCGCTTTACTTCCTCTAATTTCGATCCAATCAGTGGTCCACATACTCCTACAACCATTAAAATAAATCCTGTCCATAGTATCCAGAATTTCATTCCGGGACGAGAAACAGAAACATCAGGAAATAATCGTTGTACTAAAAACGGATTACCGAATTTCTGAATAGACTGCTTTTTCCATCGGCGCATCATATAATACAATATCAGCAGCACCGGTGCAAGTGCAAACAGATAGATCATTGATGGATGTTGAAATTTAAACATAGTGAATCAGCAAATCGATTTATGGTAAACTCTTTAATAATGTATAACGTAATATCAACTCAGCAACGAAGAATGACAGCGCTATCAATGCAAACGGAAGGTATTCTTCAGTATGGCGATTGAACTCAGTTACTTCAATCTTCGACTTCTCCATTCTGTCGATTTCTTTGAAGACTCCTTCTAACGCTTTGTTATTCGTAGCACGGAAGTATTTTCCATCGGTGTTACCTGCTACTTGAGTAAGCAGATCTTCATCGATTTGAACTTCCATATTTTGGTACTGAACTCCGAAAGGTGTTTTGAAAGGATAAGGTGCCATTCCCTTCGTTCCTACCCCAATTGAATAGACACGAATGCCGAAAGTTTTCGCAATTTCCCCTGCAGTTGCCGGAGGAATCGACCCTGAATTATTTACTCCATCAGTAATAAGAACGATTACCTTACTTTTTGTTTTAGCATCTTTTAATCGCGAAACAGCAGTAGCTAATCCTTCGCCAATTGCAGTACCGTCTTCCAGCATTCCCGGCTTAATATCTTTCATTAAGTTTCGTAAAACAGAATGATCAGAAGTAATAGGACATTGCGTAAAACTTTCTCCACTGAAAATCACTAAGCCGATTAAATCATTGGGACGACCATCAATAAAATCGAGTGCCACTTTCTTTGCTGCTTCGATACGATTCGGACGAAAATCTTCTGCCAACATACTCGTTGAAATGTCGAGCGCAACAACAATGGAGATACCTTCTGTTGTTACGTTTGAAGAACTTGAAGACGACTGAGGACGAGCCAAGGCAACGATCAAGAAAGCGATTGTAATAAATCGGAATACCAAAGGAACATTAACCAATCGTTGCTTAAACGATTTAGGATAATTCCTAAATGCATCGGTACTGCTTATGTTTATTACGGGACGAGTAAATCGCTTTACTTTCCAATAGTATGCAGCCATCAGAGGTAAAATCAACAGCAGCCAAAAGAACTGAGGATGCTTAAATGTAAAGGAACTCCAATCAAATAAACTCATGACTGCACCTCCTTTTTATTTTCAGTTTCATCAACAACAGGATTTTTCTCTTGTTCAGGAGTGGTCATTGCAACAAATGAAACTGCATTTTTAAAACTTAATTCATGTTCCGAATTATGTGGTATCACTTTGGCAAACTTCACTAAATCGGCTAGACGCAAAACATATGCTAATTCATCTTGCAATTGCTTATCCGTTTGCTGAATGAAACCATGGGCCAATATTTCATCTGACGTTAACTCCATTGCAGGCAATAACCATCGATGTTGAATATAAACCCTTAAAATATCTGTTAACTCACTATAATATCCTTTCACCTGATTCTTTTGCCATAACTGCTTTTGCTCAAGTTCATTGAAAGCGGTCATTGCAATTTCATATGCAGGTTTCCTAATGATAGGCTTTCCTTCAGCTAAATCATCTTTCTTCTTTGCATTAATGAAATAAAGAATAACTGCACCAACAATCAAAATTACAACCAGCCATAGCAATATCATCAACATAATAAAAAACATATCGTATGGCACTTCAACTACACTATGAATATCACGAATTGCTTTTGTTGTGTCAACAGGGACCAGATAAACAGAAACTTGCAAAGGATCGGTATATGCTTTAACCGGTTCCCCTTTGAAATTATAATCGATAACAAATCCCGGGACAGTATATGAACCCGAGTCGAAGGCCATTAATGTTACCTTTTGTGATCGAAGTAAAATTCCCTGGTCATCAACAGGCATCGTATCAACTCCTCCATTCTGAACAACTTCTAACCCTCCAATAGAATCAGAGATATAAGGCCAATTGATTGAAATGGATTTGGGTTGTGTTATTGTAAGCTCTAACGTAAACGGCTGTCCGATTACTACTTTTCCCGTATCGAGTTTTGCAGTAGCCACCACACCTTGCCCATTCATCAAAAATGGAAAAAGCAATGCTATATAGAGTAAAACAATTCTTTTCATTCTATCAGGCTCTTCTTTCGCGACGTTTAAATAAATTCAACAATGGCTGCACGTAAGGTTGATCGGTACGCAATAATGTATGGTCGACTCCACTTCTATTCAACAATTCATTTACTCTTCTATCTGTTTGCTTCCACCATAAATTATAATCGCGGCGGAGGTTTGCATTCGAAGTATCCATCAAACTCACTTCACCGGTTTCAGCATCCACAAATCGCACTAATCCTACATCAGGCATTTCTGCTTCTCTTGGATCCATGATTCGCAACGCAGCGAGATCATGTTTTTTAGAGGCGACTTTCAAAGCATCTTCATATCCCATTCCGATAAAATCGGAGATCATAAAACAGATACTTTTTTTCTTGATCATATTATTCAAGTACCGCAAAGCACCGCCAATATCAGTGCCCGTACCTGTAGGTTGAAAATTAATCAACTCACGAATAATTCTCAAAATATGTGTCTTTCCTTTTTTAGGAGGAATGAACAACTCAATTTTATCGGAGAAGAAAATCACACCCGCTTTATCATTATTTTCAATTGCAGAAAAAGCTAATACTGCCGTAAGTTCGGTAATCAAATCACGTTTAAATTGAATGTTAGTCCCGAAATTCCCGGAAGCGCTCACATCCACCAACATCATAACTGTTAACTCGCGTTCTTCTTCAAATACTTTTACATAGGGATGATTGAATCGAGCGGTAACATTCCAGTCGATATTTCTCACATCATCACCTTCTACATATTCGCGCACCTCACTGAATGCCATTCCACGCCCTTTGAAGGCGGAATGATACTCGCCTGAGAAAATCTGAGATGACAACCCTCGGGTTTTAATCTCGATCTTCCTGACTTTCTTCAGTAATTCTGACGATTCCATACTAATTGAATTCTCTTTAAGAAAATACTATGGTACTTCTACAATGTTTAATACTTCATTAATCACTTCATCAGTAGTGATGTTTTCAGCTTCCGCTTCGTACGTGAGTCCGATACGGTGACGCATAACATCATGGCAGATAGCTCTCACATCTTCAGGAATCACATAACCTCTTCTCTTAATGAATGCATAAGCTTTAGCTGCTAAAGCAAGATTTATACTTGCACGCGGTGATCCTCCGTAGCTGATTAAATTCTCGATTTTCTTCAGATTGGAATCCTTCGGATAACGCGTAGCGAAAACGATATCAAGAATATACTTCTCAATTTTCTCATCCATGTAAACTTCACGCACTGCGTGACGTGCTTTCACAATTGTATCGGCACTGATTACAGGATTGATTTTCGGAAACTCCTGAGCAAGGTTCTGACGAATAATCATTCGCTCATCTTCCTTTGTAGGATATCCGATAGTTACTTTCAACATAAAGCGATCGAGTTGTGCTTCAGGTAAAGGATAAGTTCCTTCTTGCTCAATCGGGTTTTGTGTTGCCAATACTAAGAAAGGCTCAGGAAGTTTAAATGTCTCATCGCCGATAGTTACTTGACGCTCTTGCATGGCTTCTAACAAAGCACTTTGCACTTTAGCCGGTGCACGGTTGATTTCATCAGCCAATACGAAATTTGCGAATAATGGTCCGCGGCGCACGGTAAACTGCTCTTGCTTCTGATTATAAATCATAGTACCTACTAAATCGGCAGGCAGCAAGTCGGGAGTAAATTGTAATCGGCTGAATTTTGCCTGTATGGCCGACGAAAGCGACTTAATCGCTAATGTCTTTGCCAATCCCGGAACCCCTTCTAAGAGGAGGTGACCGTTAGAAAGTAATCCAATTAACAATCGGTCGAGCATATACTTTTGCCCGATAATTACTTTTCCTAATTCAAGATTCAACAGTTCAATGAAAGCACTTTCCTGTTGTATTTTCTCATTAATTTCACGAATATCCATAGTTATTCTTCTAAAATACAGGTTGCAATATTAACCGTTTTAACGTGAAACATCTGTGAATCTACACACAGGTTTTCGTTAAAGTGTTGTTAAAAACTTTAAAACGGGATTTTACTCCACCCGAACACGTGGATCGAGACGTGCATAAAGCAAGTCGACTAGGATATTAATGAGCACAAAAAAGATCGAAACCATCAATACAGAGCCCATAACTACGGGAAAATCGTAATGTTCTAGTGCATCTACTGTTACCTTCCCTACTCCTTTCCATCCGAAAATATATTCAATAAAGACTGCTCCCGCAAGTAGCGAACCAAACCAACCCGACAAAGCCGTAATCACAGGATTAAGTGCATTTCGCAGCGCATGCTTAACAATAACCGTCCACATGGATAAGCCTTTAGCACGTGCTGTTCTTACATAATCCATCGACAAAACTTCAAGCATTGAGCTTCTGGTTAATTGAACTATTACCGACAAGGGACGAATACCTAGCGTTATTGCAGGAAGAATAATGTTTTTCCATTGCAGAATTTCACCATTGAAAGGATCTACTTCATACAAACTTCCTGTCATGTTTAATCCTGTTACATCACTCCACACAAATCCGAATAACCATGCAATTACGATTCCCGCAAAAAACGAAGGCACCGACATACCTAATACGCTGATAAACATATTGAGTTTATCGGGCCACTGCTGGTACCTCAATGCCGACCAAATTCCTAAGGCGATACCAATAACTGCAGCTAATGCTAAAGCTACCACAGCCAGCAATGCCGTTCCCGGCAAAGCATCGGTAAGAATTCCCATTACGAGATCTTGCGACTGATACGAGCGACTTAGATATGGAACTTTTAATATCAAAGCATACTTACTAAAATGAGCTATAGAAGTAAATGATCCATATTTTTTACTATCAGCAAATGCATGCGATGACGAATCAACGGTATTATTGAGAGATATTGGAGAAAGGTCGTTAACATATAAAGCAAAGCGCTTTGAGACCGGCAAATCGCGACCTAGCTCTTTGTTAATAGCATCAATAGAAGCAACATCGGCTCGTTGACCAAGCATCATTCGTGCGGGGTCACCGGGAAGAATATTGAAAAGAAAGAAAACAACAGTAACTACACCGAAAATTATCAGTAAGCCATTGCCGAATTTCTTTAGAAAGACTGAAAACACCTTATTTGAATTCTTTTTTAACTTCTGCTTGAAGTTCAGCTTCGTTATACGCTTTATCCTCTATTCCAACCCAGCTCTTCATCACATTACCATTCCACATATAATAAACTCCCGGTGTTGATCCGTCATTTAACATGGTCCAGAATAACGGAATATCTAAAATCGTATAAGGGAATTCACCTTGCGCATATTGGAAGAACTCAGGAATTTTAAAAGTCTCTTCATCCATAAAGTAGATATATACTTTAGGGAATCCGGGAGTCTTCGATAATTTCATCAACGACTTAGCTGTAT
>Ga0116184_10002853_pt1 | contig 14648 bp, 10 predicted proteins | sample AD_JPNNA5_MetaG_FD_89886 | JGI IMG/M metagenome (GOLD analysis project Ga0116184, IMG submission 89886) | Active sludge microbial communities of municipal wastewater-treating anaerobic digesters from Japan - AD_JPNNA5_MetaG | ecosystem: Engineered > Bioreactor > Anaerobic > Digestate | place... | reverse complement strand
CGGGGAAGGCCTTGCGGAACCATTCCTTCCCGGTGGGGACGTCCTCGAGGGCGTAGCCCGTGACCCGGGTGAACTCGGGGTTGGTGTAGAGGAACTTCCCCTTTTCGTCGAGCAGCAGGACGCCGTAAGGCGATTTCTGAATGATGGTCCCGAAGGTCTCCCGCTCGTTCTTGAGCGTTTGTTCCAGCTCGGCGATGCGTTTCTTCAGGGCCGCCGGCTCCTGGTTGGGTTCGTCCTTTCCCCTGTCCTTGACCATTCTCCCCTCTCCCTTACCCTCTCACCTTCTTACCTTCTCACCTTCTTCCAAGCAATTCCGAATGAACCGCGCCATCGCCTCGAGGACCTCGTCCCGGGCCTCGGCGTGGGGGGTGTGGCCGCAGCGGACCATGAGCGGCTCGGCCCGCCCGGCAATCTGCCGCGCGATGGCCTGGACCTGGGCCGGTGTGCCGTAAGGGTCGTCGATGCCCTGGATGATCAGGACGGGGCAGCGCACACCGGGCAGGCAGTCCTCGATGTTCCAGTCCCGAAAGGCCGGCGAGAGCCACGTGTCGGCCCAGCCGCGAAAGACGAGGTCCGTCTTGTCCCCGTGGTAGCGTGCGAGCCGCTTGCCGAGATCCGTTTTCGCGTAGGCCTCGACGGCCTCTCGGATCCCCGCCAGGGTGACCTCCTCGACGAACACGTGGGCCGCCTCGGTGATCACGGCGCGCACCCTCTCGGGGTGCCTGGACGCGTGGATCAGCGCGATCGACCCGCCGTCGCTGTGGCCGACGAGGATCGTCCTGCCGATCCGGCACGCTTCGAGGACGGCCGGCAGTCCGATCAGCGCCTCGTCGTGGAGATACCCCGTTGCGCGGGGCAGGGAGAAGGCCTCCGATTTCCCGTACCCCCAGCGGTCGTAAACCAGGGCCGGCAGGCCCGTTCGCTCGCTGAGGCGCGACGGGAAGTCCCGCCACTGGCCGATGCTGCCGAGCCCCTCGTGCAGGAAGACGAGGGTCGTCCCGTCCGCACCTGGACTGACGGGCCGGGGCTCGATCCGTTCGGCGTGGAGCCGATGCCCGGCGGCGTCGATCGGGAACGAGTTCCTGGAGACGCCCATGGTTCAAGGTTCCTGTGACAGGATCCGCAAACGCAACGCTGCGCGCCCGGCGGCGGGGCGCAAGCGCCTCCATCTTACATTTCCTGATGATGGGGTCAAGGCCATTTTTATCGCCCTTGACGGGGAGTCGGCCCGCCGGTAGACTCCGCTTCAACCTCTCACCTTCGTGCGCAAGATGCACGGGCGGAACTTGAAATGAGTGTGCATGCAGAACATGAAAAGTGAACTCACAGGAACGGAACGACGCTGGCCCGTCCTGTGGGCCGCCTTTGCGACCTACCTGCTGGACAGCTACGACCTCATCGTGCTCGCCATCGCGATGCCCGTTCTGCTCAGGGTGCTGGACATCACGCTGCCCGAGGGGGGACTCATCGGCTCGGCCACGATGGCGGGCGCCATGATCGGCAGCGTGGTCTTCGGGCTCATCGCGGAGAACCGGGGCCGTCGCACCGCCCTCATCGTCGCCCTGCTGTGGCTGGGGGCCGGGATGGGCGCGGTGTATCTGGCCCGCAGCCTCGGGATGTGGATGGTCCTGAGATGCCTCACGGGGCTTGCCATCGGGGGCATCTGGGGCCCCTGTTCGGCCCTCATCGCCGAGCACTGGTCGCCGCGATACCGCGGGCGGGCGGCCTCGTTCGTCCTGAGCAGCTTCGCCGTCGGCGCCGTGGCGGCCTCCTTCGCGGGCAGGCTGGTCCTCGACACGGACTGGAGGCTCCTGTTTCTTTTGGGGACGATCTCGATCCCCTTCGCCCTCGTCGTGGCCCGGCTCGTCCCTCCGGACCGCCCGGCGGGGACAGGGCCGGCAGGGGGGAAAGCGGCCGTCAAGGTCGGCATCGCCGACATCTTCAAGGGCGGCCTGGGCAAGACGACCTTCCTGGCCACCCTGGTGAGCCTCATCAACCTGGCCGGCTACTGGGGCGCCGCCTACTGGATCCCCACCTTTCTCACCCGCGAGCGGGGCCTCGGCCTGACCATGATGGCCGACTTCTCGCTCGTCATGTACGCGGGGATGTTCTTCGGGTTCCAGTTCTTCGGCTTCCTGGCCGACCGCATCGGCCGTCGCAGGGCCATGATCGCCGCCTTCGGCACGATCGCCGTCGCCGTGTGGGTCTACATCGTGGTGAAGGACCCGGTCTTCCTGTTCTGGTGGGGCATCGTCGTCGGCTTCGGTCTCCCCGGCGTGGGGGGGGTGCTCGGGGCCTACTTCGCCGAGCTTTTCCCGGAGCGCGTCCGGGCCTACGCCGGGGGCTTCTGCTGGAACATGGGCCGGATCGGTGCCGTGCTCGCCCCCTACACGATCGGCAAGATCGGGAGCCATTACGGGCTGGCCACGGGCCTTGCCGTCACGGGGGTGGTGTACGTGATCGGGGCGCTTTCCTTGTTTCTCCTGCCGGAGACGTACGGGGGCCGGGGACGGCATTGATCGGAGGCAGTGATCCCGGGGTGAAGGTGAGAAGGTAAGAAGGTGAGAGGGTAAGCGGGAGAGGAAAGAAATCAACGGTGTCGCAATTCCGATGTTGTCATTCCGCACAAGCGAAGCGCGATGCGGAATCCATGATCTTCAACGGGTTCTGGATTCCCGCTTGCGCGGGAATGACATGATTTCGGTATTTTTCATTCTTATGACACGGCCTCTTCACCAGAAGCAGCGCGTGAGTCATCATGGACATTGAAACCTACCTGGACAAGAAAACGCTGATCCTGGGCGACGTCAACTCGGGAAAGACGACGCTCTGCCGGGAGATCCTCGAGGGCTTCTGCAGGCAGGGTTTGGGCGGCCGGATCGCGGTCATCGACCTCGCGCCGGACATCCCCGAAGAGATCCTGCGGGCCCGTGGGCTTGCGGGGGTCGGCGGAAGGCTCACCCCGCCGGCCGGCTCCGGGGCCGCCTACCTGCGAGTCCCCGTCGTCGCCCCGCGCCTGACCTCGTCGACCGAGGGCGAAGCGCTGGAAAAGGCGAGGGGCAACCGGGAGGCCATCGAAGGGCTGCTGCGGCGCTTCGAGGAGCCGGGCCGCGACATCCTCTTCATCAACGACGTGAGCCTCTACCTGCAGGCGGGCGAGCCGGAGCATCTTGCACAAGTGCTCGACAGGGTCTCGACGGCCGTGGTGAACGGCTACCTCGGGGAGAAACTGGGCCCCGGGGAGCTCTCCCGCCGAGAGCGGGAGGCGATGGAGAAACTCACCGGATGGTTCCGGTCGCGCGGGTCGGTGATCACGATGCCACCCGAGCGGGCGGCAGCCGGGAAGGTCCTCGTGGCCATGAGCGGCGGGGTGGACAGCTCCGTGGCGGCCCTTCTGATGGCCGAACGGGGCTTCGACATCGCGGGGCTGACCCTTTTCCGGCATGGCGAGGGGAGCGCCGGCTACGGCCGAAGGGACGTAGAGGATGCGGCGAAGGTGTGCCGCCTTCTCGGGATACCCCACCACGCGGTCGAGTTCGCAGACGATTTGGAGCGGATCGTGATCGAGCCCTTCCTGGAGGCGTACCGCCAGGGCATGACCCCGAATCCATGCGTGCTGTGCAACCGGGACATCAAGTTCGGGATGGTTCTGGAAAAGGCCCGGCGGCTGGGATACGGGCAACTGGCCACGGGGCACTACGCGCGGATCGTGATGCGGGGAGGCAAGCCGGCCCTCGCCGTGCCGAGGGACCGCAGGAAGGACCAGACCTACTTTCTATGCCGGGTCCGGCGGGAAGCCCTCGGGCATATCCATTTCCCGCTCGGGGAACTCACGAAGCAGGAAGTCCGGGAGCTGGCCAGGCGTGCCGGGCTGTCCGCCTCGCAGCGCGAGGACAGCCAGGACAACTGTTTCATCCCCCGGGGCGGGATCGGGCCGTTCCTCGAAGCCCGCCTTTCCGGCATGGGCCCCGGCAGGATGGTGGACCGCCAGGGCCGGGTCGTCGGCAGGCACCGGGGGATCGGCCGCTACACCATCGGCCAGCGGGCCCGCCTCTCGGCCGGGCGGGGGGAACTCCTGTATGTTCTTTCCCTCGATGCGTCGGAAAACCTCGTCGTGGTGGGACCGCGGGAGTGCCTCCGTTCGGGGGGGCTCGAGGCCGGCGAGCCGAACCTGCTGGTCGATGCCCTGCCGTCTGCGGCGCAAGCGAAGATCCGCTATGCGCACCGGCCGGCGGACTGCCGGGTCGAGACGGGCCCCGGCTCCCTCACGGTCATCTTCGACGAGCCGCAGGAGGCCGTGACGCCGGGTCAATCGGTTGTCCTGTACAGCGGCGGGGTCGTGCTCGGCGGTGCCACGATCCGCAGGGCCTTCGACGGGTGCGAACCGCCGTCTTGATTCTTTTGTGGCTTGGGGGTACATTGAAGCGAAACCATTAAAGAAAATAACGGATTCGTTCGATAATTCCCGTTGAGGCCTTACTCTTGACCCACAGGGAGAGAAAACCATGAGCAAGCACCCCGCGAGACTGTTGGCTGCCGTCCTCGTTGCGGCATGGGCCGTGATCCTGTTGACGCCTTGTGACACCCCGGCGCAGCTCTATCGCTATACCGACAAGGACGGGAAGATCGTCATCACCGACAACCCGCCCCCGGGGGTGCGGGGTGAGATCCTCGACGAGTCGGACCTCGCCCCATCCGAGAGGACCAAGAGGCCCGTTCCCGAGGCGCAGGGCGCGGAACCGATGCCGGTGCCGGGAAGCCGGGACCAGGCGGCCCCCATGCCGAGGCCGGGCGTCCGTGACCAGGCCGCCCCGCCCGAAGGGGCACGCGATGCGGAGATGAGGAAGGTCGCCGACGAGGAGATCCAGAAACAGAAAGAAGAGGCGCAGCGAAAACTGCAGGAGAGGCAGCAGGAAAGGCAGCGCCGCCTCGAGGAGGCCGACCGGCTCGAGAAGGAGGCCAGGAAGCCCATCGTCCCGACCCAGGAGAACATCGACCGCCAACGCAAACTGATGGAGGAGGCTGAGCGGCTCAGGCAGATGCCGTAACGGCAGGCACAAGGTAGAGGCAAAAGGCTGAAGGCGCAACAGGAAGATAAACAGGGTGACAGGTGGCAGGGTACAGGTGCAGAATCATGCAACGCGTCTGGATGATTCCCGTCATTTCCTGCCTGGTATGCCTTGTCGGGTCGGCGGCCGATGCGCAGACCATCTACCGGTACACCGACAGGGACGGATCGGTGGTGCTCACGGACAGGCCCCCGAAAGGGGTGAAGGCCGAGCCCGTCGTCTCGGGACGGCCGGCCGCCCCGCCTGCGGCGGAGGCGGTGGAGAAGACGGGGCCGGCGCCCCCTCCCGGTGCCGTGACGGCCGAGGAGGCCATCCGGCAGAGGGACCGGCAGCTCGACGAGGTGGTCAAAACCGTCGAGACGCGCGACGCGCAACGGGAACAGGAGAGACAGAGACGGCTCCAGGAAGCGGAGCGGCTGGAAGCGCAGGCCCGCGAGCCGATGCCCGCGACCCGGGAGAACCGCCAGCGCCAGTTCGAGCTGCTGCAGGAGGCCGAGCGCCTGCGGCGGATTGAGTAGATCAGATCAGGTTCCTGTATATGTCGTTTCTTCTACCGGGTACAATCGGAAGATACACTCTTCGCAGATGCCGTGGCTGAAAGCGACATGCGTGTCTCTCGATGTAGGCTTGGCTTCGGTTCCAGTAACCGCGACCGTCACGGATCTTCCTGCAATGGCTGCAGATAGGCAGCAACTCCCTCAGTTCCTTCACCGCCACTAGGCTCTGCTCGAGCCGCTCTTCCTCTTTTCGCAGGGCGTCCTTGCTGTTACACAATTCTTTGAAGAAAATCACGTAGGGCAGCGGCAGGCCTCGACGGATGAGGGCAATGTAGATGAACCGATAGGAAGCGAATTTCAGCAGATGGCCGACGAGATTCGCGGTACCATAAACGCTTATATTGCGTAAAGGGGATCTCTGCGAGGATCGTAAGGACAATGCCGGCGATGGCAAGTCGGTATGTCTCCGAGTCGAACTGAGTGCGCTGCCTGCGCATCGCCGCCATTGCGAGGGCCAGCACAGCAGAGATGACATAGTTGCCGACGACCTTGAGGGAAGTGAACCCGGATGCCTCGACGCGAAAGTCGGTAAAGAGACCCCGAAGATCGACGTAATCGCCAGGACCGTCAAGATCGCGACGGCCGAGAAGAGCTAAGGCATCCTTGGCCGCGTGGGCATCGACAAGGGAGTCGTCAGAAGTGCCAGGCTCTCGACCTCCCACCAGGCGATACATAACCGTGTCGGAAGATTGGATCTATAACCAGGAAAGACACCTATGCCCTTGTAAGCCGAAGTGTGGAACAGGTCGATGATCCCGACACTGAAATAGGCCATGCCGATAAAGAGAAGAAATCCGTTTTGGGATAAACGACGCGTGTTCCAATCCAACAGGAAGCGCGCAGCAGCGATGACCACGAAGGTCATAGGTGTGAAAAGGCGCAGCACGGGGATAGAAAAGGTATCCATACGCGTGCAGATATCGTCCGAAAAACCCTTTCCGAAGTGAAAATACGGACCTCACTCGAAGGCAAGGAGAATGCCATTACGGGCATTGTGGGGCGGTTTCGTGGCATGATTCCTGCAAAACTTTTCCCATACTTCCAAGCGTCTGCCGACGGAAACCACTTGGCGCAGATGTGAGGGACGGCCGGCAAAACTTCTCAAATGGAATGCGAGTATGCGGCTAAAGAGAATTCCGCACGTCATTCCGGGATCGTCGCGCACCCAAATATTTCTCGTCATTTGCTCGGTTTTGATGCCGATCCTGCTCGCGAATATCTGGCTGGATCTCGAATACCGCTCTGAAGAGATCGAAAGAAAACACAGCTCTATAGTCAGCCTGGCTCATGCACTGGCTGGGCATGTCAAGCAGGCCGTCGGCACGGCAGAGGACCTTCTAAAGGTGACCGCCGTAAGCCTCTCAGGCCCGCGAGGCTTCGACCCCCGTCACGCCGCCGAGACGTTGCGGCGAGTCACCGATCGAATTCCGTTGTTCGAAAGCCTATTGGTTGCCGACCATCACGGTCGAGTGATCTCAATGTCCCGCGAGGCACCCTGCGGTTTATCTTTCCTGGCAGATCAGCCGTTCTTCCGCGAGGCGCTGGTGACAAGGAATCTGTCGATTGGCGATTACGCCGAGTGTCCGAGCACGGGGAACCCCGTCCTTTATATGGCCCTGCCCGTGATCGACCGCGGGACCGGGGTCGTGCGTTTTCTCCTAGTTGCAGGATTGAATGTGCGATCCATGTTCGCCAACATCGGTCAGATAGAGCTTCCGCCATTTGTCTTGATTGGTTTCGCAGACCGCAAGGGCATACGTTTTCACCGGTATCCCGAAGCCGATGATACGAAAAAATTTCAAGGGAGCGCTGTTCCTGCAGACACGATGAAGCGGCTTCAAGGTGGCGAAGAGCGGGGTGCCTACGAGGGCATGGGGAGCGATGGGGTTACCAGGATTTACGGCTACCATCAACTGCGCCATGCGGCGCGGCAGGAGCCCTACGGGTTGATCTATGTGGGGGTAGAGAAAAACACCGTCGTCACGGCGGCCGAGCGTATGACGCTTCGCCATTTTTATGTCGCGGCGCTTGCAGGAGGCGTCTCGTTTCTCGTTGCGCTGATCTTGGGCGAGTACGCTGTGCGGCGCCCCATCAAGAAGCTGTCGACGGTGATCCGGGAGATCGGCGAGCAGCGTTTCGACGCCAAGTGCGGAATCGGCTATGACGAGGGGGAGCTGGGCGAGATGGCCCGATCCATAGACGAGGCCGCAAGAACCCTTGGTGAGAAAAGCGAAATACTACGGCAGGAGAAAGAGGAGTTGCGTAAGAGCGAGCAGCGTTATCGGGACATGGTCGAAGTGCACCCGGACATGGTCTGCCGCTGGCGTACCGACAGGACGCTGACCTATGTCAACGAGGCCTACTCGAAGTTCTTCAAGAAGAACGCGAGTGAGATCCACGGTATCCAGTGGATCGAACTGATCCCGGAGGAGGCTCGCAGGAGGGTCCATGAGTTCTATGAGGTGATCACCCGCGGCCCGGTACCCGTGACCTATGAACACGCGGTGAGCGGCGGGGAGGGAGCGACCCGCTGGGTGCAGTGGAGAGACGTGCCCATTTTCGACGGGGCAGGAGGCCTCGTTGAGTTCCAGTCAGCGGGACGGGACGTGACGGAGAGTAAATGCGCCCAGGATAAGCTTGAAAAGCACGCGGACTTTCTCGAGGTGCTGCTCGATACCATACCGCTGCCGGTTTTCTACAAGGGGATGGACGGTCTCTACCGGGGCTGCAACGAGTCCTTCGCCCGGGCGATGGGCCGTTCGAAAAGCGAAATCATCGGCAAGAGCATATGGGACCTGGCGCCTCGAGAACTTGCCATGCGTTACGAAGAGATGGACCGAGAACTCATAGCGAAAGGAAGCCGAGGGGTCCAGACCTACGACAGCAGGGTTCGATTTGCCGATGGCTCGCTCCGGGAAGTCGTCTTTCATAAGGCCGTTTACCCGGGGCCCGACGGCGAGCCGTCGGGCCTCATCGGGATCTTCGTCGACGTGACGGAACGAAATAAAGCCGCGGCGGAGGTGAGGGAACGGGAGGAGCGCTACCGGTCGCTCTTCGAGACATCGAGCGACGCCGTCTTCCTCTTAGATGATGAACACTGCGTCGACTGTAACCCGGCCGCTGAAAGGATGTTCGGGTACAAACGGGAAAAGCTGCTCGGCAAACTCCCGTTGTACCATTCGCCGACCAGTCAGCCAGGCGGTGAGACGTCCACGGATATGGGGCGGCGTTTCATGACGAGAGCGCTTAATGGGGAGTCAATGCGCTTCGAGTGGCGCCATCGCCGCGCGGACGGCAGCGAGTTCGATGCCGAGGTAACCCTCAGCCGAATTACCCTCAAAGGCGGTATGTATCTGCAGGCCGTCATACGGGATGTGACGGAACGGAACAAGGCGGAGGCGATGTATCGCTCCCTGGCGGAACATTCCGCCGCCGGCGCCTCCATCATTCAGCACGGCGTCTTCAAGTACGTGAACCCTATCGGGGGAATCTACGCCGGGAGAACACCCTCGTCCCTGATCGGCTTGTCTGCCTTTTCCATCGTCCACCCTGAGGACCGAGAGAAAATCCACACTGCCTTTATTGCCATGGTCCGGGGGGAACGGACAAGTCCCGTCCTGTTCCGCATCATGCAGCCCGACGGGAGTGTGGTCCATCTCATCGGTAGCGCGGCCACGATCTGCTACGAGGGGGAACGGGCGACGCTGCTGCACACGTTCGACGTCACGGAACTCGCGGAGGCGAAAAAGCTCCTGGCGGACGAGCGAGCCCGGGTCGACTCCGTACTCACCGCTATCCCCCATGCCGTACTGGGCATTCGAGGCTCGTCGATTTTCTTCGCCAACGAAGCCGCGGAGCGTTTGTTCGATTTGCCGCGGGAACGGCTGATGGGTGCGTCCGCAGCAGAGATTTTAGGCAGATCGGGCGACCGGTGCGAGGTGATGGAGCGGATAGGCCGGTTCTTTTCCCGGGGAGAAATGCATCGCGAGGGCTTCGAGATCGAGATGGCCGATTCTGCCGGACGGACCTTCACCTGCCGTGTTGCTGCGGCCCCCATCCTTGTGGAGCACGTGCACCAGGACCGGGAGTTCGTCCTCGTCTTGGAGGACATGACGGCTTGGAAGCAGATGCAGCTCCGTCTGATGCATACGGACAAGATGGCCTCCATCGGGCAGCTGGCGGCCGGTGTGGCCCACGAAATCAACAATCCGACGGGCTATGTGAGCAGTAACCTCAAGACCCTCGCGGAATACTGCGGGGACATCGAGACTCTTTTCGGAGCATACCGGGAACTCATGGGGCTTCTGGAGGGATTCCCTAAGGGGCATGGGCTACCCGCGGAGATCGAGCGCAGCGTCGCGAAGATTCATGAAATGGAGAAACAGGTCGATCTGGAAGGAATGCTCGAGGATCTCCCGTCGCTCATCCGGGAGTCCCAGGAGGGCGCCCGGAGGATCCGGGAGATCGTTCTCGATCTCAAGAATTTCGCCCATCCCGGGGAAGATGCTTTTTCACGCGCCGACATCAACCAGAACCTCGATTCGACCCTCAACGTGGTGTGGAACGAACTCAAGTACAAGGCCGTGGTCAAGCGCGACTATGGCGATCTGCCCGAGGTGGAGTGTTCCGTGCGGGAGATCAACCAGGTCTTCATGAATCTCTTGGTCAACGCGGCCCAGGCGATCGATGAACAGGGAGAGATCGAGATCCGCACCCGCAGCGAGGGAGACCATGTATCGGTGTCGATCAGCGACACGGGGTGTGGGATCCCCGAGGAGAATCTTATGAAGATCTTCGATCCCTTCTTCACGACCAAGGAGCCGGGAAAGGGGACGGGGCTTGGCCTGCACGTCGTTTACGGTATCGTCAAGAAGCATCGGGGGACGATCGATGTACGGAGCCGCGTCGGAGAGGGGACGACCTTTATGTTGCGCCTGCCGGTCCATCGGGTGCGACAGACACTGCAGATCGAGGAGGGCATGCATGCGGGAGATGCTCACGGAGAGGACGCTGCTGCTCGTGGATGACGAAGCGGCGATCCTGAACAGCCTCGCCCGGGAGCTACGGGGCGAGGGTTATCGGATCTTCACGGCCACCGACGGCCCCTCGGGCCTCGCTTGCCTCGAGGGCCGAGACATCGGTGTCGTCGTGTCGGACCAGATAATGCCCGGGATGGATGGCATCGCTTTCCTGGAGGAAGTGCGGCGGCGTCGACCCGATACCATTCGGATCATCTTGACGGGGCACGGGACCTTCGAGGCGGCATCGAAGGCCATAAACCATTCTCACATTTTCGCCTACCTGACAAAGCCATGGATCTCTGGCGATCTTCGATCTACGCTGCGGAGCGCCTTTGATCACTATGGTCTCATCATGGAGAATCGGCGGCTTCTGCGCCTCACGACCGAGCAGAACGAGCAACTCAAAGCCTTCAACACCGAGCTCGAGGTGATCGTTCGAGAAAGGACGCGCCAGCTCAACGAGGCTCTGCGGGAGGGGATTCTCATGATGGCGAAGGCCGCCGAAGCGCGGGACGACGCGACGGGAATGCATATCCACCGTGTCTACCGGATCACGCTGCGCATCGGCCTCCAAATGGGGATGGGCTATGGTGAGGCGGAGCAACTGGCCCTGGCCGCGATGATGCACGACGTGGGCAAGCTGATGATCCCCGACGCAATCCTGCTCAAGCCGGGCTCGCTGACGGAAGCAGAGAGGGAGATCGTAAAGCGCCATACGCGCTTTGGGGAAGCACTTCTGGGGGATGGTCCCTTTTTCCGGCTTGCTCGGGAGATCTGTCGGTACCATCATGAACGATGGGACGGAGGCGGCTACCCCTGCGGTCTCAAGGGCGAGGCAATCCCCCTGTCGGCAAGGGTCGTCGCAGTCGCGGATGTGTTCGACGCACTGAGAAGCGAGCGTCCATACAAGCGGGCACTCACGACGGAGGAGGCTCGTATGCGGATACGCGACGAGGCAGGGCGGAGCTTCGATCCAGTGGTTGTTGAGGCTTTCTTGAACCTAGACCTGCAGTTCGCCGACATTCGCGCGGGGGGATTATCCGGCGCCGATCCGGGCACGGAGGCAACCCATGACTGATTCGGGAAACGAACAACACGTGCAGACGGCCGGCGGTGAGGACCGGCAGCATGCAATCCTGCTCGTCGACGACGAGGAATCCATCACGAAGGCTCTGTCTCGACTGTTCCGCAGGAGCAATTATGCCATCTTTACCGCAAAGGGCGGAGAGGAGGGGCTCGCCATCCTGAACTCCCGCATTCGGCCTTTTTCCGTCATCATCTCTGACCAGCGCATGCCCGGCATGTCGGGGGTGGTGTTCCTAGAGGCTGCAAAGGCAGTCGATCCTCAGGCGGTGCGTATCCTGCTGACAGGTTATGCGGACATGAACGCAACAATCGATGCGATCAATCGCGGTGAGATCCACCGCTACATGACAAAACCCTGGAACGACGAGGAACTCCTTCTCGTCGTACGCCAGGCTATTGCGCAATATGAGCTGCAGCGTGAGAATGAGAGGCTCCTGGAGCTGACGAAGCAACAGAACGAAGCACTTCGCCGGTGGAACACTACCCTGGAGCAGAGGGTCGAGGAGCGCTCGCTCGAAATCCTTCAGAAGAACACGGACCTGACCCGCCTGAACCAGGAATTGGAGAGCAACCTGTATAACGCCGTACGTGCCTTTGCGGCGCTTGTAGAAAAGCAGAATCCGGCACAAGCAGGCCACATGCGGAGAACGGCGCATTGGGCTGGCGAGATCGCCCGTGCCATGGATCTGCCTGAGCCGGAAGTCGCACAGGTGGAGATTGCAGCCCTGCTCCACGATCTGGGTAAACTGTCCTTCCCTCCCCGTCTGCTGGAGTACCGGGAGGATACATGGACGCCGGACGAGAAGAAGCGCTACCGCCGTCATCCGCAGATCGGGCAGGAGACGGTACAATTCATCAGCAGGCTTGACCATGCGGGAATCCTCATCCGGTGCCATCATGAACGCTTTGACGGGCAGGGGTACCCGGATCACTTGCGGGAGGAGGAGATCTCGATGGGTGCGCGCATCATTGCCGTGGCCGATGCATACGACAAGTTCACGGGGCTTCGCATCGATCTCGACGGTTCCGTCCGGGCAGTCCGGCTCGCCGAGGGGAAGTTGGCCGATGAGGAAATGTTTCGCAAGGCAGCCGTCATGCACCTCAAGAAGGAAAGCTTCCTGGCCTACGATCCCGACATCGTGAAGCGCTTCCTCGATTTGCTGCGCGACCGCGGGTCCTACCGGGAGGAGCGCAAGATTGGCGTGGAGGAGCTCGTAAGAGGCATGACTCTGTCGCGGGCGTTGTACTCATCAAGCGGTCGGTTTCTCCTTCCGGCGCAGACCGTTCTGACCGATAACTATGTGAAGAAGATCCGTTCTTTACACGAGACGGATTTCATTGAGGCCATCTACGTATCGAAGAGCTGAATCCACGCGTGATCTCCGATTACGGCTGGACGTTGAGGGGCCGATATGGTCGATGCCACGACAGACGGTCTTGGTCCGTCTTGAGTAAATCAGAGCGCTTCCCGCGTTTCATTCCATTCACTCAGGGGTCAACGAAATGCTCGGGCGGGAAGATGTCACGCTCGTAAGGCTGCACCGGCTCATCATGCCGGCCGGGGCCCTGACTGTTCGACTCCTGCAATTCCTGAACCGGGCTTTCTGCGGGGTCCAAAGCCCGGAGCGCAGCATATCCAATTCTTCATGGGAGGGATGGCCGCATGAACGAAGAGCCCCGGATTATTCTCTGCGTCGACGATGAAGAGAATATTTTGAATGCGATTCGTCGGCTCCTGCGGAGAGAGGGTTACCGGATCCTGACGACCACCGACGCGGCGGAGGGCCTTCGGCTTATAGCCGAAAACCCGGTCGGATTGGTGATTGCGGACCAACGCATGCCGCATATGTCAGGCGCTGAGTTTCTCGCCCGCGTGAAGGACAATTTCCCGGATATCATCCGAATCATCCTGACGGGCTACACGGACGTCGATACGATCACCCAAGCCGTAAACCGGGGACTCATCTATAAGTTTCTTCTCAAACCATGGAACGACGAGGATTTCAAGCTCGACATCCGCCAGGCCTTCGAACAGCACGCGCTTGTCCGTCTCAACCGGGAACTGCAGCAAAAGGTGATGACGCAGAACGAGGACCTTCGGCGAATCAACGAAGACCTGGAAGAAATCGTGTGTCGCAGGACGCAGGAGTTGGAGATGCTGGTGCAATCGCTGGAGCTGGCCCAGGCAATCCTTGAGGATGTCCCCGTTCCCGTCGTCGGCATCAGTGCAGAGGGCACCGTTGTCCTGATCAACGGAGAGACTGCAAGACTCCCGGGCCTAGGCAGTGAAATACTCTTGGGGCGGGAACTCGCCGAGATATTCCCGGAAGAAACCGCAGCGCGGATTCTTGGAAGAATAGAGAAGCCGGGATCGGTTTGCCTTCGCGGATGTCAAACGCGCTGGGGGACCTTTGACGTGTTCATCGCCTCTCTGAGCGGACGTTTCCAAGGTCGCGGAATTGTGATGTGTATGCAGTCATCGGGTCGGAGCGAGCATGAACCGGGCATATTTAGATCACGATGATCCTGCCCTTTAGCACCGCCGTGAACTCGCCCACCACGGCCGCATCGCCGATTCCGGCCTCCCGCATGCGCCGGACCAGCGTTTCCGCATCCCCCGCGGGCAGGGCGATGAGCAGGCCGCCCGCGGTCTGCGGGTCGAACAGGATTTCCAACAGCCACTCCGGGCACGACGGCTCGACGTCGATCATCGGCATCCGGAAGTTCTTGTTGCGGTAGAGCCCCCCCGGCACGTAGCCGCTCTCCACGAGTTCCCGCACCCCCTCGAAACAGGGGACGGCCGCGGCGTCGATCGTCAACCCCACGTCGCTTCCCTCGATCATCTCGCAGGCGTGCCCCAGCATGCCGAACCCCGTCACGTCCGTGCAGGCGTGGATGACGGGCATCTGCGTCAT
>Ga0116184_10002852_pt1 | contig 14660 bp, 13 predicted proteins | sample AD_JPNNA5_MetaG_FD_89886 | JGI IMG/M metagenome (GOLD analysis project Ga0116184, IMG submission 89886) | Active sludge microbial communities of municipal wastewater-treating anaerobic digesters from Japan - AD_JPNNA5_MetaG | ecosystem: Engineered > Bioreactor > Anaerobic > Digestate | place... | reverse complement strand
CCAATATTTTTTATCAACCCCTTTTGAACCAACAGGAATATAAATACCAGGCTCTATAGTAACTACCTGACCTTCACGTAAAGGTTTGTTAGTAGAAATATCGTGAACATCTAAACCAATATTATGAGATACCCCATGAGGCAAATAAATCCTAATATCTTTTTTATCTTTAATTATCCCTAGACTCAGTAACCCATTAGCTATAACATCGGCGGCTTTCTTTTCAACATCTTCTCTTTTGGTACCCGGTAGCATAATCTTAATCGTTTCCTCTGATGCTTTTAATACAATAGAATATATTTCTTTTTGTTCCTTTGTAAACTTACCATTTGCGGGAATTGTTCTTGAAAGATCTGCGGAATACCCCTCATATTCCGCGCCAATATCCATTAAAAGCAAATCACCATCATTTATCAAGGAATTATTATTCTCATAATGTAAAATTAAAGCATTTTGTCCAGATCCTACAATGGAAGGGAAAGCAAGACTGTTACATCCTTTACGCATGAAAACATACTCAATCACAGCCTATATCTCTTTCATTTAAACCAGGTTCACAACTTTTCATTGCTTCAATATACCCGGCAACAGTAGCATCAATAGCTTTTCTTATTTTCTCAATTTCTTCAGATGACTTTACCTCCCTCATATCTGCCAGTATTTCATTAGAAGATTTTATCTTTAGTTCAGGGTACAATTCTTTTAATCTATTTTTTCTATCTTCAAGATAATTATATTTTACATCTGTCAAATAATCTTTTCTGAAAGAGTAATCTTCTTTACCAATGTAAATATATTTTCTTCCAGCAACATATTTTTTAAATGTTTCAGAAAATTCACTATAATTTAAAACGGTATCTACTCCTGATATCTCTTTAGCTTTTACAAATCCCAAAAGTTCACCAACCCATCTTGAAAACATTTTATTGCTTTCTCTAAGAAAAAGAATTTCAGATACTTTTTTCTCGCCAAGAATAATGTTTGGTTTAAATAATATTAAAAATGCTTTAGGTTCAATTACTCCTGTTAAATATTGAAAATTTGGATCTTGTTTGAATTTATATTCGATATCATTGGTTCTGATTTTTTGATCCTCAGCTTCAAAAAAAGCTATAGAACTATCCAACATTCTAGAAATGAAGATTTCTCTTCTTTGTTTGTATAAGCTCGATTCATCATGTTGAGCATAAATAGAAACAAAAATAATACTTAAAAGTAGAAAACTTTTTATTAAATATGATTTCATAACGAATAATAAAAAATACCGATTAATACAAAAATATTAATCGGCTATTAAAAAAATTATTGAACTAATTCTAATGTAGTTAAAGTAATTGTTGTCATTGGAATTGTCATTCCCATTCCAATAATTTCTGCGTTTGTATCATTTGACTGTTCAACTTTATAACTAATTAATTTCCCATCGTCTTTAGCAAAGAAGTATTCAGAATCTGCTTTGCCTTTGCCGGAAATGTTAAATTCCTGACCCATTTGTGAACCTTTACCATTCATTTCTAAATTCAAAACTGATGCTATTTTAAACACATCAAATCCTTGATGTTTTACAATCTCAGCAATTCTATAATTCGCATTGGATTTTACATTAATTTTATTACCCATATTATCTACAATATCATCTTTCGGTTCATCCCATGTATAACCAATACCAATTTCTTCATCAGGAAGAACAAGTAAAAATTTTGAAAAAGTTTTTTTAGGATTAAACTGGTCAGAAAGTTGTTTCATTTTTTCTGGTATTTCAATCTTATCAATTTCTGTAATATCCTTAACAACACCATTCTTTTGAAGTATGGCACTACATTTTTTTCTCACTATATAAGAAAAATCCCCAATCATGCTACTAACCTGAGGGTTATCCGAATCAATAGAAAGAGAATCACTATAAAATTCTACTTTATAATTTCCATTACTCAATTCTTCTAAAACATTAATAATAATATTTTGTGACGTAGAAATATTTATCACCTGCTCTTGCCCCATCATAGATATAATTTGTTTTACATTTGTTTTCATCTTATAATTTAGCAAGTCTCCTGGTTTTAATTTATACTCCAATTTAAACAATTGTTGAACAGGTTTTTCTTCAGCAATTTCTTTTTGCTCCTTTGAAGAACCACACCCAGCAATGATAATAATCACAAAAAGAAATGCAAATAATAAATAATTTTTTTTCATAATAGCTCCATAGATTTTTTTAAATGATTACTGTGGAATTTTCCAGGTTTGCAACCCTTTAAATTCGAAATTAAAATTAATTATTTGTAAATTTTGCTCTCTTAATGCAGCTTTGACTTTTTCTTCAGTATTTTGTTCGCAATAAAATAACAAGCATCCTCCACCCCCAGCACCTAATGCCTTTCCACCTATAGCTCCATTTTTCATGGCAATTTTAAAAATACCATCAACTACAGGATTAGTCACACTTTCGTGTAATTTTTTCTGGTTTTTCCAATTCTCACCCAGTAAAATGCCAAACTTTTCTACATCTCCATTAAGCAAAGCTACTTTCATATCAAAAGCTATTTTTTTTAAGGAGTGCAATGCCTCTACAGTTTTGGGGTTACCTTTAATATACTGACCCATAACTTTTGAGATAATATTACCTGATAGCCTTGAAATACCAGTATAACATAAAACTAATTGTTTTTCTAGCTCACATATAGTAGCATCAGAAAGTCTTAGAGGACTAATAAAAACCACAGGATCCTTAAATTCCATAAAATTTATTCCTCCAAATGCAGCACTAAACTGATCCTGCTTTCCACCAGCTATATTTAGTTCCTCGAGTTCAAGAGCTCTGGCAAGATTTGCTATTTCATGAAATGTCATCTTTTCTGTTTGCATACGATTTAATGTGCTTATTAAGCATACTGCGGCAGATGCAGAAGTTCCCATTCCAGAGTTTGGCGGGGTATCTGCTCTAATATATAAATCCAAACCACATTTTAGTTTTAATCTTTTTATAGCAGCTTTGATCAAATCTAATTTACCATCATATTTCAATAATGAAGCTTTTTCGGCCTCTATAACTAAATTAAAATCTGAAGATGAAAGCCTTACTCTTTTATGAGGTAAAAATTTTACTGTCGAATAAGTATACCTGTTTATAGTAGCACTCACTACTGCACCCCCAACTTCAGCTGAGAAAGGAGGTACATCAGTCCAACCACCAGAAAAATCAAGTCTTACTGGTGCTCTACTTTTAAGAATATAATTTTTCATATGATAGATCAATAATAATTTAACATTTTCAAGAATTTACTGAATATAATAATTATTGTCAATAATTTTGTGATTATTTAAAACTATTAATTATTTCTAGTGATTTTAAATAATATCTTTCTTGATTATTTTCAACACTATTACTTAAATTAGTAGAAAGTTCGTAAGGATTCTCTACTTCCATAAGAAGAACAATAATATTTTTAGGTATAGAAATATTTAATTCCTTAGCAATATTTACTACTTCGGGTAAACCAATATAATGAGGCGTTGATGACTGAAAAGGAATAAAATCATTAACAGAATATACTGTTATATAACCTGAAGGATATTTATTTGTATATAATGAATCCAAAATAAGTGCATTCTCATATCCTTCAAGATAGTCAAGTAATTCTAAACCACCATTTGGCGATTCAAACACATCTATAGTATCATTGAAAAAATTTTTAAGTCTTCTTGCAGTGATTAGCCCGATAGCATCATCACCTAATACATCATTCCCTAAACCAATAATTACATTTTTTTTCATAATTAAAAAGTTGGTACAATTAAAAACATTGTACCAACTAAATATAAATAGCTCTCCTTACTTTATATGATTTAAAGCCTCGTCTGCTGCTTCCATTATTGGTTTTATTGATATTTCATTACCAACTGCATTTTTCATCCATTCGTTAGGAAGTATTTTACCAGCAATACACATTCTTTCCATTTCTGCACCTAGATTTTTTCCTTCAAGATATTTCTGTATTTGAAAATCTATTAAATGTCCCAAAGGATAATCAGGTAAGTACAAAGCAGCATCTATCATGTGAGAGTAAATCGCTAGAATTGGTGAATCTTTTACACCAAAAACATCAGCATAATATTTATTCCATATATCTTTTGCTATTCTTATTACAGCTTCTTTTAATTCTGACTTTGTTGCATTAGGATTTTTATACATCCAATTCCAAACCTTCATATCTACAAGAGAAACACCCATAATCTCATACGATGACCATAAATTATCTAATACATCATAATATTTTTTATTTTGATCTTCATTTTTAATTCCAAGAATATCTAAATCCTTTCCTTGAAAAACAAAGGCAAAAGCCTCAGTAAAAGCAGTATTTGGTACACCTTTTAACATCCAGTAATCAATATTTTGTAGTGTTATAGTTTGCTCTACACAATGGCCTAACTCATGCATAGCTATATTGAAACCTTTGTAATTCATTCCACCTTTTGGAACTCTAGTTCTTAAATGTGCTTTTTCTGATTTCATATCTGCACCCCATGCGTGCCCCGCTCCGCGTGCTGGATCAACTTCAATCTTTGATGCGATAAACTCTGCTTTCTCGACTGTAAAACCAAGTTTTATTAAAATGTTTTTTATATCTTTTTCAAATGCTTTAATATCTGGATATTTTTCTGAAACAATCTTATCCAGTTCAGATTCATTAATTGAGCTTCTTGATTTGAACCCATCATACCATATATCATAAGGTTCTAAATTTCTTCCTAACCTTTTGCTGATTAGTTTAGCTGTACGTTTAACCTGAGGTGAAGATATATAATCAACAAAAAGTTTTTCTACCATTGCTTCAGGTAATTCTCTATCAATTTCAAATTTCCGACTAATATGAGTAGGATTTTTTGGATAATAGCTATCGAGTTTCTTCATTACATTGAATACACTTAAAAGATGTTGATATCTCGTATTGTCTTCTGGTTCAAACTTTATTTCTTTATTATCTTTGTATAATTTATTATTTATAGGATCCCAGTTATATTCATTTGAATTTACTACTTTATTTGGTATAGTTTGCTCAATTATTCTTAACATAACATTATAAATTATTCTTTGCTTTATTACACCTTTAGGATCGCTATAATGTGCTTTTAATTCATCTCTTAAACCCCAATGACTTATTAGCTTTAAATCCTTAGGGAAATAGGTTTTTTTATCCTTATCTATAAGATTACCCATATAAATGTTATATTCGGAAATATAAGTATCTGCATCTACAAAAGTTTTACTTATTTCCTGATAAATATCTGCGGGAACTCTTGATATAAATGCATCCCCCATTCTTGCATAAGCCCAATCTTTTCTACTCCATTTTGGGGCTAAAGCAATTTTTTCATCTAATGTGTAATAAGGAAAATTCAAAAGCACTACAAAAGCTATTTTATTCTCAAATAAATCATCCGATAAATGAGCTGAAGGATTGTAACTTCCGAACAACTGATCAATAGGTAAAATTTCACCTCTATCTTCATCTAAAGGTCTTTTTAAGTCGAGGATCATTTTATTGAAATGACCATTTATTACTTCAAAGTTATTAGAAATTTTCTCAAAATATAGATTTAGCTTTTCAATATCACCAATAAAATTATCTTCACAGAACTTTTCAAAAGCATTAGCAGAGCCATCTTTTTCTTGCCAAAATGATGCTACCTGATCAACCCCTTTAATTATTCTTTCTTTTTCCTGAGGAAATTTTGCAATTAACAAGTTTTTTACCTTATCTTTTATCTCACTTGAAATGAAAGCAGTTCCCATTTGTGCTTGAACTACACAAACCAAAAAGATTAAAAGAAATGGAAATAAATAAAATTTCATAAATATACCTCTTTTGAATTTATGTTATTGAGTATGATTAATTTGCTTAACAAAAAGTTTATCAAGTTGTTTCTAAAACTTCTTAATTCATTCACTTATACATCAGTACAAATATCTTGTAAATTTTTTAAATAAATATAAAAAATTAATAAATATCATTAAAATGAATATATCCTATAAAGAATAATCCATAAATTTTAAAAAATCAAGATTATTAATATTTCCAAAAAAAATGTTTGCTTTAATTAAAAAAAGTGTTATATTTTACTAAATAATAACGAGATATTTAACAATATTCACCTGTGAAGATAAACTAATAATCAAAGATAACCTTCAAACAAAGAGGATTTTATATGAATTCTAATAATGAAGGCATTAAAGGGTTTGTTATCCTTATGGATGATGATGAATCAATTCGCGAAATTGCGAAAGAGATTATTAACGCAATTGGTTATGATGTAATAACCGCAACCAATGGTGAAGAACTAATTACGTTATACAAAGATGCCATTTCAAAAAATATTAAAGTTACTGCAGTTATTCTTGATCTTACAGTTCCAGGTGGTATGGGTGGTAAAGAGGCTATTAAAAAGCTTATCGAAATTGATCCTAATGTATACGGTATAGTATCAAGTGGGTACTCAAATGATCCAATTATGTCTCATTATAAAGTTTACGGTTTTAAAGATGTTATTGTAAAACCCTATAGAATAGAAGAAATGGAGGATGTACTAACAAAAGCAAATAAATAAAATATTATTCAGAATAATCTTCTACTAATGGGTTTAGTAATTTTACTAAATCAGAATAATTCATTTTTAATATGATGCCCCTTGCACCAGCATTTATGTATATTTTTTCAAATTCCTGTAGACTTTTATGTAATAAAACTTTTAAATTCTTTTTAGCACCAAATGGAGATATTCCTCCTACAAGATAACCTGTAACTCTTTCTGCTTCCTCTTGTTTTGATAACGAAACCGATTTTACACCTAGCACTTTTGCTACTTTTTTTGTTGATATTTCTAATTCTCCTGGCATCAAACAAAAATAAAAAGAACCATTACTATCTTTTATCACTATACTTTTTATCATCTGTTCGATAGGTACATTTAAAACGCTTGCAGCATATTTTGCACCTTTTACTTCATGCTCATAGTGTAATACTTCAAAATCTATGTTTTTACTTTCTAAATATGTTATAGCTCTAGTTTTCATTACTACCTCAAAAAAAAATTCAACCAATTATAATAAAAATCTTCAACTTAATAAATGATATTTTTTATATTTGTAAGTAATATGACATATTATAAAAAATATATCGTAAATAAAATAAAAATTAAATTTCTGAATAATTAAGCAAAGATTTAATTCTAACTAATAAAAACAATTTCTTAAAAAACATTAAGAAAAATCTATCTGATTAATCGTTTTTAAAAAATTATTTCAATTCAGCAAGATCATTTTCTGAAGGCAATTGAAATGATAAAAATAAATTTTTGATCTTCTCTCTATCAATTGTAATATTTTGCTCGCTCAATGTTGTAACAAATTCCGAGTGTGCTCTTCCTTTTCGATATTCAGGTATTACATCTGGATATTTTAAATATTTGTCGAATAGTTTTGTATCAATATCTAATAATAACGTTCCGTGATATAAAACTTTATTTTTTCCTATAAACAAAGATGTCCCGGATATTTTCCTATTATCTATTGTTAAATCAGATACACCTTTTACTTCAATTTTTTTTATTCCATATAATTCTAATATACTAATAACCCATTGAGAAAATAGTTTAAACCATTTATTTTGATTCAAAATTTGAAATTTTGTAGGAATAATCATATCCCAAACAAACATTCCGGGTGCTAACAAAACGGTCCCGCCTCCTGATATTCTTTTCCAAACCTTCACATTATCTTCCATACATTTTTCTTCAAAAACATCCTCTGAAAGAGTGCGGGACCTACCTAAAATTATGTTATAATCTTGTGGTTCATAAATATTAAAATAGAAACCGCTTTCTTTTTGTAATATTTCTTCTCCATAAAGCATAATGTTACAATGTATGTAATGGTGTTCCTAAACCTTTTAATGAAGCTTCAAGCACTGTTTCTGATAAAGTGGGATGAGGATGCACAGCAGAAGCAACATCTAGCAAAGTACCTTCAAGTTGCATAGCTAACACTGATTCACTAATAAGATCTGTTGCGTTTTCTGCAATAATATGAACACCTAATATTTCACCATATTTTTTATCAGATACAATTTTAACGAACCCATCGCTTTCACCTTCAGCTAATGCTTTACCATTTGCAGCAAGTGGGAATTTTCCAACATCAACAAGAAAACCTCTTGCAATAGCTCCTTTTTCAGTTAAACCAACTGCGCTCATTTCAGGATAAGAATAAATACAAGTCGGCATCATATCATAAATCAAATCAGTACCTTTTCCATTTATGGTTTCAATAGCAGTGGTTCCTTCGGCAGATGAAACATGAGCTAACATCCATAAACCATTTACATCACCCACAGCATAAATATTTGGCAATGAAGTCCTTGTTCTAAGATCGGTTCTTATATATCCCCCTTTAATTTCGAGCCCTCTTTTAATAAGGTAATCAAGTCCATTAAGTGATGCTTCTCTGGTAATAGCGGAAAGCAAAATATTTGCATTCTCTGTTTTGTCTTCTCCTTTATAAGTATAAGAAACAGTACTATTTTTAAAATCTTTTACTTCACTTTCAAGAAATACCTTTACCTTTCTTTTCTTCAACGAGCGTTCAATAAAACCAACAAGCTCATCATCCATGAAACTAATTAAATGTGATTTCTTTTCAAAAATCGAAACTTTTACCCCAAGCATTGAAAATAGAAAAGCGAATTCGACACCAATTATTCCTCCACCAACTATTGCTATTGATTCTGGTAGTTTATCAATAGAATAAATATTTTTTGGAGTAAAAATATTAACGTCATCTTTATTTTGGAACGGTATAGAATATTTTGAGCCAGTGGCAATAATCAAATTATCGAACTCGATTCTCTCACCATTTACTTCCACTACTCTTTCTCCCACAACTTCCCCAAAACCATTTATTACTGTAACACCATTTTTACTTAGAAGAGTTTTAACACCACCAGTCAGCTTTTCAACAACCTTAAAAGCTCTCGATTTCATTGCATTCCAATTAATTTGTAGATTTTCAATACTGATACCATCTATTCCAAACTCTTTGGCTCTAATAATAGAATCATATACTTTAGCTGATTTTTGAAGAGCTTTAGATGGTATACAACCCCAATTAAGACACATTCCACCCACATTATCTTTTTCAATTAAGGCAACAGTTTTCTTTGACTGAGCTCCTTTTAGGGCAGCCACATAACCTCCGGGTCCAGCACCTAAAATTACTATATCATATTTTTTCATTATTATCTCCTTTACAAAGAAATAAATAGTTTTTCAGGTGAATTTGCCAATTTTAAGAAATAACTTAAGAACTCACCAGCATAAGCACCATCAATTACTCTATGGTCAAACACTAATGTTACAGGTAAAATATATGCAGGTATTACCATATCGTTTTTAACATAAGGCGCTTTATGTATTCTACCAACTCCAAGTATTGCTACTTGTGGTGGATTAATTTTCGGCATACCATATACTCCACCAAATGAGCCATAATTTGTAATTGATATTGTTCCACCTTTCAACTCTTCAAGTTGTATTGTTCTATTTTGTGCTTTTTGACTTAAAAGTTTTATTTCATCATTTAACTCATTTATTGATTTTTTCTCAACATTTCTTAAAGTTGGAACAACTAACCCGGCTTCTGTATTTGTAGCAAATCCAATATTGATCGAGTTAAATGTTTTTACTTCTCTTTTTGTAGTATCAAAATGAGAGTTAAGTAAAGGATATTTCTTTAGTGCAGAAGCCAATATTTTTATTAAAATTGGTGTAAAGGTCAGATGATAATCCTCTGTATTCAGTTTTTTCCTTAACTCCACAAGCTCATCAATTTCAATATAATCAGAAACAGTTGCAACTGGAATATTATGGCTGATTTCCATATTAACTGCAATAGTACTCCTCATAGTCGATAGAGGCGATACTTTAAAGTCAGCAGTATCTAATGTCTGTGGTTGTAATATTTTAGAAGCTAAAGGAGCTTGTTGTGGAATTGCCTTTGGTTCTTCTTTTTTAGCTACTAATTTTTCCGCAGCATTCTGCACATCGTGCTTCATAATTCTACCACCAGGGCCAGTTCCTTTTATCTTAGTAATATCCACACCTAAATCTTTTGCCATCTTTCTTGCTACAGGTGTAGCTAATACAGGTTCACGTTCTGTTTTTAATGAAATTGTTTCCTGAGCATTATCTATCCTACCTTCTCCAGAAGATGGCAATACAACACCTTTTGCTGTTTCTAACTGCCCAATAACAGTAGATGCTTCTTCTACTATTTCAACTTCCTTTTCTTCACCTTCAATTTCTATAACTGCTAACACATCGTCAACATGAATAATCTGCCCTTCAGCTCCATTTAACTTTATAATCTTTCCATCTTTTGGTGAAGGTATTTCTGCAACTACTTTATCTGTTTCAACTACAGCAATAATATCACCAACCTTTACTATCTGACCAACTTCAACTTTCCATTGAAGTATTTTACCTTCATGTATTCCTTCTCCCACATCAGGGAATTTAAATTCAAAATTCATATTTCACTCCTAATAAGAAATTATTTCTTTTGCTTTTCGTACTATTCTATCTGTTGAGATCATATAATGTTTTTCACCTCTTGGCAAGGGGAATGTAACATTAAATCCACCCAACCTTGTAGGGGGAGCTTCCAAATATAGAAATGCATCTTCATTAACAGCAGCTATTAATTCTGCTCCTACACCAAAATTTGTTGGACCTTCATGAACAACCAAAAATCTACCTGTTTTTTTAACAGAATCAATTATTGTTTGCCTATCAAATGGGTATATTGTTCGTAAATCTATTACCTCTACATTTATATGTTCCTGAGCTAATTTTGCAGCTGCCTCCAAAACCTCCTTCATTTGAGCACCATAACTAACTATCGTCAATGCATCACCAACCCTAACTACATTTGCTTTGCCTATAGGTAACGTGTAAGCTTCCTCAGGTACCTCTTGACGGACCGACCTATAAATTCTTTTGGGTTCGGCAAATATTACTGGATCTGGATCTCTTATAGCAGAAATTAGCAACCCTTTTGCATCATAAGGAGTTGATGGAATAACAACCTTTAAACCAGGAGTGTGAGCAAATAACGCTTCCGTACTTTCTGAATGATGTTCGAGTGCCCTTATTCCTCCACCGTATGGGAATCTTATTACCAATGGTAGAGACCATGTTCCTCTTGATCTATTCCTCATTCTGGCAACGTGAGTTACAATTTGATTAAAAGCAGGAAAAACAAATCCATCGAATTGCATTTCCACTACAGGTTTTAAACCTGCTACAGCCATACCTATTGCTGTACCTACTATACCACTTTCAGCTAATGGTGAATCAAAGCATCTTTCTTCCCCATATAATTTTTGTAGTCCTTCAGTAGCTCTAAAAACACCACCTTCAACTCCAACATCTTCACCATATACTATAATATTTTTATCATTTGACATTTCTACTTTAAGGGCATCATTTACCGCTTGAAGTAAAGTTAATGCTTTCATTTTATTTGCCCTCCTCTAAATATGTTTTGTATTCATTTAATTGTCTCTTTAACTCATAAGGCATTTCTTTATAATGATATTTAAAAATATCCTCAGGTGTAGGGTCTTTAGATGATTCAACTTTTCTGAAAATTTCATCAACCTCTTTTTTAAATTGTTCAGTCATTTTAGAAATATCATCTTCTGTTATTTTCTTTTTCGATATTAAATATAATTTTAATCTTAAAATTGGGTCCCGAAGTTCCCATTGTTTCACTTCTTCATCTGATCTATATTTAGTAGGATCATCAGAAGTAGTATGAGCTCCTAATCGATATGTAAAGCCTTCAATCAGTGTTGGGCCACCTCCAGATCTTGCTTTATCTGCTGCAAGCTTAACTGCCTGATAGACCGCTTGAATATCATTACCATCAATTTGCACTCCTTCAACACCGAAACCGAAAGCCCTCTCTGCTAAAGTTTTTGCTGCTGTTTGCTTAAACCTTGGTACTGAAATTGCAAACTGATTATTCTGAATATAGATTATTACAGGAACATTCCATACACCAGCAAAATTAAGAGCCTCATTAAAATCACCTTGTGATGTACCTCCATCACCTACATAAGTCAATACAATTGAATCTTCTTTTTTGTACCTCATAGCATAAGCTATACCAACAGCATGTAATGTTTGTGAAGCTATTGGTATCGATACTGGAAGAATTCTGAAATCTTTACCTACATTCATGCCCTCTTCATTACCGTAAGTATAAAGTAGAAGGTTATAAAGTGGCACTCCACGAGTAGCCCAAGCTGCGTGTTCTCTAAAAGTAGGTACAATCCAATCTGTTTTTTTAAGAGCAAGAACTGCTCCAACTTGATTTGCTTCTTGCCCTTTTAATGGTGGATAGGTTAGCAATCTACCCTGTCTCTGATAAGAAACTGCCATTTCATCAGCAACTCTTGCATAAAGCATTTTCTTAAAAGCATCTAAAAGTTCATCATCATTCAAAATTGGACCACCATTAGGAGTAAATTTACCTTTTTCGTCCATTAACTGCAATCTTTTCCCTTCTCTGGGATCATATTTCTCAAACATTTTAACCTCAATTTTCTTTTTAATCTTTTTCTTTAAATGTTATAACACAGAAATTAAAAAAATAATTCCAGAATTTACTATAAAAGTTGGAAAAAATTAATTTTTTTTAAAATTAAAAAATAAAATTAAGTAAATATTTATTTCTTTTTAATTGCTTATTGGAAGAACAACGGTAAACTTACTACCCTTACCTTTCTCGCTTTGTACTAATATTTTACCATTATGAGAATCCACTATTTTCTTAGAAATGGCTAAACCAAGACCTGTACTTTTTTCGCCTTCCGTACCAGGCTTCCCTTTACCAAAAAAGCCATTGAATATACCTTCTACTTCATTTTGTTCCATCCCTATACCGTAATCTATAATATCAATGTTAAGAGAATCATTAGTTAAGTATACATTTATACTAATTTTACTATTGCGATATGAGAATTTAATTGAATTGGTAATTAAATTGTTAAAAACCTGAGCTAATCTTTCAGAATCTATCATAATATTTGGTATTTCATCGCTATATTTTAATTCTATCTCAATATTTTTTTTCTTCGCATAAAATGAATTTTTCTTTACTATTTGTTCTATAAAACTCTTGAAATCTACAATCTGTAAATGAATTTCAAATGTGCCAGATTCAATTTTTGACACATCTAAAAAATCATTTACTAAATTAAGAGCTGTATTAGATGCAGAGCTAATATCATCAATAATTTCAAGTATCTCCTCTTTAGTAAAATTATCATAATCCATTTTCAATAACTGGCTGAATCCCATTATTACACCTAATGGATTTCTTAAATCATGTGCAGCCATACCAAGAAACTTGTTTTTTATTTCATTTAACTCTTCAAGCTTTTGTTTTTGCACTAATATTTCAGAATATAATTTGCTTTTCTCAATTATAACAGAAATCTGCCCTGCAATTTGCTGGTATAAAGAAACATGTGCGTTATTATAAGTATTTTTCTCAAAGCTTGAAAAGAAAAGAAATCCAACAGGTTTTGCATTTACTATTAAAGGACAAGTTAAACTGCTTCGTACCCCCTCCTTTAAAACAAGAATTGAGCTTTCTGACTCAGGTTTGATTTTTATATATTCCTCAAGATCATTTATTATGCGAGGTTCTTGTGTTTCAAATATTCTTTTTAATGTGCTTCCCTCAAGTTTTGATTTATAACCTTTTTTTAAAAAAATATTCTGTGCATCACTCTTTGCCCATCTTGCTGTAATATATTCATTATTTTCATCAAGAAGTGAACAACCTATTCTATTATAAGGTATTAAATCTCTAAAATTTTCGAAAAGGAAATCCAGTACTTCATCTAAAAGAAAACCACTATTAACTTTTAAAGTAACATTATTTATTTTTTTAATTTCTAAAAATCTTCTTTCTAAAATTTTTCCCAATTCAATTATTGCATTAGCTAATTTTGCTAATTCTTCGTCATTACAGGAAGGAATATTTACATTGAAATTGCCACTTTTTATGTGATTGACAATTTCAATTATTTCATTTAGATGTCTCTCTTGACCCATAATTGTACTCAAGAATATCTATAAGATAATATACAAAAAAAAATTTATAAATAAAATTTTTTTGTTTTCACAAATAGTGATTTTTCTCTTTCCTATTATTGCTTGAAGTATATTCATCCCTTACTTATGAAGTAAAAAAATATAATAAAAAAGCTAGAGTCTATCAGATATTTGCTATATCTATAGTACACAATACATCATTTTAATACTTTATCTACAAAAATATCGAGTAAAGTTACCTATCAAAAGCTTTAATAACTTCAAAATATTTATTGAAAAATAATATTAAAATTCATATATATAAGGTTATAAACCGTATTATTTTAAAAAATCAAAGAAGTATATTATTGAGCAAAAGATAAAAAACGTAAATAAAAAATTTTGACGTGAGATATTATCATAATAATACTCACGTCATGTAAATAAAATATTAAAGTTTAAAATTACTTCTTAGTTCATTTTCTAAATTTTTCGAT
>Ga0116184_10002851_pt1 | contig 14661 bp, 11 predicted proteins | sample AD_JPNNA5_MetaG_FD_89886 | JGI IMG/M metagenome (GOLD analysis project Ga0116184, IMG submission 89886) | Active sludge microbial communities of municipal wastewater-treating anaerobic digesters from Japan - AD_JPNNA5_MetaG | ecosystem: Engineered > Bioreactor > Anaerobic > Digestate | place... | reverse complement strand
GGTGTGCACTTCGGCCACCAGACCCGCCGCTGGAATCCCAAGATGAAACCCTACATCTACGGCGGGCGCAACGGGATCTACATTATCGACCTGCACCAGACCCTCAAGAAGATCGACGAAGCCTACGACTTCGTGCGCCGCGTGGCCCTCGAGGGCAAGCCCGTCCTCTTCATCGGTACCAAGAAGCAGGGGCAGGAGACCATCCAGCGCGCGGCGGAACGTTGTGGGCAGTATTACGTGAATCATCGCTGGCTGGGTGGCATGCTGACCAACTTCGTGACCATCCGTGGCCGCATCAACCGCCTCAAGGAGCTAACCCAGATGGAGCAAGATGGCTCCCTGGAGCTCCGCCCCAAGAAAGAGGCGGCCCGCTTGATGCTCGAGCGCGAGAAGCTGGCCAAGAACCTCGGGGGCATTATGGACATGCCCAGCTTGCCGGGGGCCGTGTTTGTGGTGGATCTGAAGAAGGAGCACATCGCGCTGCGCGAGTGCCGCCGGCTGGAGATCCCGACGGTGGGCATCGTAGACACGAACTGCGATCCCGACGAAGTGGACTACATCATCCCGGCCAACGATGATGCGATTCGCGCGATTCGCCTGCTGACGAACCTGATGGCCGATGCGGTCATCGAGGGCCAGCGGGAGCGCGAGGCACGCGCGGCTGACGAGGCCGGCGAGGAGTCCGAGGGCGCCGCCGCGGATTCCGACGAAGCCTATGACTACCCGCACGCGCCCGAAGAAGTGGGTGCCGAGGCCGAGTATGCCTATGAGCCCGAGGACGAGGAAGAAGACGCCTCGGCCGTCTAGGACACGTTCGCCTGCTCTCGGGCCCGCGATGAGGACGCGCACTGGCGCCGTGTGGTGGGCGTGGGCCCGCGGGGTGGGATCATGGGTTCCGCGGGTCGGCGGGCCCACTTGTGCAAGGAGCTGACTCCCCGATGGCGATTACCGCTTCCCAGGTCAAGGAACTCCGCGAGCGCACTGGCGCGGGGATGATGGACTGCAAACAGGCACTGACCGAGGCCGATGGCGACATGGACGCGGCCATCGAGTGGTTGCGGAAGAAGGGCCTCTCGGCTGCCGCCAAGCGTGCGACGCGCCAGGCCAGCGAAGGTGCGGTGTTTGCATACGTTCACACGAACCAGAAGATCGGGGTCCTGGTCGAGCTCAACTGCGAGACCGACTTCGTCGCGCGCACCGAGGGCTTCAGGAACCTGGGTGCCGAGTTGGCCCTTCAGGTGGCGGCCATGGCGCCCGAGTACGTGAGCCAGCAGGACATCCCGGCCGAGCGCATCGAGCGGGAAACCCAGATTCTGACGGAACTCACGCGCAATGAGGGCAAGCCCGAGCAGGCGATCCCCAAGATCGTTGAGGGCCGCGTCAAGAAGCTCCTCTCCGAGATCTGCCTCATGGATCAGGTCTATGTGCGCGACGAGAAGCGCAAGCAGACCATCCGCGACCTGGTCAACGAAGCGGCGGCCAACTTGGGTGAGAACATCCAGGTCCGGCGCTTCGCACGGTTCAACGTGGCCGAGGTGGAGGGGACCGCAGAGGCGGAGTAGCCGGCCAGACCGAGCGCGGGCCCGGCCCCACCACACCCGACGGGGGCCGGGCCTTGTCGTGCCGTGGATCCGCGGTGGAAAGTGGGGCGCGCGAGCATGGGGGGACCAGCCGACGGGCCGCAGTACAGACGGATCCTCCTCAAACTGTCCGGGGAGGCATTCAAAGGGCCGCGCGGTTACGGCATCCACCGTGAGACCGTCGATTCCTTTGCCGAGGCCATCGCCGAGATACACCAGGCGGGTGTTGACATCGGCGTCGTCTGCGGGGCGGGGAACATTTTCCGAGGCGCCAAAGAGGGCCAGGGAATGGACCGCAACACCGCCGACTACATGGGGATGCTCGCCACCGTTCTCAACGCCATGGCGCTGCAGGAGGCCGTGGAGCGACTCGGCGTGGTGACGCGGGTCCAGAGCGCGATCGAGGTTCGCCAGGTGGCAGAGCCCTTCATCCTGAGACGGGCGCTGCGGCATCTCGAGAAGGAACGCGTGGTGATATTCGCCGGCGGAACGGGTAATCCCCACTTCACGACCGACACGGCGGCCGTCTTGCGCGCCGTCGAGATCCGGGCCGATGTCATTCTCAAAGCCACGAACGTGGACGGCGTCTACGATAAGGATCCGCGTAAGTACCCCGACGCCCGGCTCCTCACCGAGGTCGACTACGGCTACGCGCTCCAGCACGAACTTGCCGTGATGGACGCCACGGCTCTCTCCTTGAGTCGCGACAAGAATGTGCCTATCATCGTGTTCAACCTTTCGGATACCGGCAACATCCGCCGCGTGGTCTGGGGCCAGAAGATCGGGACGGTCGTGAGGAGAATGCCTGATGGTGAAGGATGTCATTCATGACGCCGAGACGCGGATGAAGCGGTCCATCGAGGCCACGCGCGAGGCCTTGTCCACCATCCGCACCGGAGTCGCTCACGCCGCTCTCCTCTCGCCCATTACCGTGGACGTGTACGGCTCGAAGATGCGCATTAGTGAGGTCGCGACTATCAGCGTCCCCGAGCCGCGTACGCTGATGATCACACCGTGGGACAAGGGGATCGTCCCCGACATCGAGCGCGCGATTCTCACTTCGGAGCTCGGACTGACGCCCAGCAGCGACGGAGCAATCATCCGCCTCCACATTCCCCCGCTGACCGAGGAGCGCCGCAAGGAGCTGGTCAAGGGAGTCGGCAAACGGGTCGAAGAGGGCAAGGTTGCCGTCCGCAACATCCGCCGCGACGCCAACGAGATGCTCAAGGAGCTCGAGAAGGCCAAGGAGATCAGCGAGGACGACACCCATCGCGGCCAAGAGGAGATTCAGAAGGCGACCGATGCGGCGATCAAGGAACTGGACGCCTTGCGCGCCGCCAAGGAGAAGGAACTGATGCAGGTCTAGGCTGGGCCTCCACTCTATGCCGCGAAAGAAGACCCCCCCAAAGAGCGCGGTTCCTCACCATATTGCCATCGTTATGGATGGCAACGGCCGGTGGGCGCGTCAGCGCGGCATGCCTCGTCCCATGGGGCATCGGTATGGCGTGGCGGCCCTGCGTCGCACGTGTGAGGCGTGCGATGCGCGAGGCGTGCGCGTGCTCACGGCCTATGCCTTCTCGTCGGAGAACTGGAAACGGCCGCGCACCGAGGTGGGGGCGCTCATGACCCTCTTCGAGCGGTCAATCCGGAAGGAGATCGACGAGCTCGACGCGCGGGGCGTGCGGTTCATGATCTCCGGCCGGCTCCACGAGCTGCCCGAGCCCGTCCTGCGGGCGTTCACCGAGGCCATCGAACGCACCGCACCCAACTCGGGGCTCACGCTGAATCTGGCCCTCAACTACGGCGGGCGGCGTGAGATCGCCGATGCTGCCCGGGCCATTGCCGAGCGGGTGGCTCGCGGCGAGATCATGCCCGAAGCCATCGACGAGGCCCTGTTCGCGGAACACCTCTACACGGCGGGCCTGCCCGACCCGGACCTGGTCATCCGGACGGGCGGCGACATGCGCGTGTCGAACTTCCTCCTCTGGCAGGCCGCCTACGCCGAGTACTGGGTCACGCCGGCGCTGTGGCCCGACTTCGACGAGACGCTGCTGGACCAGGCGCTGGCGGATTTCGCGGCCCGGGAGCGCCGTTTCGGCGGCGTGGTGGGCCGCAAGGGAGCCGCCGCGTCCGCGGCGAGCCCGGCCGAGGGATCTTGATGCGGGCCCTGAGCGTGCTCGGGTCGACGGGCTCCATCGGCACGCAGACACTCGATGTGGTTCGGGCCCATCCCCAGCGTCTGCGCGTGGCCGTGCTCTCGGCTGGCCGCAATCTGGAACTGGTGGCCAGGCAGGCGGCGGAGTTCGCGCCCGAGGCAGTGGCGCTGGCCGATCCGGATCTGGCCCGCGAGCTTGTCCCGCGCCTCCCCGCCGGCACGCGGCTGCTCGCGGGACCCGATGGCCTCAGCGAGGCAGCGGCGTGGCCCTCTGCCGACACCACGGTGATCGGCATCTCGGGCGTGGCCGCCCTGGCGCCAACGCTGTCGGCGATCCGCGCCGGGAAGCGAGTCGCCTTCGCCGCCAAGGAGCCCCTGGTGGCCGCGGGCGATCTGCTGGTCGACGAGGCCCGCCGGCGTGGTGTGCCGCTACTGCCCATCGACAGCGAGATCTCCGCGCTGTTCCAGTGCCTTCAGGGTGAGCGCGTGGACGAGGTTCGGCGGCTGGTGCTGACGGCTTCGGGGGGACCCTTCCGCACCTGGGCACCGGAAGCCCTGGCGGGGGTGACACCCGAGGCCGCCCTCTCGCATCCCACCTGGACCATGGGCGCCAAAATCACCATCGACTCGGCGACGCTCATGAACAAGGGGCTCGAGGTCATCGAGGCATGGCGGCTGTTCGGCGTGCCGCTCGAGTCTATCGACGTGGTGGTGCACCCGCAGAGCGTGATCCACTCGGCCGTCGAGTTCCGCGATGGGTCGGTGAAGGCGCAGCTGGCCCGACCCGACATGAGGTTGCCTATTCAGTATGCAGTCTTCTTTCCCGAACGACCCGCGAACCCGTTCGACCGGCTCGACCTCGTGGCCGCGTCCCGACTGGACTTCGAAAGCCCGGATCCGGTACGATTCCCTTGCCTGCGGCTGGCCTATGAGGCCGCTCGGTGCGGTGGGACGATGACGGCAGTGCTCAACGCTGCCAATGAGGTAGCGGTCGCCGCGTTCCTGCGCCGTGGGATCGGCTTTACGCGGATCCCTGCCCTCATCGAGGGTGCCATGGCGAACCACACGGTCGTTCCAAACCCGGACCTGGCCACCGTCTTGGCGGCCGATGAGGATGCTCGGCAGTGGGTCCGTGGCGTGGCTGAGTCCGAAGGGTCAGGGGTCCAGTAGACAATGTCCGATGTCCTGAGCGGCGCGGCGGGTACGGTCATCGCCACGGTGGTGTGCCTCGGAACGGCTATGCTGTTCCACGAGGCGGGCCATTTCATCGTCGCGCGGTTGTTCGGATGCCGTGTCACCAGGTTCTCCCTCGGCATCGGTCCGGCCATCCGACAATGGCAGCGGGGAGACACCACGTACTCCCTTCGGATGATCCCCTTCGCTGCCTACGTCAAGATCGTCGGCATGGAGCCCGGCGAGGAGTATGAAGAGGGCAGTATCTACACGCGGCCTCTCTTCGGCCGGCTAGCGACCATTGTGGCGGGCGCGATGATGAACATCGTTCTGGCCTTCCTGTTCCTCACCGCCGCCGGCGTGATCTTCGGCCTGGGGGAGCGCGAATCCGACCGGATTGCCATGGTGGCCAAGGACTCGCCGGCGGCCGCGGCTGGAGTCAAGGAAGGCGATCGCGTCATCACGCTAGATGGCGCAACTCCATCGGGTGGCGTCCCCGGCATGATCGCCTATCTCGCTCGGCGCCCCGGCAAGCCCGTGCGCGTGGGCCTGCTTCGGGGCGGTCAGCGGATGGAACTGGTGATGACTCCCGTCGAGACCGCCGTCGCCCCGGACGAGGCCCGGAAGCTCGGCCTCCCGGCGGGCACCACCAAACGCGGCATGCTCGGTATCACCTTCGGGTCCGAGTCATACCGCACCGACGCCTCGCCGATCGACTATGTGGTCGCGGGCGCCACGGACACCTGGGTGCAGATCGTGGGCACCGTCGCCTTCGTCAAGCGCTTGGTGACACGCACGACCGAGAAGGGCGATGGCCTGGTGGGCCCCATCGGCGTAGTCCGAGTCGTTTCCGCGGTCGTGAAGCGCGGCCTTCAGCCGCTGCTCTATCTGTTCGCGGTACTCAATGTGAGTATTGGCCTGCTGAACCTGTTCCCCATCCCCATGCTCGATGGTGGCCGGTTTGTCATCATGCTGGTTGAGGGCCTCCGCCAGCGGTTCTTCGGGCGGGGGCTGTTCGATAAGCAGAAGGAGGCCGCCGTCCACGCCGTCGGCCTGATCCTGATCCTGATGTTCGTGGTCACCGTCTCTGCGGGCGACATTCGGCGGCTGGCGCGCCGTGAGGACCCATTCGAGTCGGCGATTCAGGAGGAGCGAGCCAAGGCGCAGCAGGAACTCGACCGGCGGCTGAAGGCGACTCCCCAGGGTGCCAAGGGGCAGACGAGCGGGCCGCTGACCGGCAGCCGGGCCCGCGGCGAACACGGAGCGCCCGATGCCGCTGCCTCCCGCTGATCCGGCCGTGGGCGCGCTTCCTGAGCCCCGCCGGCCGACCCGAGGCGTGAATGTCGGTCGGGTGCGCGTGGGCGATGGGGCTCCCATCGCGGTCCAGTCCATGTGCAAGACCGACACCCGCGACGTCGACGCCACGCTCCGGCAGATCCGTGACGCTCATTCGGCCGGTGCCGAGATCATGCGTGTCGCCGTGCCCGACGAGGCGGCGGCGCGGGCTCTCCGGCGAATCGTGGCCCAGTCCCCCGTGCCGATTGTGGGCGATATCCACTTCAACCACCGGCTGGCGCTGGCTGCCGTCGACGCCGGTGTCGCGAAGATCCGCATCAACCCGGGCAACATCGGCTCGCCCGAGAAGGCCAGGGCTGTCGTGGACCGAGCCGGCGAAGCGGGCATTCCGATCCGTGTCGGCGTCAACAGCGGGTCGCTCGAACGCGATCTGCTCGACTCCAGCGGCCACGTCACGGCGCGGGCCCTGGTCGAGAGCGCACTCCGGCACGTGGACCGTCTGGAGTCGTGGGGTTTCCGCGACATTGTGGTCTCGCTCAAAGCCTCGGACGTGTGGCGGACCATCCAGGCTTGTCGTCTGTTCTCGGCGGCATCTGATGTTCCCCAGCACATTGGGGTGACCGAAGCGGGTCTGGTCCTCGAGGGCACCGCGAAGTCGGCGGCCGCGCTGGCGGTGATCCTGGGTATGGGGATCGGCGACACCGTCCGGGTCTCACTGACCGGGGATCCCGTCGACGAGGTGCGCGTCGCCTGGGCGATTCTGTCGGCCCTGGACCTGCGCCGTCGAGGTCCGATCGTCATCTCCTGCCCGACCTGTGGGCGGACCGAGATCAACCTGCGCGACCTGGCTGAGCGTGTGGCCGATGCCGTTCGCGACTGCCGAATCCCCATCACGATCGCAGTGATGGGGTGCGTCGTGAACGGTCCGGGCGAAGCCCGCGAGGCCGATGTCGGTATCTGTGGCGGCCGCGGTAGTGGAATCGTGTTCCGCCGCGGCGAGGTCGTTCGCAAGGTCCCCGAGTCCGAGCTGCTCGATGCCCTCCTCGATGAGGTCCGCGCGCTCGAGGCGGAGCATGGGGGAGTGAGCCAAGCACCCACGTAGCCTCTCGCGCGACCCACGCGAGCGTGAGGCATGCGCCACCCGACCATGGGCTGCGCCGTCACCACGATTCCCGGAACCGCTCTGGATTCGCACGCCGGCAGCCAGGCGGCTGTGGCCCCGGCTCTACGGCGCGATGACGGAACGAATCTTGGCGATCAGGTCGGGGGCGCCATAGGGCTTCTGGATGAACCCGGTGGGCGGCACATGACCGAGGCGCTCCAGCGTCTCATCTTCACCATAGCCGGTCGAGATGACCACGCGAGCATCGGGCCGCACGCGGCGCAACTCGGGGAGCGTCTCCGCGCCTCCCATCTCGGGCATGGTCAGGTCCAGTAACACGGCGCAGATCCGGTCGGATTGCTCACGGAAGATGGCCAGTCCCTCGCGGCCGTTGTTGGCTGTGAGCACGGTGAAGCCGGCAAACTCGAGGGCAGCCCGCGCCACCAGACGGACATCCTCCTCGTCATCGACGACGAGCACGCATCCGGTCGCCGCCGGTTCAGCCAGGGCGGGAGCCGTCGTGGGGGCCGGACTCGCCTCCCGCGGCTCGCGCCTTGAGGCCGGCAGGAGCACCTCGAAGGTGGTCCCCTCCCCGGGTCGGCTGGTCAGGCCGATCGCGCCCCCGTGTCCTCGGACAATGCCCAGCACGGCCGCGAGTCCCAAGCCGCGCCCGGTAAACTTGGTCGTGAAGAAGGGCTCGAAGACGCGCCGCTGGGTCGCCTCATCCATCCCATGGCCCGTGTCGGTCACTCTCAGGAACACGCACGGGGTCGTTGGCAACCCATCGCCCAGCAGGTCTTCCGTGAGCTCGCCGGCGGCTACTGACCGGGTTCCGGTCTCGATGGTCACAAGTCCCGAGCCCCGATCGATGGCGTCGGATGCGTTCTTCACCAGGTTGAGCACGATCTGCCGGAGCTGCGTCGGGTCGCCGTCCACGGGCGGGAGGCCGCACGCGAGGTCGCCACGCAGCACACACTTGTGCGACACGGAGGCTTCCAGCAGCGGCATCATGTCAGAGACGAGCTCGGAGAGGTCTATGGGCTGGAGCTGGAAGCGTCCGCGGCCCGAATAGGCCAGCATCTGGTTGGCCAGCTCCGCCGCCCGCGTTGCGGCCGCCTCGATCTGTTCGATGTACGGCCGGACCGCCGCATCGGCGTCGAGGCTGATGAGCGCCAGAGACGCGTGACCCAGAACGCCGACCAGCAGGTTGTTGAAATCGTGAGCGACTCCGCCCGCGAGAACGGCCAGGCTCTCGTTCTTCTCGGCGTCCTGCAAGCGCGTCTCGAGCCGCCGCCGCTCCTGTTCGGCCTCGACCCGGTCGGTGATGTCGGCCGTTGTGAGGAAGTCCGCCGGGCGGCCGCTGAGCATGATCGCTTGCGAATACTGCTCGACCCATCGCACGCGGCCATCGCGCACGATGCGATAGGTGAAGTGGGGAGCGGCACAGGGATCACCGGACGTCTTCCGCCGGTACTGGCGGGCCACGGACTCGCGGTCGTCGGGGTGGACCATGGCGACGAGATCAGAGACCGTAAGCGTCCGCAGCGCCTCCGGCGAGCAGCCCGCCAGATCGGCGAAAGCCCGGTTGGCGAACGACACACGGTCGTCCTGGACGATACAGATGCCAAGGAATGACTGCTCGGCCAGTACCCGGTGGCGCTGTTCACTCTCCTGGAGCCGCTCCTGCACGCGCAGTCGGGTGGTGTGGTGGCCGATGGCGGCGGCCAGCAGTGCCAGCACCTCGCAGTCGGTATCCTGCAGGGCGCGTGACGAGAACAGCGTGTCCGTGCAGACCACGCCGATGGTGTCTTGGCCGTCCCACATGGGCGCCGCGCCCCACGATCCACGGCCCACGACCGTGCCCGTGGCATCGTGCAGTTCGCGATCCAGGGCACGGACCCAAGGTTCGTGTGCCTCGAGCGCCATCCGCGTGTCGCTCGGCTCATGCAGCTCGCGCCGGGTGCCGCGCTCATCGCGAACGCGCCCATCCTCGTCGGTCCCGAACGTGCCCACAAGCGTCTGGCTCTCACGATCCCACAGCCAGATGCCAACGCGCTCGAAGCCCAGCACCGAGGTGGCCGCTGTGACGGCCTCGCGACACATGTCGTCGACCGACGCGCACAGCGAGAGCCGGTTCGACACCTGGTGAAGGGCTCGGAGCCGGTCGAGGAGCCGCCGGTCCTCTTCGACCCGGCTCCGCAGTTGCTCCTCGGCCACCCGTAGCTCAGTGATGTCCCGGCTGATTCCCACCAGGCCCGTGATGGTGCCACCACTGTCGCGGAGGGGCACTTTGGTGGTGGACACCCATTTGGCCCGGCCGTCGTGCGTCCGTACCGGCTCGGCCTTCGCGACCAGTGGTCGCCCCGTACCGAGCACGTGCCGCTCGTCCCGTAGGCTCTCGGCCGCGATCTCGGGCACCTGGTAGTCCATGTCCGTGCGCCCAACGGCCTCCTCGGGCGAAGAGGCTCCCAGCGTCCGTGCCTGCGCTGCGTTGATGCGCACGAAGCGGGACTCGACGTCCTTGAAGTAGATGGCGTCGGGGATGTTGTCCATGAGTGCGTGGAGAAGGAAGCGCTCGTGAGCCAGCTCCGTCTCCGCCTGCTTGCGCGCGGTCACGTCGACGTCCATACGGATGACCTCGACGACCCGGCCACCTTCCACCACCGGGAACATGGTGGTCAGTACCCAGAGCGGCCCCGACCGCGCGGCCACCGGCCACTCGCACGGAGGTTCCCCCCTCTGGACCGACCAGATGGCGGCCAGCAGTGCTTCGAAGCGGTCCCACTGGTCCTCAGGCAGCAGAAGCTCCTGCAAGCGCCGCCCCATGGCTGCTTCGGCCGGCATGCCGTATAGACGCGCCGACGACTCGCTCCAGAGGTGAACGACGCCGTTGCGGTCCAGGCCCTGCATGGCCACGGGAAGGGTGCTTCCCGCCAGCGCCTGAAAGCGCGCGGCGGCACGCTGGAGCTCCGGGTGCTCCTCGGCCCACTCCGGGAGGAGCTGTAGCCCCCGAGGCGAATCCCAACACAGCGGCGGGTTCGCCAGTAGCTTCTCCGCCATGGCTCCCCCCGTTTTGAGCCGCGCTCCGCGGCTAGCCCCCCGGGCACCGTGCACGGACCGGGGTGTTGTCTCCATTGGGCATCGTTCCACAAGAGGCCCTCCGTGCGGAGCATCGTTCTCCATCAGGGCTGGCCGATCTCCGCCGTGTGGATGAGAGGACAGGTCCACGGTGTTGACCGGTGTGCGGTATGGGCGGGGTTATGCGTCCGTCGAGGTGCCCGACGGGCGCCTCGTCTCGGTGTTGCGGGGGGCTGCGGCGCCGGCACTGGCGGATGCCCATGCGGCGGTCCAACATGCCATCGGGTCACCGATCGAGGGTGAGGATCTCGCCGCCATGGCCGTGGGCCGACGCCATGCGGTTGTGGTGGTCTCGGACATCACGCGCCCGGCACCCAACGCGCTCATGCTGCCCCCGGTCCTCGATGCGCTTCGGCGGGGCGGCATCGACCACCACCGCGTCACGGTCCTCATCGCCACTGGAGCCCACCGGCGCACCTCGCCGCAGGAGCTTGGCGAGCTCCTGGGGCCTGACTTGCCCGCCGCCTGCCGCATAGCGGACCATGTCGCCACGGACCACGAGGCTCACACGTACCTGGGTACCACCCCTCAGGATGTGCCGCTGCACATGGACCGCCGGTATGTGGACGCGGATCTGAAGGTGCTCACGGGTCTCATTGAGCCTCATTACATGGCCGGCTTCTCCGGCGGCCGCAAGGCCGTCTGCCCGGGCCTCGCCTCAGTGGAGACCATCGGCCGTTTCCATCGGCATGAGTTGCTCATGCACGAGAGATCCACGACCGGTGTGCTGGCCGGGAACCCGGTGCACGAAGCGGCACTGGCGGCCGCCCGGGCCGCGGGCGCCGACTTCATCGTCAACGCCGCGCTCGACGACCGCCGCCAGGTCACGGGCGTGTGGGCGGGCGAGCTCGAGGCCGCCCACCTTGCCGGGTGCCATGAGGTCGCCCGAAGCGCTTCGGCCGCGTGCCCCGAGCCCGTGGACATCGTCGTCACATCCAACGCGGGCTACCCGCTCGACTGCTCGGTCTACCAGGCGACCAAAGGCATGGTGGGGGCTTTGGAGATCCTCAAGCCCGGGGGCACCGTGGTGATTGCGGCCGAGTGCTCTGAAGGACTGGGGAGCCCGGCTTTCGCCTCAGTACTCCGGGCCGACTCTCGCATCGAGGACTCCCTGGCGCGCCTCGCCGACCCGTCCAGTACCGCCATGGACCAGTGGGGTGTCACCATGCTCGCCAAGGCCGTGACTCGTGCCCGAGTGCTGATCTACGCCGACGGTCTGTCCGAAGCGGATGCACGGTCGGCCTACCTTACACGGGTGCCGTCGCTCCAGAGTGGCCTCGATCAAGCCCTAAGGTGGCATGGACCCGAGGCCACGGTCGCGGTGATTCCCGATGGCCCCTACACCATGGCGACCCTCGCGCCGGACGGGCTGGGCTGACGCGATGGGCCCGCGCACGGGGCGGACGGCGCGGAGCGCCGCACGGCCCATCCTGGGCCGCGCCCGGGACTTGACATGCCCTTGGCAACGTGTGTCTACTTCTACATCGGGTGCGGCGAGTCCCGTTGCCCCAACGAGTTGGGTCTCACCGAGGATGTGGCCGATCGATGAGCACGTCCGCTGCGCCCGGCCCGAACGAGGGTGTGGGACTCGCAGCCATCCAGATGCCGCTCCGGTGGTTCCCTAGTGCCCTCGAGTTCTGTGAGACCGTCGACCGGCTTGCCGCACGGGCCAGAAGTCTTGGCGCCGATGTGGTGGTCTACCCCGAGGACGTGGGCCTCCTCATCGCCTTCGGCGACGAGGCGGCGGGCCTTCAGCTTGTCACGGATGTCCGCACGGCAGTCCGCGCCTTGTTCTCCAAACACCAGGCCCAGGCCATGGAGATCATGCAGCGGCATCCTGTTGGGCCGGCCCGGGCCCTGCTGCTGTTGCGGGCGCAGACCACGCGCGAGCGCTATGTCTCGATGTTCTCTGACGTCGCCCGTAGGCACTCGCTCTATGTGGTCGCGGGTAGTGCGCCGTTGACTCGTGTCGAGGATGGCGACGATCCCTCAGCGGTGTACAACATGGCATGCACCTTCGGACCGGATGGGGCGCTGCTTGGGGTTCAGTGCAAGGTGAACCTGATCGACATCGAACGGCTCGTCGGTCTTGACCTGACGGCCGGCCGTCCCGAAGACTACCGTGCCATCCGGACGCCCTGGGGCGGCATTGGGGTCTCGATCTGCGCCGACACTTTTGACCGAGAGCTCATCGACAGGTTGGTTGCCGACGGGGCAAAGGTCATCGCGGATCCCAGGGCGAATCCCAAGCCATGGACCGCCGATGAGGCGGCGGAGAACCGCAAGTCCGCCTGGAGCCGTTGCCAGGAGCGATCGCTCTATGCCGTTCAGGCATTTGGTGTCGGTCAGCTGGTCGGCATCCCGTTCCAGGGGCGTTCGGCGATTTGTGCGCCATGCCATCTGACTCCGGACGGATCGGGCGTTCTCGCTCAGGCACGGACCCATAGTGCCGAGGATGTGGTCGTGGCTCGGGTGCGGCTCGAGGACCTGGGCCAGTAGACTACGGGAACGGGGGGATCACGGTGAGACTGCTCTGCCTAGGGTTGGTTGTGGGGCTAGCCGTGGGACTGACGGCGGACACCGTGGGTGCGGTCACGCTGGACTTCGAGGACCTGTGGGACGGGACCAAGGACAACGACCCCATACCCGACGGCTACGCGGGGTTCGACTGGTCGGACTATGCCTACTGGGAGTCGGTCGAGTACATCAGCTCGTGGCTGCCCAATGGCTTTGTGAATACGTGGGAAGGCGACGTGGGAATCTTCACCGCGTACTCGAACCCGATCTCCATGAGTGGCCCCGTGTTCGATTTCAATGGCGCCCGTGTGGGCGCCGCGTGGAACCTGGGGCAGGAGGTCACTTTCGAGGGCTGGCTCGATGCAGACTTGCTGTATTCACAGACCCTCACCCTCGGAACTCAGGGTCAGGAGTACGTCTTTGACTTCATCGGGATCAACACGCTGTGGATCCGGCCCGATGTGACCACCGGCACCAAGGATCCGGCGATGCATTCGGCCGGCGCGGGCCACCACATTGCCATGGACAACTTCGTCATCAATGAGACGCGGGTGCCAACGCCCGAACCGGGGACGTTGGCGCTTCTGGGTCTGGTCGGCATTCCGGCGGCTGCCAAGTCGCTTCGCCGCCGGTGGTGCCGGAACTAGACCGGTGGAGTCTGGCTGAGCACCAGGTCCGCCGCACATCGTGGTGCGAGGCGTCCGTACAGCGCTCGACAACACGACGATCGGCCGGGTCACCGCGTGCGTCCTGGCCTTGTCGCCGAAGGGTGCCGCCGGGTATCATGGGGCGCACGGGGGCACTGTGGGCCTGCCTGCCGCCGGTCCTTCCCTCTCCTTCCCGCCGCCGCGCGCAGACGCAGCCGAGCGCCATGTCGTGCTCACGGACCTGGAGGGCACATCCGAGTGAACCGCTTCGCGTTCGTTATCCATCCGCTAGACGCGTCAGATGTGGCGCGTAAGTATGCTCTTGCGCGGTACCTACCAGCCCGTCTGGTCGAGCGGATGGCGCAGGGCATCCAGCCCAAGGTGGTCTCCCACATCACGGGCATACGGTCCGCGACGGGGGCCGAGGCGGAGGGCTGGTTCATTGGTTGCCCCCTCACGGCCCGGGTCATCATGAATGGCAAGCCCGAACTCGTTGAGCGTCGGCTTATTGAGTCGGTTCAGGTGGCCGAGCAGGTCGGGGCCCGCATCGTGGGCCTGGGGGCTTTCACGTCCATCTTCGGTGACGCGGGCATCACCTTGGCCAAGCACGTGGGGATTGCCGTCACGACCGGCAACAGCCTCACGGTCGCCACGGCCATCGAGGGCGCCTTCCGCGCTTGTGAGCTCATGAAGATGGACCCCAAGCAGGCCGCGGCGGGCGTCGTGGGCGCGGCTGGGTCCATCGGCCGCGTCTGCTGCCATCTCCTGAAGGACCACGTCGGGTCACTGACCCTCATCGGCCTGCAACAGGATGACCTCGAGGCCCTGAAGCAGGAGCTCGAGCAGGCCGGAAGCTGCCCCATCACCATCCGCCGTGATCCCAAGGTCGTCTTGCCCGAGCTCGACCTGCTGGTGTCGGTCACCAGCGCGGTGGACACCGTTATCCATGCCGAGGACCTCAAGCGCGGCGCCGTGGTGTGCGATGTGGCGCGGCCGCGCGATGTCTCGAAGGACGTCGCGCGGAAGCGGAACGACGTGCTGGTCATCGAAGGC
>Ga0116184_10002849_pt1 | contig 14668 bp, 8 predicted proteins | sample AD_JPNNA5_MetaG_FD_89886 | JGI IMG/M metagenome (GOLD analysis project Ga0116184, IMG submission 89886) | Active sludge microbial communities of municipal wastewater-treating anaerobic digesters from Japan - AD_JPNNA5_MetaG | ecosystem: Engineered > Bioreactor > Anaerobic > Digestate | place... | reverse complement strand
TGCATTTTGCTCACTACAAGTGGAGCAAAACCTTTGTGCCGATTTTAAATACGAAATTACGGCATGTACCGGAGATGTATTGTTTACAGATCAAAGCATTAACAATCCACTCACGTGGGAATGGAACTTTGGTGATGGCTCTATTTCACATTTACAGCATCCTATTCATACTTATACAAAAAAGGGAAGCTATACAATTAAGCTTATCGTATCTAATCAATACGGCTCCGACACAACTACTTCTATTTTAAATATAAATCCATTCTATCTTGAAATTGAAACCGACTATGCCCCCTGCTGCGGGACTCAAATATATTTTTATACCGACACCTTAAATTTAACCACTTGTTTATGGGATTTTGGCGATGGAGAAACTTCTAACCAAAAACTGCCTATACATGTTTATGATTCAATTGGGACTTATATAGTTTCATTAAATGCAGAAAATTCAGATGGATGTCATACAGTTGCATATAAAACGATAACAATATCCCCATTTAATTTAAATGACATTAAACAAGAAAACCTTTTTATTATTCTTCCTAACCCCAATAATGGATTATTTACAATTAATTATAATGGGCTAACTAGCATGAAGGTAAATATAGGGATAAGGAATGCTGCTGGACAACTTATATTAAATGAAACAGCTAATTTTACAAGAGGAACAAAAAAACAGGTTAATATTAAACAATATACGAAAGGAATTTATTATTTATTTTTAGATACCGAAAACCAACGAATTATTAAAAAAATCAGTTATCAATAAAAAACTTACGATATAATAAACCGGTAGAAGTTATACCAATTTTAAATTTAAAATAGTACAACGAATATTTTAAATTTACAATGGTAATGCCTATAACATATATGCAAACGGTATTATACCAGGCAACTAAAAAAATAGGTTAGTTTGTTTTGCTTCACTTTCCAATTCAAGTAAGTATTTTTTCCTCCATATTCCGCCTCCATAACCAACAAGACTTCCATCGTTTCCAATAACCCGATGACAAGGAATAATAATTGAAATTGGTTTTTTCCCATTTGCACTCCCAACGGCTCTAACAGCCGGTTTATTTCCGATTCTTTTTGCAATATCAATATATGAACAAACGGCGCCATAAGGAATTTTTAAAAGTTCATTCCACACCTTTAATTGGAATTCAGTACCTGACAAATCAAAAGGAAGGTCGAATATTTTTCTTTTTTTATTAAAATATTCATCCAATTGTTTCACGCAATCTCTTAAGCAGCTTGGATGTTCGATGAGGGTGTCAACTTTTGCATCAAATAACACAGTAGAAATACCTTTCTCACTTCCACATATTTCTATTAATCCAATAGGCGATAAGTAAAATGTTTTTTCCATTTGTATTTATTTATTACGAAAGATATAAAATTTTATTCTTTTAAAAAAATATGCGAATAAATTTCACAAGGTACTGTTGAGAGGTAAATTATGTTATACTATACTAAATTTGAGTAAAAAGAAAAGGAAGACATTTCATTTAAAAGTCTTCCTTTCCTACAAAAGCAGTTAATTCGAGTAATTATTCAATATTAGATGCAACATATTCGGTTAACTTACCTAAACTATTTACATAACTTCCATACTCATTATCGTACCATCCCATAATTTTTGCATGAGTAACAGGGATATTTGCTTCTTGTATATTAATAATACCCAGCGATGCTAGGATATCTGTATTAATAGTAAGAAAACCTGTTCGTGTATGTATTTCATTTCCTTCTATTACAATAGCTGCTGGGTATCCTAATAAATCGAGCGACACATTTTGTTTAGATGAAAAATACAGTAAATCTTTTTGAGCACCTTGTGCAGCGGTTTTGTATATATTTTTAATATAATCGGCATTAATATAGGGTACGCCATTTTCATTTAATCTAGAATTAAAGGTAATATTCAGCGCGATTAGTGAAACAGAGGTAGTCGGTATGCGGATGGAATCGGCCATAAATCCAAAACTTTTTATTTGAGGTATTACTTTCTCGAGTGTTTTAGCAGCTCCTGTTGAAGAAAGAATAATATTATTTAAGACTGATCTGTTTTTCCTTAAATCTTTGGCTCCAGATGAAGGTACGCTATCTAATACACTTTGTGTATTCGTAGCTGCATGAACAGTGGAAAGAGAGGCGGTTAAAACATTCGCCGTTTCTTTATCTTCCAATAAAGGTTTAATCATATGTGCTAAACCGGTTGTAGTACAGCTAGCCGCAGAAATAATATGATGATGTAAAGGGTTATAGCTTTCGTGATTTATTCCATAAATCATTGTTGGGTAATTATCCTGATCATCGGAAGAAGCGTTTTTTATTTTAAAGGGAGCACTTGTAATTACTTTTTGTGCACCTGCTACTAAATGCCCCATTAAACAGCCTTTTTCGTGATTGGTATTTGCAGGATCAAGAAATTTCCCAGTACAATCAACAACTAGGCGTACATTTTCATCTCTCCAATTAATATTTTTGGGATTTCTTTCTTCTCTTAAAAATTTTACAATAAACCCATCAATACTAACAATTCCTTTCTCTCGATCAACAATGTCAATATTGCATTTTTTGTTCGTATATCCATTTAAAAAGTGATGAATAGATCCATATGTTGAATCGGTACGTATCACTTGAATTAAATCCTCTAAACTTTGACCGACTTCTCTTCCAACGTTAACAACAACGCCATCGAAGTTTCTAGAAATTAAATGATACCAAATGCTTAATTTACCAATTCTTCCAAAACCATTAATTCCTAATAGTTTTTTTTCGTTAATGCTAATTTTCATAAGCTCTATTTTTTATTATTTATAATTGATGAATTTTAATTGGATAATTGCCTTTATATACAATGCCTTTATTTCCATCTATGGCGATAGGAGCAAGTGCAAAAAGTTCATGTCCGCTAATCATACATTTTTTTTCATTTTCGTATACAATCATATCGCTACAGTTAACGATACATATTTTCCCTAAGGTTGATGCAGTTACAGCAGCATGCGAGGTTGCTCCACCTTTTCCAGTTAACAATCCTTCACACTCAAAAATCATCTCAATATCATCGGGAACCGTATCGGGTCTAACGAGGATAGCGTTTTTATCGGGATATTTATTTTTAAGCAAGGCTAAGTCATGTTGATCAAATACAATTAAGCCGTTTAATACTTTCTTACTAATACCTATTCCACTGCCTATTTTCTCCATTTCTTCTTCCGCTGTTACAAATACTTCAATTTTATCGGGTTTAATAATAGACATATCTCTTGTTTGAAGTACATATAAATCTTCGGGTTCGGTTGTTTCGAATGTAAATTCGATTTCTTGATGACTAAAATTATGCTTCTCTATTAATTCTTCGGAAATACTTTTAAGTTTATTATAAATTTTAGGAAATGCTGTTTCGAGTGAAAAAGGGCTTTTTTGATAATATTTTATTCTTTGTTTTTCGCTAATAGGAAGAGTATTAACCAAGCCTGCAACAATATCTTCACCCTGACTTAAAAAGGAGAAATCGCCTGTAATATGAATCCCCGATTCTAATTCTTGTATATCGTTCGTAAACAAAACACCGGAGCCTGATTCGTTATGCAAGTTTCCGAAAATCATTTTTTGAACAACAACCGCCGTTCCCCATTCTTCGGCAATTTGCATGTGTTTGCGATAAACTTTAGCTCGGGAAGTATCCCAGGATTCAAAAACAGAAATGATCGCTTTTTTAATTTGCAAAAATGGATCCTCTTCAAAATAGACATTATTTTTTTTCAATAAAGCTTTATATTCAAAAGCCATTTCTTTCATTATCTCTTTGCTAAAATCAATTTTCTGTTGCACATGATATTTCTTTTTGAAATCCATCATAATTTTATCGAAATCGTTTCGATTAAGTCCATACGACATGCCCCATGTTTGCAACAATCGCCTATAACAATCCCAAGAAGTCCAACCAAAGTTTTTTTGCATGCTTAACTTTTCGGTAATTTCGTCGTTTAATCCAATGTTTAAGAATGTGTTCATAGCTCCCGGCATAGAAATAGCGGCACCAGAGCGTACACTTAAGAGAAGTGGATTTTCTGAGTTTCCATAAATTAACCCGGTTTTTTTCTCAATTTCTTTTATTTGATTTAAAACAAACGTATCTATTTCTGAATATAAAGAAGGTATTTTAACAATTGAATTTAGTCTTCGAAAAACCTCTGTAGTAACAATAAATCCTTCAGGAACAGGGAATTTATTTAAATATAATTTTTTTTGATAATACCCTTTTGAGCCCAAAAAAACTTGGTTATCGAGTTCGGGTGTTTCTTTATATAAAGGGCTAAGAATTAAATCGGGGTCGTACGACATAATATTCTTTATTTCGTTAGCCGATAAATCTCCTTCCATTTTTCTTAAACTCTTCAATATTTTGCCAATTAAATTATCGAGAATTTGAATTAAAAATGCAGAAGAAAGCAACTCTCTATATAAGATTTCCGATTTTTGTGCAATTATTTTCTTTTGTGTATTTGGAATCGCTTTATCAAATTTATCAACATAATTCGGAATTGTTATTTGCAATAATTTATCGTACGGATGAATAAAATAATTATGAATAATTTCTTTTATACTATCATCCATAAATTTAAAGATATTAATGTACTGCCCTATTGAAAAACTATCGGAAGTAAGACTGTACTGTAACATTTTCAAATTAGAATCAAAGCCCTGATCTGTAATTCCATCAAGGCTAATCCCTTCTTTTAGAAGTTGAATAATTAAACAAATTTCTTTTAAGGTTTTTGCGGTAAAATAATCGGTATTTGTTTTAGAAATTAAATTCAACATTAAATTAGATGCTATTTGTTCTAATCTAAAAGTTAAGCCTAGTGCTTCAAATTTATCTTCCCGGTATTGTCCATACATAGAAGGAATTCCAAATGCAATATGCCGCTTATAATAAATGTTCTCCCAGCCCTCCGTTTGTTCTGGATTAAAAATAATCTCATTTAACTTTTGCATGAATACAAAAATCAATTTAAGGGCTTCAATATTATTGCCACTTTCAATTAAACTCATTAATTTATCAATTTCACTTTGCTCTATGAAATGATAACGTGCAATAACGGTGGCAATATTTTTTGTTTCAAAAAGATATTTTTCCTTTAGCAACTGGTACAGCTCTATTATTAAAGCAACTCGTTGTTTGTCATTTTCATTATCGTGAGGAATAGCTAATAATATTTCCTCTATTTCTTTAACATTTTTTTCTAATAATGGGTTGATATGATCGTATTCAAATTTTTTAATTACTTTTTGAATTACCTGATGAACTCCTTGTACCCAGTCACTATTATCATCAATGGTATCTATAACATAAGGAGGTATTATTTTTTTCAATTTGTCTTTTTTAAGACTACTCCAAAAAATAATAATTTCATATATCATTTGAATATGCGAATTATTTCCTTCGGTATGAACCTGTTTTCTAAGAAAATGGATAAGTTTATCGTTTCGGAAAGAAATCTCATCAATTTTAGTTGACACATCGCGTAAATGCCCCTCTGCACCTATTTCACTAAAATAGACCGGGAAAATTCTTGAAAGTTGTTTAACTTGTTTATAAATAGGGCTTATTCTTGAATTTAATAAGGTCGTAATATCCTTTTGAAATAAATCCGTATCGAAAATAAATATTCCGCCTAATCTTAAATTAATAACTAAAGCCGACAATAAATTCTTCATTGTTTTGGGCTCATACTCAATTAATTCGAGCCATATTCGAATGTTTTTTACGTGATTGGGATTGACTTTAATGCCCCAATTATCCGATTTATATTCGACTTCGGGATTAACAAAACCAAATTGAATAACTTGATTCTCGAAATAATGAATTAATTTTAAATTATTGGTGAGAATTATTTCTTTACCGAGGGTAAGAATAGAATCGAGTATTAAAGGGGTATACGTCTGTTTAAAATCATTAAATAACGCAAATAGCTCATAAATAGACTGGAGGCATTGCTCTTCGTTAAGTTCGTGACTAATGCGTTTTATTGCATTATTTAAATCTATTAATAAATAGTTTCTATGATAAATAACGCCAGGGAGTCGTAATAAATAAAAAATATAACAGAACTGCTCTGTAGGTTTTTCAAAATCATTAATTTTTTTTCTTAAGGCATCAATAATATCAGAGAATGTAAAGGTTTGTTCCATGAGAGAATCCCATGTTTCCGCTTTCTTTATTTGTTGATAATAATAGTTTATAAACTCATTGCCAAAAGATTTAATGGTAGAAGAATAATCCTTATGCATTTTGTTTATATTCTCGCTATACCATTTCTCGATATTTAATGTTTTATCCCAGTATTCAACATGATTGTGAACTAATTTCTTGGAAAAGTCTAGCACTCTTTTATTAATAAGAGGGTTCTCAAGTCCTTTATTGATACTTTTTTTATAATACCCAATATTACTAACATATCCGAAGAAATTAGACGGGAAATTTTTTTCCAAAATATCGAAAAAATAAAATAACTCTTCGTTATATAACGAAATGGAATCGTAGTTTTTATTATAAAAATCCAGGTATATAAATACTAAATGTTTAGAAAGGTCGTCCGGTAATTTTTCGGAAAAGAGTTTATCAAAAATATCAATAATTATTCTTATCGCTTTATTACATTCATTTGATTCTTTACATATCCAAAAATTGCCTACAGCGATATCGTGAAACAGCTCTACTACTTCTTTTTTATTAGAATAGGGATGATGTAATTCTTTAAAGAATTCATTCGATTTTTGATGAATCCCCCAGTATTTCTCGGAAAGAAGCAAAAACCATTGGTGCTCCTTAGGAATATCATACGCAATGCTTTTTGTTTCTTTTAAATTAACTTCTAATGCTTGTGATTTTATATTGAATTCTTTCATTTCGCTAGGAATTTAATTAAATCAATAATTCGTGCAGAATACCCACTTTCGTTATCATACCATCCTATAATCTGAATAAAATCGCTTCCTAAAATTTTTGTTGATAATGCATCGAATACGGCCGAATTTAAATTATTCGTAATATCGCTACTAACAATAGGGTCTGTTGTATATTCCAAATACCCTTTTAACTGATTTTGAGCATAATTTAAAAAAGTATTATTAATATCTTCTTTGTTTACTTTTTTGTTAAGTAAGGCTGTTATCTCTACAAAAGAACAATCTACTACCGGAACTCTCGTTGCAAACCCATCGAATCGATTAACTAATTCGGGGATAATATATTTAATTGTATCTACGGCGCTTGTAGTGGTAGGAATAATATTATTCAGGGCCGAGCGCGCTCTTCGGTAGTCGGTATGAAACCCATCTTGCAAATTTTGATTATTGGTGCATGGATGAACGGTATTCATAAATGCTTTTTCTAAATTAAATTCATGGCATAACACATGAAGCAATACAGCAGCACAATTGGTGGTACATGAGGCATTCGAAATAATGGCATCGGTTGGTAAAATAGTCTGATTATTTACCCCCATTACAACTGTTTTTATTGATTTATCTTCGGGGGGTGCACTTAAAATAACATGCTTAACCCCTTCTTTGAAATGATTGTTTAACGTAATTTTATTTTTAAATTTCCCACTGCATTCAACAACATAATCAACGCCCATTTCTTGCCATTGTATATCTAAAGGGTTAGAATGATTAGTTACTTTTTTTTTACGACCGTTTACATTTAAAAAATTATTTTCTATATTAATCGTTGCATTAAAGCGTCCATGCGTACTATCATATTTTAATAAATACTGCATAAGGGCGATATCCATTTTATCGTTAATATGAACTACTTCTATATGCGGGTTTGATTGAAGCATTTTAAATACCAATTTGCCTATTCTTCCAAATCCGTTAATTCCAATTCGTACTTTCATTGTTGTATTTTCTAGTATTTAAATATACACTTTTAATAATTCTATTATAAATCGTAACGACCATCCGCTTCGGGCTGATAAATTAACTCTTCTATTTTTATTTTGGTTTTTCCTGCTGGCACAATCCAATCAATAACATCCTTTACTTTATATCCAATTAAAGCGGCGGCTACAGGTGAAAAAATAGAGATTTTCCCTTCTTTTAAATTAGCTTGATCGGGGAAAACAAGTTGTAGTTGAACATTTTTTTGCGTGTTTAAAAATTTCAATTTCACAATAGAGTTCATGGTAATAACATCGCTTGGTATTTCTTGTGGTTTAACAATTTTTGCAGTATTTAATTCTTTCATTAAGGCATCTGCTTCTTTTGGTTCCACCATTCTATATTGAATAGCGTCCGAAATACATTTCTTAATTCGGGTATAATCGAACCCACTAATTATAATTTTTTTCATGGCTATATTTTTAAATTAATACTAATTATCCTTTTTATGATTTTTTTAAGTATAAACTATATTTTATAATTATATTCTGTTATTAAATTATTGAAAGAAAATGATTTTATTTTAACTTTTAACTCGTTTTTGCTGATTTAAATAAACTCTTTTAGGTTAATTAAATCGCTTTTTTCTTTAAAGAAGAAATTTAAAACGATAAGCAGGGGTTTGAAAACCTCTAATTTGTTCTTCTCTTTTGATTGAGAATTGAATTATTTGCGAGTTTATGAGGAAACGATATATACTATTTTTAAATTTTTCTAATACAATTCGAGGAGAACTGTAGTAAGAATTAATTATAGTGTGCTTTTTATAACAAACCTTGTGAATATCGATACTTTTGTTATTAAAATACAATTGATTTAACAATTCATAAAAAAAATTATTTTTTTTATGAATATTATTTTTATCAAGGATATGTATATAATTCTTTCTCATCGCTAATGCGAATTTTTTAAAAGCATTTTTAATTATTTATTATATACATCAAAGGTACTTATTTTTTTGTATTTAAAAAACTTAGTGAATTTTAATTGTATCAAATATCCACTTTAAAAAGCTATATTTTCTGCTTATAAAATTATTTTGAGGAGATAAAATAGGGTATTTAACCTTTTTTATAATTTAAATAACTAATTATTAACACTTTGATTTAAAATTTAAAAATATTTTGGGAAATTAAAATAATGCGTATATCTTTGCACCTCGAAAATATGAAAAATTGATTTGGTAGCTCAGCAGGTAGAGCACATCCCTTTTAAGGATGGGGTCCTGGGTTCGAATCCCAGCCAGATCACCAAAAAGACAATTTTGATTTAAACAGAATTGTCTTTTTTTATTTTAGTCAAGTCATACAAAAAAACAACGCTGTTAAGGCTTTAAACCCTGACAGCGTTCGGAGAATAAAAAAAGCGATATTATTCCTATCGCTTTCCTTATAATACCGATGACATATTTTTTAAGTGTTTACATTTCCATACCGCCACAAACATGAATTACTTGTCCGTTAACATAAGACGATAATTCTGAAGCTAAGAATATAGCTGCATTAGCTACATCGGTAGGTGTTCCTGCTCTCTTTAACGGGATTTCATCAGCCCATTTTTTCTTTATATCTTCCGGTAATTTAGCAGTCATTTCTGTTTCAATAAACCCGGGAGCTATTGCATTGGTACGAATGTTCCGCGATCCTAACTCTTGTGCTATTGATTTGGTAAAACCGATAATTCCGGCTTTAGAAGCAGCATAATTCGATTGGCCTGGATTCCCTCCTATTCCAACCACTGAGCTCATATTAATAATAGAGCCACTGCGTTGTTTTATCATTATTTTCTGAACCGCTTTGGTTAAGTTAAAAACCGATTTTAAATTCACATTCATTACTAAATCCCAATCTTGTTCGGTCATACGCATTAGTAAATTATCGCGGGTAATACCGGCGTTATTAACTAAAATATCGATTGTTGAGAAATCTTTTAAAACATCTTCTATTAGACTTTCTGAAGAAGAATAAGAGCTTGCATCGGAAGCATATCCTTTGGCTTTAACACCTATAGATATTAATTCTTTTTCTAGTGATTGAGCATTTTCGTCGTATTTTAAATCCGAAAAAGCAATATTTGCTCCTTCTTGCGCATAACGAATAGCAATCATTCGTCCAATACCTCTGGATGCACCGGTAATTAAAGCCGTTTTTCCTTATAATAATTTCATAATATTAATTTTTTATTTAATGAATCAAATTTAATAATAATTTTTACAACCATCGAATTAGATTAAAATCTTGTAAATGAGGAAGCATCGAATTTTTAGGGAACATACGGAAAGCATAGTTAAATACGCCAGGCCGAGTAACAAAAATTTGTGTTCGGTAAATAACCACGTTGTTTTCTGATGTAACCGGAACCATTTCGCTTTTATGAAAAATATTCTTTATTTGGTCAAATTCTTTCTCTCCAAAAATTATCTCAATACCTATTTCTTCGGGTTTTAAATCATGAAGGTTAAGCCTAATTTCAGCGACAAACTTTTCTCCCAGTTTATACGCATGATTAGAATAATCGGGAATATTCATAGAAACCACTTCAATATTTTCCCATTCTCGAATAATTTTCTTTTTCCAAAAAGACAATTTTTTAACTAATTCAAATTTGTTTTCTGTTAATTCTTTAGAGCGATTAATTAATTTGGTATAAAATAATTTTATATAATCATCAATCATTCTTTTTGTTGTAAACTGAGGAGCAACTTCCGCTATGGTATTTTTTACATAGGAAATCCATTTTGCTGAAATTCCATCTTTATCTCTTTTATAAAACGTAGGAATAATTTCATCTTCTAATATATCATAAATCGTTTCGGCATCTAACTCGTCCTGAAATTGATGATTTTCGAAGGTTGTTTCTTCTTTTAATGCCCAGCCAGCATTTTCTTTATATCCTTCAGCAAACCAACCATCTAAAACGCTAAAATTAACGACCCCGTTCATAATGGCTTTTTGTCCGGAAGTACCGGAAGCTTCTAATGGACGAGTAGGTGTATTTAACCAGATATCTACCCCTTGCACCATTTTAGAGGCTATTTCCATGTCGTAATTTTCAATAAATAAAATTTTACCTAAAAACTCTTTTTTCTTCGACACTTCTACAATATGCTTAATGAGTAGTTGTCCCTCTTTATCTGCAGGATGTGCTTTCCCCGCAAAAATAAATTGAACAGGCATATTAGGATTATTTACAATTTGAGCTAACTTATCGAGGTTTTTAAATAAAAGGTAAGCGCGTTTATAAGTGGCAAATCGTCTTGCAAAACCTATTGTTAAAGCATCTTCATTAAGTGCTTCTATCATGTCTATGCTATTTTTAGGGTTTTCCTGGCGTTTTGCAAGGTTTTCCATTAAACGTTTTCTTAAAAAAACGATTAAGTCCTTTCTTTGAGCTTGTCTAATATTCCATATTTCTTGATCAGGAACATTAAATATGTTAGACCAATATTCTTTATTTGACAAATCCGATAAAAATGCTTCTCCAAATTCTTTTTTATAAAGTTCTTGCCATCTTTTAGCAGTCCATGTGGCATAGTGAACTCCGTTGGTTACATAACCTATATGCAGTTCTTCGGGGTAAAACCCAGAAAATAATTCCGAAAACATTTCACGAGAAACCTTACCATGTATTCGACTAACGCCATTTACTTCTTGGGATAATTTAACCGCTAAAACACTCATCGAAAACTTTTCGTTGGGGTCGTTTTCTTTGGCTCTACCAAGGTTCATAAAGGTATTCCAATCAATATTTAAACGACCGGCATAATGAGGGATATATTTCCTTAAAAGATCTTCGCTAAATGAATCATGACCTGCAGGAACAGGAGTATGTGTTGTAAACAAAGTAGACGCACGCACCAGTTCCATGGCATCAGGGAATGTAAAAAATTCTTCTTGAACTAATATTCTCATTCTTTCTAATCCAATAAAAGCAGCATGGCCTTCATTGCAATGATAAATTGTAGGATGATGATTTAACGCATCGAGTAAGCGTATTCCACCTATACCAAGTAAGAGTTCTTGTTTTAATCTATTTTCATTATCTCCTCCATATAATTGAAATGTAATGGATCTATCTTGCGGTGAATTTTCATCAATATCAGTATCTAGTAAATACAATGGAGTTCTCCCAACATTAACCAACCAAACTTTAGCAAATAATGTTCTTCCGGGTAAGGCTATTTTTATTTTCAACCATTCATTTTCTTTTCCACTTTCGTTATCAGTAACACGAACCGAATGAATAGGTAAGTGAGAAAACTTCTGTGCTAAGTGCAACTCCATTTGATCTCCAGTTGGTGATAAATTCTGTGTAAAATAGCCGTTTCTATATAATAAACCAACACCCACCATATTAATATTAGAATCACTTGCTTGTTTTAAATAATCACCTGCGAGTACACCTAATCCACCAGAAAATATTTTTATAGAATCGTGAAGTCCGTATTCCATACTAAAGTACGCAAGCTGTTCTTTTGGTTTCTCGCATCCTTTTTGCATATAGCTAGAAAACCGAGCATAAACATCCGATAAGCGTTTCATAAAATCAGTGTTTTTCTCTAATGCTAAGAGTTGTTCATAGGATAAGTCCTGCAATAACGAAACAGGGTTATAATTCCATTTAGCCCAAAGAATCGGATCAATCATTTCAAATAGTTCTTGTGCATCATAATTCCATGACCACCACATATTTTTCGACAATCGAACCAAATCGCTTAATCCTTCGGGGAAATCGGACTTAACTAAGACTTTTCTCCAAATTTGTTTATTTTGAGATAAGGTTTTATAGGGTAGTACTTGATCGGGAATGACTTTATTTTTATATAAATCAGCTCTTTCTAATACTTTCTTTAAAGCGATATGGTAAGCGACATAATAATTTTCAATAAAATTAACCCAAAGTCCGGTTGAAGCTATTTTATTAGCTTCTTCGTTGATATTTTTTTTATCGAGTTCATTTAAATTTATATAATAAATTAATTTTTCAACGATTAAATCGACTACTTGAGAATTGTTATCATCGGTTCTTTCAATAACAGCGATGGCATTATTCTCGTTTGAAAATTTAGAAGCGACCCATTTCCCAAATCCGGTTAATGAAGTTGTAATAGTGGGAATAAAAAAGGCAGCGCTTTCCATAGGGGTATAACCCCAAGGTTCGTAATAAGATGGGAAAATAGAAATATCGAAACCGATAAGTAAATCATAATATGATTCGTTAAAAACGCCGTCGTTTCCGTTTAAATAAGAGGGTACAAAAATTATTTTTACTTTATTTCCGGGGGCATTCGTTAACGCATTCTCTTTAATTTTACATAAACACGGGTCCGATTCGGCTTCATGCAGATAATGTGTAACATATTCGTTCGATATCGGGTTTTCAAAATTCGGCTTATTCAATCGTTCTACAATATCTTTATGGGGTCCGGCATGATTAGCCGGAACTAAGATAAATGCAAAGATTTGTTTACTTGTATCCCCTTTTTTATTAAGCTTTCCTAATGCATCAATAAAAATATCGATTCCTTTATTTTTAAACTCATACCGACCACTCGTGCAAATAAAAATCGTGTCTTCTGCTACCTTTTGATTTAATATCGCTTCTGCAACATTTATTAATTTATTTCGTGCTTCTTTTCTTTTTTTATGAAAAATTTCATTTTTAGGAATAAATGAATCTTCGAAGCCGTTTGGAGTAACTAAATCAACTTTTTTATCTAAAAAATGCTCACATTCTTTTGCCGTAATTTCGCTAACAGTAGTAAATGAATCAGCATTGATAGCCGAAAGTTTTTCGATAGATTGTTTTGAAACAATGTTGAAATTATGAGCAATGGTGTCTGCATTAAAATTCTCCATATCCTTATATAGGGGCATTCCATTTGCAGCAATAGATCTTGCAATAGCAGTAGCGTGGGTTGTAAACAAGGTTCCAACCTGAGGGACTGCTTTTTTTAAATATAGGATACCCGATCCGGTCATCCATTCATGGAAATGAGCAATTATTTTATCTTTGGCAGAAATATTAAATTGGTAAAAACTTTCAATTACTTTTGCAGCAGCATATCCGAACATAACCGGTTCAATATAATCCCACTGACCCGCAATAGAATCTAGTTTATAATGTTCCCAGAATTCTGCAAATATTTTATCTTTTATTTCAAAATAATTCGTAAAATCGACTAAAACAGCAATTGGATTTCCAGGTATTTTCCATCTTCCTATTCTTAAATGCAAGCCTTCACTTTCGGCTTCTTCTCTCCAGGAGCGGTATAATAATTTATCTTCAATAAATTCGGGGTTCTCTCTCGTTTCTTTCCAAACATCAGGGCCAATAAAAATATAATTATTTTGAAATTTTTCTGTAAGAATATTTGCTTTGGTTGATATAACGGTATAGATACCCCCTACTTTATTACAAACTTCCCAACTTATTTCAAATAAATAATCCGGATTTAACTGCATATTTTCTGTCATATTATTTATATTATCCAAGTATTAGTGTAAAAATAGGTATTTATATTTAAGTAAAAATTCATTTTATTGAAAAAAAAGTGTAACTATTCAGCAATATTATAAAAATATTTGTAACTATTCAGCAATATTATAAAAATATTTTTAAAAAGTAAAAAATCGAACACGATATTAACAAATGTTGAATAGTAATTAACAACATTGTCGGTATTTTTAGAAGTATTTGCAGAAGA
>Ga0116184_10002846_pt1 | contig 14679 bp, 10 predicted proteins | sample AD_JPNNA5_MetaG_FD_89886 | JGI IMG/M metagenome (GOLD analysis project Ga0116184, IMG submission 89886) | Active sludge microbial communities of municipal wastewater-treating anaerobic digesters from Japan - AD_JPNNA5_MetaG | ecosystem: Engineered > Bioreactor > Anaerobic > Digestate | place... | reverse complement strand
GGAAGGAAAAACCTGCGCCTGCTGCAAAAAGCGCCGGAACAGGAAATGACCCACAGCCGGCTGCTGTGCCTTTCGCACATGACCTCCCGGGAGTTCCGAGGCTGCATCGAATCGCTGATCGAGAGGCAGGCCATCATCTGCCACAACCGGGAGGCGGGAAATAACAAAATCGCCTTGCGATACGTGCTGAACCCTGTCCTGAGCAACATAGACATCCAATGATATATTAACTGGCCGGCACACGCCGGCCTTTTTCTCCCCAAGTCAAATTAGCGAAATTAGCAAATTAGCACGTCTCACACCGGCGCCGGGGCTAGGATGACATGATTATGGAACTGGATATACAATATATTGGTGTATATATACTTATACATAATATATACTATTTTAGTAGGAATTAGTAGTTAGTAGGTTTAATAGTATGTAACACAGTATGTTGATGTGTCTCCGAGTCCAGGATGCCAAACAACTGCCCGGCGCCGGTGTGAGACGTGCTAATTTGCTAATTTGGCTAATTTGCCCGGTAATAAATTCCGCAAATTCACAGCCCCCGGTCTTGACCCCGGGATTTCTCCACTTTCGCCATCCCGGACTTTTGAGTCAATCGGATCATTCAATAGGCAAGCTATCAGATGGATAAAATTCCCCTTCCTGATCCCGGCATTTCGTCCTGATCCCGTTAACCCGGCCATAAAGCCCCGCAGAGGCGACAGACCATAGCGAGGGGCTTACGCTCCCTCGCTATCGTTATGTCGCCCTACGGGCTTGTTTAACCGGATTACCCACTCGGTTTGAAAGTGAGCCGGAAATAATGACCCTTTCTCTTAAACTTGGAGGGCGTTGAGGCTGAAATGGTGTTCAGAGGGGAAATTCCATCTCGCCGGAGAACAGCCAGGGGGGAAGCTGTTCATAGTTGAGGTCGAAATGTTCCAGCAGGTGGGCGTCGCTGCCGATGCTGAATAGCTTTCCGCCCAGGGAGCGGTAGAGCTCGATTTGCCAGAGGTCGGGCAGGAGCCGGGCGTAGGGTTTGCGCAGGCTGGAAAAGTTGATTTCCAGCGCGATGCGGCGCTCGACCATCACCTGGAATATGTCTGTGAGCAGCCCCCGGCAATGGCTCTCGTCGGGCTGCTCTTCCAGATAGCGCTTGTGAACGCCCAGATGGGCCAGAACATCAATGTCGCAGCCCGTCACCAGGGCGAGGTTTTGCCGGTAATAATCCTCATGGTCGGCGGCGGTGAGCTCCCTCTTCAAGGGGATCGCCACGTTGGTGTGGTCGGAAAGGAAATGCACGGCGCCCAGCCTCAGCTCGAACTCCACTTGGGCCAGAAACTCATCTGCAAAGGGTTTGACGCGCTGGAAATCGCCAACCTCGACGCCGCAGATTATCCGGAGCGGGGCAGAGGTGAATTGTTCCTTCAGGGAGTCAACTTGTTTGATGTAGCGCGAAAAAGAGGGCAGGCCGTAGCGGGCAAGTTCCCAGGGAAAGAGGTCGAGATGTTCCGTGATGGCAATCTTATCATATTTAAGCTCAATGGCTCTATCGATAAGATCCATAGCTTTAAGCCTGCTATCGTAACTATACTCTGTATGAATGTGATAATCTATCTTCATGTTGCCGCCAGAATGGCCGCGCCAAGGGCGCCGGTTATTTCCGGAGAGGGGGGGACGCTCACCGGGGTTTGCAGTTGTTGGGCCAGGCACCGCACCAGGTCTGAATTGAGGGCGACGCCGCCGGTGAAGGAAACAGGGGGTTCGAACGCAAGTGCGCTGATCTGGGTGAGGACGCGGCTGGCGATGGAATTGTGGACCGCGCGTGCGATATCGGCAGGAGCGGCGTTTTCGGAAATCATGCCCACGATTTCGGATTCGGCAAAGACCACGCAGGTGGAGGAGATGTCCAGCGCCCGGGTGGAAAGAGAAGCGAGGCGGGAAAGCTCGTCCAGGGTGCAATCCAGGCGCAGCGCGGTCATTTCCAGAAAGCGTCCGGTGCCGGCGGCGCATTTGTCGTTCATCACGAAATCGCGAACCTTGCCGTCTGCCGCGAGGGTTATGATTTTGGAGTCCTGCCCGCCGATGTCGATGACTGTTCTGGCCTCGGGATGGAAATGGCGCACCCCGGCGGCGTGGCAGGATATTTCAGAAAGCACCCTGCCGCGTTTCCAGAGTTTGCGGCCGTATCCGGTGCAGGCTGCCACGGCGGGAGTTTCCAAAGCAGTTTCAGCCCTTGCCTGAGCCAGCAGGTTTTCCACGGACAAAAGGGGGTTCACGTCGGTTGAGACCCATCTGGCAAAGAGGATGGAGCGTTTTTCCGCATCGTAAATGACAAGCTTGGTGTTGCGGGAACCGATGTCGAGTCCGAGGGTGATCATGTGAGGATGTGGGCCCATTGGTTGTCCGGACGCAGCCAATCCTGGGCGACGCGGTTCACGGTTTCCAGATCAACTGACCTGATGCGCCGCTCGCGGTTGAGATAAAAGCCTGGTTCATAGCCGAGGGCGCTGAGGCTGGACAACAATACGGCCTGGAGGGCGGCGCTTTCGGCTTCGAAACGGTTCATGCCGCAGAGATAGTTCTGGGCGTGCAGAAGTTCATCGGCGCCAACGCCATCGGCGCATACAGCGGCCAGAACCTCACGCATGAGGCGGAGGCAGGGTTTGCGGTCATCGGGATCGCAATAGGAATAGGTGAACCAGTATCCCAGTTCGTTGGTGCTGCTGAATTCCATCCCGGTCTGGTATGCGTAGCCGTATTTTTCACGCACCAGGTTGAAAAGGCGTGAATCCATGTCTCCGCCGATGATTTGGGCGAGTAGGTGGAAAGCGGTGGTGGAGGTTCTGTCGCTTGCCGGAGCAGCGAATCCGCCCAGATGGATGATGGCCTGGCCGGAATCCAGTTTTTGGGTCCGCAACCGCACGTGACTGGGCTGGGGCAGGGGCGCTTTGAAACCGGGAGAGGGAGGGGCAGGGCATTCGCCTTCAAAGAGCGAAGCGGCCAGGTCCAATGCCTTTCGAGGCTCAACGGAGCTAACTATGGACAGGCTGAACCGGTCCGGCCGGTAATAATCCCGATACCAGGCGCGGATGGCTTCGCGGCCGTGGGAGCGCAAATCGCTGATGGTGCCGGAATAGCGGCCGTAAGGGCTGTTGACGCCAAAGAGCAGCCGGAACCAGCGCAGCCAGGCCAGGCTGGAGGGATTCTGGTTGTCACGGCGCAGGAGATCGATGGATGTGCTCTTTAGCAGGCGGATATGGTTTTCCTCAAAGGCAGGCTGCCAGAAGATTTCAGCCAGCATGGAAAGCGCGGTGGGCAGGGCGGAGTGAAAGCATTTGCCCCGGAAAACCGTGGTGTCCGGATGCGGCTCCACGTTTAGGCTGATACCCAGTTCGCGGCAGGTCTTGAGCATCTCGGCGTAGCTGCGGGACTGGGTGGAATGCAGCATCGCCGCCGAGCAGAGGTAATTCAAGCCCCTCTGGCCAGGCTCTTCCGCCAGTTGGCAAAGGTCCGTGGAAAGCGCGAAACCGCTGATGGGGCGCTGGGGCTGCCAGCGGTAGATGAATTTGAGGCCGTTGGCAAGGGTGGCGGTGAAAACATCTTCGGAATACTGTTCCAGGCAGGCTTTCGCCCTCCCAGGGGCAGGAACGGCCGGCGCCACGGAAGTTTTGCTTTTAGCAGGGCTTTTCTTTGAGTTTTTTATTATGGGGACGGACAGGGATAAATCTGCAGATTGGGGGGATTGATGGATGATTTGCAGACTGGAGGGCTGCCAGTATTTCCGGACGGCTTTCAGCACGTCTTCCAGACCGAGGGACAGGATTTGCCTGTCGTATTTATACAGCTCTTCGTAGCCGGAGATGAATTCCTCGGCTCCCAGCATTCCGGCGAGGTTTTCCACGCCGTCAAAGCCATAGCGCCAGGTGTTGATGATGTCCTGCTTCACCAGGGCGATTTCGCCTGGATCGACGTTCCCTTCAAGCAAAGCCCGGTATTCCTGCTGAAAGACCGACTGGATCCTGCCCACGTTGTTTTTTCCCATGGGGGAGACCACGATGGCTGAAACACCGCTCATCACTCCGCTGAGAGATGAAACCTTCACCGAAGAGGCCAGTTTGTCTTCCTCCACAAGGCGTTTGAACAGCCGCGAGGGACGGCCCACAGCCACATAGCGCAAGGCGATCAGCAGGGAATCGCTGTCGGGATGGGTGTCACAGAGTTCGGGCAATACGTATGTGAGGAATTTCTGCTTGTGTTCGCGCCAGACCACAGGCTGGTCCGGTGTTTCTGGCTCTGAAAAGCTCCCGTCATAAGTGCGGGGAAGCGAAGCCGTGTTCTGCCAGGAGCCGAAGCATTCCCCCAAAGCCTGTTCCGCCGTGGAGCGGTCGAAATCACCCACGACCACCAGAAAGGAGTTCGCAGGCTGGTAGTATTTACGGTGAAAGGCTTTTAAATCAGCGAGGCGGGCTTTTTTCAAAGAGGCCGCTCTGCCCATCACGGGAAGGCGCAAAGGGTTGCGCTTAAAGGCGGAGGCCTGGATGAAATCGAGAAAATCTATTTCAGGATCGTTCCTGTTCTGCTCCATCTCCTCGATGATGATGTCTTTTTCCATGGCCAGGTCTTCCGCAGTGAAAGTTGGATGCATGGCCAATTCAGACAGGACTTTCAAACCTTCCGCCAAATACTCCGAGGGCAGCAGCAGATAGTAGCAGGTGCAGTCAAAATCCGTGTAGGCGTTGATGGAGCCGCCCAGGCCGTTCACGAAGCTTGTTATCTGGTTGTAGCCGAAATCTCGGGTGGATTTGAAGGCCAGGTGTTCCATGAAATGGGAATAGCCGGCTTCGCGCTCCGTCTCCCAGGCACTGCCGACCCGGATGTAGAGTTGCAGGCAGAGCACGGGGTTGGAAGCATCCGAACTCAGGATGTACTTCAGCCGATTGGGAAGAAAACCCGAAACAGCAGGCTGAAAATGAAAATCAGGCAAAATCGGCGGAACCGGTCTCAATCACGCCCCGGGCGGTAAACCATCGCGTAGGCGTTGTGGTTGTGGATGGATTCAAAACTATCCGCTTCCACGTAAAACTCAAGCACGCGGGGGTCATCTTCCAGCTTTTGGGTGACCTCGCGCACGATGTCTTCCACGAAGCGGGGCCTGGCGTAGGCGGTTTCAGTGACGAACTTTTCGTCGGGGCGCTTCAGCAGGGGATAGACCTGGCAACTGGAAGCCTCCTCGGCGATGCAAATCAACTCTTCCAGCCAAACTAAGCCAGTATAGCGCACCTTAATGGTCACCAGGGAGCGCTGGTTGTGTGCTCCGGCTTCCGAAATCTCCTTAGAGCAGGGACAGAGCGCTGTCACCGGCACCACGGCCCCGATCCAAAGCTTGTAGTCTTTCGCGAAGGAAGCGTTGAAAAAGCATTGGTAATCCATCAGGGAACTGATTCCGGAGACCGGGGCGCGCTTTTGGAGGAAATATGGGAAAACGATGTCGATGTAGGCGGCGTCGGCCTTGAGAAGGGATTTCAGCTCCAGCAGGAGTTTATCGAGCTGGCCGATGATGGCGTCGCGGTGATAGCGGTTCAGCACCTCCAGAAAGCGGGACATATGAGTGCCGCGCTTGCTGTGGTGAAGGTCCACATAGATGTTGAATTCGCCAATGGTGGATTGGGTTTTGTTGTCTCGGTCATCCACCACGATGGGGTAGCGGATGCCCTTCACGCCCACCTTGTCGATGCCAATGTGACGTAGGTCTGTTTGAGACTGGAGGTCAGGGATGTTCATCCTTCGTCGTGCCACTCCAATTCTTTCATGCCAAGGCTCTTCAGGGAAACGATCTGGCCGTTGGACTGGTAAAAGATAACAGCGTTGCTTTCGGGATAGCGCTTGAGCCTTTCTATCGCTGTCTCGGGCGGCAGCAGGAAAAGAGCCGTGGAGAGACCGTCCGCCCAAGCCGCGGAAGGATGGATGACAGTCACGGAAAAGACATTCTCCACCGGATAACCTGTCTCGGGGTCCAAGATGTGGTGATAGCGGCGGTTTTCATACTCAAAAAATTGCTGGTAATCCCCGGAAGTGCTCAGGGAACCGTTTTGGATCTTGAAGTTGCCAATGGTTTGCTGCTGCAGGTTCGCCCGGGGATGGCGCACACTGACGATCTGGCCAAGTGGCTGGCCGAAAAAGGTCATGCCGCTGGTGCAGTCGATCTGACCGCTGATGAATTTATCATTTTCCATGAACTCACGCGCCTTGTCCAGCACATAACCCTTGGCCAGCGCGCCGAAAGTTATCTGCATGCCGCGGGGCATGATGATCCGTTTTTGGCTGAAGCGCACCCGGTTGAAACCCACTTTTTTCAAGGTTTCCTTAATCGCCAGAGAATCCGGCGGCATCAGGGGCAGCGAATCTCCCTGCACCACGGGACGGCTGAATCCCCATAGGTCGTAAAGGGGTTTTATGGTGATGTCGAAAGCGCCGTCGGTAAGCTGGTAAAGGCTGTCAGCCAGACAGAGAAGCTCGTAGGCGTCAGGATCCATCGGCACCGCTTTACCATTGGCTGAATTGACCTTCGAGACCCAACTGGCGGGGTCGTAATCGTTGAATTTGGCTTCCAGGGTGTGCATGTAGGCAAACACAGAGTCAATTTGCGAGCCCACATTCTTGCTTTTGGATTTAGCCGAGATGGTCACCACGGTGTCCATTAAATCCTGGTCCAGCCTGGTGTCGCGGTAGGAACGGTGGAACCAGGTCCATGCCCCGTAAGCGATCACGGCCAGCAGCAGAATCAGGGAAGTGATTTCCTTTTTGGTCAAAACTGCCCCCTATTTGTATTCCCGGATTATTTCATATTCCAGCAGGAGATCCACGTAATCCCGCACAGCGAACCAGGAAAGCGGCAGTATGATTATCAATGGCACCAAGACCAGCGCGGTGGCAACAAAGTTCATCAGCACCAGGATAAGGCCCAGAAGAAAGAGCTGCCAGCGCACAACGTGGAACTTCCGGTAAGACAGCTTGGCAGCTTGCCAGGAGTTCAGGTTAAGGCGCTGCATCAGCACAGGCACGGGCAGGAACACAGCCAGGAAGTAATTTACCAGAACTATCCAGACCAGGCGCAGGATGGGATCACTACTGAACTGGGGCAGGCCAAAGCAAATCAGGTGGATGATCACGAAAAACAGGACAGATATAAGAACCAGGACCAGATAACGGGGATACTGCCTCATTCCAGCCAGCATATCCTTGAGAGTTATTGTGTATCCCGGTTCCGCACAAGCCGGTTTATAGGGGATTAATAGAATTGGAAGAAAGACGGATAGGCCTGCAGATGTGATAAACAGGTTTAACAGCATACTGCCAGTTGCTTGATTCTGAGAGAGGTTAAGGCGTCCAAAGGCGTTGAGCGCGAACAGCAGGGCGAGGCAGGGAAGCACTCCGGCAAGCACCGGAAAAGCGGCGGCGGGGATGTTCAAGCCTTTGAGGGGATTGTAGTTGCTCCAGGTCCTTGTCAGGCTGTTCCAAGAGGAAAGATCCTGAGTTACCACCTTGGTCTGTTTGCCGCAGTTGGCGCACCAAAAGTCATGGGCGGCCAGGCGGGCGTCACAGTGTTTACAGCGCATTTTCACTCCCTAGTGTATAAGGTTAAAGAGTTGGTCAGCATTTGGTCCATCCGCAGGAAGGGCACTTCAGGCAACCCTCAGTGTGTTCGATGGAAGAACCGCAATCCGGGCAGAGCGCTATCGAGGTCTTGGCACCGGCCTCAAGAATATCTGGTTCGCCTCCGACGATATGGACGGCTTTCAGGCTGCTGCCATTCCAAGTGGCAAGGAAGGTCTCCAAGGCATGGCCCACAGCGTCTCCGCAGGATGTTATCATCCTGCCTTTGTTCCACATGGGCGATTGGCAGCGGATGCCTTTCAACTGGCGGATGATGGCTTCCAGCTTAATATCCGAGCGCAGGGCCAGGGAGGAAAGCCGGGCGATTGCCTCCAGTTGAGCGGAGGCGCAGCCGCCCACTTTGCCCATTTGCACGAACACTTCACAGGCTCCGTATTCATCGGTGTTGATGGTCACATACATATGCCCGCAACCAGTTTCCAGTCGCTGCGTGACTCCATGTGTAACCTCGGGCCGGCTACGAGGAGCCACCTTGCGTTCACTGGACTGGGGACTGCTTCCACTGCACAGCACCTGGTTTTCACGGCTGCCGTCCCGATAGACCGTCAGGCCCTTGCAGCCAAGCTGATAAGCCAGTTCGTAGGCGATGCGGATGTCCTCCACGGTTGCGGAGTTGGGGAAATTGATGGTTTTGCTTACGGCGTTGTCCGTGTATTGCTGAAAAGCAGCCTGCATGCGGATGTGCCACTCGGGACTGATGTCGTGGGCAGTGAGGAAGATATCGCGAATGGCGGCAGGGATTTCTTCTATGTCAGCGATGCTGCCAGCCTGCGCCACTTTCTCCAGCAGTTCCTGGCTATGCATGCCTGCTTCCTCCAAGGCCTTGCGGAACCATTTGTTCACGTAGAGCAGTTTGTCACCATCCATCACATTCTTTACATAGACCAGAGAGAATTGGGGTTCGATGCCGCTGGAAGTATCCAGGATCATGCTGATGGTGCCGGTGGGGGCTATGGTGGTGAGGGTTGCGTTGCGGATGCCCTTTTCGGCGATATCCTTGCCCAGCGCGTCCCAATCCTTCAGCTTGGTTTTACGGCTCAGGTGTCGGGTAGAATAGATGGAACCAGGGAAGTTGGGAAAACTGCCTTTTTCCTCGGCCAGTTCGACAGAACGCTGCTTGGCTTCGAAATCGATGAATTCCATCAGTTCGTCAGCCAGGTTCACCGCCTGGTCGCTGGAGTAGGGGATATTCAACTGATAGAGAAGGTCAGCCCAGCCCATCACGCCCAACCCGATCTTGCGGTTGGCCTTAACCATTTCGTCGATCTGGTCCAGAGGAAATTTCGAGCGGTCAATCACGTCATCCAGAAAATCCACACTCCGCCGCGTGACTTCCCTTAGCAGCTCCCAATCGACCTTGCCGTCCTTGATCAGCGCAGCCAGGTTAATGGAGCCCAGGTTGCAGGCCTCATTGGGCAGTAGTGGCTGTTCGCCGCAGGGATTGGTGGATTCGATGCTGCCTATGTGGGGCGTGGGGTTGGCGGCGTTTATCCTGTCCAAAAAAACGATGCCCGGTTCGCCGTTCTTGTGGGCCATGTCCACTATCAGGCTGAAGACGTCACGCGCTTTCAACCATCCCACTGCCTTCCCGTTTCGGGGGGAGACCAGGTTGTATTCAGCGTCGTCAACCACAGCCCGCATGAAGGTTTCCGTGATGCCAACGCTGAGGTTGAAATTGGTGAGTTCGCTAGTATCTGCTTTGCATTTGATGAAATCCAGGATTTGGGGATGGTCCACATTGAGGATGGCCATGTTGGCCCCGCGCCGGGTTCCGCCTTGCTTCACGGCATCTGTGGCGGCGTTGAAGACTTTCATGAAAGAAATAGGGCCGCTGGAAACGCCGTTGGTGGAACGAACCCGGGCATTTGCTTCGCGCAGCCGGCTGAAGGAAAAGCCGGTTCCACCGCCGCTTTTGTGGATAAGGGCGGCGTTTTTCACCGTTTCGAAGATGCTTTCCATGCTGTCTTCGATGGGAAGCACAAAACAGGCGGAAAGTTGTTGCAGATCATTGCCAGCGTTCATCAAAGTGGGGGAGTTTGGTAGAAAGTAACCTGAATCAAGCAGTTCCTTATAGGCTTTTTCTTTCTCCACGTCTTCACCGGCGATATTCTTTGCCACGCGACTGATCAGGGCGTTCCAGTTTTCAATGGTCTCACCGGCTTCGTTCTTGCGGAAATATCGCCGCTCCAAAACCACTTTGGCATTATCGCTTAGGACCATCACCTCTCCGGCAAGCCAAGTAAGGAGCGCGTTTGCGCCGGAGTGGCAAGGGGACGCCCGATCTCTGCGGCGATGCGGGCCATGCGTGCCACCAATTGGGCATTGGATTCCGCAATCACGCCTTTGTGATAGAAAATGTTGTCTTCAAAACCGACGCGGATGTGTCCGCCATTGACCATTGCAGTAAGCGAGGCAGGGATGTGGAAGCGGCCAATTCCCGCCACCGCCCAGGTTGCAGATGGGATCAGTTCTTTTAGATGGTGCATCATGTAGAGCACGTTCTTCGGGGTTCCGTTCATCCCGCCGGGTACACCCAGCACGAACTGAACGTGCAGCGGAGTGTGGGTGATGATGCCCTTTTTCACCAGTTTGGCCACGTAGTCGATCATGCCGGATTCGTAAACTTCAATCTCCGGCACCACACCGTAAACCTTGAAAGCCTCTGCCAGGCGAACAATGTCATTGGGATAGTTGATGAACACGTCATCGCCGAAATTCAGAGTGCCTGCGTTAAGCGTTCCCATGTCCGGTTTCAGTTCCAGGGGCGCCAGACGCTTTTCGAAAGCTTCGCCCACAGCACCTCCTGTGCTGATCTGAATAACCAGTTCGGGGGCAGCTGCCTTAATGGCTTCGATAGCCGCCTTAAACCTCTCCATGCTCTGGGTGGGATTGCCTTCGTCGTCACGGACGTGGAGGTGGATCACTCTCGCGCCGGCTTCATAACAAGCCAGGGCGTCTGCCGCCTGTTCTTCAGGCGTGATGGGTAGGTTGGGTTGGTCAGCGCGGGTTGTTTCCGCTCCGGTGATTGCTGCTGTTAAAATGAGGGGTTCCATACAAAATCCTTTATCCTTTATTTTACTCAAACCAGCTTTCGAACAGGCGTACACGATGCAGCTGGCTTGGCTCTGTGCCCAGAATGCGTCCCGCTATCTGGGCGAATTTATGTTCGTTGTCGCTAACGAAAAACTTGTCTGTGCCGCCCAAGCCGTCATTATCCACGGGCAGAAGCGACCTCAGATAGTTGGCTATGGCATCGGCGCTGTCCACCAGGGAAACTTTGGGGCCGAGCACTTCGCCGATCATTTCCTTCAGCAGAGGGTAGTGGGTGCATCCGAGCACCAGGGTGTCGATATCCACTTCCTTGTAGGGATCAAGATATTCGTGCACGATCTGGCGCGTTGTGGGGTGTTCCAGCCAGCCTTCCTCCACCAGCGGAACGAAGAGGGGACAGGCTTGGGAAAAAACCTCCGCTTCCGGCAAGATCTCACTTATGGCCCGACTGTAAGCTTCAGAACGCACCGTGCCTTCGGTTCCAATCAATCCAATCTTTTTTGAACGTGTGAGCTTGGCTGCCATTTCGGCGCCGGGGCCGATTACACCGATGATGGGTATGTCGGTCAAGGCTTCAAGGTCCTGCAAGGCTACTGCGGAAGAGGTGTTGCAGGCTACGATCAGGATCTTTATGCCTTTCTGAAGCAGGAAACGGGCGTTTTGAACCGAATACTCAATGATGGTATTGTGGGATTTGGGGCCATAGGGAACTCTTGCCGTGTCGCCAAAATAGATCAGATCTTCTTTCGGAAACGCGGATCGGATCGCCTTGTAAACTGTGAGGCCTCCCACTCCGGAATCGAATATCCCGATCGGTTTTTTCATCTCTTTCTCTTGCGCTTTTTTGATGTTTTAACCATCTTTTTGCGCCCGCCATTATAGTCAATGGCATTTCTTTGCCGGGATCTATCTTTTTGTCCTAAGCTTTTGTCAGAGGATGCGGTGGCGATTTTTGGCAATGCCATGGCAATGTGCTGATGGGCGTTTGGCACATTCTGTAATTCCAAATATATATCGTCACTAACATCCATTATCTGAACCAATACTTTATCCATTAGCTGGAAGTAGTTATTACTGGAAGTGCTTACAAAGCGCATTTCCCTGTCACGGTATTGCCATCTGCCGCCAGGAAGATCAGCTGTTCTCAGGATGGCGCTGATGGGGATTTCGTTAAGCCGGATGATAAGGCCGGCGGATTTGGCGGAAACCACTATGCCGCTGAAACGTTCGCCGACTTGTTTCTTCATGTAGGCCATGCTGTAGTTGCGTTCTATGTCCCGTTCAGCCTGGTCAGCCCTCAGTTCCTGCTCTGATGCCACATAGGCATAATGACGCAGGGTTTCAGCAGAGAATTGCGCTGAGCTGGATTTGAGGATATAGGTTTTGCAGAGGTGGTGAATGAGCAGGTCGCAGAGACGGCGAATGGGGCTGGTGAAGTGGGTGTAGGTTTCCATGCCCAGGCCAAAGTGACGGATGTGCTGGGTGGAGTATTTGGCCTTTTTCATGCTACGCAGGATAATGTGGTCGAAAACCCTGTGGTAGTCAGGTCCAGGCAGGGTGGTTAGCAGATATTGCAGCGAGGAGTTCATTGAGCCACGATCATAATAGGTAATGCCGTAATGAGCCAGGAGCTCAGCCAGTTTTTCGATCTTTTCAGTGTCAGGGTCCTCGTGGATGCGGTACAGGGTGGTGGGGGAGAGCTGCGTGAGTTTTTTTGCCGTATATTCGTTGGCTATCAACATGAAGTTCTCGATCAGTTTGTGCGATTCTGTTTCCTCCGCCAGGTTGAACCTGCGAATCAGGCCTTCGTCGTCATATTCATACTCAAGTTCAGGCAGGTCAAAGAAAATGTAGCCCTCATCCAGACGTTTTTTGGTAAGTAAAGCTGAAAGCTTGCGCGCTTCCATAAGGACATTAGTTAGTTCAGCAGGCAAGTCGGTCTGACCATCATCAAAAAGGCTATCCACCTGTTCGTAGCAGAGGCGGTGGTTGCTGCGGATAACAGTCTCAGCCATTTTCTGGTCCAGAATTCTGCCATTACTGTCGAACTCCGTGATCACCGTGAGGGTTAGTTTCTCCTCGTCCGGGCGCAAGCTGCAAACCTTGTTGGAAAGCAATTCCGGCAGCATCGGTATAACTTTTTTGGGAAAGTAAAAGCTGTTGCCGCGAGCTGCCGCTTCGGTGAAGATGGCGCTGCCTGGCTTCACGTAGTGGGCAACGTCAGCGATATGAACATAAAGCCGCCAGCCCCTGGAAGTAGTTTCCAGCGAGATGGCATCATCATAATCTTTCGCGGAGGATGGATCGATGGTGAACGTGAATAGCTCGCGCAGGTCAAGCCTTTTACGGTATTCTTCGGCAGGGATTTCAACTTCGATTTTCTGAGCCTCGGCAATCACTTCCTCAGAAAACTGTAGCGGCAGTTGGTATTGGCGGATCACAGCCATCAACTCCACCTGCGGATCACCGGCTGGACCCAAAACCTCAATCACATTGCCCACCGGCATCTTGCCCAGCACCGGATTTCCCCAGTTGCTTACCTGCAATACCACTTTCTCGCCTTCTTTGGCATCGCCTGCATCGCTTACCTCAAACCAGTTGTGGATCTTTAGGTTGCTGCTGATAAAGATAAGTCGCTGTCCGCTGAAGCGGATGTCACCTGCCAGGATGTCGTTTGCCCGTTTTACTATCTTGCGAACGAAAGCGCGGTCTGCCTTTCCCTTGCGTAAAATCGGTTCGATGTTGACCACATCGCCGTGATAGGCATTAAGTGTGTCTTCAGCGCTGATGAAGTAATCCCCCTTTTCCGTTCGCACAAAGGCGAAGGATAGGTTCTTTGCCAGCGGGGTTGCGTCGAAAACGCCCTCAATCAATTTGGGATTTAGGGGTTTTGATTCAGGAGCCACCCGTGTCTTTTTACTAATGATTAAGCTGAATTTGCGGCTCTTCTTGGCAACTGTTCCTTCAGACACCATCTCCTGCAGGGTCTCAGAGAGCAGTGATTTCTCTTTTTTATTGAGCTTAAGCTCACCAACTATTTCGTTGTATGACAATGGCTTATTATAGTTTCGGGAGAACAACTCGGTCACCCGTTCGCAAATAATCATGTTTTTCAATCTGTACCCCTAATACTGTTTGCCAATCTTGCGGGTAAGGATCTCTATGAGTTGCTCCTTCTCCTTCTGGTTTTTGGAAAAACGCAATGACTGACCTCTGAAGGCATCCAGGCGCCGGGGCAGCTTGAAAGTGCTTAGCATAATGCCATGCTTGTCGCAGTAAAAACAGCCGAAATCCTCATAACGGCGCGCGATCTTTAGAAACAGATAGTAGATAACTATCTCATATTCAAACAGATAATAGGTAGTTGGAATGAAGTAGGGGAGAAGGTTGCCCAAAACAAGCAACATCCCCAGAAAATAGAACCAAGGCTGTTGCCATTGTTTTACAGCCAGATTCCAGAGAAACCAAGCCAGAAATATGAGAAAGGCCAGCAACAGGGCAGAAGCCTTCGGTCGCTCCACAAATGGCCAGGAGCGCCATGTTAATAATGGTTCAGGCGACATTCTGCACAATCTCCCGGCATTTTTCCACCTCTTCTTTGAGGATGAGGATATGGGTGTAGGTTTTGGTTGTAGAGAACTTCGAACCTAAGGTATTTGCTTCACGCTGCATTTCTTGCAGAATGAAATTCAATGTCTTGCCGTTATCCTCGTCCTTTTCAATTGCGCTTAGCAGAGTGGAGATATGGCTGCGCAGGCGGGAAATCTCTTCCTGGATGTCATATCTGTCTATATAGATAGCCAGTTCCTGAATCAGCCTCTGCTCCAGATTTTCTGTACAGAAAGAATTAAGCAGTTCAGCAGTTCGTGTTTTCATGCTCTCGAACAGTTCTTCCTTATATGGTTTTATCTGTGCCTCGATGGCAGATAGGGCTTCCAGCATATGTTCACAGGAATCGCTAAG
>Ga0116184_10002844_pt1 | contig 14694 bp, 12 predicted proteins | sample AD_JPNNA5_MetaG_FD_89886 | JGI IMG/M metagenome (GOLD analysis project Ga0116184, IMG submission 89886) | Active sludge microbial communities of municipal wastewater-treating anaerobic digesters from Japan - AD_JPNNA5_MetaG | ecosystem: Engineered > Bioreactor > Anaerobic > Digestate | place... | reverse complement strand
GGTTCGGAGCTGTCCAATGTGTTCCGAGAGGAAGCTCCAGGTCCTCCAGAATTCGTCGAGCTGTTCGCGCCCGAGGGCGTTGAGCGTGTACACCTTGCGCGGCGGCCCCTTCTCCGACGGCACCTTCTCGACGTCGACGAACCCCCGCTGCTCGATGCGGATGAGCAGCGCATAGACGGTTCCCTCGACAAGGTCGGTGAAGCCCTGCTCGCGAAGCCGCGCGGTGACGTCGTAGCCGTACGCGGGACGGGTGGCGAGCACGGCGAGGACGATGCCCTCGAGGGTGCCCTTGAGCATCTCGGTCATCTGCTTACTCATGTGTGCCTTTCGTCGCTTCCGGATGATGCCGCTAATCAGTGTTGCTGACTACCAGTAGATAGTAAGACCAAGTACCGGTAGATAGCAATACCAAGTACTGAGTCGTTCGCTCACGGCCTGACCATTTCTCGCCCATCGGCGTAATGAATGAAGCTCAGGAGACTCTTGCCCGGTAGAGGGGTTTCTCTCTGCTGCCGTCAGGAGGGCCCATGAGTCGTACGCACATCGCACCCGGTCACGCGCTTGCTGCGCTGGTCGGTGTCGTTCTGGCGACCCTGGCCCTCGCCCCGGCCGCGGCAGCGCCCCTGGTGACGTGCGCTGAGCGTTCGAGCTCGAGCCACTGCGATGCCGACACCGACCGCATTGTCGACGTTGTCGAGCAGCAGGTGTGCGGAACCGCAACCTGTGCGACGGGCCGTGAGGACCGCGATCGCGACGGCATCCCGGACTGGTCAGAACTGGTCGCCTGCGGAACCGCGGGGTGCGCCGACCCGGGCAAGGATGGTGACCTCGACGGCATCCCCGACTTCGCCGAGCTGTACGTGTGCGGCACTACCTCGTGCTCGGGCGGCCGTGAGGACATCGATGGGGACCGTATCGGCGACTGGGTCGAGTTCGTGATCTGCGGCGACAGCACGTGCGCCAACGGCGGCGAGGACTACGACAACGACGGCGTCTCTGACGCGAAACAGCTCACCGCCTGCATCGTCGCCTTCGACGTCACGGGTTCGGCGTTCGTCTTTGCCCCGCCGGTCTCCGTGGACATCGATGCTGCCGGGGTTCTGCGGGTCGAGATCGTCAACTGGTGGCCGCTGATCATCGGCGCACTGCTCGCCGTCCTAGGTCTTGCTGCGCTGGGCATTGCGCTGTACCTGCAGCGCCGTCGGGACCGCGAGCGTGGCGCATCCGACCAGCCTGCCGACAGTGTCGACGTCATCGAGACGATGCTGCGGTGAGGCGCGGCAGAGTCGTCACGAGCGCGACCGCGATCCTCGCGCTCATCCTCGGCGTCGGCATTGCGCAGTCGCAGCCACCCGCCGCGGCCGCAGCCGAGGCGCTCGCCGCGCAGACCGTGGCGGATGCCCGTGCCGCAGCCCTCGCCATCGAAACCGATCCTGCGCCGACGCCCGACCCCGACCCCACACCCTCGTCGACACCGGACCCGACGCCCGCTCCCACGCCCGTCGGCGCCGTCACGCCGGGGGAGTCGAGCACGGTGGACGCCCCCGACCTCGGAACGACCATCGACTTCTCCGGCCACGAGATCAGTGAGCCACTGGATGTCACTGTCGCACCTCTCCCGCAGACGGTCGCCGATTCTGCAGCCGCCGAAACCTCGGCGCTGGTGCTCACTGCGCCGTTCGACGTCACAGCGACGACGGACGCGGGAATCGAGGTCACCTCGTTCCCCGCGGACCCGACAATTCTGGATCCCGACGCGGTGCAGCCGGTCGTCGTTGACGTCACTCCCGGTGTCGCGGTGTCGATCGCGGTGTCGTCCGAGCAGTTGCAGGGCATCGACCCCACGAGTGTGCGGATCGTGACTCGCGAACACGGGGGCGAGCCCTGGCTCGAACTGCCGTCGTTCTACGACGAGGAGTTGGGGGCGGCGGTCGCGCAGAGCGATCACCTGTCGCAGTTCGCGGTGATCGGCACACCGTTCGTGCCGACAGGGCCGCGCATCGTGCTCGACCCCGATGACGACGTCGGCTACACGGTGGGCCCCAACGGCTACTCGACCGAACTGCCCTACAACGTGCGCCTTGCCAATGCCCTGGCCGCTCAGCTGCAGACGTTGTGTCAGGCCAAGGTGTTCGTGACCCGCACGACCACCGATCAGCCCTACCTGTCGCGCGACTTCCGCGCGGCTCAGGCGGCCGCGTGGGCACCGGATGTGACCCTCACAGTCGCCTTCAACACCGTCTACGGCTATGCGTGGGGCGGCGACGAGACCGAGGGCGGATCGCTGGTCTGGGGTCGTGGCTCGGCCGCCGACACCGCGCTGCGCAACAGTCTCGTCGCGACCCTGCCCGGCTACACCTCGCGTCCCGCGCACGTGGGCTCCGATCCGCGCTACCCGTGGAGCGAGTTCGACAGTCTGCCTGGCGCGATGGTTCACCTGGAGACCCTCTTCTTCGACAACACCGACGATCGTGGCGTGCTCGACAGTCCCGGCGGCTGGGAGGCGGTGACCTCCGGGGTCGCGACCGGCATCGGCATGTACGCCGAGTCCCTCGGCTACGACTGCACGGATCCGGCGACGGGAGGCTGGCCGGCCAAGCCTTCGGCGGCCCAGCTCGCGGCATGGAAGCAGCTCGGCTACCACTACCACCAGGTGTACGGAGGCGACCCTGTCTCGTTCTCCACCGGCAACCTGCTCGAGGATGAGCCTCTCTTCACGCTGAACGGTCCCGGCGGTCAGGCCGTCGACCTCACGCTGGTGTACAACTCGCAGGACGGCCGGGCCTCCCGGGTGGGGGCGGGGTGGTCGTTCGGGTTGGGCGCGCGGGCACAGCGGTTCGACGACGGCAGCGTGCTCGTGGTGGGAGGGGACGGGGCATCCGAGGTCTTCTCGCCTGACGGCGCGGGTGGTTACACGGCCGACCCCGACGTGCATGACACGCTCACCGAGTCCGGACTCGGGCGACTCACTCTCACCAGCGTCACGGGCCAGACGTGGGTGTTCGACGCGTCCGACGTCGACGGGATAGGCGAGCTGGTCTCCTTCGCCGACCAGCAGGGCAACGGCTACACGCTTGCCTACGGCGACCCGGCGACGGTCACCGACCCGGCGAGCGACCCGTTCTCGGCCGACCGGTTCCTCCCGTTGGCGTCGATCACCGACTCGGCGTGGCAGGTGATCCAGGTCACCACCGACAGCCTCGGTCGCGTCACAGGCTTCACCCATCCCGACGGCCGCACCTGGAGTCTGGGTTACAACGGCGCTGGCGACCTGACCACGATCACCAACCCCGACGGCCGGGTAAGGACGTTCAGTTACGACACCGCCCATCGGATGCTCACGGCCACCGATGCCGCCGGGGTCACCTACCTCATCAACGAGTACGACGCTCAGGGTCGCGTCACCCGTCAGTGGGACGCCGACGGCAACGTGCGCACGATCGAGTACACCGGCACCATCCTCACCGGCGGGCGCACCGTGTACACCGACAATGAGGGAGCCGAGACAACCTACGAGTGGGACGAGCGGTCCCGCATCACCTCGATCACTGACGCCCTGGGCGGCGTCGAGTCGTACACCTACGACGCCGACGGCAACGTCGCTACGCACACCGACCCTGCGGGCAACACCACGGGCTATCGCTACGACGCCGACGGCAACCTCCAGCGCGAGACCGCTCCCGATGGCTCGGTGCGCACCTACACGTACACGGCGACGGGGGTGCCCGCATCCATGACCGATAGCGGCGGCCCAGCCAACACCTCCCGCACTACCACCTACGACGTGGATGCCCGTGGCCTCGCCACCGCGGCCCACCTGCCCGATGGCTCCACCGTCACCTTCGCGTACACGAGTTCGGGCGATCTGGCGTCAGTCACCGATCAGGCGGGCAACACGACGAGCTTCGGATACGACGCAGTGGGCAACCTTGTCACAGTGACCGACCCGCTGGGGCAGGTCACCACCACTGTCTATGACGCGGCCGGGAGGGCGGTGTCGACAACCGATCCGACCGGGGCGACCACGACCTTCGAGTGGGATGCCGGCGACCGACTGGTGGCATCGACGGACGCACTGGGGGCGTCGACTCGGTATGGCTACGACGCCAACGATCACGTCGTCTCCGTCACCGACGCGCTCGGTGCGGTCACTCGTTTCGCGTGGGACGACCTGTTCCATCTCACGGCCGTGACCACTCCCGACGGCGCGATCACCCGCTACGGCTACGACAGCGAGGACCGGCTCACATCGATCACCGACCCTCTCGGTGCCGTGACTCGCTACGACGTCGACGCCCTCGGCAGACAGACGCAGATCACGGATGCGAACGGTGCCGTGTGGCTGAACGCCTATGACGCGCTCGGCCAGCTGGTCGAGGTCACCGACCCACTCGGCGCAGTGACCCGGTACGCCTACGACGCCATGGGGCGCCCGACCACGGTCACCGATCCCACCGGTGCAGCGACGACCGCAGCATATGACTCGGTCGGCCGGCTGGTGTCGACGACGGATGCCGCGGGCGGCACCCTCTCGTACGCCTACACGATCCTCGATCAGCTCGCCGCCGCCACCGACCAGACCGGCGCGACCACCTCCTACACCTATGACATCGTCGGCAACCAGATCGCCACGATCGACCGCCGTGGACAGCGGTGGTCGACGGGCTACGACGCGATCGGTCGGGTGACGTCGACGACGGATCCCACGGGTGCGACGAGCCGCGTCGCTTACGACTCGGCCGCCCGCGAGGTGCGCGAGACCGACCCGCTCGGCAACATGACGGTCACAAGCCTCGACGCGCTCGGGCGCGCGGCATCCGTCACCGACCCTCTGGGTGCTGTCACTGCAGCGGTTTACGACGCGGCTGGCCGACTCACGGCCACCACCGATGCGAACGGTGCGGTATCGACGGCCGCCTACGACAGTGTCGGCCGGATCACCGCCCTCACGGATGCGCTCGGTGACGTCTCACGCTTCTCCTACGACCGCGCGGGTCGGGTCGTCAGCACCGCAGATTCGCTCGGGATCGTGACCGCGTACTCCTACGATCCGCTCGGCCGCCTCACCCAGGTCACCGACGGCTTCCATCCGGTTCCGACCACTGCTACAGGCACCGACGTCAATGTCACCACCCGGTACGCGTTCACGGCAACGGGGCTGCTCGAGTCGATCACCGACGCCAACGGCGCCGTGACGAAGTTCGATCACGACAGCCGCGGGTTGACCACCGCCGAGACGAACCCACTCGGCATCGTCGTTCGCACGACCTACGACGTTCTCGGCCGTCCGGTGTCGAGCACTGACGGCAGCGGGGCCACCACCCGCACGAGCTACACCGCCCGATCCGACGTCGCGCAGATCGCCTACCCCGACGGAGTCACCGTCGGCTTCGAGTACGACGCCGAACAGAACCCGATCGTCATGACCGATGCGTTGGGTGCCACCGGCTGGGCGTACGACCGCGCCGGCCGGATGGTCTCCCAGACCGACCCGACTGGCGCGACCCTCGGGTGGGAGTATGACGCGGCCGGGCGGCTGACGAGTCTCGCCGTGCCAGGGGCATCCATCGGCTACGGCTACGACGCGGCCGGTCGCACCACCTCGCAGACCTCCCCCTGGGGGTCGCTGACCTACGCGTACGACCCGGTCGGAAACCTCCTGAGCGAGGCACGCTCATCGGGTGTCACCACCACCACGAGCTATGACGCCCTCGGTCGCGTCACCGCGATCCGGCACGAGACCCCGGTGCTGCCCGAGGTCCGCAACGCGACCTCGACCGTTGCCCGGTGGGATGGCCGACTCGCCGTGCCCGGCGACCTTTCCGAGTGCCCGGCCGGCGCGGCAGGCGCCGACAGCTCGCAGGAGGTCTCGTCCTACCTCGACCAGCGTGCCGTCCCCGGCACCGCTATCGCCGGGTGCGAGAAGACGAACGACTACGCCTCGGGCCGCGGCCTGCCCACCGCCGACGAGGTGTTCGCCGCCGGCGACACGATCGCCTACGCCTACTCCTACGATCGAGCCGGCAACGTCACCAGCGAGACCGAGAGCCGCGGCTCCTACGGCAGCGTGACGACGGGCTTCGCGTACGACGACCTCGAGCGCCTCGTCGGGTCGTCCTCGACCGACGGAACCTCGAACGCGTATTCCTACGACCGGGTGGGCAACCGCACGTCGTGGGTCAGCTCCGCGGCCCCCGACACCGGGGAACCTCTGTCGGTTGCATCCGTGTTCAACGCCGCCGGGCAGGTGACCGCCCAGAATCGCACCCGCCCCGAGGGGACCACGCAGGTCAGCTTCAGATACGACCGGGCGGGCAACCGCACCCAGCAGGCCTCGAGCGGTCCGGATGACACGTCGGTGGTCAGCTACGCCTACACCGCCGCGGGCCGCCTGGCCTCCACGACGCAGGGCGCCAGCAGCACGTCGTACGGGTACGACGGCCTGGGCCGCGCCCTGACCATGGATGCCGTCACCGAGTACGGCACCGAGCGCACGACGGCCGTCTACTCGGGCCTGAGCGCGGTGCAGCAGTCCAGCGACCTCACCGGCACGGTCACCCTGCTGCGGGACGCGGTGGGGCGGGTTGCGCTGCAGTCGGCCGCACCGGGGGATGGGTCGGCGGCGGCATCCTGGTCGCTGCAGGACCGCCTCGGCTCGACCGTCGCGCAGACCACCACCGCGGGGCGGGTCACCGACCTGGTGTCGTACAGCGACTTCGGCGTGCCGACCTTCGCTTCGACCGGGTTCGCGTCCAGCGTCGGTTTCACCGGCGAGCTGACGGATGCCACGGCAGGCCTCAACTCGTACTTCGCCCGCACCTACGATCCGTTCGCCGCCACCTGGCTGACGGCCGACTCGTACCGAGGGAGCCTCACCAACCCTGCATCACAGCACCGGTACGGGTACGTCGAAGGTAACCCGACGACGTTCACTGATCACCTCGGGTTCTCGGTTCTTGATGACTACGAGTACGGCAAACGCAAAGCCGGCCCGAGTGCCGCCGCCAAGAGCTGCACGGGTCGAGGATGCAGGCCCGTCCCCAGTGCCGACACACCTGCCGGTTCATCGACCACCAGCAGTCGCCACCCCGCCGTGTGCGGAGCCAGATCGCAGCTGCCCGGATGCGTGCCGCGCGAACAGACTCAACAGCAGAAAGACAACACGCAGAATGCGCTGGCGATCCTGGCGGGCATCGGGATCGGCATTGCGATCGCCGCTGCCATCGTGGGGGTCGCCGCGTGCACCGTCGTGACGTTAGGGGTCTGTGGTGTTGCGACGGGTGCCCTCATAGGGGCAGCCATTGCGGGGGGTGCGGCTGGCAGCCTCGTTACCTATAACCTCTCTACCGGCGCGAAGACACCCGAAGGCTATGCGAAGGCCGGGCTCACCGGTGGCCTGTTCGGAGCTGTCGGCGGGCTCGCGGCGCCCGCTCTTGGACCTGTCCTCAGCTCGGTTGGCACCAGAGTCACCGCAGCAGCGAGCGGTACGGCATCCGGAGCGAGAACTGCAACCGCGACCCTCGAAAGCGCTTCAGGGACGCGTGCTGGGGGGCTTCTTGATGATGCCACCCTCGCAAACCAGCACGTTTCAGACTCGGGCACCACGGTGCTTGGCGCCTATCCTGGGTACATCCAGAAGGCAGAGGCTCGCGGCGCGAGCTACTTTGATCTGGGCAGCGCGTGGGACGAGATCGCAGCTGTGGGTCGGGATCCTTGGGATCTGAACGTGCAGTTCCTCGACGACAGAATTGCGGCCCAGGACACTATTCTCTTGTCAACGCCAAAGACTCAAATCCGTGAGGGAACCTATCTCTACAAGGAAGTAGATCACCTGGTTCAGAACGGTTACGTATGGGTCAACCAGTGGTCGTTGCGGCCAGGGGGGTAGCAGAGATGGATCAGATTCTTCGCTTCGTTGTCGAGCACATGGGATTTCTGTGGGTCGGCGCACGGTTTCGCATCGCAGATTCCGAGGTGACGACCATCAATGGTGGAAACGCGTTCCTTGTGCTGGAGTCCTCGGCGATTCGCGTCCGGGTGGTGCGCGATCGCGGTCAGCTGATCTTGGAGATGCAATCGCGGTTTGCAACCGGCACGAGGTGGATTGGCGGGGAGATCGTGTACCGATTGTTGCGCGGAGCGAAACCGTCGTCTGATCTTCTCGATGAAGACTTGGCCGCTTTCCTTGGCACAGACCTCGAGGCGATCGAGGATGTGTTTGGCGTTGGGCAGTGGCAGGCCACCTACCTGAAGGCGAAGGAGATTGAGAGGGCCCGATCCCGCGAGCTCTGGCACCCGATTGGACAAGCCGGGTTGATGTGAATTCGTTCGACGAGCAAGTTCAATTCTTCTCATTGAATTTCGGGACGCTTCTCGTACAAGTGCAGGAGCCCACGACTCGCGCGGCTCTCGCCCGCGCGCGGCTCAATAGGTTCGAGGGGGGCGCAAGCGATCGCCTCAGTGGGCGTGAGCAACTTGCGAATACTTCATGGGCCTATTGAGAAACTGAATCCGCGGGTCATCTTGGTGGAGGGGTCGGAGTGGAGAGATGAGGGCGAATGAACAAGGACGACTTGCGGGACTGGTTGAAATCGCACCAGGTGAACGAGCTGCTCTATTCGCTGGACGGTGGCAGTGGGCCTGACACCGTCATTCTCGACCAGCCGCGCTTACGCACCTGGGACGTGTACTACTCCGAGCGAGGCAACCGCTCACTGGAGAGAACGTTCTCCGTCGAAACCGAGGCGTGCGAGTACTTCATGGACCTACTGAGAAGTAGCCTGGGGCCGCGGTTCCCCGGAAGCGACTCAGGGCCCGGTCGTGTGCGTGGCGATCCGACCGAGCGGTGAACGAAACCACCCACATTTCGCACCAGTCTCCGCTCCTGCGGGACAGGGCCGACTTCATAGTCCAAATTGCAGTCGCTGACGAGGTGGATACCTTCGAGCAGCTCTGGGTGCGCAGGCTCAGCTCAGATCTGCTTGAGATCTGTTGCGTTCCCTTCTTCCTGTACGACATTTCGCTGCTGGATGTTGTCAGGTGGGATGCGGTGCAGAACTCGATCACTGTGGAGAAGCCGTCGGGGCGGTACGTCTTTCGAGTGAGGTTCAGTCCTGAACTTGAGCAGGGAGAGTGGGTAGCGAAGCTGGCCTCGCTCGGTGCGGGCGTGGAGCGGTCGTCGCCGTCGATGATCGCTCTCGATTCTGAGAACGTGCAAGTCGCTCAAAGGCTGGCAGATCTCCTCGCAAAGGGAGAGTCAACCGGAGCTCCGGAGTACGAGACCGGGCGCTCAACGCAGTCTGACTCCTGACCGAGGGCTCAATGGTCGATCGTGCCTTGGCGTGTCGCGCCGCTCCGCGTTACATTCGAACATCAGTTCGATTGATCGGAGCACACCATGACCGTTCTGCACGGCACCCGCGTCACCGTCTGGTTCGAGGGCGGCGTGCCCTACGGACTCGTCTGCGCGGGCGTCCACTACCACGTGACCGACACCCCCACCCGCCTCGAAGACGAGATGGCGGTGCTCACCCACCCGCTCGACATGGTCGGCTGGCGGTTTCAGGGCACCGACGACAACGAGGTGTCCCGTATGTTCGATATCCGCCGCCGCGGGGATGACTGGGAGCTGCTGCGCTCGTACGAGTGAGGTTCATAAGGATCGCGGCATCCGCGGGTCTTCTCGGTGACGGCTGCGCGGTGGCCGGGAGGAGCATCCGTGGACATCACCACCGAACTCAGCATCGAACGACTGACCGACACCCTGTGGCGCACGCGCATGATCGGCCGCGACGGCGTGAGCGATGAGCGCTACTTCTCGAGCGAGCGCGAGTTGATGGCCTACGTGACGGATGCCACGGCTCGGCGAAGTGCGGGCCGCCGGGTCGCGTCGTCCTGATCCTCCACAGCGCCGGGCACTGGCGCGGGTCGACAGATCGCCTCCGGGCACGGTGGACCGGAGACTCCGCCCAGCAGCCTTGACGCATGGCAGCGAAGGACGCGCTCGGGCGGCGGGGTGAGGAGATCGCGGCGCGCTATCTCGCCTCCCGCGGGTTGGCGATCGTCGAGCGCAACTGGCGGTGCCCCCAGGGCGAGATCGACCTCATCGCACGCGACGGGGGCGAACTCGTGTTCGTGGAGGTCAAGACACGGTCGAGCGTGGCGTACGGTCATCCGCTCGAATCGATCACGCCCGTCAAGCTCGCGCGACTGCGGCGGCTCGCGGCGGCGTGGTGCGATGCGCACCCGGGCGGGCACGACACGATTCGCATCGACGCGATTGCGGTGATCGCTCCGCGCGTCGGCGACGTCGAGGTCGAGCACCTCGAGCGGGTCTTCTGATGCTGGGGCGCACCTACGCCGTGTCCCTCCTGGGTCTCACCGGCGAGATAGTGGAGATCGAGGCCGACCTGTCGAGCAACCTGCCGGCGTTCGTGCTGATAGGCCTTCCGGATGCGGCGCTCGGCGAGGCCAAAGATCGTGTGCGCGCCGCCGCGATCAACTCCGGCTGCGGCCTGCCCAATCGCAAGATCACGGTCAACCTCTCGCCCGCCGCGCTGCCCAAGCACGGCTCGGGATTCGACCTCGCGATCGCGCTCGCCGCGCTCGCGGCGGCGGGCACCGTCAGCGCAGAGTCGATCGGGGGAGTCCTGCACCTGGGAGAGCTCGGTCTCGACGGGCGGCTCCGACCGATCAACGGTGTGCTTCCCGCAGTGCTCGCGGCCTCGAGGGCGGGGTTCGAGAGCGTGATGGTTCCGACCGGCAATGCGGATGAAGCGGCGCTCGTGCCCGGTGTGCGCGTCATCCCGGTCGCATCGTTGCGCGAGGCAGCGATCTGGCACGGCGGGGAGTTCGAGCCCGAGGTCGTCGAGCCCATCCTCCGGGCTTCGGCGGACGACCCGGATGACGACGAGGGTGACCTCGGCGACGTGATCGGCAACCCTGATGCCGTCGAGGCGATGATCGTCGCGGCGGCAGGTGGACACCACGTCTTCCTGCTCGGGCCGCCTGGTGCAGGCAAGACGATGCTCGCCGCGCGCCTGCCTGGGCTCTTGCCCGACCTCAGCGCTCGCGCCGCGCTGGAGGTCAGTTCGATCAGATCCCTCGCAGGCTTGTCGGTTGGCAGATCGCTCGTTCGCCGCCCGCCGTTCGAGGCACCCCACCACACCGCCAGCGCCGCAGCCCTGGTCGGTGGTGGCAGCGGGCAGATCCGCCCGGGTGCGGCGGCCCGAGCATCCGACGGAGTGCTCTTCCTCGATGAGGCGCCCGAGTTCAGCCCGTCGGTACTCGACGCGCTGCGCCAGCCGCTGGAGTCTGGACTCATCACGATCCACCGGGCGAATGCCGTGGCGACCTTCCCCGGGCGGTTCCAGCTGGTGATGGCGGCGAACCCGTGCCCGTGCGGGCAGTACGGGGCACGGGATTCCGAGTGCACGTGCCCACCCGCTGCGCGCCGACGGTACGTCGGGCGACTGTCGGGTCCGTTGCTGGATCGCATCGACATCCAGCTGCGGGTTCAGCGCATTACGGCTGCGCAACTGCGCCTCGCCCACGAGACTCGTGGCGTATCGTCGGCGATCGCGCGCGAGCGGGTCTCGGTCGCGCGCGCGGCGGCCGCCGATCGGCTGGCGGACACGCCTTGGCAGTTGAATTCGCAGGTGCCGGGGGCGTGGTTGCGGGGGCCGGGGGTGCGGCTGTCACCGGCGGTGACGGCATCCATCGATCGCGCCCTCGAGCGCGGCGGAATCACCATGCGCGGCTACGACCGCGTGCTGCGGCTGGCCTGGACCATCGCGGATCTCGCGGGCGACACCAGCCCGAACGCCGCCCAACTGGGGCAGGCGCTGTATCTGAGGAGGGCGATGTCCAATTGAGCATGTTCGGATTGAAAGAAGCCGAGGTCGCCGAACTGATCCGCGCGGTCGCGGGTCGTGACCTGGACCGGGACGCGATCGAGGAGCGGTTCGCCCGCGCCACCTGGTCGGGTATCGCTGAGCCCGGCGACGGGGTTGCAGGGTTGGTGATCGATGCCATCGGCGCACCACGAGCGCTCGCCGCCGTTGTCGAACGATGGTCGGCCGAACGACTGCTCGCCGAGTTGGGAGCAAACGGGGCAGCGACCGAGGGCGACCTGCAGCAGGCCCTCGACCGCTGGATGCCGCGGCTCAACTCCGGCGCGGCCCTCATCGCCCTGCGGCAGGCCTCGCGGGTGGGAGCCGCATTGCGCATCCCCGGGGACGAACTCTGGCCCGTCGGCCTCGACGACCTGCAGATCCACGCGCCGCTCGCCCTCTGGACGCGCGGTACCACGGCGGCGCTTCGTGCCCTCACGAGGTCGATCGCCCTTGTCGGTGCGCGCGCCGCGACCGGCTACGGGGAGCATGTCACGATGGAGAGTTCGGCCGGTCTCGTCGACCAGGGGTACGCGATCGTCTCTGGCGCCGCCTACGGCATCGACGGGATGGCCCACCGGGCCGCGCTCGCCAGCAAGGGCCACACCGTCGCCTTTCTGGCGGGAGGGGTCGATCGCTTCTACCCCTCGGGTCACGACGCCCTGCTGACCCGAATCGTCGAGTCGGGCGTCGTGGTCTCGGAACTGCCGCCCGGTTCACCGCCGACCAAGTGGCGGTTCCTCCAGCGCAATCGCCTCATCGCCGCCGCAAGTCTCGCGACGGTAGTGGTCGAGGCGGGCTGGCGCTCGGGTTCGCTCAACACCGCGCACCATGCTGGTTCCCTCGGAAGGCCGGTCGGGGCGGTGCCCGGGCCCGTAACCAGTGCGGCCTCATCCGGATGCCACCGCCTGATGCGGGAGGGCGCAGCGATCTGCGTCACAACGGCTGACGAGATGGCCGAGCTGGCGCCGCTCGACGCGCTCACGGCGGCGTCGCCTCGGGCCGGCGGCTTCGCCGAGGACACCCGTCTGCTCGACGCGATGAGTACGCGCGCACCCAGGGTTGCATCCGACATCGCGGCCCGGGCGGGCCTGTCCATCGCCGAGGTGCAGGCGCTCCTGGGTCAGCTGGAGCTGACCGGCGCGGTGGGGGAGCGGGAACGGGGGTGGGTGAAAGTCGAGCCCAAGCTCGAGTGAGCGGCACGTGGCATCCGTCGCGCTAGCCTTGCCGCATGGGTGCTCTCGTCCGCCGTCCGGCGCTGATCTCGGCGGCCCTCGCGCCGGTGTTCTTCATCGGCGGAACCATCGTCGCCGGCGCCCTCTGGCCCGAGTACAACCCGGTCACCCAGACGATCAGTGAGCTCGCCGCGGGGGATGCGCCCACCCGCGTCTTCATGACCGTCGCGTTCATGCTCACCGCCGTCAGCCACGGTGTGACGGGCATCTTCGCCACCGGAGTCGGCTGGCCGGGCCGCGTCGTGCTCATGGCCGCATCCGTCGCCACCTTCGCGGTCGCGCTGTTCCCCCTGCCGACGGTGGCGGGCACGAGCGTCGAGCACCGCTGGAGCGCGATCGCCGGCTTCATCCTGCTGGCCATCTGGCCCGTGCTCGGGATGCGCCGCAGCACCGGGGTGCCCGAGCGCTACCCGTGGATCATCCGGCCGGTCGGCGCCATTCTCGGCACCGGGCTCATGGCGGTGTTCTGCTTCTGGTTCCTCGCGGTGTGGGCCAGCCCTGGTCTCGGCTACATCGGCGTGATCGAGCGGGTCGCCGCGAACGTCGAGAGCGTCTGGCCGCTCGTTGTCGTGCTCGGGCTCTGGCTGCACGAGCGACCCGGCCGTAGGCTGGCCGAGTGATCCAACTCGGCCAGTACCCTGCCCCGTCCCACACGATCGCTCACTTCAGCGACACCCACCTGCTGGCCGGCGGCCGTCCGCTGTACGGCAAAGTCAACACGATCGACCACCTCGCCCAGGCGCTCGCCCAGCTGGAGCGATCCATCGCCAAGCCTGAGGCGATCGTCTTCACCGGCGACCTCGCCGACCTCGGTGAGCCGGACGCCTACGTGCGCCTGCGCGAACTCGTCGAACCTGCCGCCGCCCGCATGAATGCCCGGGTGATCTGGGTGATGGGCAACCACGACGAACGTGGCGACTACTCCCGACTGCTCTTCGATGAGGAATCGGATGCGCCGCAGGACCGCGTCTACGACATCAACGGACTGCGCATCATCTCCTTCGACACGACGGTGCCCGGCTATCACCACGGCGAGGTCACCGACGATCAGCTCGACTGGCTCGCCGACGTGCTCTCCAGCCCGGCCCCGCACGGCACCCTGCTCGCGGTGCACCACCCGCCGATCCCCACGCCGCTGCTCGAGGCGATGGGCATGCTCGAGCTGTTCGACCAGCACAAGCTGGCGGCGGTGCTTGAGGGGTCCGACGTGCGCGGCATACTGGCGGGGCACCTGCACTACTCGACGCACTCGACCTTCGCGGGCATCCCGGTGTCGGTCGCGTCGGCCACCTGCTACACGCTCGATCTGAGCGCCGAGGACCGTCTGCTCTCGGGCGTCGACTTCGGTCAGTCGGTGAACATCGTGCACGTCTACGACAAGCAGCTCGTGCACTCGATCGTGCCCATCGGCGCGACCACCGAGGTGTCCGGATTCCCGGCGGGAGCATGGGCGCAGATCGAGGCGATGACTCCCGAGGAGCGCATCGAGACGTTCTCCAAGAAGTCGTCGACGTTCAACTCGGCCGAGGTGTCGAGCAACGGTTAGCGGGGCCGGCAGGGCAGGGGAT
>Ga0116184_10002842_pt1 | contig 14709 bp, 10 predicted proteins | sample AD_JPNNA5_MetaG_FD_89886 | JGI IMG/M metagenome (GOLD analysis project Ga0116184, IMG submission 89886) | Active sludge microbial communities of municipal wastewater-treating anaerobic digesters from Japan - AD_JPNNA5_MetaG | ecosystem: Engineered > Bioreactor > Anaerobic > Digestate | place... | reverse complement strand
TAGTTGACGTGATAGCACCCGCCGCGTCCGTTGGGCCGGCCATCAACGGCGTCGTGGAATGCATCAAAGTGGCGTCGCATCAGCGCGTCGGCCTCGTCGTCGTCCTGTCCGAACCGGGGCGTGCGGTGCCACAGCATCTGCCGCAGCGCTTCATGGCCCACGAAATCGTCCCGCAGCGCCGCCAGCAACTCATCCCATTGGAGCTCCCCGCCGCCGTAGATGTGGTGCTTGATGGCCGAGAGCGAGTCCGTGAGTGTACCCGTGCCCGTGGCCATGATGTAGGTCGTGTTGTAGCGGGCGCCCCCGTCGTGGTAGTCGCGGCCGCGAGCGATGCAATCGTCGGTCAGCACGGAGAGGAATGGCGCGGGCATGTCGTTGGCGTAGAGCCGCTCGATTACCGCGTTCCCTGCGATCTTGGTGTCGACGAAGTGGTGGATCTGCCTGCGAAAGGCATCGAACAGCTCGTCGAAGGTCGTGAAGCCCCGCGGGTCGCCCGTGTCGGCGCCGATGCGCTTACCCGTTCGCGGATCGAGCCCGCCGTTCAGCGTGATCTCGAGGACCTTCACCAGGTTGAAGTAGCCCGTGAGGATGTAGGCTTCCTTGCCGAATGCCCCGGTCTCGACGCAGCCGGACGTGCCGCCGGCCCGGGCATCCTCGACGGTCTTCCCCTGGCGGAGCATCTCCCGAACGACCACGTCCGCGTTGAACACCGATGGCTGGCCCCAGCCCTGCCGAATGATCTCGCAAGCGCGCCTGAGGAATGCATCCGGGCTGCAAGCACTGAGCTGGATATTGGACGACGGCTGCAGGAGTCGCATCTCGTCAATGACGTCCAGGATCAGATAGGTCACGGCGCCGACGGCGTCGGTTCCGTCGACATGCAGCCCGCCGTTGTTGATGTTGGCGAAGTCGGTGTAGGTGCCGCTCTCGGCTGCCGTCACGCCCACCTTCGGCGGCGCGGGCTGGTTGTTGAACTTCACCCAGAAGCACTCGAGCAGCTCCTTGGCGGACTCGCGCGTGAGCGTGCCCTTGGCGAGCCCCGCCTGGAAGAAGGGCTCCAGGTGGCGATCGAGATGGCCGGGGTTGAAGGAGTCCCACGTGTTGAGCTCGGTCACGACGCCGAGGTGGACGAACCAGTACATCTGGAGGGCTTCCCAGAAGTCCCTCGGCGCATGGGCCGGCACGTGGCGGCAGACGCGGGCGATGCGCTCGAGCTCGGCCCGGCGCGCGGCGTCGGGCTCGACAGCAGCCAGCTCCTCGGCGCGCTCCGCGTGACGCTCGGCGTAGCGGACCAGAGCATCACACGTGATCGCCATGGCGGTGAGCCCGTCATTCGGCGCGTCCGCGGCCACCCGGTGGATCTCGGCGCGGAAGTCCAGTAGCCCGCGGTGGTAGACCTTATCGTCGAGGACGGTGTGGCCGGGAGCACGCTGCTCCATGAACTCGGTGAAGATGCCGGCCTCGTAGGCGGCAAGCCACTCAGGGGTCATCTGGCCGAAGATGCGCTCGCGCATGGTGCGGCCGCGCCAGAAGGGTATGATACGCTCCTCGTAGGTTCGGCGGGCCTCGGGGCTCACACCGAAGCGGATCTTCTCGCGGCCCGCGATGATGTCGAGATCCTGCAGCGAATGGCAACACAGCTCGGGGAATGTCGGCGTCGCTTTGGGAGCAGGCCCGCGCTCGCCGACGATGAGCTCGCCCTCACCGATGTGTACGGCCTTGTGCTCCATGAGGTGAGCGAACACGCGAGCCCGCAGGATCGGAGCGGGGCAGGCACCGAAGCGCTCATAGGCCTCCGTGACCAGCTCGGCCCGTTCCGTCGAGATGTAGGGCACGGTGTCGAGGCTCTGCTGGCGGAGTTGGCGGACGCGTTCGGTCATGGGGACCCTCGATCGGAGCGCGGTGGGAAGACACTGGATGTATAGCGGTGTCCGGGAAGGGTGTCAACGCAGAACGCAGATAGCCGATGGCGGATGGCAGGCCCGGCGCCACCAGAGGCTGCATGCGGCATGGACGGACAGCGGATCGGAGGCGCCCACATGAGGCACATCGCGCTGAGCGCACGGAGGCGGCTGCTTCGCGACGGGTTGGCTGGGCTTGTGGGTCTGGTGCTTGGCCGCGGGGCAGCGGCTCAGGAGCCGGCGTCTTCGGGGCGGACGCCGGAGCTTGAGAACCTGGGGCACCCGCTGACGACTCACGCACGCAAGGGGCAACCACCCATCCAACCGCTGGATACAATGCTGCTCTATGAGCGGTCCGATGACAGCCAGGTGCAGGCAGGGACACACGAGGTGCTCTCGCTGATCCACGAGGAGAAGGGGCCGAATTCGTTCCCGTGGACCATCTACGCCAGTCTGGACACGCACCACGATGCGGGCGACGCCTGTGTGCTCTGCTCGCGCCTGCACAAGCATGGGCCGGGCTGGTCGACGGGCTTGCACTCCGAGGTGTTCAACCACGGACGAGCCGTGGCTCTCGGCGCCAACATCGAGATGAGCAGCGACTACGCCGGTGCGGAGCCGACGCAGGTCATCGGGCTGAACATCCAGGCCGTGGGCGGGCCCACGCCGATGCAGTACGGCATCCAGATCCACGAGGGCCAGGGGCGCTTTGAGAAGGGCATCGGCCTCAACGGCTCGGGGCAGGTGGGGCTGGACATCGCCGGTCGCTACGAGGCGGGCATCGACACGCACGGGAACGACATCCGCCTCGCCGAGGGCGCTTGCGTGGTGCTGGATGGCGAGGGGCGGATCCGGCTGCGGTACCGCGAGGGGCGCATCGAGTTCCTCAACGGCGATCGGTGCTTCGCGCACCTGGATGTGGATGCGGAAGACCACGCCGTGTAGGGGTGAGTGCGCCCGGTCGCCCTTCGTCACGCCGCGGATGGCGCGGCGGCTCAGGAGCGATGGGGCTAAGGCCGTGGACGCGCCTATCGCGCCGCACTGCGGCCGAGGAGCGTCTGAGCGAGAACGAAGGTGCAGGCCGAGAAGGCCAGCATGAAGATCGACAGGCTGACGGAGGTCACGGTGTCGTACTGCATGGTTGAGAAGATCGCGAGGGGAACCGTCTGCGTTCGGCCCGGGAAGTTACCGGCGAACATGATCGTGGCGCCGAACTCGCTCATCGCGCGGGCCCAGCAGGTGATGACCCCGGCCAGAATCCCGCGCTGGGCGAGGGGGAGCGGGACGCGCAGGTAGGTGCCGATGGGCCCTCTCCCGAGTGTCCGAGATGCCTCCTCGAGGGAGACGGGCACCTGCTCGATGGCGGCTTTGGCGATGCGGACAAAGAAAGGAGCGGCCACCACGAACTGGGCGATGATGACGGCGGCAAATGTGAACGAGAGGTGGTAGCCATGGCTGCTCAGCCACGACCCAATGACCCCGCGGCGTCCCCAGACGAGGAGCAACGCCACGCCCAGAACCAGCGGAGGCAGCGAGATCGGCAGTTCCACCAGGGCATTGGCGACGGTGCGACCACGGAAGGACAGGCGGGCAAGGCATAGGGCGGTGGGCAAGCCCACGATGACTGCCGCGAGGGTGGCGGTGAGGCTACTCGAGACCGTCAGGGCCAGCGTCTTCCTCAGGATGACCACGGTGGCGGGGCAGAACACCATGGAGCACGGCGCATAGGCGAACAATCCAAGGAGCGGGGCGGCGGTTAGGGCAAGGAATACGCCCGTTACCGCCACGAGCCCCCACCGGGTGGATCGAGCACCCGAGCGCAAGCGGCCGGTGCCACTGGCTTCGGCCGCTTGCGCTCCGCCCGGTGAACCGCTGCCGTTCGGGACGTACGCGTCACCCATCAGGTGCCTTTCGACACCGACTCAGGCGCCTTGGTCGTGTAGCCGCGGGCCTCCCAGACCTTCATGGCGTCCGGGGACGTCAGGAAGTCGATGAAGGCTTTGGCGGCATCGCGCTGGGTTGACCACTTGATCACCGCCGCCGGGATATGACGGACCCGGGCGCTCTCGGCCTGTATGGGGATCGTCTCTACCTTGTCGGGGTTCTGCTTGGCGAAGGAATCCCAGCCGATAACGACGTCCGCTTCGCCGAGCAGAAGCTTGTTCAGAACATCCTCGCAAGAGCTGGCGTAGGAAGCGACTCTTGGCTGGACCTTCTCCGCCAGCCCCTTCTCCTTGAGCACTGCCGCGGCGATGTCACCCAGGCAGACGGCCTTCTCCTCGCCGAGCACGACTCGGAGATCGGCCCGGGCCAGGTCGTCGAGACTTTTGATGCCCTTGGGGTTGCCCTTGGAGATGCAGATGGCCGGGACGAGGTAGACGAGGATGGCTCGCGTGTCCTTGAGGACTGCATCCTTGGCCTCGGCCTTGTCCATGAAGTCATCCGACCCGGGCATGTACACATCGCCAAACTGCTCCTGGACGAACTGGGTCATGACGGACCCGGAGCCGCCCGACGTGATGTCGACCTTGATACCGGTCTTGGTCTCGTACATAGGTCCGAGTTCCTTGAGGGCCGCCATCGCTGCCGCGCCGGCGAAGACCGTGATGGACTTGGCTTCGGGAGCTTTCGCCGGCGCAGCCGCCGTGGAAGCCCCCTTCGGAGGCGCCGCCTCAGCCCCAGTGTCCGCTGGCTGCTGGCGATGGCACCCCCACATCAGCGTCACGGCCACAGCCGCGGCTGCCCAGACCCCGGGCACCCACTCACGTCGCATTGCCTCTCCTCCTCACGTTCTCCCACCAACCATCATCGAGCACGGCCGGGCCACACACACGCCGTGTCTGCACACCGGTGACTAGTCCCACTCGATCTGGTACCGCACACCGGCCGCGAAGTCCGTGGCGGCGGTACCGTCGTTCTGGCGCCCATTCAGTTCGAACGTGACCTTCGTGTCCGGGCTCAGCTTGCGGATGTACCCCACGACGGGTCCGGCCTGCGTATCGTTGGCCGTGTTCCGATCGGGGTCCATGTAGTCGAGTTGGGCATACACGGAATGCTTGCCGCCATCCCAATAGCGGACGGCGCGCGCGATCCCGCCGAGGAAGGGTTTCCCTAGCGCGTCGCCGGCAAAGCCCTCGCCCTGGAAGCGCCACTTGGCGTGTTTGTCGCGCCAGGTCCCCCCGAGGCCGTAGTATCGCCGAGCCGTGCTGACGCCGTTGGCATCGGTGAACAGCCCGCGCTGGTGGGCGACGTATGCCATCCCACGTCCCTCATCGAAGCGCTGGGTATAGCGGAAGATCAGGTCCTTCTGCGCGTTGTTGTCGGCCCGCGAGGGGCCGTTCCCGCTGAGAACACTGGCGGCGAAGCTTGCGCCGCGCTTGGTGCGCGGGTTGATCGTTAGTGTGGCACCCATGTCCCGTTCTCCCGGCCAGAGATAGCGGGCGATGGGGGCGCGTTCGAGCGCCTCGCGCTTCGAGTCAGACAACAGCACCTCCTCGGCGAACGGGACGTAGTACTGCCCCACTCGCAGCCCGACCGATGGGGAGTAGGCCGTCACATAGAGATCCTTGAGACTGAACTCGAACCGGTCGAGGGCGAGCATGATCCGCCCATCGAGCCGATCGCGGGACTTGGCGTCGATCGTGAGCCGCACGCGCCTGGCCTGCAGCTGATAGGGCGGGGCCCAGGCTCCGTTGAGGTTGAGCTCGGTCTGGAGGTAGCCGCCGAACTTGGTGGTACTCGGGTCGGGCGCCTTGGCGGTGACTGGGGCCGCGGGCGCCGGGGCAGGCGTGTCGGCGCGCATAGGGGGCGCCGCGGCCGCTGCGAGAAAAGCAGCCGCAGCCCACATCATGGCGCGCCGGCCGTTCCGGCACGAGTCTGACATGGCTTGCTCCTTCTAGGCGGACGAGGTACGAATCACACCCGGTCGCGTCTGGACCGAATGCGCCCCTGGTATTCTCGCTTCGGTGCCCGGAATCCTGACAGCTTCCTGCAAGCAGATGCTCCGAGGCGCTCGGCAGGCTCATCATGCGCTGCGGTGCAGCGCGCCCTCAAGCGCGGCTACCGGGATCGGCGCGAGCCAGCTACGAGGGGCAACTCGATGCGGACGCGGGTGGCTTGGTGGTGTAGCCCTGAGCTTCCCAGATCTCCATCGCCCTGGGGGAAGTCAGAAACTCGATGAACGCCTCGGCCGCCTCACGCTGCGTGGACCATCGGATCACGGCGGCGGGGATGTTGCGTACGCGGGCGCTCTTGGCTTCGATGGGTATGGCCTCGACCTTGTCGGGATTCTGCTTGGCGAAGGAGTCCCATCCGATAATGACGTCGGCCTCGCCGAGCAAGAGCTTGTTGAGGACGTCTTCGCATGAGCTGCCGAACGACGCGACTTTGGGCTGAACCTTGTCCCACAGTCCCTTCTCTCTGAGCACGGCTTCGGAGATGTCACCAATACAGACGGCTTTGGGCTCGCCAAGTACAACTCGGAGGTCGGTGCGTGCCAGGTCGTGGAGGCCCTTTACCCCTCTGGGGTTGCCCTGGGCGACGCAGATGCACGGGACCAGGTAGACCAGGGTGGTCCGGGTATCGGCGAGTACTGCCTCCTTGGCTTCGGCCTTGTCCATGAAATCGTCGGATCCGGGGATGTAGAGATCGCCGAACTGCTCTTGCACGAACTGGGTCAGCAGGGACCCCGAGCCTCCCGAGGTGATGTCGACCTCGATGCCGGAATCGGCCTCATAAAGCGGGCCGATCTCTTTCAGAGCAGCCATCGCACCGGACCCGGCGAAGACCGTCAGCTTCCTGGTCGGCACACCCTTGGCCGGAGCAGTGGAGTCGTGGGTCCCCCGGGCGGTGGAGGCGATGGCCGCGCCGTCGTCGGTCGACTGTCGGGTGCAGCCGCTCGCCACCAGGCCCGAACACATGACGATGGCCGCGGCCCAGCGGAACCGATCATGGCACATAATGAGACCCCTCCATACGACGAGCGTGGGAGCGACGGAAGCCTGCCGGCGAGCTCGCGCGGTGTGCCCCCGGCGGCTCCAGCAGTCCTTTCGCTCCCGCCTCCAGCACTATGACAGGGTCTGCGCGGCGTGCGCATGGGGGTCGCCGAGACGCTCGGAGGCCCGCACGGGTCACGACCAGCGCGGGCCTCCGCAGCAGAGGCATCGGGCCACTCAATGCCGTACATGGGCACCGGCGGCCCGGCACGGGGGGCTATATGTCGAAGTACAGGAAGAACTCGTAGGGATGCGGTCGCAGGTCGATGGCCTCAACCTCATTCTTCATTTTCCACGAGATCCACATCTCGATGAGATCGGGTGTGAAGACATCGCCTTCGAGCAAGTAGGCATGGTCCTTCTCGAGAGCCATGAGCACATCACGCAAGCTGCCGGGCGTGGACTCGACCAGAGCGGCTTCCTCGGGCGGCAGGTCGTAGAGGTCCTTGTCCAGGGCCTCTCCCGGGTGGATGCGGTTGCGGACGCCGTCGAGGCCAGCCATGAGCATGGCGGAGAAGGCGAGATAAGGGTTGCAGCTCGGATCGGGCGGACGGAACTCGATTCGCTTGGCCTTCTCGCTCTTGGAGTAAAGCGGGATCCGCACACATGCGCTTCGGTTCCGCTGGGAGTAGGCCAGCTTGACGGGAGCTTCGTACCCAGGAACGAGGCGGCGGTACGAGTTGGTGGTGGGCGCCGCGAAAGCGAGAATCGAGGCCGCGTGCTTCAGCAGACCACCGATATAGTACATGGCGGTCTCTGAGAGTTGGGCGTAGGGCCCCGAGGGATCGTAGAAGACGTTCCGCTCGCCCTTCCAGATGCTCTGGTGGGTGTGCATGCCCGAGCCGTTGTCCCCGAACATGGGCTTGGGCATGAAGGTGACGGTCTTGCCGTGCTTGACGGCCACGTTCTTGGCCACGTACTTGTACATGAGGATCTTGTCAGCGCTGCGAACCAGCGTGTCGTAGCGGAGGTCGAACTCGGCCTGGCCGGCTGTGGCGACCTCGTGGTGGTGGACCTCGACGTCGATGCCGGCCTGGAGCATGGCGAGGGTGATCTCGGTGCGGAGGTCCTGTTGCTTGTCCATGGGCGGAACGGGGAAGTAGCCACTCTTGTGGCGGGGCTTGTAACCGAGGTTGGGTTTCTCGTCGCGACCCGCATTCCAGATGCCCTCGTCGGAGTCGATGAAGTAGTAGCCGGCGTTGGCGGTCTGGTCGAAGCGCACATCGTCGAGGATAAAGCACTCGGCCTCGGGACCCCAGTAGCTCGTGTCGCCCAGCCCCGTGCCTCGGAGGTACGCTTCGGCTTTCTGAGCGACATAACGCGGGTCGCGGCTATAGTTCTCGAGTGTGACCGGGTCCTTGACGTTGCAGATGAGGCTGAGGGTCGGCCGCTCGCAGATGGGATCCATGACGGCCGTGGCCGGGTCGGGTACCAGGTTCATGTCGCTCTCCTCGATGCGCTGGAAGCCGCGGATCGAGGAGCCGTCGAAGCCCAGCCCTTCCTCGAACGCGGACTCGTCGAGCTTCGAGGCCGGCATACTGAAATGGTGCCAGAGACCGGGGAGGTCGACGAACTTGAGGTCGACCATCACCGCGCCATGGTCCTGAGCGTACTTGAGCACTTGGGCGGGCGTCATACTCACGGTTGAGCACTCCTCCTGTTTTCGGTCGCCTCGGCTGGGGACGGGGCGCCGTGCGATCCATATGGCTTGGGCCAGTGTACGACTACTGCAGGGAGCCGGGTATCGGAAAACGATTACCGGCAACCAACTGCGCATAGTCTAGGGACATAGTCACACCATGTCAACGGAAATGCGCAGCATATACCGGCAATAACCCGGAATAGTACTGCCTGTCATGCGGAGCCGGAGGACATCATATCCGGCCGGCTGAACCCAAAGCGTGCCCTCGGGGTCGATGAGAGCAGGGACTGCAGATCGGAGGGGACCGATGCGAGGTCTTCAGCAACTGGGGGTCATCGGCCTCATGGCCGCCGTCGGCGCCTGTAGCGTCGGGTGTGCCCGGCGGCCATCGCCCGGCGACACCGGCCATGGGGGGGCGAGCCCGAACGCGGGACCGATGGTCACCATCGGTCTGTCGCTGCGCGGCCTGGATGCGACCCATGCCGCGCTGCTCCAGGACGGGGCAGAGCGGGCAAAGGCGGATCTGTCCAGCCGTGGGGAGCCCGCCGAGCTGAAGTGGGACGGCGCGGCCCGCGGGGCAGAAGGCGCGGCACCCGAGGTGGTGTCCGGATGGATCGCCGGCCGGATCGATGTCATTTGCGTCGCGCCTGAAGAGCCTCGGGGCTGGACGTCAGTGGCCGAGGCGGCGCGCTCGGCCGGCACGCGACTGGTGACACTGGTGGAGGACCTGCCCGACTCCGGCCGGGCGCTGTTCGTCAAGCCCTGGGACGAGGCGGAGCTGGGGCGCGCGCTCATGGACACGCTGGCCGCCGAGATGGGCGACACGGGGCGCTTCGCCGCCGTGACCCTGGCATCGTCGTCCCCCTCGACCACGGCGCTGTTCGACGCCATCGAGGCCCGACTCGCGGAGGCCTATCCCGACATGTCGATGGGGCGCGTCGAGTTCCCGCGGCAATCGACGCCCGATCCGAAGGTCGCGGTGGACGCGCTGCTCGCGCAGTACGCGGCCATCGGCGGCGTTTTGGCCCTGGACCCGCGGTGTCTGAAGGGGGCGGCCGAGGCGATCGAGGCGCGGGATGCGTCGGGCAAGATCCGCCTCACGGGCGTTGGAGGGCCCAACACCGTCTCGGAGCACCTGGAGCGCGGAACCATTCGGCACACCGTGTTCTGGCGTCCTGCGGACGTGGGCTATGCCGCGGTGATTCTCGCGAACGAGCTGGCACGCGGCCGGCCCATCGCCGAGGGCGCGCCGATCAAGGGCCTCGACCCACTGGCCTATGACGCAGCAACACAGGTGGCGACGGTCTCGAAGCCAGTCGTGTGGGACTCGTCCGGCGACCTCCACAAGCAAGCCGGTCCGGACACCACACACCAGGAAGGGCGCACGCCATGACTTTCACGTTTGACATCACTCTGACTCGCCGCACCACGTGCGCTCCCGGCGCTCTGTCGGACTTGGGACGACTGATCTTGCCGCTGGGGCGCCGAGCTCTGGTGGCCATCGGCGGCGGCTCGGTCCGGCGCAGCGGCGTACTCGACCGTGCGTTGGAGTCCCTCTCCTCGGTTGGCGTAAGGGCGACCGTCTTCGGGGGCATCGAGCCCGACCCGAGCACCGAGACGGCGGACGCGGCCGCAGCGGCATGCCGGGAGAGTGGTGCGGACATGGTCATCGGCCTGGGGGGCGGTAGTGTCCTGGACTGCGCCAAGGCGGCGGCTGTGCTCGCAACCCACGAGGGCGGTGCGGCGGACTACCAGATGGGGCGGCGCCAGCTCGAGCGGCCCGGTCTGCCCTATGTGGCGATCCCGACCACATCGGGCACGGGCTCCGAATCCAACCGGGTGGCGGTGCTGACGAACCGGACCGAGGGCATCAAGAAGTCCGTAATGGACTCGAGCATGGTTCCGATGCTGGCGATCCTCGACCCGGAGCTGACGGTCTTGCTTCCGCCCTTCGAGACAGCGTACACGGGGATCGACGCCCTGTCGCACGCGGCCGAATCGTTTGTGTCGCTGAACGCGAACCCGGTCACGTCCGGCTGGGCCATCACGGCGCTGGAGCTCATTGGGGCGAACCTGCAGAGGGCCGTGGCGGACGGGACGGACCTGGAGGCGCGGGCGGCCATGCAGATCGCTAGCGCGCTGGGGGGCGCCGCCCTCAACGCGGGCGTGGGGTGTGCACACATGTTGGCCCACCCGTTGGGCGCGACGTTCGGCATTCCCCACGGCGTGGCCATCGCCGCCGTGCTTCCTGCCGTCTTTGAGGCCAACCGCATTGACGCTGAGAGCCAGTACGCGCGGATCGCTCGGGCGTTGGATCCGGAGTGCAGCGGGCTGCCGGACGCCGAGGCGGCGACGCGCGCGGGCAGTGCGCTCCGGGGTCTCCTGGAGCGAATCGGGCTCTGCGAGCGGCTGGGGGGGCGCGGGGTGACGGCAGCTGACTTCGGCCGAGTCTATGAGGGCGTGCTGAGATCGATGGGGCACATCAAGACGAACCCACGCCCGGCGACGCGCGAGCTGCTGGAGTCGATCTTCGCGGCGTCGCTGTGAGACAGGTGGCAGAAGGCAGATGGCGGCAACCCCGCGTCAGGAGCCTGAGGAGGCCGTCCGGCGCGTGTGCGAGGCCAGGCAGTCAGCTGCTGGATGACGCGGCGACCGAGGCCGCGATGCAGCATGTCATCGCAGCCGAGCAGGCGGCGGCGATGGCCGCGGCCACCGCGCTGCTCACCGCCGAGCTCACGATGTCGCCCTTGGTGATGCGGTCCAGTATCGGCTTGGCGGTCTTGCGTTCGGCACGGTTGCGGAGCACGGACGCGTCCATCTGACATCCGTGGAGCAGGCCAATGAGGGCGGCGGTCCGACCGTCGGGCTCCTGCCCATCGAGCAGCACACGGCGCAAGCGGCCGACGATCGCGTCCTCGGGCGCCCCGTCCGCCTCAGGGTAGCGCGTATAGGCAAACACGCGGAGAAAGCGGCGGTCCTCCCGACGCAGAACCCCCTGCGCCACGAGGCCATCGAGCACCGCGGGCTTGAGCGTCTTGCAGCGTCCGGGTAGAGAGCCGACCCACTCCTGGAGCTTCTTGGGCTTCTTCAGTTGGCCGATGGCTGCCAGCGCGGCGTCGAGCGCCGCGTCGCCCTGGGGGGAACTACCAGCCAGGACCTCGCCCTTGGGGCCCACGGTGATGGCGTCACGCAGCAGCAGCTCGACCAGCACTGCCCCGGCCAGGCCATAGTCGGTAAAGGCAGCGAACGACCCCTTCTGGTCATCCAGCGCCAGCAGCAGGAACTCCTCAGGCAGCGACAGCACGGAGTCCACTCCTCACATCTCAGGTGGTCTGGGTGCGCAGTGTCAGGCATCAGGACGTTCGGCACAGGCGGCGGTTGCGCCTATCCACTGGAACTGCCGCGCATCGCCGCTCGCTGACTGCGGTGGGATGGGGTACACTAGCCCACACGTCTGGAGCGAGTGTGTAGAGGCATGGCGCTGACTGCGGGACTTGATGTGGGATCGACGACCACCAAGGTGGTTCTGGTCGAGGGCGACCGTATGGTGGCGTATGACCTGGCGCCGACGGGCGCCAGTTGCCGGAGGGCGGCGGAGCGGCTACTGGCCTCGGCCCTGGCACGCAGCGGCTATGCGCCTTCGGATGTGCACTACATGGTGAGCACCGGGTATGGGCGGCGGCTTGTGGCGGCCACGGACCAGACGGTCAGCGAGCTGACGGCCAACGCGGTGGGGGCCCGCTTCCTGGCCAACGGCTCCACCGTCCGGACGATCATCGACATCGGCGGCCAAGACAGCAAGGTCATCGTGCTGGATGAGCAGGGCCAGATGACCAACTTCGCCATGAACGACAAGTGCGCCGCGGGCACGGGGCGGTTCCTGGAGCAGATCAGCCGGGCACTCGAGGTCGAGCTGGAGGATCTGGGACGCATCTCGGCGGACGCACAGGAAACACTCGCGATCAACAGTGTGTGCACCGTCTTCGCCGAGACCGAGGTCGTCTCGCTGGTGGCCCAGGGGAAGCGGGTGCCCGACATCGTGGCAGGCGTCCACGCAGCCATCGCCAAGCGTGTCGCCCAGCTCGCCCGGAGCGCGGGGCTCATCGAACCCGTATGGTTCGATGGCGGGCCGGCTCAGAACGCGGGGCTTTGCCGGGCCCTCGAGGAGAACCTGGGAGTGCCGCTGACGGTCCCCGAGCACCCCCAGATTGCGACGGCCCTGGGCGCGGCCCTGATCGCGCAGCAACGAGTCTAGTCCCCGGGGTATGGGCCGGAGTCGTTGCACGGACGGGGGGCCCGGGCCCACAGGGCGCCCTATGGGCGGTCCACGCGGCGCGGGCGCTGGCGCTTCATGGTCGCGAGACGCCGGACGAGCTTGCGCTCGACCTCCTCGGGCAGGCGCGCGTAGTCCGGGGGTGGCGGTGGTGCCGGCGCCGTGAGAGACGTTGGCTCAGGGCCCCTCGGCAGTGGCGCAGCCGCCTCGCCCAGTGGCGACGACACGGGCCTCGGGGTATAAGGCTCGCGCTCCAGCAGCGAATGCAGCAGACACAGGGCCGCCTCCTTGTCGGGGATCGCTCCGCGGCTCGAACTGTCCACGTCACCGTAGGCATAGGGCGGCAGTGGAGCCCCCACACACGATGGACAGCCGTCGGAACAGTCACACCCGTGGATGAGCGACAGCGCCGCTTCCATGATCTCCTCAATGCGGCCATACGCCCGCTGCGCGAAGCCCACGCCACCCGCATGCTTGTCATAGATGAACAGGCTCGGGGATCCCACGTTACTCGAGTCCACGGCCGCGCCCACGTCCATGGGATCGGACATAACGAAGAGGGGCATGACGCCCACGATGACGTTCCCCACCCCCAGCAGGCCGTCCTGCGGCACCCGGCCGAACTGCCGGATACGGTCCAGTGCGTCGCGCGGCGGCACGACCCACAGCGCCTCGGTGTCGGTCTCGATGGGCGGGAGGTCGACGCTCCCAAACCCGATGCTGTCACGGGCCCCGAACTGGATCTTCCGGAACATGACAACCATCTCGGTGACGGTCACGTCACCGAAAAACACCTGGCTGACGCGCCACTTCCGCTCCTCGTCGGCGTTGACCACCCGGATCTCGCGCTTGTCGACCGACTGGGTGTAGTAGTCACAGTCCACCTTCTCGATGTACGCATGTTTCCGGTCGATGTTGAGCTCCTTGACGAAGTACGTCTCGGCGTTGTGCATGTAGATGGCCTGCGTGTACAGCGAGAAGAATGCCGACGTCTCATCGGTCTCACCGATGGTCTCGGACCGGCCGTCAGTCTGGTCGATGATCTGGTATACGTCTTCGGGGATGTTCCGCAGCGAGAACTGCGTCGCGGGGTAGCCCTGTCCCGCCCAGTACCAGCGGTTCCCCCGCCGGCGGATGTCGCCGCTGTCGGTGAGGATGTCCAGCACGCTGTACAGGTACTCGCCAAAGATGGCCTCATCAGCCGCCGACACGGGGAGTTCGTGGCAGGCGCAACGCAGGTGCCAGGCCACGATGTGCGGATTCGCCGGGTCGACCACGGCCATCTCGGGGCTCTGCGAGAACAGATAGCCCGGGTTCTGCATCAGGAACTGATCGATGGGTGAGTTGTAGCCAATGAGGACCGCCAATGAGTCCTCGGTACCACGCCCCGCCCGGCCGGCTTGCTGCCACAGGCTGGCGATGGACCCCGGGTATCCCACGGTCAGGCAGGCGTCGAGACTGCCGATGTCGATCCCGAGTTCGAGCGCCACCGTGCTGACGACGCCCATCAGCTCCCCCGAGAAGAGCTGCCGCTCAATCTCGCGCCGCTGCTCGGCGATGTAGCCGCCGCGGTACGCCCGGATCGCATTGGCCAGCCGCGGCGCGTGGCGCCGCAGGCTGTCCTGGGCATAGCGGTAGATGGTCTCTGCCAGCACGCGGGCTCGCACGAAACAGATCGTCTGGTTACCGCCTCGAATGAGCGATACGAGCAGACGCTCGGCCTCCGTGTGCGGGCTTCGGCGCTCCAGTCTCGTCTCGTCCAGATGCGGAGGGTTCCACAGAACGAAGCGCTTGCGGCCGCGCGGCGAGCCATCGTTGTCGACCAGCGTCACGGCCTCGCCAACGATGGCCTCGGCCAACTCCTTCGGGTTCGCTATGGTCGCGCTGCAGAGCACGAAG
>Ga0116184_10002835_pt1 | contig 14730 bp, 14 predicted proteins | sample AD_JPNNA5_MetaG_FD_89886 | JGI IMG/M metagenome (GOLD analysis project Ga0116184, IMG submission 89886) | Active sludge microbial communities of municipal wastewater-treating anaerobic digesters from Japan - AD_JPNNA5_MetaG | ecosystem: Engineered > Bioreactor > Anaerobic > Digestate | place... | reverse complement strand
TGATCCCAGTTTTGAAGAGCTCAACCGTCAATGTGCCATCTGGAGAAAATTGGCTGATTCTGGAGAAGAATTAGCGGTTCAAGGGTTGAAGCATCTCCGAGCAGTCGCCAAGGAGATTGGAGAATAAAACCATAGCAAAGGGAGAACCCTCTTTGCTATGAATTATTTAGTGATTTTAAAAAAAATAATAAGGCATTTATATATATTAAATTTTAAAGAAATTTAACAAAGGAAGGGGCTTGCTAAAGTGAAAATCAGCTTACATGCCTATGCTTTTGGTCCTCATGGTGGCTGGGTGCCAACTTATTTGGTTGAAGAAGCCATAAAGCGGACAGCGAAGCTGGGATATGATGGAATAGAACTAGATGCTGCACGTCCTCATGTTTGGCCGTATGATATTAACAAAGAGCATCGAATTGCTATAAAAAAATTGGTGAAAGAATGTAATTTAGAGGTTCCAGCAATTAGTGGATATTATTTTGGGATGAATTTTTCTAGTCCTCTTCAATCTGAGCGAGAGGCTGCTACTGATTATTTGGTTAAATGTGTTGAATTATGTAATGATTTAGAGTCCAAAGTATTAGTCGTGGTTCCGGGGGTGGTGGTTTATGGAACATCCTGGAAAGAAGCTTGGAACCGATCGCTTGATCAAATGAGACCAGGCATTAGGCGGGCTGAAGAATTAGGAGTATATATTGGGATTGAGTTTGTTAATACCCTTTGGTCAAACTTAGTAACAACATCCTGGCAAGCAGTTGATTTTATGAATGAGTGTCATTCTGATCAGGTAAAGTTAGTTTTAGACTCATCTCACGCTTTCTATGGTGGGGAAAATATTGTTGATGTCGTGCAATCATTTGGAAAAGATTTAGTTCATGTTCATTTTGAAGATTGTTTAATTGGAGCGCCGGAAACCCGAGCAGTTCCCGGTAAAGGTGATGTGAATTTAATCTCCTTTTATCAGACTTTAAAAGAAATCGGTTATGATGGCTATTTGACTGTTGAACTCTGGGGAAGTCAACCAGAGAAATATGCCCGTGAAGCATTAGAAAATACCAAAAAAATCATATCATGCTGTAAGTAAATGGTTTATTAATATTTTTACCTTTTATAAATAAGTTTTTCCGGCTTGATTTTTTGGAGGCAAACCATGGATTATGTTCCATTTAATGGAAATTTTAGTTTAGAGAGAAAAGTTGCTGTTATTACTGGGGCGGCAAAAGGTATCGGGAAAGCTATTGCTTTAGTATTTGCTCAGAAAGGTGCTGATTTAGTACTAGTAGATTTTGACAAAGAAGTTGATCATATATTAAAAAAGATTGAAAAATTGGAACGTCGAGCTGTTTTTGTTCAGGGTGACATTACAAAATCAGACACACTGCAAAGAATTTTAGATGTTGGTCTTAAGGAGTTTGGAAAGATAGAAATATTAATTAATAATGCTGGTATCTCAAGATTAGATGATGCTGAAAATTTGTCTGAAAAAGATTGGGATGATGTCATAGCTGTTAATTTAACTGCACAATTTAGATTGGCTCAAATTATAGGTCGGCAAATGATTCAACAAAGATATGGAAAGATTGTAAATATTGCATCAAAAGCTGGTTTGGTGGCTTTACCAAAACATGCTGCCTATACGGCAAGTAAAGCAGGATTAATCGGTGTTACAAAAATTTTAGCCCTGGAATGGGCTAAATATAATATAAATGTTAATGCAATTGCTCCAACTGTAATACTCACCGAAATGGGAGAAAAGGCTTGGGCAGGAGAAGTTGGTGAAGCTATGAAAAGAAAAATACCGGTAGACAGATTTGGTTATCCAGAAGAGGTAGCTGCTGCTGCATTATTTTTGGCTTGTGATGCTTCAAATTTAATAACCGGTGAAACCTTAGTTATTGATGGTGGCTACACGATTCAATAATAAATGAAATAAACTGAAAAGAATAGTTATGTCATTTCTTAATTATAAATATTTTTATAAATTTTTTGTTAATGGACAAAAAGGTATTAAATGGAAAAAGTATTTCGATTTAACTTCTTATTAATTTACATTTCTGATTGACAAACTAAAGGCTTTTTTTTATTATACATGATAATAACATATGTAATTTAACAAATGTTATTATCATGTATAATGATGGTTAACGAACAATCAGAAAAAAAATTAATGACAAAAGCAGCACAACTCTATTACGAGAATGATCTTTCCATCCTCGATATTTCTAAATTGCTGGGGATGTCCAGGCAAAGATGTTCCCGACTATTAAAGAAAGCCCGAGAGGTTGGAATTGTGCAGATCAAGATACATCGTTCTGACCATAGTCATCTTCGAAACCTGGAAAAAAGGCTACAAGAAGTTTTCCATCTTAAAAAGGTTGTTGTGACAGAAGTATTTAGTAATAGTTCTGACTATATCATAAAAAGTGTTGCCGAAGAGGGTGCGCATCTTTTAAATCAGTTTATTCAACCAAACCTAAGTATTGGCGTTGCTTCGGGAAGAACTCTCTATGAACTTGTTCAATACATAAAAACCTTAGAAGAAAGAGATTATAATATTAAAATATTTGAATTAATTGGCGGTTTAAGTCGAATTTCAGCGAATGTTGTCGCCACAGAAATATCTCGAAGCATTGCAAAAAAACTTCATGCCAAAGTATATTTTCTACCAGCTCCAGCATTCACTAAAGATCAAAAAACACGTGATGCGATGTTAAAGGATTCTATTATTAAAGCAGCCCTTTCGGAGAAAATAGATTTGGCTTTAGTTGGGATTGGAAATGTTACACCCCAAACCATGTTAATTGATACCGAAACCATAACTAAAAAAGAATATAGAGAACTATTAGAGAAAGAGGCAGTTGGTGTTATCAATGGCACTTTTTTTGATATACAAGGCAATATAGTTGAATTTGAGGGAAATAAGAGAAGAATTGCTGTCCCTTTAACTGAACTTAAAAAAGTGCCTGATATTGTGGGTGTTGCCGGAGGGTTAAATAAGGTTGATGCAATTATCGGAGCTCTGTGTGGCGGTTTTGTAAACATTTTAGTTATCGACAACCTCTCTTCAAATGCCATTCTAAAAAAGATAGAGGCTTGAAAATAAAGAAGGAGTTAATATTCATTTTATTTAGAGGTTTATTGTTGTGAACAATAGTTGCAGGCTATTAATGGCATATTAGTATAAGGAAAATACCTACAAGAAGGAGTGATCATTTTGGGAGAAAAACCATATTCTCTGAATTTTAGTTTGGAAGGGAAAACCGCTCTAATCACTGGAGCTGCAAAAGGAATTGGTAAAGCCATTGCCCAGGTATTTTCAGAATACAAGGCAAACATTATATTGGTTGATTTAGATCAGGAAGTGATCAATGTAGCCAAATCCCTTCCCGGACGGACCAATCAAAATCTTCCTATTATTGCTGATATTACTAAAAATACTGACCTTAAGAGAATTCATCAAGAGAGCTTTAAAGTTTTTCCTCGAATTGATATTTTAGTAAACAACGCCGGAGTAGGAATGTTGGATGATGCTGAAAATCTTTCCGAGGAAATCTGGGATAAAACGATGGCAGTAAATTTGAAAGCTCCTTTTATGCTCTCTCAAATCATTGGTCGAGAGATGATCAAACAGAAAAAAGGAAAAATTATCAACATTGCTTCTCAGGCGGGATTGATCGCCCTTGATAAGCATGTAGCTTATTGTTCCAGTAAAGCCGGGATTATTGGTATGACGAAAGTATTAGCTTTGGAATGGGCTGAATATGGTATTAATGTCAACGCTATTGCTCCAACTGTTATTCTCACTGAATTGGGCATAAAAGCCTGGTCAGGGGAAGTGGGAGAAGCTATGAAAAAGAAAATTCCCCTTCGTCGTTTTGGTTATCCAGAAGAAGTTGCAGCTGCGGCTCTTTACCTGGCTAGTGAGGCTTCCAATTTGGTAACTGGTGAAACCCTGGTTATTGATGGTGGATATTGCATTCAATAATCGGTTAAATTATAGGAATGAGGGAGGTGAGATTTGGTAAAAAAATTTTGTGGTGTAATTTTTGTATTCGAACAGATTAATTATTTAACGAAATACCTTAAGAAGGAGGGATTGAATTGAAACTGAAATCTCTTATTTTATTGGGAGTAATGATATTAGTTCTGGGAATGACGTCTATTGCCTTTGGATGGAGTTTAGAAGAAGCAGCCAAACCCTATGCCGGGGTTACCTTACGGTTTATAACCGAAACCACTCCCCCTAGCTATTGGGTCGAAGAAGTTGTACCTGAATTTGAGAAGGCAACCGGTATTAAAGTTATTGTTGAGCGTCAGGCCCATCCACACCTTGAAGAAAAAGCATTAATGGATTTTGCATCAAAAACCGGAATATATGATGTCTTCAACTTTGACTATTCCTGGACAGGAAAATATGTTAAGGCTGGGTATATTGAACCCTTCGAGCAGTATATGGACAACCCTGCTTTAGTCAATCCGGATAATGCTCTAGATGATTTCTATCCAAGGATGTGGGAAGGGACTATGTGGGATGGCAAAGCATATGGTTATCCTTTCGATAGTGTCATCCAGTATTTATTTTGGAATAAAGCCGTTTACGATAAATACGGTGTAGCTGGACCTCCAAAGAAGCCGGATGAATGGATGGATACCATGCAAAAGCTCAATCATCCTCCCGAACTCTATGGGACTGGTATGATGGCTAAACGTCACCTCTCAGTGGTTTGTGAATGGCTCTGTATTTTATGGGCATTTCAAGGTGAATTCTATGATGATAACTACAATGTAAAATTTAATGATGAGAATGGTGTGAAAGCTACTGAATTTTATAAAAAGATGGCAGAATTCGCTCCTCCTGGAGTAACCACTTGGACTTGGGACGATGTCAGTACCGCTCTTCAACAGGGTACAGTGGCACAATCGGTTCAGTGGGATGAAAACTATGGAAGTATGGAAAATCCAGAAGAATCGAGAGTGGTTGGACAGATGAGATATGCCCCGGTACCATCCTATGGGGACCCAGTCTCTCATTATGGTGGTTCCAGCTTAGGTATTCCGACTTCTTCCAAGAACAAAGAAGCGGCATTCCTCTTCATTCAATGGGCGACTAGTCAAGATATCCAACTCCGTGGAGTAGGTCACGGGTCTTCACCAACCAGGATGTCAGTTTATGGAGTTCAGGAACTACGTGATAAATTCCCAAGTTTTGCCGCAACAGACGAAGCTGCTGCCAGTACTGGATGGCGACCAAGAATACCGGAATGGGATGACATGGTTGAAACTCTTGCTTTGGAAATTAACTCAGTTATTGCTGGAGCGAAAGACGTGAAGTCAGCTTTAGATACTTCTGCGGCAAAAGTTGAAGAACTCTTGAAAACAGGTGGTTATAAATAAGGCGTAATTTTTAAGAAAATTTTGCTGCACAGAGATATCAATCTCTGTGCAGCAAAAGGGGGAAAGTCGATTGTCACTTAAAAAACTTTCGGTTTTTCAACGTTTTGGTTTTTGGATATCGAGCACTGAAACCAAGTTTAAATGGGCTTTATTGCTCCCCACTATCATTTTATTGGCTATAATAACCGTTTATCCAACTATTTATGCCTTTAACCTTTCACTCTCGGATTATAACTTAGCACGAGCAGCGGATACCCTGAAAGGGTATATTGGTTTGGATAATTTCCGAAATATATTAAAAGATCCGACTTTTTGGAGTTCTCTTCGAACAACAATTACCTTTACAGTGGTTGTTGTTGTGGTTGAGTTCTTTTTAGGATTGTGTATTGCTCTTATCTTACAAGGAACAGTTACTGGTTCGAGAATTGTTAGAACTTTCATCTTGCTACCAATGATTATGGCACCGATTGTCGTTGGTTTGACCTGGACTTACCTCTATCAGTCGGAGTTCGGCTTAGTTACCTTTATCCTTCGTAAGCTTCACCTGATGAGTTACGCTACTGCTCCGCTGGCTGATATTACGAGTGCACTTCCGGCATTGATGGTTGTTGATATATGGCAATGGACACCTTTTCTTATCATGGTATTATTAGCTGGGTTGGAAGCACTTCCTACTGCACCCTATGAGGCTGCCCGAATCGATAAAGCATCACCTTTTCTAGTGTTTCGGAAAATTACTCTTCCTTTGCTTCAACCGGTTATCCTCATCGTTTTAGTTTTAAGAATTATGGATGCTATCAGGGTTTTCGATATTGTATATGCATTAACCGAGGGTGGACCTGGAGAGGCGACCGATGTTTTAAGTATGTTCATTTATCGGAATGCCTTTTACCTGTGGGGGATTGGTAAAGCTTCAGCGATTTCGTTTATCTTGCTGTATATTATAATGATTGTTTCGGTTATTTTAGTAAATCTTTTAAGCCGGGCGAAGCAAACGGTTTGACCCCATGAGAAACTGAATGGGATAGACAATACTGATTTTGGGGTGGTTACTCTTGGAAAAAAACAAAACGAAAACCATAATCGCTATAATTATTATTGGGATTATTTTGGTAGTGAATGTGATGCCTTTTTTGTGGCTCATATTAACCTCCTTAAAAACCCGACTCGATATTTTTGCTATTCCACCAAAATTCTTTTTTCACCCTACTGCAAAAAATTTTATATCGGCTTTTACCAAGCGTCATTTTTTACCGATGTTTTACAATAGTCTTATCATATCTGCAAGTACGACTTTACTTTCTTTAGCAGTTGGAACTCTTGGGGCTTATTCGCTGGCTCGTTTTAAACTTTTTGGAGATAAGCACATTTCCTTTTGGATCTTAAGTACTCGTATGTTTCCTTCTATCGTATTAGTTATTCCTTTTTTTATCATGGCAACTCGTTGGGGGCTTCACGATACTCGATCACTTTTAGTGATTGTTTATACCACTTTTAATTTACCTTTTGTGGTTTGGATCATGAGAAGTTTTTTTGAGGACATACCTAGTGACCTTGAAAAAGCAGCCATGGTGGATGGATACTCCAGGTGGGATGCTTTTTGGAGGGTCATTTTACCTCTCAGTGCTCCGGGTTTAGTAACTACTGCAATACTCTGTTTCATCTTTTCTTGGAATGAATTTTTATTTGCCAATGTTTTAACTGCCGCTATGGCAAAAACTGTCCCAGTAGGAATCCGAGGGTTGGTTACTTCGCGGGCGATTGAATGGGGTGAAATAGCTGCAGTTGCAACCTTACAGGTTATTCCCGTTTTAGTATTTACATTCGCAGTTCAAAAATACATCATCCGCGGTTTAACTTTAGGTGCTGTGAAGGGATAATAATCTTTAACGAGTGATTCAAATTGCTGGAAAGGGCGTGAAGTCCAGTGGATTTTGGCTTTGGGGATCGAATTTTTGTATCAGTTATGACCACCTTTGGTCTTGGATTTTTATGGCTGGGTTGGCTGGAAAAATATCTTCCAATCTGGATTGTTCCTTTGATCGGTTTGGGTTTCGCTCTTCTGTTAATTATTCCCTGGTATCGAAAATTTAATCGAGAAAGAATCCGGGAGAAAGAAGAATTATTACAGATGAGAAACGGCATTGTGAAAAGGATGGAATCTTAAATGGCAAGCTTAACCCTGAAGAATGTATGGAAAAAATACGGGAAAGTAATTGCATTAAAAGGAGTAAATTGTGAAGTTAAGGACGGAGAGTTATTAACGATTTTAGGACCATCGGGTGCTGGAAAAACTTCACTCCTTCAAACGATTGCAGGAGTTGAAGAAATCGCTGCTGGTCAAATATATATTGAAAAACAAAGAGTTGATCAACTTCCTCCACCCGAACGAGATGTAGCTATGGTATTCGAGACTTATGCTCTTTATCCGAATAAGACAATTTATCAAAATATGGCTTTCCCCTTGCATTCACCCTTTAGAAAACTACCCAAAAATGAAATCGACCAAAAGATTAAAGAAATAGCTCAACTTCTGCAAATTGATTGGTTATTGGATAGAAATGTCTCCCAACTGAGTGGTGGGCAAAGACAAAGAGTTGCTTTGGGTCGAATGTTGGTGAGGAATCCTAAGGTATTTTTAATGGATGAACCAATTGCTCACCTTGATGCTAAGTTACGCCATCGGCTTCGGGGGGAATTAAAAAATATTCAAAGAAAGTTCGGAATAACAACTCTTTATACAACCCATGATTACCGAGAAGCATTAGGAGTGGGAGATCGTGTTATTGTCTTAAATCAGGGAAGCATTTTGCAAATTGCTGAACCGGAAAAAATATTTAATTTTCCCAAGAATGATTTTGTTGGTGGATTAGTTGGAGATCCTCCAATGAATTTTTTCGAGAGTTTTTTGTCATCAACCACTTCGGGAATTATCCTTCGGAATGAAGCTTTCGAGATGGTTTTGAACCAAAAAATGACTGAAATAATCAATGATCTCAATGTTGATCGTTTGAAGATTGGATTGCGCCCCTCCGACATACTAGTGAGCATGGCTCCTAAGGAAAATTTCTTTCCAGCAGAAGTATATGTCGTTGAACCTTTGGGCATGATACAAATACTCACTTTGGCTCAACAAAAAATAAAATTTCAAGTGAAATACTCAGGTTCTTTAAATTTCGAGATGAAGCAAAGAGTCTATTTTGGTTTTCAGCCAGATAAATTGCACTACTTCCATCCAACTACTGGTCTGAATGTATTGTTAAAAGAAGAGTAATTTTTTCAATTCGCATAAAGATTGTGATGAATGGATGTGAATGACATTGGCTAAAGTAGAGTTAAAGAAGTTATGGAAAAAATACGGAAAAGTTGAAGCGGTAAAGGGGATTGACCTTGCCATTCAGGATCGTGAATTTGTTGCCTTTTTAGGACCTTCTGGATGTGGGAAAACCTCAACCATGAGAATGATCGCTGGTTTGGAAAAAATCACGGGTGGTGAGATTTATATTGGTAATCGATTGGTAAACGAATTGGATCCGGGGACCCGCAATATAGCTATGGCTTTTGAATCTTATGCGTTATACCCACCGATGACAGTTTTTGATAATATTGCCTTTCCGTTGCATGCTATGAAATTTCCTGAAAATGAAATAAAAAGTCGAGTCCAACGATTAGCAGAAATTTTAGAATTAACTGATGTAATGACTAAATATCCAAAAGGTTTAAGTGGAGGCCATCAACAAAGAGTTTCCCTTGCTCGAGCACTGGTTCGAGATGCTGATGTATATTTGTTAGATGAACCAATTTCCCACTTAGATACCAAAATGAGAAACCGTATGAGAGCAGAATTGAAAAGAATACATGGAGAATTGGGGAAAACCATGATTTATGTTACACACGATCAGATTGAAGCATTAGCAATGGCCGACAAGGTTGTGGTAATGAATTTTGGAGTTATTCAACAGGTTGGTACACCACAAGAGATATACTTTAAACCACAAAATTTGTTTGTAGCTGACTTTGTGGGAGAGCCTCCAATGAATTTTGTTGGTTGTTCTATTGAACTTAAAGAAAAAAGTTTTATTCTGTTGTTTTCAGGCCACTCAGTTGAAATTCACGATGAGCAAAAAGTTGCGAAACTCAGGGAATTGGAGAACATCTTATCAAGAAAATGGATTTTCGGTATTCGCCCAACGAATCTACAAATATTTAAGGATGAATCCAATAACAGTTCCAATTTGATTCCAGGAATTATTTTTGCGGTTGAACCATTAGGGGATTCGAAAATTATTCACGTTCTTTGTGGTGATAAAACACTTTTGGTCGAGACTACCCCTGATTTTTTTGGATTAGAAGATGAGAAGATTTTTTTAAAAATTGACAGTGATTACCTGTTGCTTTTTGATAAAGAAACCGAGCAAATGGTATTATAATAATGAAGATAGATCTTAAATCTTGGTATGTAATGAAAAGATAATTATCTTCTTTATTCTTTTTTGATAACGGTCATTAGAAAGCATCATAAGAAGTCATAATATTTGTAGCTTGGTTTAAATAGCAAAGTTTATAAATTTAAAAATATCATAGTTTTTTTGAAAGGAGGATTTTCTTTGAGACTCGAAAATAAAATTGCTATAGTAACCGGTGCTGGACAGGGAATAGGAAAAGCTATTGCGATTGGTTTAGCCAAAGAAGGAGCTTCGGTGGTTATTAATGATATAAATGAGAATAATTGCCAAGAAGTGGCTCGAATCATAGAACAAGACTACCACCGTCCCAGTTTGGTGGTTATTGGAGATGTCAGTTTACGAAATACTGCAGTGAAAATAAAAGAAGAAACCCTAAAAAAATTTAATCGAATTGATATTCTAGTCAATAATGCTGGGATTATGATATCCGGATTAGTGGTCGACTATAGAGAGGAGGACTGGGATAGGATTTTTGCTGTAAATGCAAAGAGTGTATTCTTAATGTGTCAAGAAATCGGTCGAGTTATGGTAGAACAGCAATCGGGGAAAATTATTAACGTTTCTTCTATAGGTGCAAAAAATGGAGATGTTGCCCAAGCTGCCTATGCTGCAACCAAAGCAGCTGTGATGAACTTTTCCCGGGCACTATCAAGAGAATTTGCGCCCTTGGGAATCAACGTTAACTCTATTTGCCCAGGTATTGTGGATACTCCATTAGGTCAGGTTAATTTAAATGATCCGGTCAAGAAAGAGAAATTCATCAAAATGACTCCTAAGGGAAGGATTAGTATTCCAGAAGATTTAGCTGGTATTACTGCTTTTCTGGCCAGCGATGATGCCGATTTTATTGTGGGACAGGCAATCAATGTTGATGGAGGAATCTTATATTATTAATTATTGAATTGTATATTTGTATATTTTTTATTTTTTGGGGGGATTAATCTAAAAAAATGAAGGGAGCTGTCGCTATTGCCTGCGGAATACATTTTAGGTATTGATTTGGGTACATCATCCCTAAAGGCATCGCTTCTCGACTTATATAATACCAAGATAATATCAGCATCAGTTGAACTGACTGTATCATATCCAGATTCTTATTCGGCCGAGCAAAATCCCTATGATTGGTGGGAAGCTTTTCGAACTTTAATTCAGAAAATAAAACAACTAATCGGAAGCCTAGATTCTATAAAAGCTATTGGTTTATCAGGACAAATGCTTGGTTTAATAAATCTTGACGGAAAAGGTCAACCCCTCAGGCCAGCATTGATTTGGTGTGATCAGAGAAGCTTTATTGAATTAAATGAAATAAGAGAAATGATTGGCGAAGAGAAGCTATTACAAAATACTGCCAACACACCGCTCACAGGATATTGGCTCCCCAAACTTTTATGGCTTCGTAAACACCAAAAGGATATTTTACAAAAATCCAGACATTATCTCCTTCCCAAAGATTATCTCCGTTATCGGTTAACCGATGAATATATCACTGAAGTATCAGATGCCTCTGGTACCTTACTCTTTGATGTCGCGCAACGCACCTGGTCAAGAAAGCTTATCAAAGATTTTAATTTTGATTTTTCTTGTTTTCCTCGAGTGGTTGAATCAACCGAAATAACTGGATATGTTTCTTTAAAAGTGTCACAAGAGACGGGCCTTCCAGAAGGAATCCCAGTTGTTGGTGGTGGTGGCGACCAGTCTTCCGGAGGTATTGGTCTTGGAGTTATTGATAAAAACATTATGTCTTGTGTATTGGGAACTTCTGGTGTTGTAATGGCTCAAACTGAAGAAGCAAAAATGGACCAAAAAAATAGAGGTTTGCATTCCTTTTGTTATTCTATCCCGGGAAAATGGTTTTTAATGGGGTGTACCTTAGCTGCAGGTGGTTCGTACCGTTGGCTTCGTCATTCTTTACTTCATCTCCAAAAGGACTTGAGTTACGATCACCTCAACTCATTAGCTGGTGAAGTTGGACCAGGAAGTGATCAGCTGGTTTTCCTGCCTTATCTTATAGGAGAACGAACCCCTCATTCCGATCCTAATGCTCGTGGTGTTTATTTTGGTTTAAGCTACCAACACGACATCCGGCATATAATTCGGGCAACCATAGAAGGAGTTGCTTTCAGCCAAAAAGAATCGATAGAAATTCTGAAAGATTTTGGGCTTGAAGCTGACCACTTGATTGTTTCGGGTGGAGCCGCTAGGAGCCAATTGTGGTGTCAAATTATGGCTGACGTTGCTGGTATTGAAGTCGTAACCACCAATATTGATGATCCAGCTTCGGTTGGAGCGGCTTTTATTGCTGGAGTCGGAACTGGTATTTTTGATTCATTTCAAAGCGGATGCGGAAGGTTTATTCGACATGGGGATGTATTAGAACCATCTTCAGAAAATAATCGGCTTTATAAGACATTATTTGAAAAATACCAAAAACTTTACCAAGTATTGAAAAATTATTACCAAGATTATCAAGTAACATGAGAATTTTAAAAAAATTACGGTCTATTTATCAATAAATTGGAAGCTAAAATTAGGTAAATATTTTACAAGGGGGTCAACTACGTGAAGAAATTTATTAATAAATATGAAAATCTTATCGAAGAGATGGTAGAAGGATATGTACTGGCAAATTCAAATAAAGTGAAACGTCTCCCTAATGAAAGAGTTTTAGTCTATTCCAACGCTCCCATTCAAGGGAAAGTAGGTGTAATAACTGGAGGGGGCTCAGGGCATAAGCCAGCTTTTATTGGATATATTGGGAAAGGTCTTTTAGATGCCGTAGCAGTTGGGGATATCTTTGCCGCTCCCCCCGTTCAGCGTTGCTATGAAGCCATTAAAGCAGCTGATGGTGGCAAAGGGGTATTGGTATGTATTGGGAATTATTCTGGTGACACTATGAACTTTGGAATAGCTGCAGAGTTAGCTCAAGATGAAGGAATTCCGGTAGAAATCTTAGTAGTAAATGATGACGTTGCGTCATCTCCAAAGGATCGAATGGATAATCGACGAGGAGTTGCTGGTGAAGTGGTTCTCTGGAAAATGATGGGAGCCCTCGCCCAAGAGGGAGCTGACCTTGCCACCCTCAAAGAAGTTGGCAACCGAACCATCTTTAACACCCGCAGTCTTGGTGTGGCTCACACACCGTGTATTATGCCCTCTTCTGGCAAACCGAGTTTCCAAATTGGTGACGATGAGATGGAAATTGGAGTCGGCCATCATGGAGAACCAGGAATACAGCGTACGAAATTGATGTCTGCTGATGAAGTCACCACCCTCATTACTCAGAAAATCCTTGAGGATCTCCCTTTTGGAGCAGGAGATGAAGTTTCAATTCTGATGAGTGGTCTTGGGTCAACCTCGCTTTTAGAAATGTATATTTGCTATCGAAAACTCCATCAAATTCTTACCGATCATCAAATCATTGTTCATCGGAATTATATTGGAGAGTATTTTACGTCAATGGAGATGGGCGGTTTTTCCATTACGCTCACCAAACTTGATGAAGACTTAAAACGGTTAATTGATGCTCCTTGCGATGGAGTACATCTCATTCAGCATTAAAGGAGACGAATAACAATGGCTGATACCATTTCTTTTAATAGGATTAAAGAGTCATTTACTTCAATTTTAAATCGACTTGAGGAAAATCGCCAATATTTGAATGACCTTGATTCTCCAATTGGGGATTCCGATCATGGAGAAAGTGTCACTGCTGCCTTTAAAAAAGTGAAAGAAGCTGTGGACGCTTACCCCGATGATCAGAATGATATTGGAAGCCTCCTCCAATCGATTGGAAAGGCGATCATTTTCTCTGGCGGAGCAGCCATGGGACCACTTTACGGAACCGCTTTTATGGATGCAGGAACAGCCGTTTGTGGAAAAAGCACACTTACTCGGGAAGACTTGGTTGCTCTAATGATGGCTTTTGCTCATGGCATCGAACGAAGAGGAAAGGTAAAAATTGGAGAAAAAACCATGTTTGATACCATTTATCCAACCGCTGAATCCCTTCAAAAAGCCTTTGATGAGGGGAAACCTCTTTCAGAGATGATCAATGCCGGTATTGCTGCAGCAAAACAAGGTATGGAATCCACCAAAGACATGCTTTCCTTAAGAGGTCGTTCGAGCCGTTTGGGAGAACGTTCAATAGGTCATATAGATCCAGGTGCAGCATCGAGCTTCTTTATCATGGAAGCCTTTTTAAAGAGCTTTGTTGAAGGATAAGTTAACAAAATATTAACTCGAATTCATTTGGGTAATTCTTTTTTTTGCTCTTAAAAATGGTTGAAGTTCATACCGGGTTTTGGTACTAGATGAAGATGAAAACTTAATTTTGCAGTAAATTAATCTCACCCTTATGTAAGGGGGGAGGATTTAAAAGAATTGGAAACGAGTCGAATCACGAACTATCTCCCGTAATCCAAAGGGAGAGGTCGTTATAAAAGGAATTATTTACTTGCTACTGTATTTTCAGGATAGACCTTCATGCTGCCAAGCGGCACCAGATGAGGATGAAAAACCTAGGATTTGACATGCCATGGCATGTCGTTACATTAATTAAAGAATGGGCACAATACATTGTGCTCCAATGATTTTATACTCTTTTGTAGGGGCTTGATTTATCAAGCCCACAAATGGGATTTTTTATTAGAGTTTTGATAATTGGAAAGGAGTGAAGAATCATGTCCTTATTTCTGGCATCTGATCATTTTGGATATCCTTTAAAAAAAGTTATTGCTGAGCATCTCCACAAAAAAGGAGTTGAATTTGAAGATTTAGGGGTGAACTCTGAAGACGAAGTTGTGGATTATCCAGATATAGCCCTCAAAGCTTGTTTGACTATAACCGAGGGAAAACATCAGTATGGAATACT
>Ga0116184_10002834_pt1 | contig 14735 bp, 10 predicted proteins | sample AD_JPNNA5_MetaG_FD_89886 | JGI IMG/M metagenome (GOLD analysis project Ga0116184, IMG submission 89886) | Active sludge microbial communities of municipal wastewater-treating anaerobic digesters from Japan - AD_JPNNA5_MetaG | ecosystem: Engineered > Bioreactor > Anaerobic > Digestate | place... | reverse complement strand
TTTGCGCCTTGGGGCGGCGAGCCGTTTCGACCGCTGCGCCAACCCCGCCTCGCTCCCCCCGCCGCAGGCGGCGCTTCGGCGGCGTTGCCCGGCACGCTCATTGTGAGCTGTTATTGAAGAAGTATTTGAAGTTGCTTCGCAACCCCTCTTGCGGTGCCCGAAACGGCTTTGCGCCTTGGGGCGGCGAGCCGTTTCGACCGCTGCGCCAACCCCGCCTCGCTTCTCCCGCCGCAGGCGGCGCTTCGGCGGCGTTGCCCGGCACGCTCCGCGTGCCTCGGTTCTTTTCAACTCCCTGCCAAAGCGACAGGCACCGACTTTGCGGTGCCTGTCGCTTTGGCAGGGGCAGAAGGATTTGAACCCTCGGCACGCGGTTTTGGAGACCGCTGCTCTACCAGCTGAGCTATACCCCTTTATTGGTGGGCCATCAGGGACTCGAACCCCGGACCAACCGGTTATGAGCCGGTTGCTCTAACCAACTGAGCTAATGGCCCGAACTCCCTTTCGGCGAGCAGTGATAATCATAGCAAACGGCGCTTTTTTTGTCAATCACCGGCGAGGGAAAAAGCAGGGGCGCCGGCCGGCGCCCCCTTGCGGGTTTATGCCTGTTCTATATATCGCCGGAGATTATCCAGGCCGATTTCAATGGCCTGCATATTGTCTTCCATGCCCTCGAATTCCATGCTGATATAACCTTTATAACCTTCTTTTTTCAGAATCGACAGGCACTGCTGCACCGGAACGTCGCCGTGGCCGATAATGGATCCTCTCAGGAAGTTGCCCGCCCTGCTGCGGAAGAAGCCGTAACCGGGATCGGCGCCGTTGCCGTTTTTAACGTGGAAATCTTTGCAATGGACATGTTTGGCAAAGGGCGCCAGGCGGCCGGCCGCCTTCTCGGGCGGCTCGTCGGCGCAGAGAAAGTTGCCGATGTCGAGCAATACGCCGAAGTTCTCCTTACCGACGGCGCCGACCAGTTTCTCGAGGCGGTCGCTGTCCTGGCAGAAGAAACCGTGGTTCTCGACCATGGTACGAATACCCTTTTCCCCCGCGTATTCGGTCACCCTCCGGCACCCTTCCGCAAGGACCCTGAGGGCGTCGTCAAATATTTTATACGACCGCTCCGGTCCTTTGAAGCTGCCTGTTGCGTCGTGGCGCATGCCTGCCGCGCCAAGGATGGCCGCGATGTCAATCTGCCCGCACAGGCGCTCGACTTCCGCGTCGAGGCTCGGCGCGTTGAGCAAGTCGGCGCCTACGGTATAATTGGCGACGGGCAGGGAGTATTTTTCGCTCGCCTCACGGATGCGCGCGGCATACTCCGGCAGCGTTATACCCTCGGGCGGTTTCAGTTCGGTAAACTCGATGGCGTCAAAACCCATCTCTTTGACTTCGGGGATAAGGCCGAGCTGATCGTAAAGGCCGGAGTTAAGCAGTTTTTGAAAGCTGTAACTGCTGACGCACGTTTTCATGCCGTTCCTCCTTCGCCGATACGGGCGCGCAAAAATTCAACCGCTTTGCCGATATCCGCAGCCGGGTCGTCGCCTACTTCGCGTTCTATGGTCAGGAAGCCGCGGTAACCGATATCGTCGAGTGCGGAAAGGTACGCCGGCCATGGCACCTGCCCTTCGCCGAGCGGTACTTCGATAAACGACGGACCCGTGACAATTTCGGACTTCGCCAGGCCGTAAATGACTTCGGGGCTTTGCTCCGCGAGGCGAACGCCGTCCTTTGCGTGGGTATGAACGATGTAATCCCTCAAATGATAGACGGCCTGCGCGGGATCGTCGCCGGTCACCATGACAAGATTCGCAGGGTCCAGGTTGACGGAAACGCCCCGTGAGCCGAGGCTGTCCAAAAAGCCCTTCAGCACCAAAGACGTTTCAGGCCCGGTTTCGATGGCGAAATGCGCGCCGACATCGTCGGCATATTCGGCCAGTTCACGGCAGGCTTCCTGCATAATCTTATAGCGGTCGTGCGAGGGGTCTTCCGGCACGACGCCGATATGGGTGGTGACGACATCGGTACCCAGTTCCTTTGCCAGGTCGAGAATCAACTTGCTGCGGTCGATTTTTTCACGGTTTTTTTCTTTTTTCGTGAATCCTCCGCCGCCGAGATCGCCGCAGAGCGCAGAGATCACGAGACCGTTGTCAGCAACCAGGCGGGCGAAATCCCGGCGTTTTGCGCCGGTCAGATTTTCGGGCGCCATCTCGCCGTAAGTGGAGTAGACTTGAATGCCCGAAGCGCCGAGCAGCGCCGCCTTTTTGACCGCCTCGGGTATCGGAAGCCGGAAACTGTCGATGATGACGCCGATAGGGAATGAATACATCAGGCTGTGCCTCCTCGTTGTGTGTTGGAGATATTGTATTCGAAACGCCTCGCGTTTTCAACAAAACATTAATTATTTAAGCCGCGGAGATATCCGCCAGCGAAGTGGAACAATACAGCGCCGTACTCTTGAATACGGTCCAGTCCATCACCGAACTGTGGCTGCCCCAGGTATCGTAGACTTCGATGTATTCCTTGGTCAGTTTGAATTCCGAAGCGCCGAATGACAGCGCTTTTTCAAGCCGGTAATACCCCACACCAGCAAAATAGTGATTTGAAAACCAATCGCAGCCGATCGCCGTCAGGCAGCCTATAACGACCGGTTCGCCTTGACGGATGGTTTTGGTGATGACTGTCGAAGCCCTTGCCGTCGGCGGTGTGCTGAATGATAAGGCGCCGCCCGTCATCTCGGCAAGCCATTTTGACATCGCCGTTTTCAACGCCGTCATCAATGCGCCCGTAATCACGTCCGGCACCATGGTGATGGCTGAATTCGCATTATCGATGACATGCTGCGCCGCTTGCGTATAACCTTTTGAGTACAGATAATAGGCCAGGCCCATATCGAGCGTGCCGACCATTTCGTAACTCTCGCTCAGGCCGAGATCATTGACCTGCCCGTTATCGAAGAAAAACGAGAAGTAATCCGTCATATCGTCATAAATACCGCTGAGTTCGGCATACATCTCGGCGTCGGAAGGCAGATTGGCATAACCGCGGCCGTCGCGGTAAAAGGCAAGCGCCATCATGGAGGAGGCTTTGCCGCAGATGCCGCTGCCGACATCGTCTTCATAATACCACTGCGTCCGGGGCACCATATAGGTTTTATCGACCAGGACAGATTCCTTCACGGAGTAGCTTTCGCCCGCGTTGTCCATAATCAGCTGTTCGACATAGGCGTTGATTTGAGCAATGTCAACATTGTGCCGCACCCTGCCGATATAGTAAAAAAGCGCATCGAGAAGGTATTGAAAAAACTCCGGCTTACCGGCCGAGGAAAGCATCGCTTTCGATTTGATTTTTGTTACGGCGGTGAGCAGCTGCGCGTTTTCGGCGGCAACGCCGCTGATAAAAGCCGGGTTCTGCGCGGCCAGCGTCTGCCTGTAAACGGAATATTCCTTCAGCGTACGCTTAACTTCGCTCGCGGGGACCGTTATGCCCGCCTGGCTGACGTAAGTGCCGTCCCGAAGGAGGTTGAAATAAAGCAATGGGCTGATATAAAAGGTTTTGGCGATATTCCCGGACTCGAACGGGGAAGGCGCAAAGCGCTGCTCCATGATATACGGAAGGTCGTTGGAAAGCGATATGATAACATAGCCGTCAATACCGCCGGTGAAGGGGAAACAGTAATATCCGACCGTTCCGTCCGCGCTGTACAACGCCCGGCCCGCCGACAGAACAAAACGGCGGCCGCGCGTATCGGGCGCGGGAGCGTTATCACCGTTCAAAGGCTTTTCAAGTGAAGCGAGCGAGAAAACCGCGATATTTCTGGCCGCCGCCTCACTGATGCGGGATACTCCCGTCGTTTTCGCCGATACGGGAACCATAAGTGCTCCGGCCGCCAGCGCGGCGGCAAGCGCGAGTGCAAGCAAACGTTTTTTCATCATACTACCTCCGCTTTCCATCATCCTGGTGAAAGCGCCCTCCGTGCTTTGGACGGAGGGCGCCTGAATTTATGCCGTATTGCCAGGTATTTTACAGCATGAAGAAGTTGCCTGTGGTTTGATCAATGCTGCAAATGTAGTTCTCGACGTCCGTAACGACACCGGCGTCGCTGGTGTCCACATTGCCGTCGCCGTTGACATCGCCGGCTTTGACCTTGAAAGGAGCGGCGTTCCAGTTGAGGTAGAAGTTCTCGTAGTCGATGATAAGGCCGCTGTCGCCGCTGTCGATATTGCCGTCGCCGTTGATGTCGCCGAACAGGACGGCATAATAAGTGGCGATGACGATGCCGCCGAAGGCCAGCCTGACTCTGGTACCCGTCCCTCTGCCGAAACTGGTCGGAACAACGCTGAGGACGGCGCCGCCGATAGTGCGGACAAACGAATCCTGGAAACCGCCGTAGGTAAGGCCGAAGATAAACCTTTGCGTAGGCGAATTATTGACCACAACCGGCGTAATGGGATTCCCGTAATAGTCGACGGAGGAGTCAAGCACCGGCGCAATACCCGGCGGCAGAAGATACACAAGGCCGTACATCGCGTCATACAGGGCCTGGGCCTGGGCATCCACCAAAGCCTGCTGATCGGCGGTAATATCCCGCCTGAATGCCTGCGTCGCATTAAGCGTTGCAATGAACGCCTGAATGCTGGCGGACGTGTATTGGCTGAAATCCATCGTGTTGAGCATTTCGTTGGCCTGTTGGACGTAATAATCCAGCTGCAGGTAGTCGGCAAACGGAACGAAAGGTTTCAGCCCGAGGACGGCTTTCATCAGCATGTGCCGGGCTGCCGAAATCTTGGACTGGCGGTATGTGCCGGTGGTATCCGCCAGCGCGGCGTTCTTGACGGCGACCGCGAAGTTATAAGCGGTCTGATATGCCGACCAGCTGGCGGCCGTATAGTCTGCCTGCTGATAATTGGCCGCGGCGCACTTCTGAATGAGTTTGTTGAGATGGATGACACTGGTGGTCCCTCTCAGCTGCAGGCGGTTGTAGTAGTAGGTCAGGCGATAGGATGCGTCGGTATTGGCGATCAGATCCAGATTTTCGGGATTCTCTTCATAGGCGGCAAGGAGAGCCTCCACCTCTTTACGGGCTTTGTCAAAGCACATAAAAGCCGCCAGTTCCGAATAGTCCTCCTGGTCCATGAAGAAATAATTTGCGTTGTAATAATTCTTTCCCTCATTGGACGGATAGTAGGAAAGCAGCTTGTTTTTCAGCGCGGCATAGGTGACAAGAGGCGTACCTGCCGGCGCTTTGCGGACATAAGTCGCGTCGGACCACAGGCCTATCAGTTTGGTGACGATGGGCAGCAGGGAACCGAGCATCGTGTTCGCATAGTCGGCCAGATACTGGCTGAGTGTCTGAATAATCGAACGCAGGGTGGATTTGCCGAAAATAGCGTCGACGGAATTGATGTTCATGGGCATAATCGCGCGGTTGCCGAACATGCCGTTGACGAGGCGCGCGATGGTGTTGAACAGTACCGTCACGACCGGTTTGTTAAGTTCCGAATTGGGATTGCGGTAAACGATGCTCAACAGCCCGACATAGTTGAAATCAAGCACGTTGCCGATGAGCCAGTTCATGATCAGGTACTGCGAGCCCGTAAACTGGGCGGGCAGCCAGTTGAGCGGAATGATATCAAAAATGATTTTGTCGATTTTGGTCCAAACCGAATCCGTAGGCAGGATATCGGAGGTATCAAACAAGCCGGGGTATTTGTTCAGCAGGTAGTTGACTACGTGGCTCAGTGTCTGTTCAAAAGTCAGGTTGATGGGGATGGCCATATCCGTCATGCCGTTGAGGTAGTAACGGATCAGCACGGTGCCGACTTTGAAGATGCCGTCGGTATCGGGGTTGAGCGTGCCTGCGGCAATCATCGCGTCAAAATCATACTCGGGCAGGATATCCTTGGACATACTGATGAGCAGATAGGTCAGCACGCTTCTGATGGTGGTGGCCGTCTCTGGAATCTCGGCATACTCCACGAACTCGTTGATGAGAAGCCTGGCGAGATACGCATAGCACTCCGGCATGGTCATGGCGTTGATTTCCGCTTCCGTCTTGAAAACCGTCGTCGCTTTCAGGAAGCCGAGGTTCGGTATCAGCGAAAGTGCAACTCGAACGATGTCGCTGATAAAGGTGACAAAAGCGTCGGTAATATGAAGGCCCGTGTCGTCGAGATAAGCGAAAGAATGGAAACCGCCATCAACCAGAAGGAACTCCAGCGCGGCCGTCATTTTGGACAGAGGCGTCAGAAGGTCTTCGGGTTCATAGACGATTTCGGTGCCCATGATGCCGACGACAATCTCAATGACCATATCGAGGTTCTGCACCGTCGAAGGATCGCCGCCGGGATATTCCGGGCTGAAGTCGACGTCCGCAAGTCCGAGAATCATCCTCGCAAGCAGCGGGACGACGATATCCTTGATGCCGGCGTTGATCAGGTCGGTGGTCAGCGTATAGACACTCGTCGTGAAGATGTTTGTCTTGCCGGCAAGGCCGGGCATGATGCCACCCTCGTAGGAATCGGTCGCCGGATCGTAAGTGCCGACAATCAGCGAATCGATCAACTTTTGTACCAGCGAATTGGCCGTCGTTCCCGCGGGAGGATCCACGCCGTCGTTGAGCGATTTGAGGACCGACGCTTTCAGCGTCCCCGGGATGTCATGGACCGTGGCAGGCAGGTCTGTGACCGTTTCAACAAAGCCGTAATCGAAGGTATCGTCGATGATTTTGCCGATCCGTTCATAATTGGCTTTCATGAACTTAGCCAAACCGATAATGACATCGATATCCGTCTGGCCCGGGCTGGTCCGCAGGGGGCAGTTCTTAATCCAGTACATGTCCATGCGTTCGATGTCGCCGAAACTGAACAGATTAAAGGCATAGTCGAGGTAATTCCAGTTCCAGAAACTGGTGATGGAATTGATCGCGGTGTCGATGCTCGTCAGTTCAAGCGTCTTGGAGGAAATATAGATATCAACGGTAAACCTGATATCCGCCTCCTGCAACTGCTTGTCGACCATGTCAAGCAGCATGGAAGCCGCCTGCTGCGCCGTGACGTAAGGCTGGTCGAGCTTGTTATAGCCGCCGGCCGTCACATACTGGGCGTATGCCGCATGGGCCCCGAAAGGAATCGCGGACAGGAGCATGACCACCGCCATGATGATGCCCAGGATTCGTGTGGACTGTTTCATTGAATCGCACCTCCGATAAATAAAAGGCTGTCTCTGCAGTATTGGTAATACAAGGCGGCGTTGATCGTTACGGGCAAATTGATGAAATACCGGACAAACTTATACCCATAATGATTATATAAACACTGCCGCACCTTGTCAAGCCTCCACTCGAATTTTATGAGTTGATCCGCCAGGCAGACGTGTTAAAATCCGCAGGGGGAAATATCGGCAAACAGTTGATTTTTCGTCAATGGTTGACTATACTATCAAAGTGTCCGACCCCGAAGGGAACGGACCCGCACGGAGAGTTGTCCGAGCTGGTCTAAGGAGCACGACTGGAAATCGTGTAAGTCGCAAAACGGCTTCGAGGGTTCGAATCCCTTGCTCTCCGCCAAACAAAAAGCCGGCTGCCGCACGCGGCCGGTTTTTTGATATGTAAAAGAAATACATTTAATGATTAGGAGCCAAAAATGGGTTTTGCGGAACTGATGGTTCTTGCCGTCGGGCTCTCGATGGACGCGTTCGCCGTCGCCGCGTGCAGAGGCCTCGCCATGAAGAAATTCGACGCTAAAAACGCTCTCGTCACCGCCTTTTTTTCGGCGGGTTTCAAGCGCTGATGCCCCTATTAGGCTGGCTGCTCGGCAGGCAATTTGAGAAGTACATCACCGGCGTCGACCATTGGATTGCTTTTGCGTTGCTTGGCTTCATCGGCGGCAAGATGATTTTTGAGTTTTTCAAACCCGAAAGCTGCCCGGCAGACGGCGCCGAAAAAATCAATTTCAAAGAACTGACGGCGCTGGCGTTCGCGACGAGCATCGATGCGCTGGCCGCAGGAATCACTTTCGCCTTTTTGGATATCAGCGTAAGCCGCGCCGTGACGCTGATAGGAATCACCACTTTTCTGCTCTCTTTTATTGCGGCAGCCGCCGCCAGAAAGTTCGGCGGCAGACTCGGCAGGAAAGCGGAACTTGCCGGCGGGGCCGCCCTGATACTCATCGGGCTGAAGATTCTGCTTGGCGACCTCGGGTTCCTCCCCTTTTAAACAGAGAAAACCGCCGTTCTCGCCGAGCGGCGGTTTTCTGCTAAAAGTGTTTTTAAGGTTTTCTGTCATAGACGCGCACGTAGTCGATGATCATATCGGCATTGCGCAAAACATCCGGCTTTTCGGGAACGCAGTCGTTACCGCCGACCTCGACGCTCAGCAGCATATATTCGTCGACTTGAGAAACATATTTGCCGTCGATGCGCTCGGTCTCCACGCCGTTGATGTAGAAGATGCATTCGTTTTCGTTCCATTCAAGGCCGTAGGTGTTGTATTGGATGTAGGGATGATCGGCTTTGTAGTATCCGAGAAAAGCCGATTGGTGGTCCGCCCCGTAACCGTCGAAATGAATGGTATGCGTGACGGCGTCCTTTTTGAGCGCGTCGCCGAAAAGGGGCGATTCGAAAATGTCGATTTCGGCGCCGTCGGCACCTGAACCGTCGATGAGGCCGACGCCGCGCGAGAACATCCAGAAGGCTCCCCAAAGGCCGTCGCTGCCGGGGCAGATGCAGCGGCACTCGAAGTATCCGTAAGTTTTTTCATATCGGTATTGCGTCTCGACGGCGCCGCTGTACCAGCCGGGCCCGAAACGTCCGCCGGACTGGTAATCGGTTCTGAGAATCAGGTTGCCGTTTTCGACAATGGCGTTGCCGATATCCCAGTACCCTCCCCTTCGCGGGCCGTCGCCGCAGGACCGCCATTTGGCGGGGTCGAGGGTCGTACCGTCGAACTCGTCGGACCAGACGAGGTTCCAGGCGGCCAGGTCGATTTTCTGCCCGCGGGGCGTCTGCGGCCATTCAAACAGCAGCGCGCCCAGCAGCTCGGCGATAACCAGCAGGGACGCGATGATTTTCTGAAGGGCGCGGTATTCACGGAAGACGAGAAACTGTTTTAAAAACGACACGGCTGTCCCCTCCCTTTCGAGCACATTATACCCCCAAGCGCAAACGCTGTCCACAACGGGCGATGGCGCGCTGTTTCCTTTTTGCCGCGCTTGGTTTATACTGATAACCGTTGCGGGGACGGATAAAATCCTTCATGAAACCAGCCGCCGGAAATACCGTTCCATTCCGGCTGTTTGCGGCTGAAACCGCTGTTATGCTGCCGGGTAAAATACGTTGCTTTTTTCCTTTTCATGATAATCGATACGGAGGGATCGTTTGTGACGAAAGAGGCTTATGCGGTTGCTGCCGGAGCGGCGCTTGCGTTGTTTGAAAAAGCCGGCATCGTGCTTACGCGCGAGGAAAAGGAACATCTCGAGGTGGCGGACTTCGGGCTCGGCGACGTGTTGACCACGGGGCTTGAAATCGTCGTTTATGTCAACACCGAGGTCTGCTGCGCCAAAGAACTGGCGCTGCTGCCCGGGCAGACCTGCCCGGAACATATCCATACGCCGCTTGAAAACGGTTATCCCGGCAAAGAGGAAACGTTCCGCTGCCGCTACGGGACCGTTTATCTCTATGTTCCGGGAGAACCCTCCGCCCTTCCCTGCGCGGCGCCGCCTGCCGGGGATGAGAAATACTACACGGTATTTCACGAGGTTATACTGACGCCCGGGCTGCAGTATACGCTCGCCCCCGGGACGAAGCACTGGTTTCAGGCGGGACCGCAGGGCGCCGTCGTATCGGAATTCAGCACGAAAAGTTACGACGAGTGCGATATTTTCACCGATCCCCGCATTCGGAGAATCCCTGTTATCGAATAATATCGGAGGTTTGCCGTATGGGGAAAATTATCGTCGCGGGGCATGTGTGCCTTGACGTAACGCCGGTTTTTGCCGCCGACAGGCCCCTGCCGCTGAACGAAGTCATCGTGCCGGGAAAACTCTTACAGATGCGGGATGTCATCATATCCGGCGGCGGTGTGGTTGCCAACACCGGACTTGCGCTCAAAGTACTTGGCGCCGAAACACGCTTTATGGGCAAAATCGGCCGTGATGAGTTCGGTCGGATACTTTCGGGAATTTTTGCGCGGTTCGGCGCGCAAAATGACCTGACGGTATGCGACAATTCCTCGACCTCCTTTTCCGTCGTCGTGGCTCCGCCGGGAACAGACCGTGTCTTTTTGCACAACCCCGGCGGAAACCATACGTTTTGCCTGGAAGATATCGATCTTGACGCTGTCCGCGGCGCGGCGGTGTTTCATTTCGGTTATCCGCCGCTGATGCGCAGCATGTATGAAAACGGCGGACGCGAATTGCTGCGCATTTTCGGCGCGGTTAAGGCAGCCGGCACCCCGACCTCGCTGGATATGGCCTACGTCGATCCGGACTCCGATGCCGCGAAAGCCGACTGGGCGGACATTGTTCGGAGAGTGCTGCCGCTGACGGACATTTTTGCGCCGAGTTTTGAAGAGATTTGTTCGATGGTCGACCCCGAAACCTACCATAGACTGCTCGGTAAAAGCCACGGAGAAGATATCAGCCGCCATCTTTCGCTTTCGCGCGACCTGCTGCCTCTGGCTGCAAAGCTGCTGACGATGGGAGCGAAAATTATTCTGCTGAAATGCGGCGAAGCCGGCATTCTGTTAAAAACAGCAGGACGCGGTGTCCTGTCACAAGCCGGTCCCCTTTTCGACGGCTGGGAAGACCTTGAAATCTTCAAGCCAAGTTACAAGCCTTCCCGCCTGTTGTCGGCTTGCGGCGCGGGCGACGCCAGCATAGCGGGGTTCCTCAAAGGTTTTACTGACGGCCTCCCGCCGCACCGCTGCCTTGCCTGCGCAGCGGCTGCCGGCGCCTGCCGCGTCGAGGCGTACGACGTGTTCAGCGGATTGCCGACTTTCGAACGGCTGATTGAACGCATCGACAACGGCTGGGAAGAACAAAATATTATCAAGGAGTGAATTTGGGCATTACCGAACAGCACATAAAAGCCGTTGTCTTCGGCGCCGGCAATATCGGCAGAGGCTTTATCGGCCAGCTGCTGTATGATTCCGGCTATGAAATCGTTTTCATCGATGTCGACCGCAACACGGTGGACTGCCTCAACAAGGCCGGATATTACGAAATCACGCTCGCTACCGCCGAAGCCGGTGAAACGCGGCGTATCGGCGGCGTCCGCGCGGTCGACGTGAAGAACACCGCCTTATGTTCGCAGGAACTCGCCTGTGCGGATATCGCCGCGACGGCGGTCGGCGTCAACGCGCTGCCCGCAATCGTTCCTATGCTGGCAGCGGGTATCCGTGAGAGGATGCGAAGCCGGCCCGAGCCGCTCAACATCATTCTGTGTGAAAATAAAATCGGTGCGGACCGGTATATGGAAACACTCGTCAAAGAATTGCTCACAGCGAAAGAAACCGCCTTTTTCGACACGCATATCGGCTTTCTCGAAGCGTCCGTCGAAAGAATGGTCACTTCTTCCCCTTCCTGCGCCCCGGGAATGCTGACGCGGATTACGGCCGAAGATTTCAACACGCTGCCCGTTGACGCCGCGAACATCAAAGGGGCTCTTCCGCCTGTGGCAGGCGTCGAACCGTTCAGCCCTTTTGATTTTTATATCTACCGCAAGATTTACATGCACAACATGAGCCATGCGATGACTGCCTATCTCGGTTTTCTGCGCGGCTACCTTCTGCTGTGCGACGCGGCCGGAGATCCCCTGATACGGGACGCCGTAAGGCGCGCACTGGATGAATCGGCCGGCGCCTTGAAGGCCGAGTTCGGTCCTGCCGCGGAAGGCCTGGACGCTTTTGCGGAAAACCTGATCTCACGTTACGGGAACCGTCTACTTGGCGACACGGTTTTACGCGTCGGCAGAGACACGCGCAGAAAATTGTCTCCGTCGGACCGTCTTGCAGGAGCGCTGGCCTATATCGTCGCGCACGGCGGCAATGGATTGTATTTGTCGCTGGCCATTGCGGCGGCGTTGCGGTTCTGCCCCGCGGATGACCCGGCATCGGGCGAGGTGGCCGGTACGGCCGCGGAACAAGGCGCGCAGGCGGCTGTCGAAAAATATGCCGGCATGGCACATTCTGCCCAAACGGCGCTTATTGCCCGCCTGTACGAAATGCTGGGTTCGGCTCCGCTTGCCTCCGTCCTCGAGGATATGCGGTCCGGCCTTTATTAAAGGAGCAATCGTTATGCCCGCCGTTATTCGAGTCACTAACAGCGTCGTTTGCGCCAATGAGCACAGTATTTTCAACTATTTCGGCTGGCCTTCCGTCACCCGACTGCCTGACGGCACCCTCGCGGCGGTCGCCTCGGGTTTCCGTTTGGATCATATCTGCCCGTTCGGAAAAGGTATCATCTGTTACAGCCGCGACGAAGGCGCTACCTGGACCGCGCCCGCGGTAATCATTGACACCCCGCTCGACGACAGGGATTGTGGCATCAGCGTCATCGGTGAAAACAGGGTCATGGTGACCTCTTTCAACAACACCGTGTGTTTCCAGCGCGAGAGGCTTGAAAATAAAGGCGCCGGTTATCCTTACGCCGCGCTTATCGACGGTTATCTGAAATCCTTCGACGCAGAAAAAGCCGAAAGCCGTTTCCTCGGCTCAACCTATGTCATCAGCCGTGACGGCGGTTATACGTTCGGCCCCGTCAAGCGCTCTCCCGTCACCTCCATCCACGGGCCTTGTGTTAGGGGTTCGGAAGTGCTGTATGTCGGCCGGGATTACCGCGGGCGAACCCAGGGCGAGAGGTTGTTTTGCTGCGTCCTGGACGAAAACGACGATTTTCAAATCCTCTCTGAAATCGCGCAGATAGATGCGCCCGGCAGCCCCGCGCTGGGCTGCGAGCCTCATGCGGCGGTCATGCCGGACGGCAGCATTGTTGTCTGCATTCGCGTGCAGTCGCCGGATATTTTCACGCTTTACCAGTGCGAGTCATACGACGGCGGGCGCAGTTTTACCGTACCGCACCGTATCGGGCCTGACGGCGGGGCGCCCGGGCACCTGCTGGTGCACAGCAGCGGCGTGCTGATATGCACTTTCGGCTGCCGTCTGGAACCGTTCGGCCAACGGGCGATGTTCAGCAGGGACTTTGGTAAAACCTGGAGCGCTGATTATATACTGCGCGGCGACGGCCCGTCGAAAGACCTCGGCTACCCCTGCACGGTCGAGTTGCTCGACGGCTCCCTGCTGAGCGTTTACTATCAGCGGCCGTCGCGGCATGAGAGCGCTGTCATCATGCAGAGCGTCTGGCGTTTGCCCGAAGAGATATAAGATGGGCGGCCGATTATGACAAAAAACCGCCGCGTTTCTATTGTTTAAGACAGGCCGAGGAAGCCGCCGAGTTCCTGACGGATATTGAATTTGGTCAAGACAGCCGGTTTCGCCTCGTAGGCGTCGATGAGCGCCAGCAGTTCGTCGATATCGCTTTTCTCGCCGGAAAGCGCGGCTTCGGGCAGTTTGGCGACAATATCGCTGAAAACCAAGAATTTTTCCGACCACTTGGACAGCTCGCGGTTCAGCGCGCTGTCCTTTTTGATCCATTGCACGCATTGGGCTGTCGCTTCGATATAGGAAGACACGCCTGCGAGCGCCGCGCCGATATTCCCGGCGCGGAAGGACTGCGCCACCGAGGCGAACACTTTCTGCATCGAGGGAGAGTTGTTGTCCAGCAGGCAGGAAGTGCGAAGGTGGTCGGCGAATACGGCAAATGCCGCGGCGTCCTGTTTGCCGACCGCCTGTTCGATCGCATACGCCCATGAGGTTTCCGGGTCATAACCTTCGCTGTCCCACAAATAGTCGGCAATGGTTGTCAGTGGGATTTTGGAGCACTCGCAGTATTCCATGCAGTTGGCGATAAGCCCTTGCGCGTAACGGTATAAATCAGGGTCTCTGCCGATGAGCGGACCCAGATGCATCTCGTTGTACATTTCCGCATCGTTGACAGGATAATTGTCCCAATACAGGGGGCGGTGCAGCGTATGCCGCGTAAAGTGCGCCGCCTGCTGCGAAGTCAATTCCCTCGAGCAAATATCCCGGCCGGTCCAGAAAACACGGACTTCCGGCGGCAGCGACCGCCCGAGCGATGAAATATAATACTCGTCCCCTTTGCCGAAATACTGCATCGGGCAGACCGTGAGAACTATCCCGCTGTCAAGGTTTTTCAGCGCTTCATAAAAACGGCAAGCCAGGTCGCAATGGGCATCGATTGTTTCGCCGAAAGCCGCACGGTCCTCCTCAAAGGCGAGTTCTTCGCCGATGTCATCAAGCAGCAGCCCGAAATTCCTGACCCCCGCGCCGTAAATCTGCCTTATTTTCGACATAAGCGCCTCCAACTCGGCAGGGTCGGAATAGCGGATGTTGAGGCCGGGCGCGATGCAGTAATGAAAATCGACGAATAGTTTCGCGGCCAAAGAGGCCAACTGCGCCAGCCGCGACAGTTCCTCCGGCGGATATAATTCCCTCCACAAGTCGCGGTGATAGGGATCGTCTTTAGGCGCATAATAATGGGTATTCATCCGCCGCGAGGCCGCGAAAGCCAGCATTCCTTTTTTCTGCTCAAAACTCCAAGGCCGCCCGTAGAATCCTTCGATATAGCCGCGCACGCCGAACAATGGATAATGCTCCGCCTCGCCCCGCG
>Ga0116184_10002832_pt1 | contig 14744 bp, 10 predicted proteins | sample AD_JPNNA5_MetaG_FD_89886 | JGI IMG/M metagenome (GOLD analysis project Ga0116184, IMG submission 89886) | Active sludge microbial communities of municipal wastewater-treating anaerobic digesters from Japan - AD_JPNNA5_MetaG | ecosystem: Engineered > Bioreactor > Anaerobic > Digestate | place... | reverse complement strand
GCCTCGGCGCGGTCGTAACTGTTGGACAGGACGACCCCATCCCGCCCATACCGGCGCAGGTCGGTGCGCGCGACCTTGGGCACTTCCTCGGGAGTGCGGGGCAGTGACCTTCCCTGTTCCACGAGAAGGTCGAGCGGCAGGTAGCGGTTCAGGCGCGGGTCCTGGATGAGTCCCGCCTCGAGGTCACGCTCGTACATGGTCGAGACCTGCACTCCCCAGACCCAGCGGAGCTTCGTACGCGGCGACCGGTCGTGCAGGAAGTGAGCGAACACCCAAGCGTCCTCAGGCTTGCCGTTGGTCATCGCCAGGTTGAACCCTTTCAGGCCCGTCTTCTCCTCCATGAAGGCCGGCTCGAAGCGCATGCTGCGTGAGCCTCCGAAGAAGACGACCTCGGGCGCGTACGGAAGGCGCTCGATCTGGTCGGCCTTGAACGAACGCTCGGACGGGACGATGAGGTCGGACGGCCAAACCGGGGCGGCGGCGCCGGCCGGCGTGACGCCGAAAGCCGCAGGCGGCCCTGATGACGAGACCGCGGGCGACGACGAGGGCGACGGCGCGCGCGAGGGCGGGACCTGAGCCACGCCCTCGTCCGCGCCGTCGCCGCGCAGATCGCTGATGACGAGCGCCGTGACCAGGACGCCGACGAGCAGCACGAAACCGACCAGCGCCACCCGGCGGCGACGCAACGCACTCCGCCGGGCGCCGGCTCCGCTGCCAGACCGTCCGCCGATGATCGTCCCCTTCCTTCGGTCGAGGCGACGCCCCGTGCTTTCGGCACGGGGCGTCGCCCGCCTGCCAAGCGCCCCATGATACCGCGCCTCCCTCCACCGCTGCCGCGGGGCCCGGACCCTCGCGAGCCGTTGCGAGCCGTGTAGAGTGTGAGGCGGCGGGACGGCGCACTCCTCGACGCGGGAGTGACGCCTTTCGCGCCGCACGCATGGGACAGGCTCGGCCCCGAGGAGGGAGGCCATGGACGACGCGCTGCCTGCCGGCTTCGAGGTGCGTCGGGCACGGCCCGACGACGCCGCGGCTGTCGCGGCGCTCGTCGCTGCCTCGCAGGAGGCCTTTCAGGGCCAGGCCGAGATCAGCTCTGCGAGCGTGCTGCGCAAGTGGCGCGCGCCGCACTTCGATCTCGAGCGTGACGCCTGGCTGGTGCAGACCGACGACGGGCGGGTCATCGCCTTTGGGGCCGTGCGTGAGACAGGTCCGGGAGGCGAGTTCGAGGGCAACTTCACGGTCCACCCCGCCTACTACGGTCACGGGATCGCGGCGTACATCCTCGGCCGTCTCGAGGAACGGGTCTGCACTGCCGTCGCCGCGCGCGGTCAAGGTGCGGCGGTGCTGCAAACGTGGACCGGCAGTGACAACCCCGCGGAGCGCGACCTCTTGCGTCGTAGCGGGTACCGGCAGATCGCGGTCTTCTCGCGGATGGAGAAGGACCTCAGGGACGAGCTCGAGGACCCGGTCTGGCCGTCGGGCGTCGGACCGCGACCGTTCCGGCCCGGTCGCGACGACCTGGCCGTTTACACGGTGCTCGTCGAGGCGTTCGGCGAGGACGACGAGAACCTCGGCGACCCGGAGGAGTGGAGCCGCGACGTCGTCGACGACCCCCGTGCCGACCCGGACCTCTGGCTGCTCGCCTGCGCGGGGGAAGAGGTCGTCGGCGTCGCCATCGATTCCCTCAGCGGCGAGCGGGGGTTCATCGAGCGCCTCGCCGTGCGGCCCGCATGGCAGGGTCGCGGCATCGGCGGCGCCTTGCTGCGTGAAGCGTTCGCGCTGCTGCGCCGCCGCGGCGCGACCCGGGCCGTCCTCGCCGTCGAGCTCGACGTCGCCGTCGAGGCGCTCGACCTCTATCGCCGCGCCGGCATGACCGAGGCGCGGCGCATCGAGTTCTACGAGAAGCGGATCGCGCCGGCGATGGACGTCTGACGGCGTCGGCGGGCTCCGACCGCCTGTGCAAGGCTGCTCGAGCGGCCACGCCCGGCCGATGACCGGTGGTACGCCGTGCGCGTCTTATGCCTGACAGCCGCAGCGCGGACGTGCGGCCCGGACGCGCGCCGTGACGGTGCCCGTGGTGGTCCTCGGTTCCTGGAAGGTCAGCGTGTGCGCAGAGAAGGAGATGGCGGAGCGGCATGGGAGTCGAACCCACCCGGGACGGGAGCACCGCCCCGCAGACGGTTTTGAGGACCGCGCCGGTCACCGGACCGGGAGCCGCTCCGCCGAGGCGCCTATCTTGGCATACCCGCGGGAAGACTTGCACCGCGAAGCGAAGTCGTGCAGCCGCTCTCGGCGGTGACGACGCTGCCCGCCGGCTGCCACTTCCACGGAAGGAGACGCACGTACCCGACGACGAGAAGACGCGCGACGCAGAGTGGGAAGCCGAGTGGGCCGGCATCGGCGTCGCCCCGACCGGGCCGTTCGGGGCCAACCGGGCGATGCCGAGCGCGAAGTTCATCAAGAAGCCGGGTGGCGAGGGCGACGGCGACCTGAAGTTCCGCAAGGACGAGTCCTGGCGGAGCCACAAGGAAGAAGAGGACTGACGGGCGGCGGGCGCGGCCGCGCCCGCCGCCCGAGCCATACAAGAATTGTGGCCCGCCACCCGGGAGGGTAGCGGGCCACGGACCAGGGGCTTTCATCGCGCGCCGCCTGCCGGGGCGCCGCGCGGCCCGGAGGGTCTTACTTGGCGGCGTCCAGCAACGCCTGCCGGTCGTGCGTGATCTTGTACTCCGACTCCATCTCGAGAAGGCCGCCGGGGAAACCGACCTTCGGCATCAGGGCGACGTACTCGTCGGCGTTGAACGCCTCGGGGTTCTGGACCCCCGCTTTGGGATCGCCGGGCTTGCTGCCGAGGCTGCCCTTGGCCAGCAGCTCCATGGTGATCACCGGCGTGAACCCGGTCTGCGCGGTCACGACCTGGACGCCGACCGTCTCGAGGCACTCCTTGTTGTCGGCCACCTGGTAGAGGTAGACCTTGCGCTCCATGCCGTCCTTCTTGCCGATGACACACGTACCGGCAGCGGTCTTGCCCACGTACTGCTTACCGATCTCGTTGGGGTCCGGGGCGGCGGCGGCGATCACGTCGCGCGGCGCCACCATGACGTCGCCCACCTTGATCTTCTCTTTCTTGTCGAGGTTCAGGGAGCGGAAGATCTCCATGGCCTGCATGAACTCGTCGCCGAGCGCGTACTTGAACGTGGCCTTCTTGACGCCCTTCAGGCGGTCGGCGTTGTGGGCGATCTGGACGACCTCCTCGTGCTCCACGTGGCCGACCTCGACCTCCCCGATGCCTTCGGGAAGCCAGAACTTCTCGAGCTCGGCGAACGGCTCGATGGTGTGGACCTCGCCGTTCTCATACACGATGGCCGGGTTGTTGCACTCTTCGATCGTCGTCCAGATGCTGAAGCCGAAACTGATGCCCTTGGCACCGGGGATCTCGAGGTTGGACCCGTCGCGGATGCCGATCTCGTCGATCTCGTCGAAGAGATGGTCGGCCGCGTACCGGGCGAAGTAGTCGGCCATGCCGGGCTCGACGCCGAAGCCGGCGAGCGCGTACTTGCCGATGGCCTTGAAGTCGCCGTCGAGAGCGTACTCGTCGTCACCCAGCTTCTTGCCGCACTTGTGGAACGGGTCGGTGGGGTGCGGCTCCGAAAGCGTCATCGCCGTGTCGAGGTAGTGCGTGCGCGCCTTGAGGGCGGCTTGCAGCAGCGGCGGGTTGAAGTTCGGCGCGCAGAGGTTGCAGATGATGTCGACGCCGTGCTTCGCGGCGAGCGCCGCGACGCCGTCGGGATCGCCGGCATCGGTCTGCTCAGGAACGAAGCGGCGATCGCCAAGCCTCGCACAAAAGTCCTTCGCGCGAGCGAAGTCGTAGTCGGCCATCACCATCTTCTCGAGCCACTCGCCCGCAGGGTCGCGGCGTTTGGCGATGGCAGCGATCGACTGACCGACCCCGCCGGTACCAACGATGAGAGCCTTCATGTCCGCCTTCCTCCAGGTCCGTAAGGACGTCTCGTCGGCGCCACAGATCCCCTCTTCGCGGGCACCGTGAGACACATTGTAGAAGATTCGTCAGGTGCTTCCAGGGCGAACTTCGCAAGCGCGCAAGATCCTGCCGTCCAAGGCGGCTGCTCGCCGGCGATCGAACCGGAAGAGGGGGCGGCGGTGCAACTGCCCCGCCGCCCCCTCTTCTTCTGCCATTTGCAGGGCTTTCGCACCTTGGGAACGAGAATGGATGCAGCCGCGCCCACGGACAAGCTTGAGCAGGTTAAGAAATATGAATGGAGATGAACGACGACGTCCCGACGCCCGGGGCATGCCCCGGGCGTCGGGACGTCGTCAGGTGCTGACCCGGTACATGATCCGCTCGCCAAGACCCGTGGTGACCTTGACGTAGCCGCAGAGCTCGGTGTCGAGGTCCGGGTCGCCCGTGTCGACCAGCAAGGGTCGGCCGTCGAGCGAGAGCAGCTTCGTCTGGGTCGCGATCACGAGGATGCGGTCGCGGCCGACGCGACGGATCACGGCGGGACTGATCTGTTGGTTCCCGCGCCCGAAGATGTGCCCCTGCCCACCGATGGCGGTGACGATGATGCGCGCCCGGTCGCAGCGCTCGAGCAGGTCGAGCAGGTCCTTTTCGGTCGCGTCGCCGGCGACCAGCTCGCCGTCGATGACGGCGTCGACGCCGAGCAGGGTCGCCGGCAGGCCGAGGCGGTCGAGGATCGTGCGTGTCGTCGTCCCCGGACCGATGATCTGCAGTTCCCCGGGCTCCATCTGCTGGATCACGTCCATGGCCACATCGTGGAGGGCGCTCTCCTCGCCCGCGACGCCGCCGGCCTTGGCGCTCTGCACGAGACCTCGCGCCACGGGCACCCGCATGTATCCGTACAGCCGGGCCGAGACACGGTCTGCACGGAAGGCTTCCTCGTCGATGTCCATGACCTCGCATTCGCGCAGGTGCACGGACGACGGGCGGTCGTGCAGGTAGAGAGCGACGACGTCGCCGGCGGCGGCGGGTGTCGTCGCATACACCGCCGAGTGGATCTTGACCCCCGCCGGGACCCCGATGACGGGGACGCGGTCGCCGACGGCGTGGTACACGTTGCGCGCCGTGCCGTCGCCGCCGGCGAAGAGGATCACGTCGACGCCGGCGGCCTCGAGGGCGCGCGCCGTCTCCTCGGTGTCCGCGGCCGTCGTCAGGACGAAGTCCTCGCCGGGCACCTGCGCGCGTCCGGTCACGTCCGCGCTCCCGGCCACCTCCGCGCTCCCGACCACCTCCGCGCGCGTGCGACCGCCGCGGTGCTCGCTCACCCATGCGGCGAACGTGGGGCGGCCGGCGAGCGAGCCGACGGTCGTCGGCTCGAGACCGGCCGCCCGGGCCTCGTCCTCGCCCATCTCTCCGGGTCCCGTCAGGACCTCGATCTCGTCCTTGAGGCGCGCCAGGCGCTCGAGCGCCAACTGCGCGCGGTGCGGCGCCTCGCGCGTGGCGCCCCGCTCGAGCGCCTGGCGCACGACCTCGGTCCCATCGCTGCCCTTGAGCCCGACACGACCGCCGATCCCTGCCACGGGGTTCACGATGACCCCGAGGCGCTTCATGTCGCCACCTCGCCGGCGGCGATGTACCGTGCGGCGCCCCTCACGCGCGCTTCTTTCCCCCGCGCCGCTGCCTCGACCCACCGGCCGCGCTCGCCCTCGAACGGGCGAGCCGCTGTCCTGTGCCCCCTCCCGGCTGCCGGCCGGGACGACCAGGCGGGCGGCGGATGGGCTCCGGCCGCCGGCGCATCACCCCGAAGAGGTAGATCATGAGCGCCGGCGTCATGAGGATGAAGAACGCGGGGGTGCCGGCGAGGATACTCAACACGACGGCGACGAGCATCGTCACGAAGATGAGTGACCGGATCATCCTGAGTCTGGACGCGGTCATCCGCCGGGGGCGGAGCCAGTAGTCGAAAGCGTCGACCAGCATGGCGAAGAGGGCCACGGCCGCCGCCGACAGACCGGCCACTGCGGCGAACTGCTTCCCGCTACCCTGACCGGCGAGAACGTAGCCGCCGGCGATCACCGCGCAGACGAGCGTCGTCAGGAGGATGACGACGAGGCCCGCCGTGCGCAGGGCCAACTGGCCGAGGGTGATGTCGTCGCGTACGTTCGCCATGTGATGTCGTCGCGCCTGTCAGCCGTCGTGCAGGCCTGTCCGCGCCCCGCGCCCCGCGACCATGGGCGCGTCAGCGGCCGCTCTTCCGTCTCTTCTTGCCCTGCTTCTTGCGCCGGCGGGAAGCGGCAGCCGCGTTCGCGTCCGACCCCGGGCCCGAAGTCTCGTCCCAGGAGCGCGGCGGCCGCCTGATCGCCTCCTGCCCGGCGCGTGCGGTCCGTTGATCACGGTCGGGCTTCCACGTCCCGCCGCACCACGCCGGCAGGATGTCGCCCAGCGAGCGGCGGATCCGCAGGTAGAACACGACCAGGGGCATGAGGGCGATGATGACGCCCCCGATACCGTACTGGCCGGTCAGCACGATCAGCGGCGCAGCGAAGCCGGCCAAGACGATGCCCAACGTAGTGAGCACGCGGACGGCGCTGTCGGACGGCCAGCCTCGTTCCGGCCAGGCGACACGGACGCACACCACCGTCAGACACAGGGTCCCGGCCAGGGAAGCCCCCCAGATCGCCGCATAGCCTGCACCGACCGTGGTCCTGAACATCGTCAGCGTCTCGTACACCGCCAACGCCAGCCAGAGTGCGGCCAGCACGAGGACGGCGAACGCGAACCACGGCGTGATCCGGTTCGCCCAGTCCACGACCGCGGAGAAGATGGCGGCCAGCCGACGCCGCGGCGTCGGCCGGCCGTTGTCGCGCGCCTTGCTCACGCCCACAGCTTACCGTGTTTGCGACGTCAAGGGCGCCCGCCATGCGAGGACGGTCGTCGCCTTCACTCGGCGCCCCGGATCTTCTTCTTGTACGCGCGCCATGTGAACGCCCACTGGTCGTGCTCCTCCAGGGCCTCGGTGCGCCGCATCTGCTCGATCGCCTGGGCATGCGGCGCATCGAGGACGAACTGCGGGTCGGCGTAGGCCTCGTCGCTGGCCCTCTTGATGACCGCGGCCCACTCGTCGAGGTCGTCCTTGCTGTACGTCTCGCAGGGCTCGGGCGTGAACGGCTCGGGGACGATCCACGGATGGTGGCTCATCCAGTAGCTCTGGACGCCGAAGTCGATCATGCGGTCGCGGACGGCCTCGGTGCCGACGCCGGTGTCCTCCTTGAGCTGCTCCAAGCTGTAGCGCACCTGGTCGAGCCGGCGATGGCCTTCGGCGTACGGCCGGCTCACACCCTTCACCGCCATGAGCAGGTTGTCGAGGTAGTTGTTGTTGAGGACGCTGATCTCGGCCACTTCCTTGAGGCCGTCAGGACCCATGTTGCGGATCCAGGAGTAGGCCCGGACGACGCCCATCCAGTTACCGAGAAAGCCGCGCACGCGGCCGATGCTCTCGGGGCGGTCGTAGTCGAGGTGGTACCTGTCGCCGAGCTTGGTCACGATCGGGACCGGCAGGTAGGGGGCGAGCTTGTCGGTGCACATGTAGGCGCCGGTCGCCGGACCCTCGCATCCGTGCGGGCTGGAGAACGTCTTGTGCAGATTGAAGTGACAGGCGTCGAACCCGGCGTCGCGGGCGCGCGCGTAGCCGAGGATCCCGTTCGCGTTGGCCTGGTCGGTGAAGGCCAAGGCGCCGGCGTCGTGCAGCACCTCGACGTACTTGTCGATCTGCGGGTTGTAGATGCCGGTGTCCTCCGGGTTGGTGATCATGCACCCGACGGTGTGCTCGCTGACCGCCGCCTTGAAGGCCTCGAGGTCCGGGTAGCCGTTCTCGTCCGGCATGACGGTGATGACCTTGAACCCGGCGACCATCGGCGTGGCGGCGTCGCACGGGTGCGAGAAGATCGTCGTGATCATCTCGGTGCGCTGGTCGAGCTCACCCCGAGCCTCGAAGTAGCGGCGCATGACGCACGCGTTCGTGAACACCGCGTGCGACCCGCCGCCGGGCTGCAGGGTGAAGGCGTCCATGCCGCTGATCGCCTTCAGGTACTGACCGGTCTCGTAGACGATCTCGAGCAGGCCTTGCATGGTGTCCTCGTCCTGGAGGGGATGCAGGTCGGCCGCCTTGTGCCCGCGGATCAGCTCCTCATGCATTCTGGGCGAGTACTTCATCGTGCAGGTGCCCTCGCTGATGTCGGAGCCGAGATCCATGCCTAGGGTCATCTGCGAGTAGCGCAGGTAGTGGCGCATGACCTGGTACTGCGCCATCTCGGGAAGGACGGGAGCGGCCGCGCGGTTCATCCCCTCGGGGATGTAGTCCGCGGCCGCCCCGACGGCCTCAGTGACGCCCTCTTCGGCGAGCGGTACGAAGATACCGCGCTCGCCGGGCGTCCCCTGCTCCATGATGAAGGGCTCGTCGTAGCGAGGCGCGTGGTAGTCGCGCAGCATGCCGCCGTCGCGACGCAGTCGGCCGAGGCGGGCGACCTTCTCTTGCGGTGCCTCCTTGAACGGCGCGCCTCCGGCGCCCCCTTCGACAGCTCGGCTACACTGGCTGTTCATCGAGCCACCTCCTTGACGGCCGAGGCCAACTTCTCGATGTCGGCCTGGTCGTGGTATTCGGTGACGCAGTAGAGCGCGCTCTGGCCGAGCTCGGGGAACTCGGCCGTAAGGTCCTTGCCGCCGAAGATCTCGTGGCCGAGCAGTCGCTCGTTGATCTCGGCCACGGTCTTGCCCGTGCCGTCGAAGTTGACGACGAATTCCTTGAAGAAGTGCGACGAGAGCTTGATCTCGACGCCGGGGATCTCGCCGAGCAGTTTGGCCGCGTAGTGGGAGCGCGCGATGCAGGTCTCGCCGACCTCCCTGAAGCCCTGCGGTCCCATCAGGGCCATGTAGACGGCGGCGCCGATGGTCCAAAGGCCCGACGCGGTCCCGACCCAGTCCTTGCCCTGGTCGCGTGAGCCGTAGCTCGTGCGCTCGGCCATCGCCTCGGCGACGGCGTATTGCCCGGGGGTCTTGGTCTCGAGGACGGTATAGAGCTCGAGCGGACACTCCTGGGCGAAGATCGGGTCGTCGTCGCGGAAGGCGATGAAGCCCGAACATCCGCCGCCGGCGTGCATGTGGATGCCGAGCGGCTGGATGTCGCCGCAGGCGATGTCGGCGCCGAGGGTACCCGGAGGCGTCAGCACGCCGAGCGTGATCGGATCGACGCCGGCGATGGCCAGGGCGCCATGGTCGTGGGCCAGGGCGACGATCTCGGCCCCCTGGGCCTCGATCGTCCCCAAGTACGTCGGGTTCTCCCAGTAGACGGCGGCGAAGGTGTCGTCGAGCTTCGCCCTGAGGTCCTCGAGGTCGACCATGCCGGTCTCGCGGTCCCACTCATAGAAGCGGACCTTGGTGCTCGTCGGCATCGACTCCGGCTGGCACAGCGTGCGGATCTCCATGAGGCGCATGGGGCTGATGTGGGCCGGGACGAGCACCTTGTCGCGACCGGTGATGCGCCGGGCCATGCGGAACGAGCGCCCCGCCACGTCGCCCCAGTCGTAGATGGGGTTGGCCACGCCGTCGAGGTCGACGAGTTCGCCAAGCATGCTGTTGAACTCGAAACGCGCGAGGTACTTGCCGAGGTCGGAATAGTTGCCGCCACAGTACGCCGAGACGAACTCCGCCCGGTTGATGACCTCGTCGACGACCGCGGGCACGTAGTGCTGCCAGCAGCCGGCGCCGCAGAAGTTCAGGAACTCGAGCGACGAGGTGTTCCTGTCGAGCAGGCCCTGGACATGCTTGCGGAGCTCCCGCTCAGACCGGATGGCGGGCGGGATGTCGAGGGTGCCCTTGAAGCGCAGGCGGTCGGGGATCTCGGCGTAGATCTCCTCGACGCTGCGCAGCCCCAGTTCGTCGAGCATGGCCCTCTTGGTGGCCGGCACGGCGTTGGGGATGTACGGATGCACGAACGGTTTGTCTCCCATGTTGCCTGCGCTACTCCTTCCCTGGTCGCGCTGACGAAGCTGATGCGGTGCATGCCTCGCGGGCGGGCACGCGGACGGTTCAGTCGTAGCCGTAGCCCGCAGAGGTGCCGAAATCGATGGAGACGTTGGCGCCGGTGATGGGCGCCGCCGGCGGCGAGGCGAGGTAGAAGATCAGCTCGGCGACCTCCTCGGGGGTGATGAAGCGGGCCTTGTCGCCCTGCGGATAGCTCGCGAGCAGGCGCTTGTAGTAACCCTCCGGGTCGCCGCCGCCATAGGTCTCGGCCTGGTACTGCAACATGGGCGTCATGATGTCGGCGGGGCAGACCGCGTTGACGCGCACGAGATCCGGGGCGAGCTCGAGGGCCAGCGCCTTGGTCAACAGGCTGACGCCGCCCTTGGACGCCGTGTAGATGGCGGTCTCGGGGGTCCCGACGAGGCCGCAGTCCGAGCTCAGATTGACGATGCAACCCTGCGTCTTGCGCAGCTCGGGGATCGCCCGGCTGCAGCAGAAGAACGTGCCCTTGAGGTTCACGTCGAGGACGCGGTCCCAGTCGGCCTCGGTCATGGTCTCGGAAGGACCCTCGACCCAGAGCCCGGCGGTGTTGACGAGGACGTCGATGCGCCCCGTCTCGCCCACAGCCTCGGCGACGAGGTTCTCGACGTCGGCGACGCAGCTCACGTCGCAGGCGACGGCATGCACCGGCGCCAGGGCAGCGAGCTCGCCGGCGAGCTCCTCGAGCCGGACGGCGTTCACGTCGCCCAGGACGAGGCTCGCGCCGGCGGCGGCGAAGCGGCGCGCGGTCGCGGCGCCGACGCCGCCGCCGGCGCCGGTGATCACCACGGTCTTGCCGGTCATCTCGTACGTCATGCGGTCCCCCTCCCTCGTCTTGCCCCTCGTGCCGATGAGCCGACGCGAAGCGCCGTCTTCCCGTCAAAGACTGAACGGTCCTTCAATGTCGGTACTCTATCGTGACCCGCATGCCCCGACCAGTGTCGAAGACGAGCTGTCACATGGTACGGCCGCTGCGGTGCGCCGCTTGGGCGCTGCGCCCCAGCCGACAGCAAGCGGTGCGAAACCCAAGGCGCGACGCGACGCTCAGCACGACGCGGCGAAACACTCAGTAGTAGAGCTCGCGCGGCCCCTTGTACTCCTGGATCGTGTTCCCGCCGTCGACGACGATGAGCTGCCCGGTGATGTAACTGGCATCGTCGGAACCGAGAAAGCATATGACGTTCCCGACTTCTTCGGGGTGGGCCGACCGTCCGAGCGGCGTGTTCATGCCGCCGACGTCCTCGCCGTCGGCCTGCGACCCTGTGGCGATCCATCCCGGTCCGACCGCGTTGACGGTGATACCGTGCCCGGCCACATCGAGCGCGACGCCCCGGGTCATGCCGAGGACCCCCGCCTTGGCGGCACAGTAGGCGGACTCCTGCGGGTTGGCGACGACCGGGCCGGTGACCGACGACACGTTCACGATGCGACCGTACTTGCGCGTGATCATGCCGGGGACGACGCAACGCGTCACGTTGAACTGGGTCTTGAGGTTGATGGCGATGCCGAAGTCCCAAGCCTCCTCGGAGAGGTCCTGGAAGGCCGTGAAGTCCTCCTCCTGCCCGTAGACGACCATGCCGGCGTTGTTGACGAGGACGTCGATCCGCCCGTAAGAGGCGAGGACCTCGTCCACCATCACCTTGACCTGGTCCATCCGTGTCAGGTCGGCCGTGTGCGACGACACCGTGAAGCCCTCGGAGCGCAACAGCTCGGCGCAGTCGTGCACCGCCTCGGCGATGTCGACGATGGCGAGCATCGCGCCCTCGCGCCCGAAGATGCGCGCGGTGGCGAAGCCGATGCTGTCCGGCTTCGCCACCCCGGTGATGAGGGCGACCTTGTCCTCGACCCTGCCTTTGCGATCCATGGTCCGTGCTCCTCCCTGCAGTCCGGCGGAACGGCGGACCCGCGCCGCCACGTGCCGTCAATCGTATGTCGCGCGCCTGACCTCGTCAGCCGCCGTGGCGAGGACTTCGGCGGACAGGACACATCGAACGGTGCATGGCGATGAGAGGTTTTGTAAACTTCCCGCATGTTGCTGCCGATACTCGATGAGTGACCACCGTCTTGTCCACCAGTTTGACCGACAAGTCCGAGCAGCCCACCTGGCTCCGGGTGGCGGATGTCGCCCGCCTGCTGGGCGTGAGCGCAAACACCGTGCGGCGGTGGACCGACGCAGGCCGCATCCCCGCCCGTCGCAGTCCCGGCGGGCATCGCCGTTACCTGCTCGACGAGATGCTCACTCTCGGGCCCGACATGCTCCCACCGGCACCGGCTGTGCTGCAGACTGCGCCGGCGGCGGCCTCGGCGGTCCTCGACCCGATGATGCCGGGGCGGCAGCCGCCGGCGCCCGTCGCTTCGCCGAGGCCTGCGGCCGGACAGGAGCCCGGTACCGGCCTCGGACCGCTGGCGGAACTGGCCAGCGTCCTGTGCAACGCTCCGGAAGAGCTCCCGCGCCGTGCGGCTCGCCTGCTCCGCGATCTTGCCGACGTCGGGCGCTGCGAGATCCTCGCCGTTGAGGGCGACCAGATAGAGGTCATCGTAAGCGTCGACGCGGGCGGCGAGGACGCGACCCGGGTCGGACGGCGACGCCCTTCGACGGCCTGGCCGCCGCACGGCGACGACGGGGAGCCCGTGACCGCGGTCGTGCGCCGGTCGACTGCCCGGGCCGCCGACGCTGCGGCGCTGCGGGAACGCAGTGCCCACGCGCTGCTCTGGGCGCCTATGGTGGTCGGCGACCAGCGCTTCGGCGCTCTCGAGCTCATCGATGCGCGCGACCGCGATCTGACGCCATACGTCCCGATGGCGCAGACCGTCGCCAGCCTCGTCGGGCACGCGCTGGACGTCACGGCGACGAAGACGGCTCTCGCTCAGCGGCGGCGGACGATGCGCGAGCTTATCGCCCTTTCGCAGGACGTCGCCTGGGCGACCGACCTGCATTCGTTCGCGCAGACCGTCGCCGAACGCATCATGACGACGACCAACGCCGACTACGTCGATCTCTGGCAGGTCCAAGGCGCCCAGCTTCATGCTCTCGTCGGCATGAGCCGCGACGGCGTCGACGCGCAGCACGCCGGGGCGACCATGGATCTGGACAAGTACCCGGCCTGCGCCGTCGCCTTCGCCGCCGGGGCGCCGTTCGTCGTCGCCTCGCTGCGCGACGAGCGCCTCACCCCGGGGGAAGTCGAGAGCTACCGGCAGTGGGGCTACCAGAGTTCCCTGAGCATGCCGATCATGGTCGGCGGCGAGATGGTGGGGCTGATCGAGCTCTACGACGACGCCGAGCGCAGTTGGGACGCCGACGTCGACTTCATCGCCAACGTCTCGCAGCACGTCGCGGGCCTCTTCGCCAACGCCGTGCTGCTCGACGAGGTCAGGCGGCGAGCGGCGTACGAGCGCGAGCTCGTCGGCCTCGCTGAGGAACTCTCGCAGGCGCAGGAGACGCGCGAGCTCGCGCATGTCGCCGCCGCCACGCTGCGCCGTGTGGCCGACGCTGAGGACTGCGACATCTGGCACCTCGACGAAGGCCGCCTGCGCTGCCTGATCAGCGTCGACCGAGGCGGCGTCGACACGGCAGTCGAGGGCAAGCTGCTCGACCTGGACCGCTTCCCGACCACTGCGGACGCCGCTCGCGGCCGCGAGACACTCGTCGTGGCCGACCTCCACGACCCGCGTCTGACGCCGGAGGAAGTGGAAGACTGGGCTGAGTTCGGGTTTCGCAGTTGCCTCACCCTCCCGCTGGTCGCCGGCGACGAAGTGCTCGGCCTCATCGATCTCTTCGACACGCGCGAACGCACCTACGCGGAAGCGCGCAAGTTCGTCGTCAGCGCCGGACGCATGGTCGCTGACGCCTTGAAGAAGGCGCAGCTCCTGGCCAGTCTCCAGCAGAGCAACCGCGGCCTGCGCGAGCTGCTCGAGCTCGGCGATGTCGTCGCCAGGGCGGAAGACCTCGATGCCCTGGTGCGGATCGTCGCGGAACGGCTTCGCGCAGTGCTTCGCGCTGAGGACTGCGACATCTGGCGCGTCGAGGAGGCCCGTCTGCTCTGCCTCGCGAGCGTCGACAGCAACGGCTGGGACGAGAACGAGGTCGGCCTCACGCGTGAGCTCACCGACTGTCCGGGCACCCTCGTGGCCCTCGAACGCGACGAGCCGATCGTCATCGGCGACCTCGACCTCGGCGACGACGCCCTCACCGAGTCCGAGCTCGCCGCCTACGAACGCTGGGGCTACCGCAGCATGGTGTCGCTGCCGCTTGTCCTCGACGGCCGTCCCGTCGGGCTCATCGACATCTTCGACACCCGGCCCCGCGACTGGGGCGACCTGCTGGACTTCATCCGCAACGTGGGCGCCCTGGTCGCCGGCGCCTTCGACAAAGCGGTGCTGCTCGAGCGGCTCGAGAACGCCAACAGGGAACTGCGCGTGCTGGTCGAGGCCAGCCTCGACTTCGGCGCGACCCTCGACCTGGACGCCGTCATCGACACCGTCGCGCGCCGCATCCGCGACGTCACCGGCGCTGACATCTGCGACATCCACAAGATCGACGGCGACGAGGTCGAGATCCTCGCCTCGGTCACGGCGGACGGCCACGCCAACGTCAAGGGGCGACGCTACTCGATCGCCGACTTCCGCACGTTCTCGGAAGCGCGCGCGACGCGCGCCCCCGTCTTGCGACCCGACGTGTTCGCCGACGTGCGCACGACGCCCCAGGAGCGCG
>Ga0116184_10002821_pt1 | contig 14775 bp, 5 predicted proteins | sample AD_JPNNA5_MetaG_FD_89886 | JGI IMG/M metagenome (GOLD analysis project Ga0116184, IMG submission 89886) | Active sludge microbial communities of municipal wastewater-treating anaerobic digesters from Japan - AD_JPNNA5_MetaG | ecosystem: Engineered > Bioreactor > Anaerobic > Digestate | place... | reverse complement strand
CTGGATATGCTCGATGACCAGGGACAGCAATATCACAGCATGGACAGCAGCCTGAAACAACTAGCTATCCAATCCAGTCGCTATTTATCTACCTGGCTTCAATGGACTCTAGCCCGACCGAATTCTGCTTTTCGGGATGAGGTTGTGGTGGTTGATGCGGTGGATGATGGCGATGGTAAAACCGTGCGGAAAGTACCGTTGATGGAGTTGCCGGCAATCAATCCGAATGGTCATAAATGGCTGCCGAAAGAGAACTGGCTGGCTGACTTTTGTAAGGTAGAAAAGCAGCAAGGGCGAAAAGTGCTGGTCTATGTTCGCCAGACTGGTACCCGGGACATTCAAGATCGGGTGATGATGCCTCTGCAAGCCAATGGACTGAGAGTCTCCATCCTGAGCGGTAATGTTGACCCACGAAAGCGTGAAGAATGGATTGCCAAACGTGTGAATACCATCGATGTTTTGATCTGTAACCCCCGGCTAGTGGAAACAGGCCTCGACCTGGTGCAATTCTCAACCGTGGTGTTCTTCGAGATCGAATATTCACTCTATACGTTGTGGCAAAGCGTGCGACGTGTATGGCGTTTGGGACAGACTCAGCCGGTCAAGGCGATCTTCTCAGTCTACAACTCGGCGATGGAAGCAAAAGCACTGGCTTTGATGGGAAAAAAGATGAAGGCCGCTCAGCTCGTTTACGGGGATGAGGTCGGAGGCGCGATTGTTCCAGAGGAGGAAGGCGACTTTCTCACTCAGCTTGCTCGTGATGTGCTGGAGGGCGCGAAGCTCTCTGACCTACAGACCTTGTTTGCAGACGACCTACAGGTCAGCCACAATCCGATGGGCAGCCTGACGACCCCGAGTGCAGTAATCATTCCTGGTCCGAAAGTGATGACTTGGGATGATTGGGTGAGCCAGAAGACGGTGGTGGTCAGACGGACAAGGAGAAAGGAGGTGGTTCCGGAGGGACAGATGGGATTTGGGATATAAAAACAAAAATTGGTCGCAAGCATATCGTGTGCCTGCGACCAATTTTAATTTTTCAGACATTGGTAAGCATCTCACGCTACCATTTTTATTTGATTACGAAAAGCCTTTTCAAGCTTAATCATTGATTCAATCAATTGATCTTGTAATTCACCCCAATGGTCTTGATCTTCCAAACCATAGCTTGAAATCACAAACCGAATGCGGCTTGCACGCTTCTCTGGCAATAATTGCCAATCTAAGGGGCCACCGAAAAGTTCTTCAATTTCCACTTTATGCTGCAGGAAAGCGTTAAAAACCTTTTTGTTCCAATCAACATCGCCCCGATCAATATAGAGCTCGACCTGGGCGTCATCCATGCGCACAACGTAATTAAATCCAAGTCCGCGTTTCCCAGCGCCGGTGCTGACCCAATTTTCAATTCCTGGGGAAACTTTGGCATGAAGTTTAGTCTTTGTCTTAGCTTTTTCAAGCAGTTCACCCCAGAATTTTAGACGGAGAACATGCCGCTCCGCTAAATCTCCATCCTTTTGACCTTGCTGTGACTTTTTTTGATGTCCTTGTACAGATGGCTTGCCGTCATATCCTTTGATAAAGGAAAACAGCTTATAAACCGTGCAGAATGTATCAAGCTTTTCTTTACAAACAATTCCATCAAGATCTGGCCAATAGGATAGCTCTTTTTTGTCTTGATCTTCAAATTGGATAACCTTAAGCTGGAGACCATCTGTTAATATGCCCCAATCAACTTGATGAAATTTGGCAGCATAAAATAGATAGGATTCCCATTCTAAACCTGGGGTAATTTCATCAAAATTTTCACCTGGCTTTACGTAACAAACGATTGCTTTTGGAGTGTGGTTTGCTCCCATGAGATTTAGGGTCATGATCCTTTGGTTTTTTTCAACCGTAGAAAAACCCAGGACATGGAAAAATTCATTCACATATTCTTTCCAAGATGGTGAATAAGGATGTTGATAATCTCGGTATTGTTTGATCGTTCCCAGAATATTAGCAATTTCATCTAACGACTCAGATGGTTGATAACTCTTTAATGTGGGCGTGGTTGATTTTTTTGCAAAACGTGTTGGCTGAGAAATATTGCTTTGGTCATACAAAGCCCAAATACCATTTCCCATTCTCTGAAATAAATTATTTCCCTGGAATTTTTGAGTATCAGAAGAGTGTTGATAAATTGTGTCTTGAATGATGTGTTGCCACATCTTCGGCAGCGGTCCTTGCCGAATCCGCTTTACTTCGTCGTAGATCTGAGTAAGGGTTGCCTGTCCGCCCAGATTCTTCAGCGATTGAATAATGTCTTCCACCCAGGTTGCCATCGTTATACCTCATCTCGCAGGAACACGATTTCCGTCTCCCGGCATTTTCGCTTGGTCTGGTCCATTTCACTCAGTTCGTATTTTGAATCGGGCTTTTGGAAAATATCCAAGCCGCGCCCGGCATAGATACACCAACCGTTATCTGCCCAGATCTTCCGGTCGTGGATGACGGGGTCAAATTCAAAGGTGAAGTGGAGGCCGTGTTGCACCAGGCTGGCTTTGATCTCTGTGAATTTTAGCTCCAGGACTTTCTCCTGATAGGCATCCTCCGATGTAGTGACCAGTTTCAATTCCACTGGTCCTACTGAGGTATCCAGGATGCCCGCGAAAGCGACGAAATTTCGAATCTGGTACTCCAGTCGAACGTAAGGATCAATCACCACAATCTTTTTCGCGCCCGCGAGATAAGGTCCAAAGAGATTCCGGTAACTGTAGCCAGTTTCTCCTTCGCGGATGTGGATTGTTTTCGCGGTCAACGTCGTCGGCTGATCGGCGTTCGCTAACGGCACTTCCACCACTTCGCAAAAGAACTGGAGCGCTTCGGCTTCTTCCTCGTCGGTTGGAATGACGGGCTCCTGGGAAACCGGAGGGGTTGGTTCCGCCATGACACCTTCTTCGATATAAAACACCAGGCGGTGGCTGCGTTGAAATTCATCGGGGATCTTTGACTTGAAAGTGGTGGGGACATACTCGCGGTCGAGTTTGCACAGTTCATCGCGTACGCGCTGGCGCAGCTCCAGCGCCGGGTTCACGCAGAAGGCGTAAAATTCGTCTTCCGAGGGAGCTTTATCTGGGAAAAGGATTTTCAATAGACCCGTAGCGCCCGCCTCGATGGCTTTGTTGTCGCGCATGTCGTCGCAGTTTTCCAGTTCCATCGTGGTTTTGACGTAATCGCGATAGCTGATATCACTGCGCAGTGAATGAAGGATTTCACCAAAAATATCTCCCTTCAAGCCAATTGTTCTAGAAGGTGTATCCTTGCTGATCCTCGGTAAATCCCATCCGGGCAGCAATCCCGAAAAGCGGTCAATAAAAGCAGTCTCGCACAAGAAGTTCGGAAAGACGCGGAAGAGCCCAATTTGCTCGTTGATCGGGCGAATATTCGCGTCCAGTTCAATGTTCGCCAGCATAACCAGCCCGGCTTCGGCGGTGATTGAGCTGGCGCTGCCGCGCCCAAACCGCCCGGCTTCCAGGTAAGACTTCAAGAGCGCAGTCAGCTCGCCCGAGGTGTCGGCTTTGACTTTTTGGGCTTCGTCAATCACCACGCAGTCGTAGCGGGTGATCAGCCCGGGGGTCTTACGGGAATCGTTGAAGAACAGCACCGCCGGTGTGATCGCCCCTGAACGGACCGCCACATAGCGGGACATGTTTTCAAAAACGAAGCTTTTACCCGTGCCTTTTGGTGCCAGTTCGACCAGGTTGTAGCGCGGTTCCACCATGGGGATGAGGCGCGAGATGAGCAAAATCTTCTGTCGCCTGGTGTAGAGGCGGTGATTGAAACCCATCGACGACACCAGGAAATCAATCCATTCCTGGGTGGTGAAATGCTTGCGGCTCTCGCAGAAATACTCCAGGTCTATGTTCGCCAATTGAAACGGACGGAACTCGCGCATCCACACCTGCCCGTGCGGGTTGTCCTCGCTCTTAGGCACATAATAGAGCGTGCCCACCCCCCACAGCCCGCTGCTCAATAACATTTCATTATCTTGCACGATTTGGGGGATCACAAATGCGGTGTCCTCGTCCAGGAATGGGATATGCAAATAGCGGTCGCCCATTGCCAGGTTGACATAGACAGAATAATTGTCCAGCAATTCGACTTCCAATTGCTCATAAAGCCGATTCTTGATTGTCTCCTTCTGGCTTTTATCTGGCAGGTATTTTTGTACGAAGCGCGCAATCTTATCTCGGGCGGCATCGGTCAATTCATTGCTGTCCTCGATGTAATGCGAAATAATCCACTCACGCACATAGGTGGGAATGGCTCGGCTGCCAAAACCAGCCTGGTGGACGAATAATTTGTTGATCACGATTTCGCTGAAAACATCCAGTGCCTTTTGTTCAAAACTGTCCATCGCACACTCCTGCACCAAAGGATAGCTTGAGATTACTTATCAAAGAGATCGCTGCTCTTTTCTTCGACCATCTTCTTCATGCTGATTTTTGCCTGGAAATCAAAGCTGTGCTGCTCGCCGCGGGCTTGAAAACGCACGCGCAGTCGCAGGCTGGTTTGATCTTCCGGGACTTTGGTCTGCCGGAAGCGCGCCTGGATTTGCAGCAAGGTCTTGGTCTTTCCATTCAGCGAAGCCACCCGCGCCAGTTCGCTCTCCACGTTGCCATTGAGCACCATCACCGAGATGTTCTCCACTGCCAGGTCGTTGGGGTTGCCCAGCTCCAGCTCGATGCTTTCCATGCGGTAGCGGTACTCGGTTTTGCGCAGCAGCACGGTCAGGTCCTGCAGCGGCGTAGATACCGGTTCAAAAACCAGGTACGGAACAACTATTTCTTCAGGCAGCAGCCCGCCGTGAACGTAAAAATCCTGATCGGTGGGCAAAAAGCGGTTGCCGCGCCTGGCGCACAACACATGCTCCGGGTTCATAAAATCATTGGCGGGCAAGAAAAAACAATCCAATTTCAAGTTATCAGCCAGACCGGCAAAGTGTTCACTGCTTACAGTGACGTAGCGGTGAGAGCGAGCCTCGAAACCATTTGCCTTGAAGAAAGCTGGATCCAGGTCATTCTGCACAGCTGAGGGGATACGGGTAGAGCCGTGATCCGAGACAACATGAATGCGAATGCTTTCTTGCAGGCCGTGCTTTTCAATAAACGAGATGGTATTCTCAACCAGTTTTTCCAGCAAGTGATAAATATGATCCCGATGCGGCATGCCGATTTCATCCGCGGATTTGTGCAGGGCTTTATCCACCGCCAGGTAATTGACCACGTAAGTAACTGCGTCGATGGTTTCGACTGCGCTCAAGCTGCCGATATCGCTGATGTAGCGAAAGGCGTTATCGCTGAAATACGGCACCCACCCTTTTTCGATCATGCCTTTGTAGGTCTTATCGTCAATCGCCTGATACCCCACCGCCCCCGCCAGCAAACATTTCTTGGATATTTCGGTTTCGCTGGGGAGCATCGCCAGATAAGGCTCGGCGCCGGCCAGGAAGTAACCGCGTTCCTGGAAGAGACCGCGCAGCATTTCGGAGAATGCCCAACCCAGGTTATCAATCACCAAAACCAGGTTCACCACACCCTCACGCTTCAGGTCTACCGCTTGATTGGGAAGGATGTTGAAGACCATGCGTTTGGAATTGGCGTGAATGTGATCCCAGTTTTCCATCAGCCACTCCGAAAAACGGTCGCCGACGACATACAAATCAGGGTCAAACTGTTCCTGACGATCACACCAGGATTGGTAGGGCAGGTAGGACTCGATCGCCCAGGAAAGCATGGTGTCCACATCCCAGTGAAGGTCTGGGGGTTCGGGCTTGGGCGGACGGACAAGATCGCGCAATGCCGCGATTTTCCGGGCGAACCGGCGAGGCTGAGCGCTGAACTTTTCCTCAATTCGATCCATCAGCTCTCTTGTGATCCAATCGGGATGATCTCGCAGGTGTTTTTCAATCGTTTCAAACTCCACCGAAAGCAGCCCGCTCGTCCGATCAAGCAGGGTAACCAGGTCATCCGAATTCTGGGGCTTCTGATTATTGAGAAAATACGTCACCTGATGGATCGTTTCGGGGATCCTGGATTCCTCAACCTTAAGGTCGTCCAACTGCAATTTGAGGGTTCGAAAAACGTCAAAGGCTTCTCCCAGTACGGCTTCACCAATCGTTGGGTACCTTTGCAGCACGCGGAAGCGCATGAGCTGCAGTTTTAAGGCATACGGGTCGGCGGCAAACAGCTCCACCAACTGACGTTGCTCGCCTGACCGGGTTTTGCTTTTCCATTCCTCTAAACGAGCGTGGAGCGTTCGCGCCAATAAGGGCACAGCAAGGTTTGCTTTCCATTGCTGAGGATCGACCGCTTCCAACAAGGCGGGCAGCTGCGTGAAGGGGAAAGTCTTCGAAGTGAAAATCGGGGCATAATAATGTGAAAGCAGGGTGTCTTCAAAGCCGAAGCCCGGCTGGGGGCGCACATCAGAGGAGAGCAGACCGGCTTGCAGAATATCTTCATTCGTCACGTTTGTAGGAATGTCAATACCCCACTGCCGCGCCAATGCACTTCGTGCGTCAATCATTTCAAAAAGAAAGACACCCTGCGGGTAGCGGGCAGACATATTCTTGAACCATTGGATGACCACCGGCTGCGGTATAACCAGGGCATACTCCTGATGATTTTCGTACGCTTGTTGAATTTCTCTCACCCGCCGGGGATATTCCGCGATGGAGTTCATCCGTTCCAGGCGAATGCCAAACCCCAAATGACTTGGATCCGCAATAATCTTAATCATGATTCCTCTGCCCCGGATTCGGTCTTGCGAGCTGCTGGGTATCTACGTGCGCTTGCATACTCGCTCTAACAGTTTCAACAAATTCTTCCAGAGATTGCCGTGACGCGAGGTCGTACAGCCTTGTCCCTGTACGATCCCACTGATTGTGATGCGCCTTTTGAGCCTGATAAGAGGTAAAACGCTCAAATATAAAAGTCAGGATTTCATCCCACGAAAGTTGCACAGCGTTGGGAAGGATTGCGTCGTTTTTTCTATCGCCAACAGCAAATAACCTTACCTGATAGATATCATCTCGATAAATGCCTTTTTGATAAAGCGCCAGGGCGATCTCAGGGACACGACGAGTATCAAACGCGCCAACAGCATACAAAACGCGATGCATGTTTTCATCCGATGGATTAGTCCAGGGTCCGTTCAGGCGGCATAAACCGTGTTTGACTTCCGCAAAAATAATATCAATCCTGCCGTCGGAATTGAAAACGGGATGGTCGGGCATTGGTTCGCCGGAGGTTAACAATTCCGCGCGGTGCGGGAACCTCACCGCCAGCACATCCACATCCGTGCGCTGCGAACCGCGCCGGTCGGGGTGAACCACAAAGTTCGTGATGGTAGCGCACCCATTCAGGCGGAAAAACCAATAAGCGATCGTCTCTGGATTCATTTCACGCCTCTTGATCCTCGTCGGTGCGCCAAACCAGGTCGTATTCTTTCAGGAAGCGGTTCTGCTCCTCGGTGAGGCCGTAGATCGGGGCGATGAAGTCATCAATTTTGTTGATTATTTCGATGCTTTTCCTAGGGTAGAATTGTTGGTGTTCGGCACTTCCACCACCTCGATTCGATGTAATTATTTCGGAATTCTTTTTATAATCGTTCATCAATAATGTAACGAGCCTCTTTATTTCATTTTCTTTCTTTAGGAATTCATCATATCCCCTCAATCCAAAGTTTTTAATTTGGTTCATTTGAACATCGAATTGATTTGAATTTGCGATCCAATAAAAATAAAAGATAGAAGAATTTAACAATAATAAAAATATGCTTTTATCTACCTCGGAGGAGAAACTTACTTCTTTTAACTTTGTTGAGATTGTAGTGCTGCCCCTCCTAAAATATGGAATAAAATCATAGGCTTTAATCCAATACAAAGCGGCAGAGTGATAGTAGGCGGAAACTGAGTTCATAACATTTGGTTTCTTTAATAAATTGCCCAACTTGTCGGGCGACGCCAATATATATCTGTATACGTCGGCTCCAACTTTGGTATAAACCTTTGGAATGACACCCTCGGTAATTATTCCAATTTCCGTAGTTTCTGGGGTGCGCACAACTTTTTCTTGATCTTCTTTTTTCCAATACCATAGTTTGGATGAGTGTACAACACACTTACAATATTCTGCCTTATGTAAACAATAAAATATGGTAATACGTTGATTAACCCCATCAAAAAGTTTATTAGGGCGCATCGAATAATGGCTTGCGTGTAAAGAGTGATATTTTCTATATATCTCTTTTCTGATATTTTCAAAACTAGAGCCACAAGCGAATGAGAGAGGAACAACGAAGCCAATATTCCCTTCCTGTTGATTTAATTCAACTGAATTATTAATGAAATGGCCGAACAAATTGCTAGTACCTGCGGCAAGTTTATGAAGGAAAAACCCGTTCTCCTGGAAAGTATCATATGGAGGGTTGCATGTAATGCAACTAAAACCACCTTGAGATAGACAAACCTCAGGAAATTCCAGTTCCCAATGGAAATATTGATTAGGTGTATTTATTGATCTAGCGAGGCTAAAGTCTTTTTTTTGGACCATTTTGGCATATAGCGTTTCTTCTACACAATTACCAAAATAAAGACCGGTGTGTACATCACAAATCGCCTTGTAGCCATCCAAGATACGATCGATTTCCTCTAACCATTCTTTCTTCTCACGCACGTCATCCAGGCTGGAGGAAGCTTTTCCAGCGATTTGCCGGCTTTTTAATATCACCGCTTCCACCGCCGCCTTGAAATCCGGGTCTTGCGCAAAGAGGTTGAGCTGCCGGAATTCTTTCTTGGCCGTGGAGAAGGGATAATTGCCAATCTCTTCCAGGCGCGCGCCCATCAGGCTGTTGCCGCATTTGAGGTGGTGGTTCAAAAAAGATAACGGCTGGTTTTTCGCCATGGAAAGGATCCACAGCGAAAGCTTGGCCAGTTCCACCGCCAGCGGGTTGAGGTCCACGCCGTAAATGCAGTTCTCCACCACCCAGCGCCGCCAGTAGCCTGTGCCGCTTTCCCAATCACTCGTAATTCCCAGTTCGTTCAGGATTTCGGTGATAAAGTTGGAAACCAAATTGGCGGCGTTGACCAAGAAATGCCCGCTGCCCATAGCCGGGTCGAGGACGGAAAGCGCCAGCACCCGCTCGCGCACAAAAGCGAGCGCGTTCTCTTCCAACAGGCGGCTCAACGCCCGGCGTTCGTCTTCATCCACCGCCCGCCTGTAAGCCTCCAACGTGGCGCGCTGTTCGGTCAGGAAAGCTTGCTTCAGTTCCTTCAGCTTATCGCCCACGGTGTTGCGCACAATGTAATCCACGATGTATTCGGGGGTGTAATACGAACCGGTGGATTTGCGCTCGCTGGGATCGCCGGCGAAATAGACCTCGCCGGCCTTGATGTAATGCCCCACAATCCGCTTGCCGCCCTGCGAAGCCGGGATGAACTGGATTTTTCCTTTGGCGACCTTGACCTCGGTGTCTTCTTCTGCGATAAAAAGTTTGTGTTCCAGCAGCCCTTCGTATAGGGTTCCTAGATGGCGCACGCTCATGTCGCGGTAGCTGATCGGTTTTCCCTGGCCGTTTTTCTCTTGATAGGTGGTCAGGTTGAAGACAACATTTGCCAGGTAGGCATCCCCAATGCGGGTGTCAGAAAGAAAGCGGGTGAACTCGCTTTCCTGCGGGCTGAACAAGCCGCCGTTGTAGGTCTGATCGATATCCACGAAGATACGTTCTAAACTGTCCCAAATTTGAAAGTCAGGGGCACTTAAATTAACGCCATCATGACGAGCGCGGCATTCGCTTTTCACTATCGCTAACAACTCGTGGTTCTCGTCACTCAATAATCCGCGCGCATCCGCGTAAAACAGGAAGAGCAGGCGGAACATATACAACATCGCGCCGTGATAGATCTTCTTGCGCAGGCCTTCATCGTCCAGACCCTCACCCCCAGCCCCTCTCCCGCTGGCGGGAGAGGGGAGAACAGGAGATTTTCTTAGCGATTCCACATACCCCATGCACAGATCGGAAAGCACGCCTTTGCCGCCCTCTTCGCGCTGTTTGAGAGCCTTGGCCAGTTCTTTCTCAATGTAATCAATCTTGTCCTTTGATTCTTGCTTGAAGCGGTCAAATTGACATTTGCCGTCTGCTTGAAGCGCAAAATTTTCCGCCTTCATGAACTTATGGAAAATTTGATAGGCTTCTTTGGCTTTATCCACCAGGATCGCTTCCAGATCAATTTCCAGGTAGGTTTCGTACGGCGTGGGCTCGTCCTGATGATAAATGCGCCACTGCCTGCCGTTGGTCAGCAGTCCCCACTGAAGGTTATTCTCTCGCAGCGCCCGGATGATCTTTTCAGCCCAGTTGCGGCCCACGGTCGTGTTGTCCAAGTTTTCTTCTGGCAGAATCACATAGCACAACGAAAGGGGCTTCGCCGCGCTGCTTCCCATCGGGTACAGGAAGGTGAGGGGGTCGCTGCTGGACTGAGCGAAGAAGCCCAACGCTGAAAGCACCTCGTGGACGTAAGACTCTTTCCAGGCTTTTAAGCTGTGGGTGTCGGCATATTCCCGGTATTCACCCAAGACTTTCAAAGAGGCGATGACATCTGCACTCTCGGTCTGGCGGGTAATTTCTTCGAGGTAAATTTCAGAGAAGAGCGTTTCGTTGTGGTAATAAGCGGGCATGGCGTGTTGTCCTCAGTCGAATCCCTGCAAGTTTATTTAGTAAAAACCCTTATTTTTCGATTTCTTCCAGAGCCTTCAGAATGACCTGGCGAAGTTCATGATCTGCATAGAGACCAGATTCTGCCAACTCCGAAAGCAGAGAGAGGATAGTAATCCTGGCTGCATCCTTGTTCTTAGGGAAAACGAAGGTGATGGTTTCATCGAAAGCAGTCTTCTGAGCCGGTCGAACGATTTTATACTTTTCAAGCTCATCAATGGCTTCGATAAGTTTCACCGCGCTGTAATTCCCCTTTTCATCCGCAACCACCAGCTTGACCTTGCGGTTGCCCTTGATGGTTAAGGTATCGCCGGGGGTCAGCTTCTGACGCTGCTTGCTGGTTGTGGGGTCGGAGCCGTCTTCTGTGTAATAGATCACTCCTTGTCCATCCTCAGTATCCGCGTGCAGCACGAGCTCGCCTTGATAAGTGACCTGGTTGCCGTGCTGCGACAGATCGTTTGTAAAATCCACTATCAGCTGGCTGATCTGCGGCGCGTTGGTCTCAATATGGTTCTTGCCGCTTTTAATTTTTTGAACCAATGCCGGCACATAATTGGACATCCAGGTGTCCACACTTCCCAGGGAATAAGCTTCCGGTAACGTTTTGAATAACAACTCGCGGATGTTGGCATACGCTGTATATTTCACCAACGGCTTGCTGTCGTTGTTATGGTAAGTACCCAAAGGATCTTTTTGTGTGCTGCTCAATCCGTTGTACCAATTTTTGAAAGCGTCCTGGATATCTACGTCAAGATGAGAAGGCGCTCCAAAGATTCCAGCGACCTGGATCAATATCTGGTCCTCAACGCTTGCTTGAACAGCTTCCGCCGTGCTTTTGAAAGCCTTTAGGTGAACCTCGATATGAGTTATCTTTACCGGTGTGAGGGTTTCACCGGGAACTTGACCAAGCATTTCCATCAAGTCATACTTGATGAAGCGGAATGGATCTTTCGTTTTTGCCTGGCTGAAAATTTCCGCCAGAGATTTCTCACCGTCAGAATAGAAACCGAGGGAACGGGCAATGATCGGAAGTCCATCCCACCAGTTGACCGCGGCTTGATAGGCTTCACGAATTGTGTACACTTTGCCTGCCGGTGCTGGTTGATTAGTGAAAATTTGGGTAATTTTGGCAAAATAGGTTTGATCCTCGGCACTTACTGGTTCAAAAAGGATCACTGCGGAGGGATATTGACCCTGAACCAGAGCAAGCATATCGTCTGTACTCGTAAACTGAATATCGGTCAGGTTATTGGGTTCACGTTTAAACCGCAAGCTGTCGCCGTAAAACCGTCGAGCCAATAACAGGAACAAAGTCACTGCAATTTCACCTTGACCGTACTCCTCAAAAAACGGCTTGAGGAACTGCAGTAGATTGACCGGTCCTTTTCCTTCAAGCGCAGCTAAATCTTCCAGAAGTTTGGCATATGCCGGCAGAGCCGTCCGGAATTTATGAATATCTTTTTCAGCCTCTAAATAGCGGGTGTCTCCTTCAACGGTTAAAACTCGTAGAGCCTGGTGATCTACAAAACATTTTCGAAGATATTTCGTCCCACCGCGGTTATCCGGCCAGGACCAATTTACCCGGATGGGCTGCGAGAAATCGCAGAGAATATCCCCGGCCTCTTTGAAAATGGCGCGGACCTGACCAGATAAATGGATATGCGTCTTGTTAAACTCATTGTGGCCAAAAGTATTGCGTTTACTTCCATACAGCTCTTGCATCATTCGGTTCGCGGCATCATGGCGTTTACTTTCCTGAACAGGAATTTCGACACCATTTATCCCAAACCAATACACTTTGGCATTGGTAAAATAATCAGCTTTGGCTTGGGTCAGAACCTTAATTGCCTCATCGCGAATCTTCTTCTCCTCCGCTTTTTCATACGGGCTAAAGCTCTGAGATTGTTTTTTAAACCAATCGCTTTCGAGCGCTTTGAGAGTAAAAATCGCATCATAGACGCTAATTGGATTCCGTGGAATGGCAACACTCACGCGCGGCTGATTATTCTGAGCAACGGCTTTTTTTGCGGCATCGATGTCGTTTTCGTTTTCACAGAAGACATAAACAGCGACCCCTTCATAACCATTGGTTACCCCAGCTGTTTGCAGGCGTTCATACTCAAGAGCAGTAAAGAAAGGAACAGAGTTGCCATTAATGCTCCGTTCTTCAGTAAGCATGGACGGCGTAGCAAAGATCACTTTTAGGCGCTTATCTTCGCTGAACGAAGCGTTGTAATCTTTTGCGTCAAGATAAACCTCATCACCACGCCATGGGTTTAGTTCCAAGAAGTTCTGTAATAGATTGGCAGGGCGATTGTCTGGATTGGATTTAAATTGATCCACAAGCCGTTGAACATCTTTTCGGTCGCCACGGACTAATTCATACACCCCGTTGTTGTTGAATAAAACACCTGCTTCACATAATAACTTCAGGCGGTCTTCTACCTGCTTTTTCTCATCCGGGGCAACAAATTCCAAAGCGAATTCAATATTCTGGGCAGTATTAGCGATGGCCACATCCTGCGTACTGGCAATCTCATTTACGAGCATGACCTTGATGATACGAAGCATCAGCTCATCGGCTTCTTCAAACAACTGCTGCTGAGATTTTCGGGCTAAGTAGGTATTTAATTCACGCAGGGTCGCTTCGTAGTTGATGACGGAATTCTTAACACGATCAACCAGGCGGCTGTTGGTGGCTTTTAGGCTCTCTTTGAAATAATCCACCAGGTAATCTGCCGTATAAAGTGTTAGCTTGTTTTGGTGGGTGATTTCATTGTTTTCAATGAACCAAGGATAAGAGTAGGGTTGCACATTCACCCATCCCTCATCTCCGGTTTCAAATTCAGGAGCAAAAAATTTAAATACAGATCGGTTATCCGAACCAGCTTCTCCAGCAAGGCGTAGAAGAGCAAAAGTTGCCAGCGGGTGCATTGGATATATATTTTGTATGATGTTGTTCTTGATCTTTGGTGCTGGCAGCCAATTGAACAAATGCAGACGATTACATTCACTAGAGAACCAAGTGAATTTACCAGATTGCGGTTCAACATACTCCTTCCACCCCTGTGATTCTTTCTTAGGCTGAACAATCGCAGCAATAATATCTTCCATCCCCTGTGTTTGCAGACCAATTTCAGAAACTCGAGCTTCAAGTGTTTCTGCGTTCAAGTCTCCGATTTGTCCATGATTACGAAAAGCTTTGTGCCCAGTTCCAATGAAGACAACCGTTCCGCCTTTCTCAAGAGTTGAATTGGCGCAGTATTGGGCAAAATCAAGCAACGTCGTGTAGTTCACGAGGCCAGCATCGATCGCAGCACCAAATTCGTCATAAAGGAAGACGATGCCCTTATAACGTTCCTTGAATTCAGGATTTTTTAAAAAATCCGAAATAATGTCACGAAGATTATCTTTCTTATATGAAAATTCCGAATCGGTGACCGATTGGAAACAACTCTTAAATGCTTTGAGAGCTTGTTCATCATATTTTTCCAGACCATCGACCAGATCATTGACAGTCCAATCTGGGAATAATCGGCTGATTGCCGATTCGAGATCGGAGAAAAAGCGCGTCTCATTTCGTCGCGATTCCCAATCTTTGATCCTTCGTAAAGCTTCTCGGTAGTGACTATTTAAAAGGATATTTGATTCATCCTTCTGTAATGCTTCTTCCAGTGCTCTTAACAGCGCACCTTCAAAATCCAGGTTTAGACTATATCGGCAAAGGGCAACTAGAAAGCGTCCCGATTTACGCGCTTCTTTTAGCGAAGCAGCTTTTCTTTCTTTGAGCGTTTCTCCTGGCTTCAATAGAACTTCATTCTGGGCTGTTTCATAATTCTTGAAAAACGCTTCTATTTCAGGGAGATCGCTAGGATAGGCAAAATAATTGGCAAGCATCAACAGTAAGTGGGATTTACCTGTGCCGTAGCTGCCGGACAGAAAATAGAACCGGCGGTCCAAAGGATTGAGTGCGTGCGCAATTTTTTCAAACGCCTGCCGATGAGCAGCGATGGGTTTGTATCGTTCCAT
>Ga0116184_10002815_pt1 | contig 14793 bp, 8 predicted proteins | sample AD_JPNNA5_MetaG_FD_89886 | JGI IMG/M metagenome (GOLD analysis project Ga0116184, IMG submission 89886) | Active sludge microbial communities of municipal wastewater-treating anaerobic digesters from Japan - AD_JPNNA5_MetaG | ecosystem: Engineered > Bioreactor > Anaerobic > Digestate | place... | reverse complement strand
GGCGCTCGTCTCCTCGCTCGAATGGCCCACGCATTCCAACGAGCCCGCGCCGACATGGCCATCGCCGTGCAGCCCGTCGCTCCCGCCGCAGTCTCCCGCTACGGCATCGTCGCGCCCCGGGGCGAGGCTTCCGATGAAGCATTCCTCATTAGTGATATCGTCGAGAAACCCTCTCCGGAAGATGCACCGAGCCGCCTGGCAGTCGCCGCCCGCTATATCTTCTCGCCCGTGGTCTTTGACCTGATCGACCGCACGCCCCCGGGCCTTAACGGTGAGGTCCAGATCACCGATGCCATCCGTCTCTGTGTGCGTGGAGGGGGCACGGTTGTGTGCGTCCCGTACGGACCCGGCGACCGCCGCCATGATGTGGGGAACTTCGAGAGCTACTTCAAGGCCTTCATTCGCATGGCCGCCGACGATGCCGAGATCGGCCCCCAGATCCGTCAGTTCATGCGCGACCTGTTGCACGAGTACGGCCCGCCCGACGACTCGCCGGCCTAGGACGGGCAGCGCGGCCCCGCCCCGCCGTCTGCGCTAGGCCCAAACGCCGGGCACCCGGTGCCCGCACTTGGGGCAGGAGCCGTTACGTAGGCGGTTCTCGATGAGACGCATGGCGTCGCGCCGCACCACGACCTCCCCGCAGCCCGGGCAAACGGTCGACGCACGCCGCGGATCGGCGATGTTCCCGACGTATACGTACTGCAGCCCCGCCGCACGGGCCGTCTGATAGCATCGCTCCAGTGTAGACAAGGGCGTGGGGGGCAGATTGGTGAGTTGATAGGCCGGAAAGAACCGTGAGAAATGCAGCGCCACTCCCGGTCCGGCAACCTGGAGCAGCCACCGGCTCATGTCTCGCACTTCGGTCGAGCTATCGTTCACGCCCGGAACGACGAGATACACGATCTCGAGCCACTTCCCCACACCTGCTACCACTCGAATGGCGTCGAGCACCGGCTGCAGATGGCTCCGACAATAGTCGACGTAGGTCTCCTCGCGGAACGACTTGAGGTCGATCTTCACCGCGTCCAGGTGGGGGAGGAGCTGACGGAGTGGCCCGGGACGGATGTACCCGCCCGAGACCATCACCGAGCGGACGCCTTGGGCATGACCCGCCTTGGCCGTGTCCAGCATGTACTCGTAGAAAACCGTCGGTTCGCTATACGTATAGGCAATCGAGGAACAGCGGGTCTGCAACGCTCCCGCGGCAACCTGGGCTGGTGGAAGGTCCCTCGCGCCGGCGATCTGCTCGGGACGGGCTTGCGAGATCTCCCAGTTCTGACAAGCGCGGCAGTCCATGTTGCAGCCGGCCGCCGCGATCGAGAACGCTCGGGTTCCGGGCAGGAAGTGAAAGAACGGCTTCTTCTCGATGGGGTCGATGTTCGCAGCAGCGGCTTGCCCATAGACCAGCGTGTAGTAGGAGCCGCCGCGATTCTCCCTGGAACCGCAGAACCCGCGCTCCCGGTCGCCAACCAGGCACTCGCGCGGGCACAGCCGGCACACCACGCGCTTCTTCTCTCGTCGCTCGTAGTGGAGAGCCGGATGGACCCAGCGCTCGACCGATCGCAGTCCCTGGGCAGCCAGGCGGAGCTCCGGTTCGGGACCCACTACAGCGGACGAAGGCTCCGCCACGGCCTCAGTCGGCCGCCGGCATGCCGAAACCCCCGCGGCACAGCCGGCCACGGCACCCGACAGCATGAGTCGCAACGCATCCCGGCGGTTCACCGTCGACCCTCCAGCCCGACGTCGGCCTACTTCGCCGCTCCGCCCGACCAGCCTCCCGCGCGCCCTGCGCTCTGTCGGCCTCCCAACCTCCATTCCCTGCCATCGACCGTCTGCCCTACGGCACCAGCGCCGCGACCACCGCCGGCACCCCAGCTCGAGCCACGACCCGGCACGTCCTCTCGATCCGGTGTCCGTCTCGGCACAGCACCACACGCCGAATGGGCAGCTTCCCCTCCACCAAGTCGATGGTCAGGTCGTCACCGGCGAGGGTGAGTGTTCCCCAGCCCGTAGCCGTCGAGATGAACACACGGAATGGGTCCTTGTCCAGCTTCGGCGCCAGACGCAGGGTCTGATCCACCGCCGAGTAACGGAAACCGGAGAGCGATCCCAGAAGCGCGTAGCTCGACATCGCCCGCGCATAGTAGCTTCCGCACTCATACTCGTTCCACGGATTGCGCTTACGACCGTCGTAGCGCTCCCGGACCGCTTTCGTGACCGTTAGGCCTTCCTTGACCAGCCCTTCCTCGATGAGGTGGGATGCTACCTGGTACTCGATCCCGGTCCAGACCTCGTCGGAGTAGGGGAACGGCAGTGTCGGCGGGTCGCCCTTGGGCCAGGTGCACAGGAGCAGGCCCGGCTCATGCCCCAGCGCGAAGCCGGGGCGCTGCGGACACGCGTGGTCGGCCAGATCGGCAACGAAGTTGTGCCGGAAGATGGCCGCGAGCGTCCTCTTCACGTTCCTCGGGTTCAGCGGCGTCTCGATCCCGTAGATCCGGGCCATCCAGGCACCGATAACGCCGTCCGACAAGCACCCCGAGCCGTACTGGTACTTGGGCCCCTCGCGCTTCAGGAGCTGCAGGACCTCACTGCTCTGAGCCGTGGCCGAGGCGATCTGCTCGGCGAACGACGTATCGCGCAGACCCTCGTACGTCACCTGCTGGGCGTAGTACTCACCGTTAAACAAGCGCGCATCCATCGCCGCCGCCCCGCGCTCGGCCAGCGCCCGGTACTCGGTCTCGGCCTCGTCGTCGCCAACGGCCTTGGCCATGGCCGCCATGGCCGACAGGGCGCCAATGTAGATACTGCTGCACATCCCGTCCGGGCCCCAGAACTCGATGTCATAGGTGTTGTGGTGCGGCTCAACCAACAGCCCGGTCCGATCCGGGTCCCATGTGGCGATGCAGTAGTCCAGTCCACGCTTGGCGGCCGGGTACAGGCCCTCGAGCCATGTGTGATCGCCGCTGATCTGCCACTCACGGTAGAGCTTCATCACGCCGCCAAGCTGCCCGTCCGCCGCCGCGTGGAAGCTGTGGTCGGCCGGCCCATCGGGCAGTGACGCGCGGAAGGTCACGTGGCCGCGCTCATCCATCGAGTGCCGAAGCTCCTGCTCTCGGAGCGTTCGTTCGAGCCTCGGGAACAGGTGCGGCATGGCCTGAGCATAGTTCCACACGTGGGTACACGAACCCGGGCAGCAGCCCTGGTCGGCGAAACAGCCCTCCCAGCCCCAGACCGAGCCGTTCTCCTGCCGGAGCACTGTGGGCGACCGGAGGATCGCCAGGTTGGCCGACACGGCGTCGAGCACATAGGAGGGGAGGGTAGAGGAGAACAGCGCATCGTGGAACGCCTGGGTGCGGGCCCGAAGTGACGCGTAGTGCTTGTGCACGTAACGGGCCACATCGCGAGCGTCCTTCCACACCCCGGCATAGTAGGGCCGCCAACGGGGCTTCGGCCCGCAGACCTGCCCCTCACCGCAGCTGTTCGAGTGCGCCGGCTGCGGGCCGCTCGTCTCATAGCAGTTCGGGAAGTACCATGTAATCACGATCGGATACGTTACCGACTGCCCCGGCTTTAGCGTGCCCGCCAACAGGATCGACGCGCCGTTCCGTCCCTCCACATCCACGCCGTTCGAACCCCTGTTCGGCCGGAAGGTCCCCGTCGAGAGCTCGCGCCAGAGTGCTGAGATGCTGTCGAACCAACCGCCGCGGAACCACATGGCCTTGATGGCCGGCTTGTGCCCGACCACCGTCAGCGATGCACTGCCAAACCGCTCGGCTCCAGGGGGGTCCTCGTTGTAGAGAAACGCTCCGGCGCCGGGGATGACCGCATTGCGCGTGCCTTTAGGGCCCGACTCCCCCTGCGCCAGATGCGACAGGTGATAGGAGAACTCGTACTCCACAGCCCTTCTTGTCGGATTACTCAGTGCGTACTCGAGAATGGCGCACGGGATGCCTGAGTTGGCGTCATCGAGGGGAATGAACGGGCTGAATCCAGTGACGGTGACCGACAGCGGCACATCCGGATGGGCCAGCGACACCCTGGCAAACGGGAACTCCCCGCAGAACTCATAGCTCTCGAAGCGCGGTAGGCCATCGCACCCTCGGCTGCCGTGCCCCTGCGCCTTCAGCCCCTGGTCGTAGATACGCTCCGGCGGCATCGGCCCCTCGATGAGCTTCGTCACCGGCCTTCTGCCCTTGATGTGCAGCACGGCGAAGGCGGCATCGCCGGGCGCGTGCCGATCAGCCACGGCCGTGGTAGCCGGTCTGTTGCGGATCGAGAAGTCCCGCATCCCACCCCCGCCATCGAGACAGATGCATCCCGCGCCGATCCCGCCCAGCGGGAACGCGATCTGAAGCGTGTGGGGTTCCTGGTACGTCCGCTGACCCGAGTCGCCCTCAAGCACGCGGTCGGGGTACGGTGCCGCCTTGCCCATCTCTGTGGCCTCCTGTGCTGGTGAACTCCGCTTCGAACCACGGCCGCTAATGCGACGGAAGCCGGCGAGTGACCTTCTGACTACCTCCGCAGGTCGCACGGCGCTTGTGGCAGAACCAGGACCCCATGGCCAACCACGAGATCCTGTATCTGTCGCAAGCCGACGTGGCCCAGGTGGGACCGTCGATGTCCGAGATCATCGACGCCCTCGAGACGGCTTTCCGCGAGAAGGGCCACGGCCGCACCGAGATGCCCCCCAAGCCGGGCATTCATCCCGGTGGGGGCGACAACTTCATCCATGCCATGCCCGCCTACATCCCTGCCCTCAGGTCCGCTGGCCTGAAATGGGTCAGTGGCTACCCGGGGAACGCCGAACGTGGGCTGCCCTACATCGCTGGGCTGCTGATCCTCAACGATGTCGACACGGGGCTGCCCTTGGCCGTGATGGACTGCGTCTGGATCACCGCCATGCGTACTGGGGCCGCCACCGCGCTCTCGGCACGCTACTTGGCCCGATCCGACTCGTCCACCGTCGGTGTCCTCGGCTGTGGGGTCCAGGGCCGCACCAACCTGGAGGCGCTGGCGGTCCTGTTCCCGCTACGGCAGGTGTTCGCCTACGATACCCGCCCCGATGTGGCCGAGCGCTATGCGCACGATGTGTCCCAGCGCTTCGGGCTCTCGGCGACGGCCGTCGCCGAGCCGCGTGACGCGGTGACCGGCCGCGATATTGTGGTGACGGCCGGCCCCATCCTGAAGCAGCCCCACCGCACCATCCAGGCTGGCTGGATGCCCGAGGGCTGCTTCGCCTCGATGGTCGATTTCGACACTTACTTCCACCCCGACGCCCTGGCCCAACTCGACCTCTTCTGCACCGACGACGAACCCCAACTCCGGCACTATCAGGCCATGGGATACTTCCAGGCCATCCCGCCCATCCACGCGGACCTCGGTGAGCTCACGATCGGGGCGAAACTGGGCCGGACCAACGCCCAACAGCGTACCGCGACGGCCAACCTGGGCCTTGCGCTCGACGACATGGCCGTCGCGCCGCTCATCTACCAGCGTGCCGTTGAGCGGGGAGTCGGCCGGCGCCTGCCGTTGTGAGCCGGCCCAGGCTTCCAGGCGCGAGTGGCCTCGGCTCACGAAACCGAACCGGGCCCTGCGTCGACCCCCACGAGCACGTTGGCCTGCGCCAGCACCTCGCGCGACTCGGGCGGAATAACGATGCCTCGCGCAGCGCGGCCTTCGGCACGGATCACGTTACCGACGATAGCGACATTCCGGTGCCCATGGTCACCAGGAAACTCCCTGGTGTTCGTCCCCGTGAGCCAGATGCCGATGCGCTCGCCCGTGTCGGCATCGGGGATGACCACTGTGTTGCCCGTGATGGCGACGTCGCGGCACGAGTAGAACAGGCTGATGCCAGCATTGGCGGCACCCGAGACCGTGTTCCCGCTGATGGCCCCCTGCTCGCACCATTCAAGGTCGATGCCCACATCCGTGCATTCCTCGACGATGTTGCCTGTGGCGACAACGCCCACACCGCCCGTGCCCCAGATCGCTCCTCCGCCTCCTCGCACGACCCGATTGCCGATGAAGCTAATATTACGGCACTCCATACGCTCCCACTGCCAGTTGCCCCAGAACATGAGCCCGTGCTCGGAGCAGTCGCGGACCACGTTGCCCTCCACCATCACATCGTGCGAGAACACGATCGATACCGCGCGTCGGAGCCGTTCGAGCTGGCAGTCCTGGATGCGCACATCGTTGCAGTGGTCGAGCAAGACCCCACAGATGCCCGCGCCACTCACCCACAGATCCCGGGCAGCCCACCCATCGGCGCGCACGCCGTGGATCAACCCCTCATCACCGCTCTGCGCGCCGGAATCGGGGTTACCCACAATGGATAGATCCTCGATCACGCAACGCGCGCCGGGCCGGAGCACGAACTTGGCGCCCGAGCGAAGCGTCAGCACCGACGCCGGCCCCTCGCCGGCGAGACGGGCGCCGTCGGGGATCGCCAACTCGCCGACGACGTAGTGGCCCGGCGGCACCCACGCGGAGCCGGTGGACAGCGCCTGGGCGAACGCTGCCGTATCGTCGGCAATGCCATCGCCCACCGCACCGCAGTCCGCGACGGACAGGGCTGCGGCAGGGGGGCCACCCGCGAACGCGGCGATCAGGCTGGCGAGCAGGCAAGCGCGCATGAATGGCACATCCTCGCTCTGATGCGATGCTCCTGCATGAACCTGGCGACGCGCGGCCGCCAAATGGGGTCCGGGGGACCATTCCCCACCCGGTCTGAGGCGGAGCCCCCGGGCACTCAGGGCTTGACGTTCCTCGCGAACCAGCCGAGCAGCACCTGCATGCGGTCCGATGGCTCGGCGGTTGGCTCGTGGTTCTCCGGGTCGGGCCCGTGCTCGAGGCTCCACCCGTCCCACTCGCGATACGCGTGGTAAGTCCAGTCCCAGCCGTACTCCTCGAACAGCTCGATGCAGTCGCGGAGATAGTCCGCGGCGCCGGGCGCCCACCGGATGGCGCTGAACTCGCCACAGTAGATGTGCACGTTGTAGGCGAGTTGAAACTCGCGCACCGGCGCGAGGACCTTGCGGAGCTGCTCCTTATCCCACATCACGCCACCGATCTCGCCGGGGTACCGGATGCCGGTGACCTTGCTGAACACGCCCTGGTGCGTGAACTCGCCAGGGACGTACATGTGAACCTGGTAGATGACATGGGGGACATCCACGGGCTCCAGTTCGCGAAACCCCTGGGCCGAATCCCACTCGCACGCCTCAATAAAGATGGGAGTATCAGGATCGATGGCTCGGATCGCCCGGGCAGCGCGAACCTGGGTGCCGAGGTAATCGGCGACGCCCGGCGGCGAGGGGAGATTCTGCACCGGCTCGTTGACAAGGTCATAGCCCCACACCGCAGGGTGGCCCCGGTAACGCCGGGCCATCTTCTCCCACAGTTCGACGAAGTGGTCCTGGTAGAGCGGCTCGTTGAAGATGGCCAAGTCGCTGTTCTCGTACCGCCCACCCGGCGGCGAGTGCATGTCGATGACAACCTGGATGCCGTAGCGCTGGCAAGCCTCGAGGTCGCGGTCGAGCTCGGCCAGCTTACCCTCGAACCACTGGTCGTACTCGGCCAGGTCTCGGTCCGTGCCCGGCTGGCCCCAGTTCCGAGTGATCTGCCGCCGCATCACATTGGCGTTCCACTCCTGGCCCAGCACGCGCAAGTCCTCATCGGTCGGCGCATTGGGCGACATGACGCCACGCAGCCGCGGCAGGTTGTGGCCCCGGAAGACCGGCCCGGGATCCGCCGGCGGCTGCGGCCGGGCCGGCGGCGCGGTCTTGTAGACGCTGATGCGGATGTCGTCGAATGACACCGTGCCTGAGCTCTCCTGCAGGCCGAGGGAGATCTGCCCGCCTGTCGCGTCTGGAGCGATGGGGGCGACGAAGCTGAGCTTCTTCCAGTCGAACGTGCCGTAGACGTCGTTCTGGTTCTGCCAGAATGGCCCACTGGTCTCCGAGAGGTAATGCAGCATGAACTTGGCGCCCAGATAAGGCTGCAGAGGCTTCGACACATTGTCGGCCTTGGCCATGCATTCGAGAAAGAGCTTGCATCCGCGGAAGGGCTCTAGATCAACGGGTATGCTGACCATATGGGCCGCGCTCTCCTGGCCGGCCTCCACGTGAACACGCAGCCCCTGGCTCCCGTCGACGCCCTCGGCCCACTCGGCGAACGGCGCCGCGGGCCAGGCACCGCGCTCGGCCTCGGTGTCGAATCCGGTGGCGAAGACCACATCGCCAGGCTTCGGTGCCTGGGCGGACGGCATCCCGGCCGCGACGAGCAATCCAAGTCCCACGAGGCAGCAAGCTGATGAAGCGTTCGTGAGCATAGCCATCCCCCTGACCGCAATCGGCCCGCCCTTCGACGCAGCCACCCGCTCTGCCTCTCCCGTCAGCCCGACACAGGGCGGCCTCGCCCCGCTGGGGAACACAACCACGGCTGATATGGTCTTGGAGGGTGATGAGTTTGGGCGGCAAGGCGATGAGGGTCGGTATGCTGGCTGGGCTTCTAGCGCTGCTGGGCGTGGGCGTAGGCCCGGCGATGGCCGATCACGAGCTCTGGCGGATCGGCTCCGCCGACGGCGACACGGCCGATCTGGCCCTCGGACCTGACGGCTATGCCCAGTTCGCCGGTGATCCGCTGTTCATCGTCGGCGTCGACGACCCACAGACCCGATGGCCCTACGTCCATCCCGGCCCGCACGACACGTGGGCGGGCAGCCGGGCCCACGCGTTCTCCGTGGTCTTTGGCCTAGCGGCCGCGCCGGCAGCCCCGGCGCGGCTTGAGGTCCAGTGCGTCGACACGCACGGCAGCGGGCCGCCACGGCTCGACATCACCATCAACGGCCGGGGCTCGGGGCAGTTGACTTGCCCACGGGGCGCAGGCGACGCCTCCGTCAAGGGTGACCCGAAGGCCGGCAAGCCCTGGCGCTTCTCAGTCGACATCCCGGCCGATGCCCTGCGCGCCGGGAACAACGTGCTGCGGATCGCCAACGTCGCCGGCAGTTGGCTGCTCTACGACAGCCTGGCGCTGGTCACCGCAGGCGAGCTGGAGACGAAACCAGTGGAGCCGAGCTTCGTGGCCCATGGTTTCGAGTCGCCTCCCGTGCTCGTGCGCGGCGATGGCGAGCTCAAGCAGCTCGTCCACATCCGCGGGACGCGCATCGGCCCGGCGACCACGGCCCGCGTCCGCGTCGGCGGCCAGGTGGCGGTCGAGGCCAAGGTGAGCCCCGGAGACACCGTTGTGGAGGTCGCCGTCAACCGCGTGAAGCGCGAGCAGACGGCAGCCGTGTCCATCTCCGTCGACGGCTCGCCTGAACAGACGGGCTCAGTGGTCTTGCGGCCGGTGCGCGAGTGGACCGTCTGCATCATCCATCACACCCACCTCGACATCGGCTACACGCACACGCAGGAAGATGTCGAGAAGCTCCAGATGAAGTACCTCGACCAGGTGCTCGAGCTGATCGACCAGACGGCCGGCAACCCGCCTGAGGCGCGCTTCACCTGGATGCCCGAGGGCCTGTGGGCGGTCGAGAGTTGGCTCAGGACGGCCGATACGGAGAAGCGGGAGGCCTTCTTCGCCGCGGTCCGCGCCGGCCGTATCGGCCTCGACGGCCTCTACGGCAACGCACTCACGGCGCTCTACACCGACGAGGAACTCTTCGCTCTCATCGACTACGCGCGGCGACTGCGGCGCGAGCATGAGCTGCCGCTCGACTCTGCCATGATCAGCGATGTCCCGGGGCTCACCTGGGGGATGGTGCCCGCGCTGGCCCAGAGCGGCATCCGCTACCTGTCCGACGGCCCCAACCCCGGGCACCGCATCGGCCTCTCGCGCGTGTGGGATGACCGCCCGGTCTGGTGGGTCGGGCCGAGCGGACAGGACCGCATTCTGCTCTGGCAGTCGGGCCTCGGCTACGCCCACTTCCACGGGAGGCGGATCAGTGAGGCGGCCATACTCGAGTACCTCTCGCGGCTCGAACAGCAGCGGTTCCCGTACGACATCGCCCAGGTGCGCTACAACATCGGTGGCGACAACGGCTACCCCGATACCGAGCTGCCCGGCTTCGTCATGGCCTGGAATGAGCGCTATGCCTACCCGAGACTGATGCTCACCACCAACAGCGGCATGTTCCACATGCTCGAGGACCGCTACGGCGACCAGCTCCCCGCCATCAGCGGCGACTTCACACCCTACTGGGAGGACGGTGCGGCGTCGACCGCCGCGGCCACCTCGGCCGAGCGCGCGGCCGACGAGCTCCTCGTCCAGGCTGGCGCCCTCTACGCCATGCTGGCGCCGAAGCACTACCCAAGAGAGCGCGTCCACGAGGCCTGGCGGCAGGCCGTGCTCTACGACGAACACACCTGGGGCGCCCACAACAGCATCTCCGAACCCGACTCACCCTTCGCAGTTCAGCAAGACGCCTACAAGCAGCGGTTCGCCACGACGGCCCGCGACATGGCGCGCCAGATCCTCGACGATGCACTGGCCGGCATCCGCGCCGATGGCCCGGTGGTTGCGCTTGAGGTGCTCAACCCCTCGTCATGGCCTCGCACGCAGCTTGTGGTACTGCCGAAGGAGTGGAGCCTGCCCGGCGACCGCATCCGGCGCGGTGAGCGTGTCGTACCATCGCAGCGACTCACCACGGGCGAGCTGGCCTTCCTGGCCGAAGGTGTGCCGCCCTATGGCTCGCTCGGCTACACGGTCGAACCGGGCCCGGCGACTGCCTTGGGCCACGCCCGAGCCCAGGCGCTCACCCTCGAGAACGGACCCGTCTCCCTGTCGGTGAACCCGAAGACGGGCGCCATCGCCTCCCTCACGGTACGGGGTCTGCCCGGCAACCTGGTCGACACCACGGCCGAGAGCGGACTCAACGCCTACGTCTACATCGCGGGGCGTGACCCGAAGAGCCGCCAGGGGGTCTCCGATGTGCGCGTCCGCATCGTCGAACCCGGCCCGCTGGTGGCATCACTGCAGGTCGAGTCGAAGGCCGCGGGCGCCTATGGGCTCAGCACCGAGATTCGCTTGGTGAGCGGACTGCCACACGTCGAGATCGCCAACGCTCTCGACAAGGCGAAGGTGCGGGAGAAGGAGGGCGTGCACTTCGCCTTTCCCTTCGCGGTGCCCGACGCGACGCCGAGGATCGAGACGCCCTGGGCCATCTACCGATCTGATGTCGACCAGCTGGAGGGCTCGTGCCGGAACTACCTGACCGCCCAGCGGTTCGCCGATGTGAGCAACGGCCGGCTCGGGGTGACGCTGGTCACCGTCGATGCGCCGTTAGTGCAAGTAGGCGAGATCCGCACCGATGTGGCCAACCAGTTTGGCGCCTCGGATTCCTGGATCCGACGTCTGCCGGCGTCGTCGACGCTGTACTCATACATCATGAACAACTACTGGGAGACCAACTACAAGGCCGACCAATCGGGCGTGGTGCCCTTCCGCTACGCCATCCGACCCTACGCGGGTCTGTTCGACGGCGCGGCGGCCTCGCGATTCGGGGCCGAGACGTGCCAGCCGCTCGTAGTCGTGCCAGTGAGGCGGCCAACTGACCGCGCTTCGCAGCTCCGGGTCAGCCCGCCCGGTGTCATCGCGACCTCGCTGAGGCCGAGTGAGGACGACTCCCTGCTCCTCCGGCTCTACGCGGCCTCCGGCAAGCCCGAGAGCGCCTCAGTCGAGTGGGGCGACGGCTCTGCGCCCGAGGTCAGCATCGAGCGCCCCGACGGCTCCTTCGGCCGAGCCACCTGGCCCGTGCGGCTCCCGGCCTACGGGGTGGTGACGCTGAAGCTGGAGCGGTGAGCGAGGGCCAGCGACTCTTTTCGTGCCGATACTGGCTATCCTGTCACTCGCCGCGGGCTCAAGCGCGCAGCAGGCTGCGCGCTGCCCCTGACCCCCATAGGCGCTAACCCAGAGCTCGGATGGCGCTGCAGGCACACCGGGACGGCGTATCTGGGTCTGACGGAGGGGCCACAGGGGGAGGACCGTCCGGCGAAGCCGGATGGTGGGCCCCCAATGGGCCCTGGTCGGCCGCCAGTGCTCTGCAACTGCGCTCTCCGGCTCATCGAGGGCCGTCGAGCGCCGGGCCGATTAGGGTCCCACCAGCCTGCGGCTGGTCCCCCCTATCAGGCCCCTCCGCAAGACCAGGCAGCACGCTCGCCGCGACCTCCGCGATGCCCAGCCGCCCGACCAACGGCCCCAAGTTAGCGCCTATGCCCCTGATCGCTGCCCCTCACTCCCCCCGCGCTCGGATGCGCAGCAGCAGCTCCTCCGCGCCGACCGGCACGACGTGTGGCGCGAGGCGCTCGACCGTCCAGAGCGCCGGGTCGTAGCCGCGCTGGAGGGCGGGATCGGCCACGTCAGGCGACGGACCCGGCTCCTCGGCCTTCGGGTCATTGCTGCCCGGCGAGTGGCGGAAGTAGGACCACGCATGCACGAGCACCCACGAGAACGTGCCACCCTCCTCGACGGGGAGCTGGTTCAGCTCCGCCGCGATGGCGGCTGGTGTCGAGTCCCGCGGGCGGCCCGTCTCCGCCCACACCGTGTAGCGGCACGAGACGACCGGGACGCGGTCGCCGCCGGCGCCATCGACCCAGAGGATGCGCCCCTCGCCGGCCGAGTAGGGGTAATACTGGAAGGCCAGAATGCCCAGCAGTCCCGGAATGTGCTGGGCGAAGACCCGGCACGCATGCTGGGCGGCCTCCGAGTCCCAATCCTGGAAGTTGAACGCGAGGATGCGGATGCCCGTACGGTCGCAGTATCCCCGCAGCCGCTCGGCGTGCAGCTCCAGGGCACGGGCCTCTGGCCGTGCAGCTCCGTACAGGTCGGGGTAGAAGTAGCCCCCGCCGGAGTACATCACGAAGTCGTCCCGCCGCGTGGCCGTCTCGAGGACTTCGCCCAGCGTGCGCGGCGACAGGAGCGCCAGGCCAGGCACAGGCAGGCCCCAGGTGAACGGCACGGCGCCGCGCCGGGGGTTGGCGTAGTAGTACCGGCCCTCCGTCCCGCCGACGAAGTTCCCCATCAACCACTGGATGTTGTCTCCATCGGTGATCGTGAGGCACACGTAGTGCCGCGCGTCTGAGGGCGGGTTGGGAACCCGTCTTGCGGGAGGGCGGCGTGAAACGAGTCCTGACCCCGCTATCGCCTCCGAGGCCAGCACGGTCAGGTTGTGGCACCAGTTGGTCGCGGTCTGGAACAGCCCCCAGCGCGACGAAGGGATGGTGATGCCGTCCTCGGTCCCGCAGCCCCAGCCCAGCACCGGCGTGTCGGGCTCGCACCGCGCAAGGGCCTGCTCGTACGCCGCGCCTTGGCCGGAGACAACGGCCATGTCCAGGGCGATCATCAGCGACCGCGCATTGCGCGTCTTGGGGTCGGCCAGGCCCATGCCCCGGCGCGAGAGCACGCGCCCATAGCGCGCCAGGCACTTCTCCTCGGTGAGGCCCCGCGCGTCAAACAGGCACGGCAGCCCGAGGGCGCGGAACCGCGCCTCCAGCCTCTCCGACACCACGATGGCCGCTAGCTTCCCCGCCAGCGACGTCGCCACGTTGGCGCTGACGTCCATGGGCCCAGCTTCGTGCAGCGGTCGTGTGGTCGTGTCGGCGCGATAGAGCGCGTACCCGCGGACGATGCGCAGGTCGCGCAGGCGCGCCACGAGTTCGTCCAGCGGTACGGCGATGCGCTCGGGCCGGTGATCGCGGCAATAGCCCGCATACCAGCGCTCGTACCCGTCGTTGCCCGTCCGCTCCCACACGAGGGTACGCGACCGCCCGGCCAAGGCGGCACGCGCCGCCAGCCCCGCAGCCGACTCGAGCACCATGCCCTCCTCGACATCGCCGGCGAAGGGCACTTCGAGGATCGTCTTCGGCACTGGGATGGCCGGGTACCACGCGTAGGGCGCGGCGAGCGGCGCCAGGGCGGCGAGTAGGGGCATGAGCATGGGGCGTTCACTCCCGCTCCAACGCAGACGTCCTCTGGACGAAGAGGTACGGCGGCCGAAAACCGGTGACAGTCACGAATGGCCCGCACATAAGCCCAATGCCAGAGGCGTGCCACATCACCTCTGTAGCCGGGGCTTTAGCCTCGGCTCACAACGGCCTGTAGAGCCACTTCGCGCGAGGCTGGAGCCTCGCCTACGGTTGGGTGTGCGTGGGTGCCGACCCTAAGCGCGTGCCATTCGTGACTGTCACCGGTTTTCGACCGTGTGCTGACCTTGGCCTGCGGGCGGCGCCCGTAGACGCGCTCGGGGCCGGGCGCCGGCCGGCCGAAGCACGCCAAGTGCGTACCATTCTGCCTAACCCCTCTTTCCGCCTCGGACGCTTCCCCCCTTCGCCAGCAGGACTCTCCCCGCCTACTCGGCGAACCTCCCCCCGGCTGCGGTCCGTTGGCGGCCGACCTCGTCCAAGTGAGATGACTCGCCATGCCCTCGCTCCTCGCCGCCATGCTCGGCTGCACGGTCGCCGGTGGACCCACCCCCATGCACCGCGCCTACCCGGAAGGCCTCAACTCGCTGGTCATTTCGTTGGATGGCACGTGGCAACTCGGTATCGACCCGGAGAATGCGGTGCGCGAGGCCGGGTGGTGGGAGGGCCCGACGGGCGACGTGCGGCCAGCCAAGGTCCCGTGGATCATCCAGGACGCCTTCCCCGCCTACCACGGAGTCGCCTGGTACTGGCGCGAGTTCGAGGCCCCGGCCAACCCGTATGCGGGCGGCCGCACGCTGCTGCGGTTCTGGGCCGTCGACTACCTGGCCGATGTGTGGCTGAACGACACCCATGTGGGCGGCCACGAGGG
>Ga0116184_10002807_pt1 | contig 14811 bp, 17 predicted proteins | sample AD_JPNNA5_MetaG_FD_89886 | JGI IMG/M metagenome (GOLD analysis project Ga0116184, IMG submission 89886) | Active sludge microbial communities of municipal wastewater-treating anaerobic digesters from Japan - AD_JPNNA5_MetaG | ecosystem: Engineered > Bioreactor > Anaerobic > Digestate | place... | reverse complement strand
CTCTTCGTCACCAACCCCGAGCGCCTCGCCCGTGGCATTGCCGAGGACACGGCCAACGCGCTGCTGGTCAAGGTCAACCAGATCGGCTCGCTCACCGAGACGATGGACGCCGTCGAGATGGCCCATCGCGCCGGCTACAAGTGCATGATGAGCCACCGCTCGGGCGAGACCGAGGACACGACGATCGCCGACCTCGCCGTCGCGACGAACTGTGGCCAGATCAAGACCGGCGCCCCGGCCCGCTCCGAGCGCGTCGCGAAGTACAACCAGCTCCTGCGCATCGAGGAGGAGCTCGACGACGCCGCCGTCTACGCCGGCGCCTCGGCCTTCCCGCGCTTCAAGGCCTGATCTGCCGGAGCAGGCAAGCATGGCGACCAGGGGACGGCCCGGTTCGGGAGCGCGCACGGCGCGCCCCGGCTCGAGTCGTCCCCTGCGCTCATCTCGCACCACGGGACGCACCAAGCCAGAGTCCAAAGCAACCCCGCGTATGCCGTCCGCTCCCTCTCAGCCTGCCCTCACCTCGGTGGCGGGTTGGCGATCTCGACTCGACCGCGCACGCTCGGACCGGCGCACGAGTCGGGTGTTCGCGCTCGTCCTCGTCGGGATTGCTCTCATGGTCCTCGTCGGGCCCACGCTCAAGGCGTATGTCAACCAGCGCTCCGACATCGCGGCCCTGCGCGACGCGGTCGCCGAGCAGACCAAGGCCGTCGAGGAACTGCAGGCCGAGCAGGCCCGCTGGGAAGACCCCGCCTACATCGAGCAGCAGGCCCGTCAGCGTCTGAAGTTCGTCAAGCCCGGGGAGAAGTCCTACACGGTCCTGGACCCGCAGACCGGTGGCGTCGAGGTACCGGGAATGGCCAAGGGCGCCGCTTCGGCGGACACCTCGTGGTACGCCACTGTGTGGTCATCCGTGAAGGCCGCGGACGCCCCGGCAGCTGCGGCTCCGTGAACACCGTCGATCCGGCAGACCTGGACGCGGTCGCGATCCAACTCGGGCGCGAGCCCCGTGGCGTGGTCGAGGTCGCGCACCGGTGCCCCTGCGGTGCGCCGGATGTGCTCCGCACCGAGCCACGACTCCCCGATGGCACGCCCTTTCCCACGTCCTTCTATGCCACTTGCCCTCGCCTGACCGGTGTGATCAGCACGCTCGAGGGCGAGGGCGTGATGAAGGAGATGAGCGAGCGGCTCACGACCGACGAAAGCCTCCGCACGGCATACGCCTCTGCCCACGACGACTACCTCCGGCGGCGCGGCGAACTCGGGCACGTGCCCGAGATCGACGGCATTTCGGCCGGTGGCATGCCCACGCGCGTGAAGTGCCTCCATGTCCTCGTCGCCCACTCACTTGCCGTCGGCCCGGGGATCAACCCGTTGGGTGACGAGGCGCTCGCCATGCTGCCCGAGTGGTGGGCCGCTGGATCTTGTTGCGGCGCAACGGCTTCGGAGGATGGAGCCCGATGAGGGTTGCCGCCATCGACTGCGGGACCAACTCGATCCGGTTGCTCGTCGCTGACCTCGAGCGAGATCCCGCACTTCGGCTGACCGACCTGCACCGTGAAATGGAGGTCGTCCGCCTCGGCTATGGCGTGGACCGCACTGGTGTCATGGACCCCGCGGCGATCGAGCGGACCTTCACCGCCGCGCGCCGCTACGCCGACACCTGCCGTGAATTCGGCGTTGAGGCAGTCAGATTCGTCGCAACGTCGGCGTCCCGGGATGCTCGCAATGCGAGGGACTTCGTCGCCGGGATCGAGGAGATCTTCGCCGACTTCGGAGTCGGCCCCGAGGTGGTGAGCGGTCCCGAGGAGGCGGATCTCTCCTTCTCCGGCGCCACGGGTGATCTCGTCGCCGCGGGGATCCCGGCTCCGTATCTCGTCATCGATCTGGGGGGCGGATCGACCGAATTCGTCCGCGGGACAACGGTAGTCGAGTCGGGGCTCTCCCTCGACATCGGTTCGGTCCGGATGACCGAACGCCACCTCCGCTCCGATCCGCCGACCGAGGCGGAGATCGCCGCGGCGACCGTGGACATCGATGCCGCCATCGACACCGCCGAGTCCGCGATCGGGTTCGCAGGTCTTGGCAGCGTCGTTGGCCTGGCCGGCTCCATCACGACGGTGACCGGTCACGTGCTCGGCCTCACGGCATACGACTCCTCGGCCATCCACCTGGCCCGCGCCGACCGAGCTGCCCACCTCGCGGCCGCGCGCGATCTCCTCGGGCGCACGCGTGCCCAGCGCGCCGCACTCGGTTTCATGCACCCGGGGCGCGTCGATGTCATCGGGGCGGGAGCGCTCATCTGGGCGCGCATCCTTGAGCGCGTGGGGCAGGCCTCACCTGAGTCCGGCGTCGTCGTCTCCGAGCACGACATCCTCGACGGCATCGCCCTGTCCCTCGCCCGCTGACGCGGATCCGGCACTCCGCCGCGAAACTCTCGGCGAGTCATGTCTGGACATCCGGTCCTGCTGTCTGCACACTAATACGCATTACGCAGTAGTGCGCGACGCGAAGGAATGAGGCCGGCATGGATGCCACGCAACTCGTCAAGGGGGTGCTCGACCTCGCCGTCCTGGCCGTCGTCGCCGAATCCGATGGCTACGGCTACGACGTCGTCCGGCGCCTGCGAGCCGCCGGACTCGAGGAGGTCGGGGACGCCTCGGTCTACGGCACTCTCCGCCGGCTCTATGCCGCCGGAGCACTGACGAGCTACGTCGTCCCGAGCGACGAGGGACCCCACCGCAAGTACTACGGCATCAACGCCCAAGGCCGCACGATGCTCGAGTCGCAGGGCAAGACGTGGGGCGAGTTCGCCCAGACCATGGACAAGCTCCTCAAGGAAGCAAGGGTCGCATCATGAACGAGTCCGTCGTCCTCCCCGCCCGCGAGGCCATCCACTCCTACGTCGCCAACGTGCGCTTCCACCTCTCGGACCTGCCGAGCGAGGAACTCGACGAGCTCGTCGGCGGCCTCGAGGCCGACCTCGCCGAACGCGCGACCGAGTTGCCCGATGGCGCTGACCTCTCGTCGGCCTTCGGTGCACCCGAGGCGTATGCCGCGGAGTTGCGTTCCGCAGCCGGCCTGCCTCCCCGAGTGGTCGAGGCCGTGCCCGCACCGCCGCGTCCGGGCTTCCTGCGGGAGCAGGAACTCAGCTGGCGCGCGTCGCGGGACGCCTTCCTCGCCACGCACTCGTGGGCTGCCGAGCTGCGGCCCGTCTGGTGGGTGACCCGCGGCGCGATCCTGGCCATGCCGGTGGCGCTGATGACGGGCATCGGCCTGGGCAACCCGGTCGCCTGGCTCATGGTGCTCGCGGGTGCGGGCCTGTCCTTCTGGTGGTCGCGGCGTGATCCGGCGCCGTCGACGTGGACCAATCGACTGGGCATCCTGGCCTCGGTGGCAGCGCTGCTGCTCGCCATCCCGATGGCCCTGACCGTCATGGCCCGGTCTGCGTGGTCGGGTGGAAGCAATCAGGCCGTGTATTCGGAGCCACAGTGGAGTGCGGGCCCGGTCATGGGCAGCGAGGGGGTCTGGGTCAATGGCGAACCAGCGACCAACCTCTACGTCTATGACGCCGACGGCAACCGGATCGACCGGGTGCGGATCTTCAACCAGTACGGACAGGCCGTCGCAGTACCACTCGAAGGGCTCGAACAGATCAACGTCGAGCTCGGTCGGACCTCGCAGCCCGCCCTCCCGACCAACCCGGACGGGAGCAGGGATGTCAACCGCGTCGTCTTCCCGATCCGGTGGGGGAGCCTGACCGGTTGGGAGGCCTCGACCGGGCAGTGGGAGCCGCCCGTGAAGATCTCGACGCTGCCCGCAGATCCGCAGGCGAGCGCCGACCCGTCGGCGACGGCCACCCCGGCACCCACGGCAACGCCGGAGCCCAGCCCGTCCGCAACCGTCAGTCCTTGATCCCCAACTGCTCGCGCAGGCCGCCCCAGACGTAACTCGTGGCCAGCTCAGCCGTTTCCTGCGGGGTGGCACCGCTGTACAAGGCGCGCTCGGTGAGCCGTTCCATGATGACCACGAGGATGTCCATGTGGCGCAGCAACACCTCACGATCGTCGCCAGCGATGGCGGTGGAGGTCATGACCACCGTGGCGAGAACCTCGTTGAACCGGTCGCGAATGGCGAAACGGGACGTCGGATCCTGGGCGAGGGCGGCGCCGTCGTTCTGATACGCCCGGAAGGGAGCGGGTCGCCCGAGGACGAAGGACGTGTACGACCTGATGACCGTGGCGACGGCCTCCCGGGGTCCGATGCTCGGATCCAACCTCGCCGTCAGTGACTCCAATTCCTCGATCAGGTCCTCGGTCGCTCGCCAGAGGACCGCGATGAGCAACTTGTCCTTCGAGCCGAAGTGCGAATAGAGCACCGGTTTGGTGATCGCGGCCCGCTCGGCGATGAGGTCCATCGTCGTGTCCGTGTAGCCGACGTCGCCGAACACCTGCTCCGCGACGTCGAGGAGTTGGGTGCGACGTTGCTCACCCGTCATGCGCTGTGTGCGTGGAGTGCCCGCCTTCGGCCCGTGTTGGCGGGCTTTCGTCGTCGGGGTTGATTCCTTGGCCATCTCGTCCATTTCTTTCGTCGTGTCGGACGACGCGCTCGTGGGCACATTCCACCGCACCCGGGCACTCGCGGGACAGCGACACGACCGAACCGTGATGTACGGCAAGGGCCTACAGTGGCCACGCCCCCGTGGCCCAACTGGCAGAGGCAGGCGACTTAAAATCGCCACAGGTGCGAGTTCGAATCTCGTCGGGGGCGCTCGTCGGCCTTTGCCGCTGTGCCGGGAACGATCCGCAGCGCTGGGTGGTTAGAGTGAAGGAACGCCACCGGACTGCCCGGTGCCATGACCATCACGGAGGATCGATGGCCGCCAATCCCGCCTTCAACCGTCTCGAGCAGGATGCTCGCAACGGCTACGCAGGCTTCCAGTCCCAGGGCTCCCAGCCCTACCCGCAGGCGACCTACCCGCAGCCGGGGGCGCCGATCGGGCAGGACCAACTTCAAGACATGTACAACCAGCCCTCCGCGGGCCCGGTCCAGACCGGCCGTGTGACCATGGACGACGTCATCATGAAGACCCTCGGGCTCTTCGCGATCGTCGTGGTCACCGGCGCGGTGGGATGGTTCGTCGCGGCGAGCAATCCCGGCCTCGGTTTCATGCTGTGGATGGGCGGCATGATCGGCACGCTCATCCTTGGTCTGGCCATCGCCTTCAAGAAGACCCTCTCGGTGCCGCTCATCATCGGGTATGCCGTGCTCGAGGGCTTGTTCGTCGGTGCCGTGAGCCAGTTCTTCGAACTCCGCTATGGCGGGATCGTCGGGCAGGCGGTGCTGGCGACTCTGGCCACCTTCGCCGGGATGTTCGCCGCCTACAAGTTCGGCCTCATCAAGGTCAACGACAAGTTCCGTCGCATCGTGACCATGATGATCTTTGGCTACGCGATCTTCGCGGTGGTCAACTTCATCTACGCCATGGTGACGAGCACGCCGTTCGGCATCGGTGGCACCGGCATGGTGGGCGTCCTCATCTCCCTGTTCGCGGTCGGTCTGGCGTCGGTCTCGCTGGCCCTGGACTTCGACTCCATCGACCGGGCGATCGCCACGGGAGCGCCGCAGAAGTACAGCTGGCTCCTGGCTCACGGCCTCATCGTCACGCTGGTCTGGCTCTACATCGAGTTCCTGCGCCTCCTCGGTCGTCTCCGCGGCGACTGACCAGGCCGCACCATCAGGTATGCCGTGAGGCGTGACAACGCATCGGCCCCGCCCTCTGTGGGCGGGGCCGATCCGCGTCCTCGTGAGGTGATCACCGAGCTCGAGCGCCTCGAGCGACGCTGGTCGCAGTTGCCACTGGAGCGAGCCGAGCGGGCACTCCCCACTCTCCGCGCCACGCTTGACACTCTGACGGCGGCCTCAGGGCGGGACCCGGTCCCCGACCTGGGCCCGGGGTCCGCTCTCCACCAACTCAAGGTCCTCGTCTGGGAAGCCTGCCTCTCCGCGGCGCGCGACGGCAGCGCACGTCAGGCGGACGGCATACGGGATCTGGTGACGTCTCTCTCGGACCTGCGCCGCGCCTTGCCCTGACGAGCGGCGTCAGCTCAGGCGCTCGATGATGATCGCCATGCCCTGGCCGCCGCCGACGCACATCGTCTCGAGGCCGAACTGCTTGTCGCGCGACTGCAGTCCGTTGATGAGCGTGGTCATGATGCGCGTGCCGGTCGACCCGAACGGGTGCCCGAGCGCGATGGCGCCGCCGTGGACGTTGAGCTTGTCGTGGTCCATGCCGAGGTCGTCGGCCGAACCGAGCACCTGCACGGCGAAGGCCTCGTTGATCTCGTAGAGGTCGATGTCGTCGATGGTCATTCCAGCCCGACGCAGCGCCTGGCGGGAGGCCTCGACCGGACCCATGCCCATGATCTCGGGGGACAGGCCGGAGACGCCCGTCGAGACGATGCGGGCGAGCGGCGTGATGCCGAGTTGCTTGGCGCGGGTGTCGCTCATGACGACCACGCCGGAGGCGCCGTCGTTGAGCGGGCAGCAGTTGCCGGCGGTGACGGTGCCCTCCTCGCGGAAGACCGGCTTGAGGCCCTGGACCGCCTCGAGCGTCACGCCCGCCCGAGGGCCGTCATCGGTGGACACGACCGTGCCGTCGGGCATGGTGACGGGCAGGATCTCGCGCTCGAAGAAGCCGGCGTTGATCGCTGCCTCGGCACGGTTCTGGGAGAGCACGCCCCACTCGTCCTGGCGCTCGCGGGAGATGCCGCGGGAGGTGGCGACGTTCTCGGCCGTCTGGCCCATGGCGATGTAGGCATCAGGCAGGAGGCCCTGCTCGCGCGGGTCGGTCCATGTGGCGTTGCTCGCCGCCGTCTCGAGGGTGCGTGCCTGCGCATCTGCGAAGAGCGGGTTGAGCACCTGCGCATCGGACTCTCCGGCGCCCCGGAAACCCAGCATCTGCGAGACGGACTCGACGCCGCCGGAGATGAAGACGTCGCCCTCACCGGCCTTGATCGCGTGGAAGGCCATCCGCATCGTCTGGGTCGAACTCGCGCAGAAGCGGTTGACCGTCGCGCCCGGAATGGCGTCGAAGCCGGACAGCACGGCGATGATGCGCGCGAGGTTGTTGCCGGCGCGACCCTCGGGGTAGGCGGTGCCCCAGTAGAGATCTTCGACATCAGTCGGGGACAGTTCGGGCACCTTGGCCAGCAGTGCCTGGACGACCTGGACCGACAGGTCGTCGGGCCGGATGTCCTTCATCGAGCCCTTCATGGCCCGACCGATCGGGGTGCGGGCGGTGGCGACGATGACTGCTTCGGGCACGATCGTTCTCCTTCGTTGGTGGGACCGCGTGGCTGCTGGCCGAGGGGTCTTCCGGGCACGACTGCTTCGATCGTATGCCGGGTGGTCGCCTCGGGCACTGTGCGTTGTCTCACCCCGTGGCGGCCTCCGAAGAGTGCCGTGGCGGGGTGCGCGGGAGGGCTTGCGGGTGTTGGATGAAGGCATGAGCAACGAGAGGAGGCGGGCCTCGTCGGGCTCGCCCTATGAGTCCACCGTCGGCTTCTCCCGCGCAGTGCGGGTCGGCAATCACATCTTCATCTCGGGCACAGCACCCATCTGCGAGGACGGGACCGTCGTGCCGGAGGCCACCTCCCAGGCGCGCCGCTGCTGGGAGATCGCCCTCAAGGCGCTCGAGGAGTTGGGTGGCAGCGTCTCTGACGTGGTCCGCACGCGCCACTACCTGACGACCGCGGACGCGGACGTCGTCGATGCGGTGTCATCGGTGCACGGGGACGTGTTCGGTGAGGTCCGCCCGGCCTCGACCATGGTCGTGGTCGCCGCACTGCTCGACCATCGCTGGCTGGTCGAGATCGAGCTGGAAGCGATCGTCAGCTCCCACTGACCGCTCACTGCTCTCGGTCGGCTCCCCCGGGAGTCTCCGCGGTCACCGCGCTGGCCGGATCGGCCGGTGGGGTCGCGATCGGAGTCGCCTCGGTGGGGCGACGGCGGCGCAGGGCGGCCCAGCGACCGCGGGGTCCGCGGGCCTGACCGGCCACCTCGGCCGGGCTGACCTCGGTGCCCGGAGTCAACACGGCCTGGCCGGCGGCGACGGCGACCGGACCGAAGCCTTCGCCCCGGTGGGGCTCGGGGGCACGCTCGGCGACACCGGGCGCGCCCCAGACGCCCATGGCCGCGCAGACCGACGGCAGGAGAGCTGCCGCTGCTCGGGCGTAACCCGCTGCCGAGGGGTGGAATCGGTCAGCCCCGAACATCTCCCGGGGCGAGGCATAGAACTCCGGCCCGAGCAGGTCTCCGAGCGACACGGTGCGACCGCCGGCCTCGACGACCGCCACCGTCTGGGCGGCTGCCAGGTCGCGGCTCCATCGCCGCATGAGCAGGCGGAGGGGCTGGGGCACGGGCTCCACTGTCCCCAGGTCCGGGCAGGTGCCCACGACGACCTCGGCGCCGAAGCCACGGGCCCGGCGCACCACGGTCTCCAGGTGCCGGACGGCACTCGCGCGGTCCACCCGATGGGTGACGTCATTGGCGCCGACCATGACGACGACGAGGTCCGGAGGTCCTCCGTCCTCGACCGCATCCGCGAGTTGGCGCTCCAGATCCGAGGATTCGGCTCCGACCACCGCACGATTGGTGAGTTCGACCCGACGACCCAACAGGGCGGACACGCCGGTCGCGATGATCGCGCCGACGGTCTGCTGTGGTTCGTCCGCGCCGAGACCAGCCGCCGTGCTGTCACCGATGACGATGAAGTGGATGGGCTCGCCCGGCCCGGAGCCGTAGCGACCGTCATGCGCGGGCGCCCCGTCGAACGGTGACCCCACGATGCGCCGAGCGATGGCGGCTTCCGCCCGCACCACGGCATACCCGATGACGCCCAGGGCAGCACTCGCTGCGGCCAGGCCACCGCCCCCGTAAGCGGCTGTGGCCGCGATCTTTCGGGCTCGTCGTGCGCGTCCCACTGCTGGTCCTCCCCTCGAGACGGAGTTCGAGTGTCACGAGGTCCAACGCCGAGGTCAACCCCCTGCGTTCCCGTCGGGCGAGTCGTGGCGCTCTCGTTAGGGTTCGGTCATGGACATCCCTGACCTCGTCGGACGCCAAGCCATCACCCATCACCTCGTGACGGCAGCCGACACCGCCGAGGCCGTCGGGTCTGGCTCGCTGCCGGTCCTGGGCACTCCGCGACTCATCGCCTGGCTGGAAGGTGCGACCTGCGCGGCGATCGACTCGGAACTCGGTGCGGGCCTGACCAGTGTCGGCACCCGCGTCGAGATCGAACATCTCGCCGCCACAGCGGTCGGGGGTGAGATCGCCTGCACCGCAACGGTGATGCGGCAGTCGACCCGATCACTCTCGTATGCCGTGACCGCCGTCGACTCTCACGGCACCGACGTTGGGCGAGGGACGATCGCTCGGGTCGTCGTCGACGCCGAACGTTTCCTGTCCCGCCTCCCCTGACGTGCTGCCGATTCGATGTATCTGGCGACGCGGATCAGGGCGATGGATACATCGAATCGGATGAGTCAGATGCCGAGGGTGTTGCGGGGGTAGGTCGCGTCGACGTCCGTGACGATGTTGACCAGATAGGGCAGTCCGCTCGCGAAGGCACGGTCGAGGGCCGGACCGATCTCGCGCGGGTCGGTGACGAGTTCCCCGCCGCCGCCGAGGGCCGTCACGACCTGGTCGTAGCGGGTGCGCGGCGCAAGGTCGGCGATGACGTCATAGCCGTAGAGCATCTGCATCGGGCCCTTCTCCAAGCCCCAGGCACTGTTGTTGCCCATGACCATGACGACCGGAAGTCGGTGTCGCACAAGGGTGTCCACGTCGCTCAGGGCGAAGCCGGCCGCACCGTCACCGAGGAGCAGCACGACCTGGCTGTTCGGCCGGGCAATGCGCGCCGCGATCGCCGCACCGATGCCTGCGCCGAGGCAGCCGAAGGGGCCGGGGTCGAGCCAGCACCCGGGGCGCTGCGGCTCGACGAACTTCCCCGCGAAGGACACGAAGTCGCCACCGTCACCGATGACGACCGCGTCGTCGGCCAGGCGAGGGAGGAGCTCTCCGTAGATCCGCGCCGGGTGGATGGGGTCGGCTTCAGCCGTCAGGAGGGCGCGGTCGCGCTCGGCCGCAGCCTTGACCTGATCGCGCAGGCCGCGCGCCCAGTCGGTCCAGTCAGGCTGGGTTGCCTTGCGCTGCAACCCATCTCGTATGCCGTCGAGCACCTTGGTGAGATCGCCGGCGGCGCTCGCTGCGAGAGTCAGGTGACCAGCGAGTTGGCCGGGTGAGTCGGCGATGTGGACCACCCGAGCCAGCGGTCGCTCGTCCTTGCCCCCGAAGAGGCCGTAGCCGAGGCGGAAGTCCAGTTGTGTGCCCACGACGATGACGAGGTCAGCGTTGTTGAGCGCGGCGCTGCGTACCTTGGTCACCAGGAGCGGGTGCCCGCCGGGCAGGACTCCACGACCCATGCCGTTGGTCAGGGTCGGGATGCCCAGGTCTTCGACGATGCGCCGCGCGGCGACCTCCGCTCCGTCGGCCCAGACGTCGCTGCCCAGGATGAGGAGCGGGTGCGTCGCCCCGGCGAGTTGGTCGACGATGCGCGTCAGGTCATCCGGGTCGGGTTCGGCTCCGCCGTTGGGTTTCCGGGTCGGAGCATCCACAGCCGCGGAGTCGAAGAAGTGGTCGAGCGGCACGTCGAGGAACGCCGGGCCGCGATGGGGGCTGGAGGCCGCCGTGAACACGTCCTCCGTGCACTGGGCGATCTCACCCGCGGAGTGAGCGGTCACGGCATACCGAGTGACGTTCTCGACCAAGGCGACGTGATCGAACTCCTGCAGCGCACCCTGCCCCCAGCGGTTGTCGGGCGAGCGGCCCCCGATGACGACCATGGGTGCGCCGGAGAAGGACGCCTGGGCAAGGGCGCTCACGCCGTTCGTGACGCCGGGACCCGCGGTGAGCACTGCGAGACCGGGAGTGCGGGTCAACTTGCCCGTCGCCTCGGCGGCGAACGCTGCCGTCTGCTCGTGGCGGACGTCGAGCAGCCGGGTGGGCGGGTCAGCGTTGACCGCGGCGTCGTACATCGGGAAGACGTGGGCGCCGGAAAGGGTGAACATCGCCTCGACGCCATGGGCGCGGGCGACGGTGAGGGCGTGGATGCCGCCATGACCTTCGATCCGGCGCTGTCCTTCGATCTGATCGGTCATGGAGGCGAGCGTATGCCGGGTGGTCGGCCTCGTGCGGCCCGGTCCCGTCGGGAGTGGCGCAGGCCTGAGAGGATGACCGGCATGAAGTATGCCGAGCACATCGCAGACCTCGTCGGGAACACCCCTCTCGTCAAGCTCTCGTCCGTCACCCAGGGCGTCACCAAGGCCACCGTCCTCGCCAAGGTCGAGTACCTCAACCCCGGTGGGTCGGTGAAGGACCGGATCGCCCGTCGGATGATCGAGGATGCCGAGGCGTCGGGAGCGTTGCAACCCGGCGGGACGATCGTGGAGCCAACGTCCGGGAACACCGGTGTGGGGCTCGCGCTGATCGCGCAGCGCAAGGGTTATCACTGCATCTTCGTCTGCCCGGACAAGGTGAGTGAGGACAAGCGCAACGTGCTCAAGGCCTATGGTGCCGAGGTGGTCGTGTGCCCGACGTCCGTCGCGCCGGAGCACCCGGACTCGTACTACAACGTGTCCGACCGTCTGGTGCGGGAGACCCCGGGGGCTTGGAAGCCGAACCAGTACGAGAACCCGATGGGTCCGCTGTCGCACTACGAGACGACCGGGCCGGAGATCTGGGCCGACACCGATGGACGGGTGACCCACTTCGTCACGGGCGCAGGGACCGGCGGCACGATCTCTGGCTCGGGACGCTTCCTGCGCGAGGTGTCTGCGGATCGGCCCGAGTCCGAGGGCGGGCGCGTGCAGGTGATCGCGGCTGACCCGGAGGGCTCGGTCTATTCGGGAGGGACCGGTCGTCCCTATCTCGTGGAGGGCGTGGGCGAGGACTTCTGGCCGGGTGCCTATGACCCGGCCCAGGTGGACGAGGTCGTGGCCGTGTCCGATGCGGACTCCTTTGCCATGACGCGGCGGTTGGCGCGTGAGGAGGGGCTGCTCGTCGGTGGCTCCTGCGGGATGGCCGTCGTGGCTGCCCTCGAGGTGGCGCGCGATCTGCCGGAGGACGCGGTCGTCGTCGTGCTGCTCCCGGACTCGGGGCGTGGCTACCTCTCCAAGATCTTCAATGACGACTGGATGCGGTCCTATGGCTTCTCCAAGGCCACCGAGGGCACCACTGTCGGGGACGTTTTGCGCGGCAAGTCGGGTGCGCTCCCCGCCCTCGTGCACACCCATCCGCAAGAGACGCTCAAGGAAGCCATCGACATCCTGCGCCACTACGACGTCTCCCAGATGCCCGTGGTCAAGGCCGAGCCACCAGTGACGTCGGGCGAGGTGGCCGGGTCGGTGTCCGAGCGTGACCTGCTCGAGCTTCTCTTCACCGGCAAGGCGCACCTGTCCGATGCCGTCGACAAGCACATGGCGGCTGGTTTGCCGCTCGTGGGTGCCGGCGAGCCAGTGGTCGAGGCGCGGCATGCGCTGGAGGGCTCAGATGCGGTGCTCGTCGTCGAGGACGGCAAGCCGGTCGGTGTGCTCACCCGGGCCGACCTGCTCGGCTTCCTCGCCGACTGAGTTCTCGGCTCGGTCATGCGCCTCCTGCCGATTCGATGTATTCCGCTACCCGTGTGGGGTCGCGGAATACATCGACCCGGCTGATGGAGCGGTGGGAGTCGCCGGTCGAGAAGGCGATTCGGGAGGCGCAGGAGCGGGGCGAATTCGACAACCTGCCCGGCGCAGGAAAGCCGCTGCCACCGATCAACCCCAACGACCCCGACTGGTTCGTCAAGCAGTTGGCCACACGCGAGCAACTCGACTTCACCGGCGCCCTGCCACCTGCGATCGCGTTGCGCAAGGAGGCCGCGGGCTTCCCGGAGTCACTGCGCGAGTTGAGGTCCGAGGAGTCGGTCCGGGCCGTGCTCGAGGACTTCAACCGTCGGGTCCGAGAGGACCGGCTCCGGCCGAGCGAGGGCCACCTGCCTCGCATGCTCGCGCCGACCGTCGACATTGAGGACCTGGTCACGCTGTGGCGTGCCTCGCGAACCATCGACGCCGATGAGCGCCCTACCCACGCCTCGACTGATTCGCCGGCCGCAACTCGGCCGCGTCGATGGTTCTGGCCATTCAGCGCGCGCTGAGACCCCGGCAGCACCGCTGGGTTCAGGTGCTCAACAGAGCTGGCGGGCGATCCATTCGGCGCGCAGCGCTTCGGTCTGGGCTGCTTGGGCCTCGGGGTCCAAGAGCAACTCGCTCGGGATCGACTTCTCGGGAAGCCGACGGGTCCGGGAAGCGGGCCGTGCCGCCCCCTCCAGGTGTTCGATGACGGCCAGGAGTCGCGCGCGGGGGTAGCCCCGAGGACCATCCGGCCACAGCTCGTCGGCGCCGCCCTCCATGGCCAACTCCCCCGCGCGCTGTCCGACATCGAGGCACTCGCCCGCCGTCATCAGTGCGGCACGTCCAGCCAACTCGCCCTCGCCGTAACGCCACAGCTCGTGGGCGTAGTGCATTGCCGACATCACGATGCGGAAGTTCCCCAAGGCCGGTCCTCTCTGATCGACGTCTGCTCTGATGATCAGAGAGGCGGCGCGACGTCGGTCTGGGCGGGGAGGTTGGCGACGCCAACCGGGCACGTGAGTCCGTTGGGACCGTGGTTGCAGTATCCCGCAGGATTCTTGTCGAGGTACTGCTGGTGGTAGTCCTCGGCATACCAGAACGGCCCGGCCTCCTCGGCCGTCTGGATCGCGGTGCTGATCTCCCCGGCGCCGACGCGGGTCAACTCACCCTGAAAGGCGTCGCGCGTCGCCTCGGCCGCCGCCTTCTGGACCGCGTTCGTCGGGAAGATGGCCGATCGGTAGGCCGTGCCGATGTCGTTGCCCTGCCGGTTGAGGGTCGTCGGGTCGTGGTTTTCCCAGAACGCCTTGAGGATCAGCTCCGGGCTCGTGACGGTCGGGTCGTAGGCGACGAGCACCGTCTCGGCGTGGCCGGTCCGCCCCGTGCAGGTCTCCTCATAGGTCGGGTTGGGCGTGAACCCACCCATGTAGCCCACCGCGGTCGTGACGACGCCCGGCAGCTTCCACATGATCCGCTCGGCGCCCCAGAAACACCCCATGGCGATGTAGAGGGCCTCCGTGCCGTCCGGCCACGGACCTTCGAGCGGCGTGCCGAGGACGGTGTGCGTCGGGGACACCATGAAGGGCCGCTGGTCCCGTCCGGGCAGCGCCTCCTCCCGCGTCGGCATGACGGTCTTGTCTCGTGATCCGAAGAACATCAGTCCAGTCTCCCTTGGCCCAGCGGATAGGTCTCGATGGTGTCGTAACGCGGACGCCGCTCGCGACCTTCCCCGAGGTGGGACTCCACCAGATGGATCTCCTCGACGGTCCAACTGGGACTGCCGAAGCCCTCGAGCACCCGGAGCCAACGCATCGCACTGAACGGGCGGTTGGACCTCGCGATGGTCAGGTGCGGCTTGTACGGGCCCCCCGCGACCTCGATGCCACTGGTCGTGGCGGCCGCCCTGGTGGCGGCCGAGAGGGATTGCAGCGCGACCGAACTCGCCTGCGAAAGGTCAAGTGCGACATACACGTGTTTGGCCCGGTCCGGGTCGGGGAAGGTGCCACCACCGCTGAGCCGCAACGGAAATGGCGTATGCCGTGCCGCCGCCTCCGTGAGTCGCTCACCGAAGGCGTCGAGCGAGCGTTCG
>Ga0116184_10002804_pt1 | contig 14823 bp, 14 predicted proteins | sample AD_JPNNA5_MetaG_FD_89886 | JGI IMG/M metagenome (GOLD analysis project Ga0116184, IMG submission 89886) | Active sludge microbial communities of municipal wastewater-treating anaerobic digesters from Japan - AD_JPNNA5_MetaG | ecosystem: Engineered > Bioreactor > Anaerobic > Digestate | place... | reverse complement strand
GACGGGCAAACGCATGGGCCCCGCGGCAAGCAGCACCCTCGAGCCGCGGCTGTAGGTGAAGTAGGAAAAGGCCCAGCGGATGAAGACGACGAGGCGGCTCTCGAAATTGACGAGCAGCATCAGGTGGATGAAGAGCCACAGGAGCCAGGCGAGCATGCCGCCGAAGTGAAACGGGCCGATGTCGGCCACGGCGGCGTGCCGGCCGATGACGGCCATCGTGCCCTTGTCGAAGTATGAAAACGGGGGCGGCGGGCTCTCCCCGCCCAGGCGCTTTGCGATGACCCGGGCCGCATACCGCCCTCCCTGCGCGGCGACGGGGGCCAGGCCCGGCAGCGGGTTGCCGTCCTTCCCGGGGATGCAGGCGAGATCGCCGATGACGAAGATCTCCGGGTGTCCCGGCACGGTCAGATCGGGGCCGACGTGGACACGGCCTACACGGTCGAGCGCAGCACCCGTCTTTTCGGCAAGCGTTGCCCCCAGGGGGCTTCCGCTCACACCGGCCGCCCAGAGGACCGTTCGGGCCTTAATGCGCTCTTCGCCCCGCGGGCCCTGCAGCGTGAGCCCCGCATCGTCAAGGGCCGTCACCTTCGCGCCGGTGAGGACCCGGACGCCCAGCTCCTCCAGGGAACCTTTCGCCTTGGCGGACAGTTTCGGCGGAAAGGACGGCAGGATCCGCTGCGCCGCGTCGACGAGCAGGATCTCCAAGTCTTCCGGCCGGAAGGACCGGAAGTCCTCCTTCAGCGTGTCCCTGGCGATCTCCGCGAGCATGCCCGTCAGTTCGATCCCCGTGGGGCCGCTGCCGACGACAACGAAGGTGAGCCAGGCTTTTCGTTTCTCGCGGTCCGGCTCACGCTCGGCCACCTCGAAGGCGAAGAAGATCTTCTGGCGGATCCACCCGCTGTCCTCGATGCTCTTGAGCCCCGGCGCGGCCTGCTCCCAGGCATCACGCCCGTAGTAGTGGCTTTTCACCCCCGCCGCCACGATGAGCGTGTCGTAGTCGAGAGCGCCGTCGGCCAGGATGACGCGCCGGTTTCCGGGATCGATGTCGGTGACCTCCCCGAGCAGGACGGCCGCATTTTTCTGTTTTCGCAGGATGTGGCGCAGCGGCGCGGTGATTTCCCCGGGCCCGAGGATGCCCGTGGCCACCTGGTACAGCAGGGGCTGGAAAAGGTGAAAATTGCGCCGGTCCACGAGCGTGACCCGCACGGGGGCTGCCTTCAGGGCCCTGGCTGCATTGAGACCTCCGAAGCCCCCGCCGATGATGACGACGTGACGGGGCCCCGCCTGCGCAGGCGGCATTGACTCTCCCACCCTGTGATCCTTCCGGTTTCCTATTTCCTCGGTTTCCCGCCGGTTGGTTTCCGCCGGACGCCCTTCGGCGCTCTTTCCCGGAGCAGGGCCGCAACCCGGTCGATCAGGTCGATCTGCTCCTTCCTGATGCCGTCCAGTCCGCGCCCCCACTTCAGGAAAGCCAGGACGCGCTCCCGGTCTTCCCTGCCGGGAAGCAGGGCCGGGATCGCGCGGAGCGTGCGCTCGGGTTCCAGCATGGCCATCACTTCCGCCTCGGAGCGCATCCGGCGGCGCTCGTCCTCCGTGAATTTCGACAGCGTCCTGTCCGCCCGGACCACCTCCTCGGTCATCTCCAGGCGTGTGAGCGGGATGGCGCCGGCGAAGCGGCCGACCAGCGAACTGATCCGGGCGAGCGCCTCGGCATAGCCCCCTTTTTCGATGTTTGCGAGCGCTTCCTGCACGACGGGCAGCGCGCGCGGATCCGGACGCTTTTCCATCGCATGGCCCTGCATGGCGTCCCCCGAGGCCCCCATGGTCAGGAGGGTCCCGTAGATCTGGAAAAAGGCGCTCTCGCTCGCGGCATCGCGCAGGTCGCGGAAGACGTTCCACGAGGCCGTAATCCACTCGGATCCCATCTGCTCGATCCGGCACCACGGGTTGCCGGCCTCCGCAGGTTTGCGTCCTGCCCTGACGGCCGACGCCAGGGCCGGAACGGACCACATCAGCGGGTTGAGATCGCTGAGGACCCAGCGCTGCGCCCGATTGGGGTGAAAGGTCCGCCCCATTTGCGCCGTCGTCTCGTTCATGAGACTTCTCACGAGGGGCCTTGCAAACAGGGTGTAGGCCTTCTCATTCATCGTCGACACCTCGGCGACCACTTCGAAGGGCTTCTCGTCCTTGCGCTGCACCCGGTTGAACTTGCGCCGCTCCTCCAGGGTGACTTCCGTGAACGTCGAGACGTACCTGTCCTTGCCCGTCCCCGGTGTCTCTTCGATTTCCATCAGGTACAGGCCGGGCCGGAGCATCTCGATGTAGTCCAGAGCCTCGATGATCTCCGTGTGCTCTTTCTGGGCGACCTTCCCCGAAACGAAGATCCCCAGGTGCCCCACGCTCTCGTGGACGAGACCCACGATCACCTGCCCCCGGGCCTTGATCTCCGCCGTGCTCGAGTATACGTCGGAAACCCAGTTGATCGCCTGCTGGGGCGGCGTGATGTTGTCCCCCTTCGAGGAGAACATGACGATGGGCGAGCGGATCGCCTTGAGATCCACGTACGAGCCGGGGGCCGCCTTCACCTCCCCCCGTGCCAGCTTGTTGCCGACGAAGAGGTTGTCCACGATCCAGCGGATCTCCTCCTCGTTCATCAGGAAGTATCCGCCCCACCATTTCTCGAACTCCAGGAACCGCTCCCGTTCCGTATCCACGTTTTTCCACAGGTTGTAGTACTTGTTCCAGAGCGTGTTGGCGGGGTTGAGGTTCTCGAAGTTCTGCACGAGCCAGGCGCCGTCGAACCGGCCGTTGCCCAGGTCGCTGGCCAGCAGCGCCAGCCAGGACCCGCCCAGCAGCCCGCCGCTGTAGCGCATCGGGTTCTCCCCCTCGCCCCCGCTGAAACTGCCGCTCCAGTAGGACATGGGAGCCCCGTTGATCACGACGGAGCCCACATTCCCGGGATCGTCGGCGGCAAGCAGCATGGAGGCCCAGCCTCCCTGGCAGTTGCCGTAGATCGTGGGCCGGGGACTGTCCGGGTGTCTCGCTACGACCGTTTCCAGGAACGTCTTCTCCGCCGCCGTCACGTCGAGGATCGTCTGCCCCGGCTCGGGTTCCGGGAAGAAGACGACAAAGTAGACGGGGTGGCCGAACTCCAGCGCGACCCCCACCTCGGAGTCCTTCTTGAACCCGCCGATCCCGGGGCCGTGGCCCGCGCGGGGATCGATGATGATGAAGGGACGTTTCCTGTCGTCGATCTCCGCGTCCCGCGGCGGGATGATCCGGACCAGGGCATAGTTGACGGGGCGCTCGAAGGTGCGGCCGTCGGAGATGATTTCCCACTGGAAGGCCAGCAGCGGCGGGCTGCCTTCCTTGAGGTGCTCGAGGTAGATGTTGCCGCGCTCGCGCAGAATGTCCCAGAAGAGCACCGAGCGCTGGGCGGCGTCCGTCAGGTAGGACGCCCACGCCTGCCAGGGGTTCTCCGGGACGACCGCGACGGCGGTCTCCGGGTCCATCGCCGCCTTCTGCAGGTGGTCCAGGAAATTCTTCTGGGCCTCGAGGGCCCGCGCTGCGTACAACCGCCCGAGTTTCCCCATCAGGCCGATCAGGTCAGCGGTCCGATTCTGCCGGTCTTCCATGATTTGCCCCCTGAACAGCGGCCGGGCCCGCGAGAACAAGGCGTCCACCGACCGGCCGCCCATGAGGTCGGGACGCGTCTTCGCCCGGGCCACGAAACGTCCTTCACGCCCCGCCTCCTGAATGGACGCCGGGGCCATTGAAACACAAAAAAGGCCCGCTTTCAAAAAAATTCTAAAAGGGGGCCCCGCGGCATTCACGGGACCCCCTTGAGGTTCGGGAAAGCGTGGGCTCGAGATCACTTCACGGTGAAGTCATCCCTGCGGTTCTTGGACCAGCAATCCTCGCTGGACTCCCTGCAGATAGGCTTCTCTTCGCCGTAGCTCACCGTGCCCACCCGGTCCTTGGCGATGCCGAGGTCCATCAGGTACTTCGCCGCCGCGTCGGCACGACGCTGGCCCAGGGCCATGTTGTACTCGTTGGTGCCGCGCTCGTCGCAGTTGCCCTCGACGACCACCTTTTTCTCCGGGTTCCTCTGCAGCCACTCGGCGTTTCGCTTCAACGCCTCGCGCCCCTCGGGCTTGATCACGTACTTGTCGAAGTCGAAGTAGATCGCCTCGAGCTTCTCCGGGACCGCGGGGGCCGGGACCGCCGGCGGAACGACGACGGGCTTCTCCGCGGCGGCAGCCGGGGGAGGAGGAGGCCCGAGAAACACGCGTTCAACAAAGGCGGCCATGCCGGCGGCCGTGCTCACGTCCTTCGCATTCACCAGCACCCCGCACTCGCCGGCCTTGACCACCTGGCTCAGGAGTTCCGTGCCGGCCGGGTCGGCGCCGATCTGAACGGCGTAGATGCAGATGTTCTCCTTCATCGCCGCCTTCATCGCCTGTGCCGAGGCCGGCGCCTTCGGCATCTCCAGCCCGTCGCTGAAGATGATCAGCGCCGATTTCCCCGCCAGGGGCTTGAGGTCCAGCGCGGCCGCATCGATGGCCTTCTCAAGCGGGCTCTCCACGCCGGCGGTGTTCACCGCGTAGATCGCCTTGCCCAGCTCCTCCTTCACGTAAGGGGCCATGCCGTACCAGAGCTTCGTGTCGTAGTTTCGCGTGAGCCACCTCTGCCCGGCGAAATCCCGGAGGCCCGCCGTGAGCTTCAGGCTGGGGATCGTGTCGTTGAAGAGCCGGGCCAGATGCTGCTCGTATTCCAGCGCCGTCGTCTTCATCGGCGTCGTGTAGGCATAGTGCGACCACTGGAAAGGCTCTTCCATCGAGGCCGAGGTGTCGAGGACCACCTGGAAGTTGTCCGTCTTCTGCACCAGCGCCCCCGACTTCACCTTCGGGTTCAGATCCTGCGCCGGCACGGGCTTGATCACCGTCGCGCAGCCGCCGAGACCAACCAGGACGGCGGCGGCAATCACCAACACGAGCCATTTCGTTCTCATTGCATTACCTCCTTCCTTGATCTGTGTTCTCTTCGAGGAAGGCACAGGAAGCTGCCGCCCCTGAATCCTTCCCGGGATAGCGACCTGGATTGCCGCATCGCGGCGCGGCACCCCCCGTGACCTTGATGCTCCGTTTGATACAATACCCCATAAATCAACCGGTGGCAACCTGAAGCTTTGCAACCCCTCTCACAGCGTCCGTCAGCATCCCGACGGAGCCGGATGACTCGAAATGCCCATCGGCAGAGACTTTCGGGAAGCTATTTCAGGAGAACGAGATGTGCCCCGGATGAACGGACGCGGAACACGGCGCATCCGGATCGTGAACAAGACGCGCGCAAGACAAGAGAGCCGCCTCGCCACGAAGGCGGGACGGCTCTCTTGTCCTGGTGGGCCGCACAGGGATCGAACCTGCGACCCGCTGATTAAGAGATTTGTCCAGGCCATTTTTTGCATTTTTCACCTGCCGTCACTCAACCTCACCTGATCGTCATTTTTCCTTTGACACACGGCAGGTTATCCACTATCATCCCCTCAGCGTTCTTTCAGATAGCGTCACCTTAAAACACCTCGCGTCAACGAAAAAAGTGGGACATAGCTGGGACTGGCCGGACCCGCTGCCTAATCTGCTAGTACGGAAAAGGGGTCTGAAAATGGCGAAATGGATACGCACGAAGCACCGGGGAATCCGCTACCGGGAACATCCGACGCGCAAGCACGGGATCATGCCGGATCGGTATTACGCGATCCGCTTCGCCGACAAGGTCGCCGGCAAGATCCGCGAAGAGGCCGTGGGCTGGGCCTCCGAAGGCGTCACGGAAACGGCCGCCTTCTCCTACCTCAAGGAGCTCAAACAGGCGGCCCGCACGGGCGAAGGTGCCACGAGCCTGCGGGAGAAGCGGACGCAGGAGCGGGCGCGGCGCGAGCGCGAAGAGATCCGCCAGTTGACCTTCGGAAAGTTTTTCGATGAAACCTACAAGCCCTGGATCGAGGCCAACAAGATCGAGAACACGGCCCGCACGGAGAAGTGGCTTTACTCGTCCTGGATTGAGCCCGTCCTGAAAAACCTTCCCCTGCGGGAGATCTCCGCCGTCCAGGTCGAGCGGATCAAGCGGAACATGGCCGACAAGGGAAAGGCCCCGCGAACGATCCAGATGGCGCTTGCCCTGGTGCGGCAGGTCTTCAATTTTGCAAAATCTCGCGGCTTCTTCTCCGGCGATCATCCCGTCTCGCGGGTCAAAATGCCGAGCGTGGATAACGCAAAGCTGCGCTACCTCACGCCGCACGAGCTCGACACGCTGCTCGTGGCCCTGCGGTCCCGAAGTGCGGACGTGGCCGATCAGGCGGAGATCTCCGCAAGCTGCGGGCTGCGCTTCGGAGAGGTTGCCGGGCTGAGCTGGGCCGACGTGAATTTCGAGAGCAAGACCCTGGCCGTCCGGGACGCGAAAACCGGCAGCCGCACCGTATTCATGAGCCCGTCCATCGAGGCCCTGCTCCGCCGGCGCGACCCGACGAGATCCGGAGGTTTCGTCTTTCCCGACAAGAACGGCAAACGGCAGGAGCGGGTGAGCAAGACCTTTCAGCGGGTCGCCGACGCTCTGTTCAACCAGGACGTGAAGGACCGACGGCTACGCGTCACCTTCCACGGGCTGCGCCATAGCTTCGGTAGCCTCCTGTACCAGGAAACCGGAGATCTATACCTCGTGCAAAAATCATTAGGACACAAAACTTATGCCATGGCGCAACGCTACGCGAAAATGTCCGAAACCCGCCTGAGGCTGGCCTTCGACACGATGAGCCGGGTAATCGAGAACGGGAAAAAGAAAAAAGAATCCGCGATCATCAGCCTGCCGGAACGGGCGGGCGCGGATCGGTAAAAGGAGCCGGTTCATGGGCATCGAGCCTATTCACGAGATGGACCCCGACGAGCTGCAGCACGTCCTGGACATTGTGACGCCTTCGGAACAGATCCTCGATGACCTGGCCGCGTCCATCAAGAAGAGCCTTGCCGCTCTCTTTCCCCGATTCGCCGAGCCCATTCACGAGATAGTCGATTCGAGCACGGCCATCAAGGCAATCGGCTGGGCCTGCCGCTTTCAGCCTCTCCATGAAGGCGTCGAGGCCCTGCGGACGATCTACGGGGGCCGCGAGGCTCTTCGGGAACGGAACCAGGCCGTCAAAGAATATGCCGGACTTGCCCGTCATTATTTTCTGACGCCTCTCGCCCTGGACGGCAAAGCACGCAAAAAACAACTCGCCGCGCCGCGTGACAAAAAGAACAGGGCCTTGATGAACTGCGCGGCGGCGCTGATGCGGAAAAAGGCCGCAGGATCCGCAGCCGAGCTCTGGCGGCGACTGCCCGACCGGGACAAGCCCGAGATCATCGACGGATGGACGATTTACCGGGATTGTCCGGAGAGCGGCATTGAGAAGATCTACTGTATCTCCCCTGCCGGAACATCAAAAAGCGTCAACAGACGAGCCTTTCAAAAATATTTTAACGAAATTCAAAAAAAGTTGGCACGATAACAGTTAACGTGCCGTGACATTTTCTTTTGTTCGATTATCTTACCCCCAAAGTAACATCTTTTGGGGGTTTTTTTATGAGAGTGCAAATCGACTTCACAGACATGGCGAAGGCCTGGGGATGCCCGTGGGTAGCTCGACGTGAGTTGAAGCGATTTAGCGGCGGGATCCTGGATCCACGCTACGCGGCGAACCTCGACGCGAAAGGCCTCGGTATCGAAGGCCGCGTCCGCGTCGGCCGGCAAATCCTCTATCCGGCTGAGGCGGTTTGTCGTTTTCTTCAGAGCCGAGCAACCGAGGTCGAGAGCAAGGCGTGATGCAGCTCGCGGGAGCCGACCTGTCATTTAAGAAGTACATGAACGAGCACGACGCGAGGATCCGGGAGCGCATAGGGGCATCAATGCATGAGCCGCTAGAGAAACCCGATATTGTAGCGGTCGTCACCCGCGAGGGCGTCGAGTTAAAGCGAAGGGGCCGCAGCCTTTGGGGACGCTGCCCGCTGCACGAGGACAAGAACCCGAGCTTCAAGGTAGACCCGGAGCGGAGAACGTGGCGATGTTTCGGCTGCGGCGCTTCCGGAGATGCAATCGACTTTATCAAGGCTCATCGGAAAGTTGATTTTAAAACGGCCCTACAAATCCTGGGGATCGACGCCGGCCGGCGCGGTCGGCCGGATCCCAGCGAGATCGAATCGCGGCGGCTCGTCATGGCCTTCCGGTTGTGGTGCCGGGATCGGGAAATCATACTTTCCCGGGAGCTCCGAGGCCTGCGCCGGCTCGTGGCGGGGATAAAGACGACGGCGGATCTTGAGAAACGGGCCTGGGCCTATGATCGAATACCCGTGATCGAATATGAACTCGACGTGCTCCTCCGTGGTGACGATGAAGCACGGTATAACCGTTACCGCGAGGTCCTGCACGAAGAGGCCACGAGAAATGTCTGAACAGATCGGCCATCAATGTTATCAGTGTGAAAACGATACGACTCCCGGCGATCCGCTTGCCTTCCCCGAGATCAATGCAGGAGTCGCCGATGAGTTTGCCGACGCTTATTCCGAGATCAGCGAATCCCCACGCCACTTTTACACGCTCGTTTATCTCGCCTGCCTGGGGTCCATGCTGGCATCTAAAATACGTCTAAAATCCCTACTGAAAGTAGTCCCTCGACTCTACCTCATTCTGCTTGGCGCGTCAGGAAGGGGCCGGAAGTCAACGCCTATCGCGATCACGACGGATTTTTTCAAAAGCATCCTGCCGGAATTTTCGATGATGCACAACGCGAATTCGGGCGAAGGGCTGGCGGTCTTCCTCGAAACAAACCCGTCAACAATCCTGGTATACGACGAATTCATGGCCTTCGTCGCGAAGGCAACGCAGAAGGGGAATACCATACTCGGCGCGGTTACGTCCCTCTTTGAAAAAAACGAATATCAGACGGCCACGAAAGATAAACAGTTATTGATTGAAAATGCTCACTTGTCCATCGTCGCGGCCTGCACGACGGATACATGGGAGCGTTGTTGGAGCCCGGATTTCACGGCTATCGGCCTCGTGAACCGGCTTTTTCTCGTGCCTGGGAATATGGAAAAACTCGTCCCGATCCCTCCTCAGCTTCCCGTGCAAAAATGGCGTTCTCTTCGTGAAAACACGCTGGGGATCATCCGAATGGCCGAGATCGTCAAAGAATACTGGATCACCGACGACGGCAAGGATTTGTATGACGCCTGGTATAAGCACGGCCTCGATCACAAAAGCCTGCACAGCGTCCGGCTCGATGCGCACGCCCTCCGGTTAATGCTGTTATTGGCGGTTGCAAGGGGCGAAGAGACTATAAACAGAGAGGTCGTCAAACATGCGATCCGGCTGGCTAACTGGCAGCACAGCGTCCGGAAACAATTCGATCCACTGGACGTAGACAATGAAATGGCCGCAGTTGAAGAACGGATTCGCAGGGCGCTTTCTAAACATTCACTATCAAGAAGAGAGATCCAACAGAGAACACACGCTACGCGATCCGGTTTATGGATTTGGAGAACTGCCCTGCAAAATCTGATCGCGAACGGCGAGATCAGATATGAGCCTGCAAATAGAATTTATAGCCTTGAAGAAAAAGTGTAGCCAAATGCGTAGCCAAGGGTCAAAGTTAGTAAATGTATAATATAATCAAGCAGTTAGATGCCATATATACCCCCCCCCAGGATTTTCTGATTTTTCTCCGGGTGGGGGTATATATGCGAAAAAACACATATTTAATAAAATCGAATACTTAACTATCATTTTATCGTTGGCTACGCATTTGGCTACACTTTTCTGGATGACGGAATTTTGACGATAAAAGGAGCTCAATTTAATGAAAGAGAGCATACTGAATGAGAAAGCGGTGGCTCAACCAGGACGGGGACCGATACGGGAGTTTTGATGACTTGTGGAGGTTCGCCGGCTGGGAACTTTTCGGACTGGGAATATAAAATGGAGGCGATCATGATGCAACTGGAAAATTTGGCATTTCCGGAGCTGGCCGAGCTGCGGGCGCTTGCTCACGACCTGGAACGGCTCGATGATTTTGCCGCCGCGTATGTACGCAACGTTGAGGACATCGCCTTGGAGATGCATCGTATAGCGGGCACGGACAAGCTCCTCATGGGCCTTTACCGGCGAAAGCTGGCGGCTTTCCGGGCGGTGCTCATGGATCAGGTGGCCTGGCTCGAAACGCAACGGGTCGAGGGAGAAGCATAAGTCATGGTTTTCAAAGGAAAACCTTCTTTTTTTGCGCGTTCGGGAGCCCACTCGGTTAATCGGCAGAGGTCCGGTAAGATTTAACCCCCCTCCCCTGGGATATGGAGGCCTGGAATGGAAAAGACGGTTGATGTTCCATCTCATCTGTCACCGGAAGCCGCGGACATCTACTGCGGCATCGTTGGCGAATTCGGGATCGACGACGTAGCGGGCCTGCGCATATTGCGCTGTGCCTGTGAGGCCTTTGACAGAGCTCAGGCGTGCCGGCGCGAGATCGAAAAGGATGGAATGGTTCTGGACGACGACGACGGCGGGCAAAAGACGGGAGCACTCTTCGACGCTGGCAAGAAGGCAGGCAAGCGGAAACCTCACCCCCTGTTGCCCATCGAGCGGGACAGCCGAGCCGCCTTCCTGGCCGGCATGAAGGCGCTCAATCTCGATCTCGAACCGCTGAGAGACAGGCCGGGGCGTCCCCCGGGAAAGTGAGGAATCATGCCGACGAATCGAACAAAGCGAAAGCGGGCGAAGATCCTCGACGCCGAGATCCCGGAAGACCTCCTGCAGTGGCTACGCTTCGGGACCTTTCCGGAGCAACAGCCTGGAGAGCGGCTGTCTGAACTATTCGGGCACGTCGTATTTTTCACGACTGACGTGGAAGCGCTCGCATGGTTACAAGGTGCCTGGCGACGGCACGAGCGGCTTATTCGGCAGGGGGTAGACGGCGAGCCCTTCATCATCGGGGCGATGCAGCGGCTTCGGAAATTCATCGACGGCCGGCGCTCAGAGGAAGAATAGGCTAGCAGTGACACTACGGAGCCGGCTTGCAAACCACTCCGTAGCCGTCGAACAGCCTTCAGAAACCTCGAAACCGGCTTGCAAACCATTTCGGGGCATATACCGACGCGGGCCGCTGCGAGACGCTGCGGACACCCGAAGTCCCGTGCACGGGCCGGGGACCTTCCTGCGAGATGCCGGGAGGCGCAACGGTCACGGCGCGTGGCGGACCCTGCCGAACCCTGCGAGACGCCGGGCGGCAGCGATTGAAAATATATTTTGAGAGCAAATAATATTACAGGAGTAAGGACATGAACGAGAATCAGAAGATCATCGACGCGCTGCGTCGGAAGATTTCGGACATAGAAGCGCTGGCACGCCGTGAGGGCCGCCAGCTTTCCAACGTCGAAAAGGGCCTCATCGAGGAGATGAAGGCCGAGCTCCATGATCGCCTTTCTCTGCCCGCTACGGCCCCTCAGACCATCCAGGACTTCGGAGCCTCGAAACGCTCTTCCGGACCCTTCGCAAACCTGGGCGAGCAGCTCCGGGCGGTTGCACAGGCGGGCATCCCGGGCGGGAAGACCGACCCGCGGCTTTTCCAGGCGGCAAGCGGCCTCAACGAGACGGTCCCCAGTGACGGCGGATTCCTCGTCCAACAGGACTTCTCGCGGGAGCTCCTTAAATCGGCCTTCGAGACGGGCTTCCTGGCGAAGCTCTGCCGGCGGATTCAGATTTCCGGCAACTCCAATGGGATCAAGATCAATGCCTTCGACGAGACTTCCAGGATCTCGACGCGCTTCGGCGGCATCGTCGGTTACTGGGCCTCTGAGGCCGAGGAGAAGACGAAGAGCAAGCCGAAATTCCGGCAGCTCGAACTCAACCTCAAGAAGCTCATCGGCCTTTGCTACGCCAGCGATGAGCTCCTGGCCGATGCGAACGTCATGAACTCGGTGCTCCCGGCGGCCTTCGCTTCGGAGTTCGGCTTCCGGATCGACGATGCGATCATCAACGGCACCGGGGCCGGGCAGCCACTTGGCATCCTGAACGCCGGGAGCCTGGTCGTCGTGGAGAAGGAAACCGGGCAGGTGGCGGCCACGATCATGGCCGAGAACGTCATCAAGATGTTCTGCAGGCAGCTGAACCCGGGATCGGCCGTCTGGCTTGTTAGTAAATCGATCTTTCCGGAGCTCTGGACGATGTCCTTGGCCATCGGCACGGGCGGCGCTCCCGTCTTCCAGCCTGCGGGCGGCCTCTCGGCTCTGCCCTACAGTACTCTCTTGGGCAGACCGGTGATCCCCGTCGAGCAGTGCGCGACCCTGGGCACGGTGGGCGACATCATCTTCGCGGACCTCGAAGGCGGCTACGTCCTGGCCGAGAAGGGCGGCCTTCAGACCGACGTGAGCATCCACGTCCGATTCATTTACGACGAATCCGACTTCCGGTTCGTCTACCGCGTGGACGGGCAGCCCGTGCTTGCCTCGCCGATCGCTGCGTACAAGGGCGGTGCGGCCAACTCTCAGTCGCACTTCGTTGCACTCGAAACGCGGAGTTAACTTCAGCGGGCGGGGCCTCTCGGGGCCTCGCCCGTTTCTTTGTCAACAACCGTCCTGCACGGGGCGCACGTCGGTTGTACTGAACGGCGGCGCGGTTTGCAGGCAAGGACCAGCCGGCGGTGTCCTTGTCATTGAAACAACACCGGCGGCCAGGGGGCGTTCCTTCCCGGCAAGCGATACCGCCGCGAAGGCTCCGACGCCTGACCGGGCAGAGGGCCGGGAGTACCAGCCCGGCCCTCTTTAAAATGACGATTCGCGCAGCACGGCCGAACGAGAGGCGCACCGACTGCGCGGTCCAGGTGGCCGAGGGCGTTGAAAACCGCCTTCGGCCCTCATTTTATGGGCAAACGACGCGCCAGGATCGACGGAGATCCACGATCTCCTCGCGGGTAGGGTAATGGGTCGGAGTTATTTTGGGGGCTTCTGTGGCTTCGGCTGGTGCTTCTGAAGGTATTCGGCGAGGGCCGCGTTGACGAGCTCGTTCGCCTTTTCTCCCCGTTCGAGGGCAAGAATCCGCACGCGTTTGATGATCTCCGGATCTAGCGCCATGGTCACCGGCTCGTTTTTTCCCACCTGACAACCCTCATCATGCAGTCTACGCAACTACGTCTATCACTAAAAAATTTAGTTGACAATGCCCTGATTTCCGTTATATCGGAATTACGTAGTTACGTTGAATCGTGGGGAACAACGTTGATGAATTACGGAAATGCGGATATCTTTTTGGTCGGTTGGTGCGTACCCCACGACGCGCGGACCGGCCTTTTCTTTGCCTGCTCTCGGCGGCTTTTCACCTAGCCGAGGGCAGGCATTTTCACGAAAGGGGGAGAGACATGCAGCTAGTGACGGATCGAACAGTTGAAATCCTGATTGACGTGTGCGCCTGGACCTTCGTGTTGACGGCCGCCGGCATCCTGATCGCCCTGACGTTCGACGCGGTCGAGGAGCTCCTGGAGCGGGTGCGCCGCGCTGCGGATCGCCACAGGTCGGCCCGCAGGCTGAAACCCACGAGGGCCTGGAGAAGCCAGCGGGGGGCCGTGGCGGTCGAATTCGGGATCCTGTTGCCCTTCATGCTGGTGCTCATCCTGGGCGGCGCCCTTCTGAATCTCGCGATCACGGATCACGGGCGCCTTGAGAATGCGTGCCAGGCGGGAGCCCGCGCCGGCGCGACGGTGCTACTTAAGGTCGATTCATTTGGCGAGATCGTGCGGGACGAGGCGGCAGCGGTGCAGCTTGCCCGGCAGGTCTACCTGAGCAACGCGCCGGCGGGGGCCTTCGACCCCGTTATCACGATTTCAGGGGCACAATTGGAAGTGATAGGTGGCAAGCCCGCAGACTTCATGGGCTTCATCGAGCCCGTGACGATGGGCGCTCGGGCCGTGGCGGTCGCGGAGCCCTGGAAATGAGGAGGGGGAAAGCCATGATCTATTTCGAGGGGACGCTGCTAATTGTCGCCGTGATAGGAGTCTACCTCGCCGTTCTGTCTTTCTGGAACTGGCGCTGCAAGCGTCGGGATCTCCGCGATAGGCAGGCATCGAGGCTGCGGAAGAGAATCAATCACGAGCTGTATAAAATTTACAATGAGCGACGGGGTTAGAGGATGGAGAAGCTGAAAGACAAAGTCACGGAGAATCTGTTCGAAATCTACTTTCTGGCGAAGATCATCGAGGTTTGCGGGAGTAATCCGGAGTTTAAACGTGAAATCGAGGGCGATAATATGGTATCCGCAGAAATTTCCTGCGGACGAATCATTGGAAAAAAGGCGCGGGAGCTGCTTGAAGAGTTGAGCGAGTAGGGTTGAACGTTTCTCCGACCAGGCGGGCCTTCGGGTCCGCCTTTTTTAAAAGTGGGACAATAGCGGGACAGATCTAAATATAATAAAACAAGGGGATACGAAACGAATCGTAACCCCTTGTTTTTCTTGGTGGGCCGCACAGGGATCGAACCTGCGACCCGCTGATTAAGAGTCAGCTGCTCTACCAACTGAGCTAGCGGCCCAAGATATTCGGCTGTCTATGTATGGTGCGCCCGGCACGACTCGAACGTGCGACCAACAGATTCGAAGTCTGCGACTCTATCCATCTGAGCTACGGGCGCTTTGTTGCCCGTTTTATTCCTGGGGTGAGTGGAGGGACTTGAACCCTCAACCTTCGGGGCCACAACCCGACACTCTAACCACTTGAGCTACACCCACCGTCTTATCTGGCGCGCCTGCAGGGATTCG
>Ga0116184_10002799_pt1 | contig 14829 bp, 14 predicted proteins | sample AD_JPNNA5_MetaG_FD_89886 | JGI IMG/M metagenome (GOLD analysis project Ga0116184, IMG submission 89886) | Active sludge microbial communities of municipal wastewater-treating anaerobic digesters from Japan - AD_JPNNA5_MetaG | ecosystem: Engineered > Bioreactor > Anaerobic > Digestate | place... | reverse complement strand
TTTTATATAACGTCATTACATATTGATTTTTTTGAAAATTATTAAACCTCTGTGTGACACCCCCCGAAATGCCCACATTACCATGTTCTCTGCGAACCTCGACATACCTATTTTTTTAATCGAAGTGAAGAATGGCCTTCAGAAAATTTTGATACAAAACAAGGTTCTGTTTTGAGCAGATAGCCTGTGCTAAGAAAACGCAATTTAAGGATTCAATTTTTCTGAAATGAAGAGTTTCGGTTTCGGGGAGAAAACAGAACCGTAGTTTTGAAGAAATTTCCTGACAGCCTAGTCCCGATAGCTATCGGGATGTGTTACTTTTTGTATCAAGACAAAAAGTAAATAAAAAATTAATTAATATTATCATTTAATATTTTATATAACGTCATTACATATTGATTTTTTTGAAAATTATTAAACCTCTGTGTGACACCCCCCGAAATGCCCACATTACCATGTTCTCTGCTAACCTCCGTGACTTCTCTGTGGAACTCTGTGTAATAAAAATAAAAAACCACGAACTACCAACAAAAATTTACGAACTAAAACAATGCATGTCGAATTCTGACTTAGAGTAAATTTACAATTGGTATTATTTCTAATTAATGAAATACAGGCAATCGGTATTATTTGCTTAACCAGTTTCGTATTATCATTTCCCCATAATCTGTCATAATAGATTCTGGATGAAACTGAAGGCCTTTAATATCATAAATTTTATGAGATACGCCCATAATTATTCCGTCAGCTGAAATTGTAGTTATTTTTAGGCATTCCGGAAAATTAGAATTACATACCCCCCAAGAATGATATAAGCCTCCTTTTATACTTAATGGAAGATTTTTAAAAAGAGAATCTGGTGGGTCAATTACATTAATGTTGCTCTGAATACCGTGATATACTTTTGTTAAGTTAATAAGTTTCGCACCGTAAAATTCGGCTATAGCTTGATGTCCTAAACATATTCCCAAAATACTTTTCGTTTTTTGGTAGTTAGATAAAATATATTGCATAAGACCGGCTTCTTCTTTGGGAATTCCGGGGCCGGGGGAAAAAATTATTTTGTGAAATTCATGAACATCTATTTTTTTGCTGTCATTCTTTATAATGCAATAATTAGTTCCAACTGTTTTTTCAATAAGCTGTGCAAGATTATGCGTAAACGAATCGAAATTATCAATAATAAGGACTTTCACTAGTATTTTTATATTTTTGTGATTATAAAATGAAAAAGAATAACGTTCATACAATAATACATAAAATGAATGAATTTGGTTTAAAAAGAGAACCATTTTTGTTTATCATTGATTTTGATTGTAAAGAGCCGGTCCTAATTCCTCTTTCTTCAGCAGCATCAGCCGGAATTCTATATAATTTTAATCAAAAATCAAACATTCCAAGTCATGGAAATAAAAAGTATCCCGATTTAGTTTTAGAAAAAATGCCTGTGTCATATAACGAATACAAAAAAGCATTTCAAATAGTTCAAAAAAACTTAAATTATGGAAATTCATATTTAGTAAACCTTACGTTTCAAACCACCATTAATACGAACTATTCCTTAAAAGATATTTTCACCTGTTCAAAAGCCAAATATAAGCTCCTCTTTAAAGACCAATTTGTTGTTTTTTCGCCCGAAATTTTTGTTCAAATCAACGAAAAAGGCATTATTTCTTCATTTCCAATGAAAGGAACCATTGATGCATCTATTCCGGATGCTGAAAAAAAAATATTGAACGATAAAAAAGAATTTGCAGAACATTGTACCATTGTTGACTTGATAAGAAATGATTTAAGTATGGTTGCCAAAAACGTGTATGTTAAAAAATTTAGGTATATCGATAAAATTAAAACACATGAAAAAGAGCTGTTGCAGGTAAGTTCCTGCATTTGCGGTGAGCTGGAGTCAGACTATGCCAAACGAATAGGAGATATTATATTTTCGCTACTCCCCGCAGGATCAATAAGTGGAGCACCTAAAAAAAAGACATTGGAAATTATTCGGGAAGCTGAAAATTACAAAAGAGGCTATTATACAGGAGTTATGGGAATTTTTGACGGTATAAAAATGGATAGTGGAGTGATAATCCGTTATATTGAAAAGACACATAATGAAATGTTTTATAAAAGCGGAGGAGGAATAACCGTTTTTAGTAAACCCGAAAAAGAATATAAAGAATTAATAGATAAAGTATATGTGCCTATTATTTGAAACAATTAAATTAAAAGAGGGCGTTTTTTATAATTTGGATCTGCATTCGGAAAGAATGAATAATGCTAGAAAAACTTTATTTAATGCGAATAATAAGATAGACCTTAGTAAAGTTTTGAATTTGTCGGATAATTATAAAAAAGGACTTTATAAATATAGAGTGGAGTATAATAAAGATATAATTAAAACAGAAGCAATCCCTTATGTTTACAGAAAAATAAAAACCTTGCAAATTGTATTTAATGATGAAATTGATTACACCTATAAATATGCTAATAGAGCAGTTTTTGAAGAAATAAGAAAAAAAACAATGGCCGATGATATATTAATTATTAAAAAAGGACTTATTACAGATACTTCTTTTACGAATGTTGCTTTATTTAATGGAAACCAGTGGTTTACACCTTTTGAGCCATTGCTTAAAGGAACAAAAAGAGAAGAATTAATTAGAAAAAGGACTATTTTAGAAAAAAAACTTATATTTTCAGAAATAAAACAATATAAAAAAATAAGACTCATTAATTCTATGCTTAATTTTGATGATCAGGTAGATGTGGAGATAAATAATGTTTTATTTAATGGAAAGGTTTAATACAAATTTTCTTTTTTTGAAAACTTTTATATATTTGCATAAAATTTATCTATAAATATTAATAAATTAACATTAAATTATTTTTAACTAAAAACTACAAAGTATGAAAAAAATTATCCTATTACTGGGAATGTTTCTTTTGTGCTCATCTATGCTGCTTGCCCAGAAAACGTTAACGGGTAAGGTTACTAGCAGTGAAGATGGGAGTGCTTTACCTGGCGTAACAATAGCAGTTAAAGGCACAACAACCGGCACAATTACTGATTTGGATGGTAATTATAAAATTACCGTACCTGCAGGTTCAAACACATTGGTATTTACCTTTGTTGGAATGAAAACGCAGGAAATTGAAATTGGCAGTCAAACATCAATTAATATTGCATTAGAATCTAGTTCGGTGCAATTAGAAGGTATGGTGGTGGTTGCTTACGGAGTTCAGAAAAAAAGTGATATTAACGGAGCCGTAAGTCAAGTTACTGCTGAAAAACTTTCGAGTGGAGGAAGCAAAGAATCTGTAGATAAAGCGCTTTCTGGAAAAATTTCGGGAGTTCGTTCTAGTTCTGCAACAGGAAACCCGGGTTCAACAGGAGAAATTTTAGTTCGTGGAGTTGGTTCTATTACAGCTAGCAGTTCTCCTTTATACGTTATTGATGGTATTCCAATTGAAACAGGAAACTTTGGTTCAAGTTCGATGTCTTCAAACGTATTATCAACAATCAATACCGAAGATATTGAAAGTATTTCTGTATTAAAAGATGCTGCTGCTTCTTCTCTTTACGGTTCTAGAGCTGCTAATGGTGTTGTAGTTATTACAACCAAAAAAGGAGCTATGAGTAAATCGGGTGAAATGAAAACCAGCATTAATTTTAAAGGCTCATGGGGAATTAGCTCTATGGCTGTTAATGCATTTAATATGGCCGATGGTAAAAGCTGGGTTCAGTATTGCCGTACAGGTTTAGAAAACTATTACTTAAATGCTTTTAAAGCGTTGGTACCTGGTCAAGCAAACTATGCAAATCAAGCTGATTATTTAGCTGATGCTAAACAGTTTTCAGATGATAATATAGAATATGAAGTTAAAACACTCGATAAAAGTACAAACTGGAAAGATGAATTATTTAGAGTAGGAAAAGTACAGGATTATCAAGTATCTATGACAGGTGGAAGTCAAAAAACAAACTTCTATGTTGGTTTAGGTTATATGAAAAATAACGGGATTGTTATTAATAGTAATTTCGAACGTTTTTCTAACTTACTTAGTTTAGAGCATAAAGCAACCGATTGGTTAAAAGTTGGATTAAGAAATAATGTATCTTTTGCTAATCAAAAAGGATTTTCCGATAACTCTTCACAAGGAGGAACCGTTGCTACTTCATCTCCAATCGGACAATTACTTACTTTAGAACCATCTGCTCCAGTTTATAATGACGATGGCTCAATAAACCACGATGTTTCTTGGGGAAATGCCGACAATCCTAGTATTACATTCGGCGACAAAATGGTTAAGTTGAATAATAAAACATTAAGAAATTTAACGAATGCTGATATTACAATAGATTTTACAAAAGATTTATCTTTTAAAAGTACACTTGGTGTCGATTTAATTAATAATAAAATTTTCCAATTTTGGCATCCGGAAAGTATAGATGGAGGTGCTCTTGGTGGTTATGGTTATTATGGATTAGTTCAGTCTGACAATATTACTAGTTCTAATATTTTAAATTATAATAAAACATTAAACAAAGTACATAATTTTAGCGCACTAGGAGGTTTTGAATCAAGTAGAACTAATTTTAATACGATTGATGTTGCTAATTCAAATTACTCAACAGGTGAATTAATAGAATTACAAAACGGAAGTAGTCCTCAAACAGCATCCAGTTCAAAATTCGGAAATAGCATATTATCTTATTTGGGAAAAGGCGAATATAACTACGATAGTAAATATTATATCTCCGCTAGTTTAAGAGCCGATGGTTCTTCCAGATTAGGTGCAAACGAAAGATGGGCTCCATTCTATGCATTTGGTGCAAGCTGGCGTATTAATAAAGAAAATTTCTTAGCAGATACCAAATGGATTGATGACTTAAAACTAAGAGTTTCTTATGGTACTAACGGAACATTGCCTCCATATAACTACGGACATTTAGGATTATTTAATATGACCGGTTCTTATAACAACCAAGGAAGTATTTATGTTTCTCAACCCGCAAATCCTGACTTAACTTGGGAAAAATCGAAAAACTTAAATATAGGTGTAGATTTTGGGTTCAAAAGTAAATTTAATATTTCTGTAGAATACTGGAATAAATACACTTCCGATTTATTATTAGATGTTACTACTACTTATATCTCAGCTTTCGGAACAACAATTCAAAACTCCGGAGAAATGTCTAACAATGGAATTGATTTTGATTTTACTTCATATAATATTGATCATAAAAATTTCAAATGGAATACCAACTTCAATCTTTCATACTTAAAAACAACGGTTGAAAAACTTCCTTTTGGAAATGATATTAATACCGGAGCAGGTATTGATCTTTTCTTATATAGCGAAGGAGAAGCCCTGTACACCATGTATTTACCTAAATGGTATGGTGTTAATCCTGAAAACGGACTAGGTCAGTTCTATATAGATCCGGAAAAAGATGCAACTGAAGATAATTTAACCTATTACTACGCTAATGCAAAAAAAGGTAAAGTTGGAAAAGTATTACCCGATGTAACCGGTGGATTAACCAACTCATTTAAAGCTTACGGATTCGATTTATCATTCTTAATTACTTACCAATTTGGTGGAAATATTTATGACCATTTTGGTTATTTTGCAAGTCACGACGGTCGTAGAGGTGATGGTATGAACGTATCCCAATATGTTATTGATAATTATTGGAAAGCTCCTGGAGATAATGCTCTTTTCCCACGTCCTAGTTTTTACGTAGGTCTTGGAACCGACAGATGGTCATCGAGACAGATTTTCTCCTCTGATTTTATCCGCTTAAAAGAAGTTTCATTATCATATACACTACCTAAAAGTTTAGCAACAAAAATGCATTATAACAGCTTAAGCGTTTTTGTAAAATCTTCGAACCCGTTAATGTTATGGATGAAAGAAAAAGAATATGATTTTGATCCCGAAGTAGCATTAAACGGAGTAAGAACAAACGATATTCCAAACTTAAAATCACTTAATTTTGGTATTTCTTTGAATTTTTAAACCATAAAAAATAATTATAATATGAAAAAAATATTTTATATTTCCATTGTATTTCTCACTTTCACCTTTGTTTCGTGTGAAAAGTTTTTAGAGAAAGCACCATCCGGATCTCTTCCTACTGATTCTGCAATAACATCTATTGCTGATTTAAATAATGCAGTAAACGGAGTATATCAAGAATTAGTAGGTCAAGAATTTAGTTTATCCGGTGATATGTTTATCTACGGCGATTTAAAAGGACCTGATTACGAATTTCCTAATAACTCAGGATGGTCTACTCCTTTAGGTGTTCAGCCGGTTGATTCTAAATCAGGACATGCTGATCATTTCTATAGAATAGTTTATACTGCTATTGGTAAAGTAAATTATGCTTTAGAAGCAGCAAAAAATTATACTCCTACCACAGATGATCAAGCTGCTTATGATGCTTTAACTGCCGAATTACATGCAATTAGAGGATGGATGCATTTTCAAGGGGCTACTTATTACTGTAAACTTCCTACGGTTGCCGGTACTAATATGAATGATGCAAATTCAGGTTTGCCTATTTCAGATAAAGTTACTATGCCAGGTGACTATACAGCTAAAAGAGCTACATTAAATGAAACCTATAATTTTGCTATAGCCGAATTAGAAGGAAGCTTAAGTAAATTAGATATTTCCAAAAATGGAGGAATAAGTAAATATGGTGCCGAAGCATTGTTAGCAAGAATTTATTTATACAAAGGGGATTATAGTAAAGCCTTAGAATATGCAGTTGATATTATCAAAAATTCAGGTGCTAGCTTATATTCTATAGCTGAATATTCAGATGTATGGTCACAGACATTTACTTCAGAATCGTTATTAGAATTAGCTGTAACCGAAACCGGTGCTAACGGTGGTCGTCAGTCATTTGGTTATGAAGCTTCACCCGACGGATATGCAGAATTTGGGTTTACAAAAGCTTTTTATGATTATCTTCAAACACTTACCAATGATGTAAGAAAAAATATGGTTTCATGGAAGGTAAAAACTGGTAGTACAGCTATTAATAAAGGATATTATACGAATAAATATCCCGGACAAACTGGAAGTACTCAACTTTTATATATAAATAATCCAAAAATTGTTAGATTATCGGAAATTTATTTAATAGCTGCTGAAGCTAAATTAAAAGGTGGAAATGCTACAGATGCACAAAGTGCTGAATATTATATCAATCAATTAAGAGCAAACAGAATTACTGGTTATACAAATGTAACTTCTGTTACAATTGATGATATTATTGCTGAATATAGATTAGAGCTTCAGGCTGAAGGTCATTATTTCTTTACTTTAGTTAGAAATAACAAAACTTTTGAATCTATATACAGAGGAACAATAACTCCAGATCATTATTCAAATATTTGTGCAATTCCAGATAGAGAATTGTTTATTTGTCCAGATATGAAACAAAACCCTGGATATTAATATTCAAATAATTTTATTTTCTGAGAGCTGCCTTAAAAGGCAGCTCTTTTTTTATAGTTGAAATTTAAAATTCGTATAAGCTTTAACAAGAGGCGTTTTTTTGCAGTGTAGTAGAAATAGCTACATTTGGAGTTTATACCGAAGAAAGGGAAGAAAAGTTGTTTTATCCGAATAAATATCGGAATACATCTTCCATTTTTTTAACAGGAACTATTTCTATTCCGTTTTTAGGCATGGCTAAGCCTTTTAAGTTATATTTTGAAATAATCATTTTCTCAAAACCTAGTTTTTCGGCTTCCGAAATACGTTGATCAATTCGATTTACTGGACGAATTTCTCCCGAAAGTCCAACTTCGGCAGCAAATGAATATTTAGGATTAATGGGAATATCTTCAGCAGAAGAAAGTACCGCACTTACAACAGCCAAATCAATAGCAGGGTCGTCAACACGAATACCGCCGGCAATATTTAAGAATACATCTTTTAATCCAAGTTTAAATCCACATCTTTTTTCTAAGACTGCCAGTAACATGCTTAATCTTCTTAAATCGAAACCGGTAGCCGATCGTTGCGGGGTGCCATATGCGGCAGAACTTACCAATGCTTGCGTTTCTATCATCATAGGGCGAAGTCCTTCAATAGTAGAAGCAATAGAAATACCGCTTAGGGTTTCATCTCTTTGCGATAATAATATTTCAGAAGGATTTGATACTTCCCTTAAGCCTGAATTCTGCATTTCGAAAATGCCTAATTCGGAAGTTGACCCAAAACGATTTTTGGTGGCTCTTAAAATACGATAACCATGGTTGCGGTCGCCTTCAAATTGCAAAACAGTATCTACCATGTGTTCTAATACTTTCGGTCCGGCAATGCTGCCGTCTTTGGTAATATGGCCAATTAAAAATACGGGTGTATTGGTCTCTTTGGCAAAGCGGTTTAATTCGGAAGTACATTCTCGTATTTGTGAAATGCTGCCGGCAGAAGACTCAATAGAGGCGGTATGCAAGGTTTGTATAGAATCTACAATAACTATTTCCGGTGCCATTTGTGCTATTTGAGAAAATATATTTTGTGTAGAAGTTTCTGTAAAAATAAAGCAGTTGGTATTTTGAATTCCAATACGTTCTGCACGCATTCTGATTTGTTGGTCGCTTTCTTCTCCCGAAATATATAATACCTTTAATTTCTTTATATGTAGCGCAATCTGAAGCATTAAGGTCGATTTCCCTATACCCGGTTCGCCTCCTATTAATACAATTGACCCTGGAACCATACCGCCTCCTAAAACACGGTTAAATTCGTTATTATAGGTGTTAAGTCGCTGATTTTCGGTTAAGGTGATTTCGTTAATCTGAAAAGGTTTGTTTACACGTTTGGCGGTCAGTTTTTCTTCAAAAGCCCCAGTAGATTTTACTACCACTTCTTCAACATAAGTGTTCCATTCATTACAAGAAGGGCATTTCCCAATCCATTTCGCCGATTGGGCACCGCAATTTTGACAAAAAAAAGTGGTTTTAACTTTCGACATGAGGAATCAGTGTAAAAAAAGGGAGATAGAAAATATTAAAGTCGTTTATATTCATATTGAACGCCATCTTTCGACATAAGAGTAAGATAGTTATCGGTTAGTTTTCTTATTTTCCAGTCTCTTACTAAATCTTGATTTGTGCAAGAGGTAATGGAAAAAAGACGTTGAAATAGATAAAATTTATTTTTTATGATATATTCCCCTTTATATAATTGTGTTTGCGCACCACTTGAACTTACATTTACAATATAAAAAGCACCTTCTTTTATATGCCACATTTCATATTGAGAAGAAAGCGGATTATTCATATCCATTTTTTTCCAATCGCCTTCAATGTCTGCTTCAACGGCTTTTTTACAAGAGCTTAAATAAAAAATAGAAATAAAAGCAAGAAGGAGAATTAGTTTTTTTTTCATTCGTTTAAAAATGGGTTATATTATTTATAAAATTCAAGGTATTCAAGTCCTCCGTGTTGTCGGTAAAAAGAGAAATAAGTATCTTCTAACTTATGAATAGTCCATTCGCCTTGATAATAAGACCAAGAGCAATACGTAATGGTAAATGTTTTTTTTCTAAATTTAACAGAAACATCATAATTGGCGGTATACAAGGTATCTTTCGTTAAAAGAGCATTATTAACTTCGCAAACGGTAATAGCCCCATTTGTATAAGTCCATTCGTGTAAAATAGGCGAACTAATATCAGCCACATTTACTCTTTTCCAAGTTCCTTCAATTTTTTCCATAATTTCAACTTCTTTTTTTTCATAACTTTTCTTGCAAGCAGATAAAAAAAAGAAAGTAATGAATAAAAGTAAAAGAGAAAATATGGTTTTTTTCAGCATTCGGAAACAAATAATTTTATGATGTTGCTAATGTAGTAATAATAATGAATTTATTCAAAAGAATTAAAGAGATTATTCTTACCTAAGATGTTTTAATTTTTTGAATAATAGATGTTGTTGAATGGCCTTCTAAAAAATCAATAGTCATAATCTCTCCCCCGTTTTTGCTCACAATATCGTAGCCCACAATATCTTCGGGTTTATAATCGCTTCCTTTAACTAATATATTAGGTTGTATAAATTTAATTAATTCAAAAGGGGTTTCATCATCAAACAAAATAATCGTTTGCGCAAAAAAAAGGGATGCAATAATAGCTGCTCTTGTTTGTGCAGGAAGAATAGGACGATTATTTCCTTTAATTTTTTTTATAGAAATATCCGAATTTAATCCGATAATTAAATGATTTCCTAAATCGGCTGCTTTCGATAAATAATCAATATGTCCTAAATGAATAATATCGAAACACCCATTGGTAAAAATAATTTTTTTCTCTTTAAAACGAAGAAAAGATAGGGTTTGTGCTATTTTATTTCGATCGTCGTTATTATTAAAATGAAATATTTTAGATTGAATAAAATCAAATTTTTTCATGAGAACTTGCTTTTTTTTGTGATAAAAATAAAATAATCCATGAAATACCCCCAACGATATTAATCATTATCCATTGGGTAAAATAGACGAGATTAGCAAAAGCCGATGCGGTGTTTTTTTCAATTAAAAATAAGCTTATTAACGAAAGTGAAACAAAATATTGATAAGCGCCAATTCCTCCGGGTGTTGGAACAAGCGTACCGATACTGCCTAATGCCATAATGGTAAGTGCATCTAAAAAAGTAAGATGTTCGGTGGCGCTAATAGATTGAAAGCAAACAAATATGGTTAGGGTATAAAATCCCCACATAAGAAGGGAATAAAAAAGAAATAAAAATTTATGTTTCACATTTTTAATGGTCATTATTCCATTCCAAAACCCTTTAACGAGTGCGACTCCTTTAATAAATAAATTTATTTTTCTTAATTTAGGAAGAAGTAGACGATAAAAAATAAATAAGAAAAGACCTAAAATAATAAGAGTTGAAATCAAAATAATTATAACATATGTACTACTTGGAAATTTAGCGCTTAGGGGCATTAATAAATGTTTATTAATAAACGCACCCAATAAATCTAATTGCGAAACAATGGTTAAAATTAAAATGAGAACCATGGTAATCATATCGAATGCTCGTTCGGCAATAACAGTTCCTATTACTGAATTAATCGGAACTTTATGATGATTTGAAAGTACACCACAGCGGGTAATTTCTCCTAAACGAGGAACCGCATTATTTACAAAATAGCCAATCATTACTGCAAAAAAAGTAGTATGGGTTTTTGTTTTAATATGCAGGGTATTTAACAATTGATTCCATCGGATGGCACGAGTAATATGACTTAAAATCATAACAACCACCGATAAGCCAATCCACCGATAGTCGGCACTTTTAATTTCCTCTAGATTTTTATTTAAATCCTTTCCTCGCAAGGTAAGCCAAAATAAAACCCCTCCAATGGCAAGGAATAGAAGATATTTAAGAACAGAAAGAATTTTTTTTTTCAATGCTTATTTTATTCTGTTTTTTTGATCAGGGAAAACAATAGATGGTTTAAATTTTTTGGCTTCTTCAAAATCCATATGCGCATACGATGCAATTATAATAATATCCCCTTCAACTGCTTTGCGAGCGGCAGCTCCGTTTAAACAAATAACTCCGGAACCTCGTTTTCCTTTTATAACATAGGTTTCGAGGCGTTCCCCGTTGGTAATATTAAGTACTTGCACCTTTTCATATTCAATTAAGTTGGCAGCATCCATTAAATCTTCATCAATGGTACAACTTCCTACATAGTGAATATTGGCTTCTGTAAGAGTAGCACGATGTATTTTCGATTTTAATATTTCTATTTTCATTCGGCAAAGTTAAAAAAATTTAATATTATCAATTAATCTTACTTTCCCCATATTTACAGCAATACATCCAATGGTGTTTTTTGTTTTAAATCGTTCGGAAGCCGGACGAAGTGTATCTATATTCACCACCTCAAAATATTCGGTTTTCATTAACGAATTTCGATTTATCTCTTTTATTACCCATTCTTTTAATTCGTGAGTATTTATTGTGGTAATCTTTTCTTTTGCTTGTAAAAGGGTTTGGTAAATATGCGGGGCTGCTTTTCTTTCGAGTGGAGTAAGCAGTTGATTGCGTGAACTCATGGCTAATCCATCACTTTCGCGTATAGTAGCTACCGGAATTATTTGAATAGGGAGTCGCAATACCTTAACTAAATATTTAATTATAGCTAGTTGTTGAAAATCTTTTTCCCCAAAATAAGCCCTATTCGGCTCCATAATATCGAATAATTTTTTAACTACCACCGCTACTCCGTTAAAATGACCCGGACGGAAAGCTCCTTCCATTGTTTTATCAAGACCATTTAAATCATAAATAATTTTGTTCGGTTCAGGATACATTTCCTCTACAGATGGTTGAAATAATACATCGCAACCAATTGAATTTAAGAATAGTATATCTTTTTCTAAGGGTCGGGGATACCTCGTTAAATCAGCTGCGTTATTAAACTGAATAGGATTAACAAAAATACTACAAACACAGAGATCGTTTTCTTTTTTAGCTTTTTCTAATAGGGTTAAATGCCCTTTATGCAATGCACCCATGGTTGGAACAAATCCAATTTGCAAACCTTTCTTCTTTTGTTCCGATAAATAAGCCTTTGTGTCGGATATTTTATGAAAAAGATGCATACGTATTGTTTAAAAAAGAGTCGTTAATTTTTAGTACAATAAAAAATTAAGGAGCAAAACTAATATTAAAAACTTGATAAAGTGCAAAAAAAGTATTAATTTTGCACTCTGATTCAAACAGTACCAAAACAACCTTATGATGGAAAAAACCAAAGTTCTTTTTGTACAGCAGGAAATCACCCCCTACTTAAAAGATACTCACATGGGAATTATTGGAAGATATCTCCCCCAGGGTATTCAAGAAAAAGGAAAAGAAATCAGAACATTCATGCCCCGTTACGGCTGTATAAATGAACGAAGAAACCAATTACACGAAGTTATTCGTTTATCCGGTATGAATCTGATTATTAATGATACAGACCACCCATTAATTATTAAAGTTGCATCGATACAATCGGCACGTATGCAAATTTATTTTATCGATAACGAAGATTATTTTCAACGGAAGAGTGTTTTATACGATAGCGGAAATAAGTTTTTTAAAGATAACGATGAAAGAGCTATTTTCTTTGCAAGAGGCGTGTTAGAAACCGTCAAAAAACTAGGCTGGTCGCCCGATATAGTTCATTGTCATGGATGGATTACTAGTTTATTGCCGATATATTTAAAAAAGGCATTTGTAGATAACCCCATTTTTAGCGATACAAAAATTATTTATTCTATTTATAATGATGATTTTCCTATACAGTTTAATAAAAATTTTGCCGATAAAATAATGCTTCCGGGTATTAAAGAATCGGATATTGAACATTATAAAAAACCATCATTTGTTAATATTACAAAAGCAGCTATCGATTTTTCCGACGGTGTTATTATTGGAAGTCCCGATATTAACTCCGACATCATAAATTATGTGAATCAAATTGATAAACCTGTGCTTGAATTTAAATCGATGGATACCTATATCGATTCGTATAATGAATTTTATGATGAAATTTTAGTGAACGAAAAAATACTAAGTAACTAATTTTATCGTTCTTTACTAGAATTTTTAAACGGAAAAAATATAATAAATTGAAAATCAGTCGTAATAAAAGCACAACACGATTTTTGTGCATATGTTTAGCTATAACATCCATCTTATTTTCTTGTAAAGAACCCGATATTATTGGGATGGATGTGCAACCCAAAGCCGATCAATTAAACGTATCAAAAAGTGATACAATTAGTATTTTTGCTCATACAGTAAAAGAAGATCCTATTCGTTCGGATGAAACAAGTTATAATTTAGTCGGACTTAACAACGATCCCATTTTTGGAAAAAATGCAGCTAGTTTTTATACCCAATTACGACTTTCAATTCTTGAACCCGATTTTGGCTTATATCCGATTACTGATTCTATCGTTTTCTCTATGGTTTACGATACTATTTATGGTGATAGTAATGCGCAACATACATTAAAATTATATGAGTTGAATGAAGATATGTTTAGAGATAGTATCTATTTTTCGAATAAAGAATTTTTAACAAAAAGTACTCCAGTTGGAACCAAAACATTTATTCCGAATTATAAAGATAGTGTTATTGTTGATGGAGATACAATTAATAAAAGCCCTGCTTTACTAAGAATACATTTAAATAAATCGTTGGGAGATAAATTCCTTTCGAATTTTTCGAAAATGGAAACGAACGAAGATTTTTGTAAGTTTTTTAAAGGCTTTTATGTTACTTCTTCTTCTGCTACCGGAGAGGGTTCTATCATGTCGTTTAAATTGGTAGATATTCAATCAAAAGTAACGCTTTATTATCATAATATGAAAGATACATCAAAGTATACTTTTTATATTAATGATTATGCTGCGCGTGTTAATCATTTTAATCATACGAAATACCAATTCGCCAACCCTTTTCTTAAAAGTCAGATTTTTGGAGATACCGCAAAAGGTCAAAAGGTCATATACCTTCAATCGATGGCTGGCTTAAAAGTTCACTTCTCCTTACCCTATTTAAAAGATTTTGTAAAAGAAGGCAAAATAGCCATTAATAAAGCAGATTTAGTATTAAGTGTAGACGATAGTACCGATCAATCGCTCGGCAAATATTCGCCTCCTCCACAATTAATGTTAGTGGAAGAACGCGATGGAGAAATGTACGTATTAGTCGACCAACTCGAAGGAGAAGGTTATTACGGAGGGAAATAGAACAAAAAAACAAAAGAATATAAATTTAATATTGC
>Ga0116184_10002796_pt1 | contig 14837 bp, 9 predicted proteins | sample AD_JPNNA5_MetaG_FD_89886 | JGI IMG/M metagenome (GOLD analysis project Ga0116184, IMG submission 89886) | Active sludge microbial communities of municipal wastewater-treating anaerobic digesters from Japan - AD_JPNNA5_MetaG | ecosystem: Engineered > Bioreactor > Anaerobic > Digestate | place... | reverse complement strand
CCGTCGCGGTCGGTAATTTTAGTAACCAGCATCGGTTTATTATAATTCCCTTTATTTAAAAACACACTATATGCGGCAACCATTTCGAGTAAAGAGACATCGTTGGCACCTAAACCAATAGAAGGAACGGGTTTTAGATTGCTTTCTATACCTAATTTATTAGCATATTCGGCTACTTTTTCAAAGCCGACTTTTTCCGACAACTGAACGGTAACTGAGTTACACGAACGTGCCATGGCATGGCGTAAAGTCATATTACGACCGGTAAAAACCCAGTCGGCATTATTGGGCGACCATGTCTTTTTTTCTCCGTCTTCTTTATACTTAATAGTTATCCGTTGATCAACAATACGATCGCAGGGAGTCCATCCATTATCGAGGGCAGTACAATATACAAAAGGTTTAAAAGTAGAGCCCGGCTGGCGTTTCATCTGACTGATATGATCGTACTTAAAAAACGCGTAATTAATACCTCCTACCCATACTTTTATTTGTCCGGTATATGGATCCATAACCAAAAAACCGGCATTCAGAAATTTTTTCATATAACGAATAGAATCCATCGAACTCATTGTACGTTCTATTTCTCCTTTTTCCCAGGAAAATAATTTCACTTTATGAGGCTTGTTTAATGCAATATTAATAGAGTCTTCATTACCATTGTATCGTTTATTTAAGCGTTTGTACAAACCGGTTGTCTTTACAAAATCTTCAATAAAATTAGGTATTTCTTTTTCTTTAGCATCTATCCAGGGGTTGGTGTTTCCCCAATGAATATCGAATCTTTTCTGCAATCGTTTCAAATGTTCTTTTACCGATTCTTCGGCATATTTCTGCATACGAGAATCGATGGTAGTATAAATTTTTAAGCCGTCGGTATAAATATCATAGCCCGATTCTTTACACCATTCCTTTAAATAATTTTCTACCGCCATGCGAACATAGGAACCTAATGCCGTTTTAGTCGGGTCTTGCGGTTGATAGTTAACTTTTAATTTAAATTTACTTATTGAATCATATTCATTTTGATTCAGATAATTATATTTCAACATTTGAGCTAAAACAACATTCCTTCGTTCCAATGATTTTTTCGGATTACCAACCGGATTAAAAGTGGTAGGAGCTTTCAGCATCCCTACAAGTGTAGCAGCTTCCTGTATATTGAGTTTAATGGGTAGCTTATTAAAATAAGTACGAGCAGCCACTTTTATTCCAAAGGTATTTTTCCCAAAGTCAACGGCATTAAGGTACATTGTTAATATTTCTTCTTTGTTATACCTACTTTCCAGCTTAATAGCGGTAATCCATTCTTTTGTTTTAGAAATAACGGTTCGAACATACGGAATATGTTGGAAAAGTCCGCGTGATGTTTTTCTGGTTTTATACAAATTTTTTGCTAACTGCTGTGTAATGGTACTTCCCCCTCTGTTATCTCCTTTGGCTGCATACCAAAATATAGATAAAGTAGCTCGAATATCTATTCCGTTATGTTTGTAAAAGCGAGCATCTTCGGTAGCAATGAGGGCATTAATAACATTCAAATTTATTTCTTCATATTCTACCGGTATTCTATTTTCTTTGTAATATTTACCAATTAATACACTATCGGCGGTATAAAGTTCTGAGCCAATGGACATTTCCGGATCTTTATCGGGGCGGATGTTGGGAGAAGAACCAAAAAGCCATAAAAAATTAATATTGACAAGAAAAAAATACAGAAGAACTCCTACAATAAAGTTGAAAAAATACTTTATTCCTTTTCTAATAACACGAGCATACCAAATATTTGATTCGAGGTTGGGTAAATAATGAAAAAATAATCTTTTAAGTTTATAAAAAAAGACATGGTGTTTTTGTAATAACCATATAAACGCAATCTTTATAAAAGAGTATAATTTAAAGAAATAAGGTTTAAGAAACTGCCATAATGCAGTTAACTTCATTTTCAGGGATTCTGTCTCTTTCACAAAAAGGGTTTAGCTATTGACTGCAAAATTACTTATTTTTCGGTTTTCCGCTATATGTTTTAGTCTCTTTTTTATTCTTATTCTTTTTGAAGATATTTTTAAAGAAGGTTCTAATTTTATTTTTAAATTTATTATTAATCGAATCTAATTTTTCGCAGTCGTATTTTTCGCCGATTTCCTTTATTTCTATAGAAAACAAACTTTTATACTTTTTTGTTAAAGGGTCGTTATATACTTTTGTTAAGAAAATCCCAAAAACAGGCAATGCTGTTTTTGCCCCTTCCATTTTTGCCGATTCCCGAAAATGAATACAACGATCGTCTCCGCCAACCCAACATCCGGCAATAAGTTTATTTGTAACACCAATAAACCATCCATCCGAATAATTAGAAGTAGTTCCTGTTTTCCCCCCTAAATCGTTTCCTGATACAATGCGATTGTAGTTAAGCAAAGAACGAGATGTACCACCTACTTCATCTATGCCACCTTTTAACATATATACCATTTTATTTGCGGTTGAATCGCTTAAAACCTTTTTAGATTTAGAAGTAAACACTTTAATAACATGTCCATCACGGTCGGTAATTTTGCTTACCAATAGAGGTTCGCAATAAACCCCTTGATTTATAAAAACACCATACGCAGCGACTAATTCCAGCAGCGAAACTTCATTAGAACCTAATCCAATAGAGGGGACAGGCTGTAGCGTACTTTTAACACCCATTTTTTGAGCATAATCGGCTACTTTTTGAAAGCCGACTTTTTCCGATAGCTGTACCGTAATAGAATTACAGGAACGCGACATAGCAGTTCTTAACGACATTTCTTCTTTCGTAAATTTACCACCGGCATTATTGGGCGACCATTTTTTTATTTCTCCTTTTTCTTCATAGGTAATTTCTACCGCTTCATCAATCAATTTATCGCATGGCGACCATCCATTATCGATTGCAGCACAATAAACAAAAGGTTTAAAAGTAGAGCCAGGTTGACGTTTCATCTGACTAATATGATCGTATTGAAAATAGTTAAAATCGATTCCTCCTACCCATGCTTTTATTTCTCCGGTTTGTGGTTCCATAGCAAGAAAACCGGTATTCAAAAACTTTTTCATATACCTAATTGAATCTAGCGAACTCATGGTTTTTTCAATTTCCCCCTTTGTATATGAAAACAATTTTACTTTATGTGGTTTTCTTAATGCAATATTTATTGAATCCTTATTTCCATTGTATTTAATGCTTAGTTGTTTATATAATTCGGTGGTTTTTACAAAATCTTCAATATAATTAGGTATTTCTTTCCCATCGGAATCTATCCATGGATTTGCGTTCTTCCAATGGATATCAAAATTTTGTTGCAGTTTTCTCATTTGTATTGCAACAGCTTCTTCAGCATATTTTTGTAAGCGAGAATCGATGGTGGTATAAATCTTTAGTCCCGCGGTATATAAATCGTATCCAGATTCTTCGCACCATATTGCTAATTCATTTTCTACTGCATTCCGAATATAGGATCCTTCAATTGAATTTTTGGAATTTAGATTTACGTATGAAAGTTCAACAGCTAATTTTTTTAACGAATCGCATTCTAATTGGTTTATGTAATTATATTTAAACAATTGAGATAACACTACATTTCTACGCTGTAAGGATTTTTCGGGATAAAATAACGGATTATAGGCGGTAGGTGCTTTCAGCATACCAACCAAAACGGCTGCTTCTTCTAGATTTAATGAAGAAGGAAGTTTGTTGAAATAACTATGTGCTGCCACATGAATTCCATAAATATTTTTTCCGAAAGAAACCACATTTAAATACATGGTTAAAATATCTTCTTTCGAATATTTTCTTTCTAATTTAACGGCAGTTATCCATTCTTTTAGTTTAACCACAACCATATTTAAATAAGGAATATTTCCTAGCAGTCCTCTCGATGTTTTTCTTGTTTTATATAAGTTTTTAGCCAGTTGTTGTGTAATGGTACTTCCACCTCTATTATCGCCTTTTAGGTTATACCATAAAACAGAGAATGTTGCTTTTATATCTATTCCATTATGATTATAAAATCGAACATCTTCGGTTGCTATTAATGCATCGATAACGTTTTTTGAAATATCTTCATAGTTAACCAAAATACGATTTTCAATATAATATCGACTAAGTAAAACGCCATCGGAAGTATATAATTCAGATCCTTCAATCATTTCGGGTTCTTTGCCCATCCGAATATCGGGCATGGTGCCGAATAAGAGTAAAAAATTAAAACTAACGGCATAATATAAAACGACAACAAACAAGAAAAAATTAAAGGAATATTTTATTGTTTTTCTAATTAGTTTAGCATGCCACTTTCGTCTGGAGAGGTATGGGACAATGGAAAATAAAATTTTTTTAATGAAAGAAAAAAACGAGGAATGCATTTGTTTTAACCAACAAAAAAAATGTTTTATGGTATTCGCTATATTAATTCCTGATTTTTTTATCCAATTCATACATTAATTATAACATTAAATTGTTTTCCTTTTCATATTATAAGGAAAACAATTTGTATAAAGTTAATTAAATTTTGTAAGAAGAAACTATTTGATTAAAATAAGTTTAATATTATTGAATTTTTATTACACGGAGTTTCACAGAGGCTAAACGCAATCAAACCTATGGAGTTCACAATAAAATTAGGAATTTTCGAAATAGTGTCAACCCTTTTGGATTAAATTATAAAACAATCGAATTTCTTAATAATCATACCTTCGGAATTAAAAAATTAATTTCCAAAATTTAACACATCAGAAAACAAATCAAATAACAATATCACGTTATAACCTTACTATCAAGAAAAACCCGAGGGGATAATATACATTTATGGTCAGAATATATAGCCAAAGAAAGCCCGAATGGCTGAAATTACTATAAAGTATCGAGCTAAAGACCTCATAAACCCCGAAGAGGTGACATTATTTTCTCATACTGACTCTCACACTTATATTCAGGTGGTTGAGTCTCTCGAAACCGCCACTCGTAGGATAATTATTTATAATCTCTCGTAATTTTATAACTATTTCGTTATATTTACATTCGGTCAGGCTTCAACACACAACGCATTAATTGATTTTTGGAAAATAGCGTAACGATAGCGTTGCTACTCTGCCTGGCACTTCTTTAATTTCTCAACTCTCACTCTGACTCTCACACTTATTTTTCAACTCCCCTCTAAATCTGGTCAGACTTCGACACGCCTTGCATAACGTGGTTTAAATAAATACCAAGCCAAAGCAAGGCTGCTCTGTCTGACACCATTACTATTAATTTAAATTTGAGATTTATTTTTATTCGTAGTGCCAATTTTGTATTCAGACTTCCTTCCCTAGCCTACATTACTTACCCCATTATCCAACGGAGGAGTAAAAATAACAGACCAGACATGAGTACCGTTACCGGTAGTGTTATTAACCAGGCAATACCTATATTGCGAACAGTTTTACCTTGTAAGTTTTTAAATCCGTTTTCGGCTACCATGGTTCCAGCAATACCCGAAGAAAGAACATGGGTTGTACTTACAGGCAAGCCTAAAGAAGTAGATACCGCAATGGTACTGGCTGCAATTATTTCGGCAGTGGCACCCTGTGCATAATTTAAATGTGTTTTCCCGATTTTCTCTCCAATAGTAATTACAATGCGTTTCCAGCCAATCATGGTGCCTAAACCAAGAGAGAGCGAAATCATTAAGATAACCCACCAAGGGGCATATTCGGTATATGATTTACTTTCTTTTACCAATGCTTTCAGCTTTGCTATTTCATCTTGTTTTAAGAAAGAACCTATTTGTGCTGATGCTAATAATTTGTCGGTCGATTTGCCTATTAAGATAATATCTTTACGTAATTCGAAACGTTTTTCGGAAGGAATTGATTCGTAGTTAGTCGTATTTTTGGTGTATTTTATTATTGTATCTGCTTTCGCCATTATTACATGATAATACGATAAATCTTTATCTGTTAACCTGGTAGTATCTATTTTATGAATAGAAGTCTCTATGGCGGCTGCTTTAAAATAAAGTTCCGACGGGTTTTTAGCATGATCTAATGCAAAATATGTCGGCAAAATACCTATTAATATAATCATTACTAGTCCAACTCCCTTTTGTCCGTCGTTAGAGCCATGAGAAAAGCTAACACTGGTACACGTTAATATAAGAATTGAACGAATCCATAATGGAGGTGCTTTGGTAGTAGAAGGTTCTCTGAAAATACGATTGTTCTTAAAAAATACTTTAAGTAAAAGCATTAATAAAATAGCTACTCCAAAACCAAAAAGTGGCGATATTAATAAAGATAGTCCTACATCTCCTACCTTTCCCCAGTTTAATGCTACATTACTAGAACCGGGAATAAGCATATAAGCAATACCAACTCCAAAAATAGAACCTATTAAGGTATGGGAGCTGGAGCATGGAATCCCAAAATACCAGGTTCCTAAATTCCATATAACGGCTGTTAATAGCAAAGCCATAATCATGGCAATACCATGATAAATATTTTGATCAATTAAGGCTTCTGTCGGCAAAAGGTTTACAATACCCATTGCCACCGCAATACCCCCGGTATATACCCCTAAAAAATTCCAAAAACCCGACCATATAACGGCAATACGAGGTTTTAGCGAATGTGTATAAATAACAGTAGCCACTGCATTAGCGGTGTCGTGAAAACCATTTATAAACTCGAAAGCACAAACGGAAATAAGACAAATAATAAGAAGTATTGTTAAACCGGTATCTAATCCAAACATGAATTTTGTATAAATTAAGATGCAAAAATACATTGTATTTTGTTATATCTATTTTTTCAGATATTAAGTTAAGATTAACAAAGAGGGAATAAAACTTAACAATTATTTAACATTGCGTATTATCCTAATATCCATCGTAGGAAAAGAAAAAGGCAACCGGAAAGTACAATAGTTACTGGCAGTGTTACCAGCCAAGCTAATCCAATATTTTTAATGGTCTTTCCTTGTAGGTTCTTCAAACCATCTTCGGCTACCATGGTTCCGGCTATTCCTGAACTTAACACATGGGTTGTACTTACAGGAAGTCCTAAAACCGAGGAAGCACTAATGGTGCTGGCAGCAATAATCTGACTGGTTGCCCCCTGGGCATAAGTCATTGGAGTTTTCCCAATTTTTTCACCAATAGTCATCACAATACGTTTCCATCCTATCATGGTCCCTAATCCTAACGAAAGCGAAATCATTAATATGACCCACCAAGGTGCAAACTCGGTATGCGATTTAATTGACGAGATTTGTTGTTTTATTTGTTTTATCTTTTCTTCAGTAAGAATCTGATTATTATCGTTTATAGAAGTAATAAACTTTTCGGTACTTTTAGAAATTAAGAGGATATCTCTTCTTATTTCGAAATGAATTTCTTTAGGGATTTGATTAAATGCCTGTTTATTTTGTAAAATTTGTTGTAATGTGTCAATTTTGGTTTGTAATACAACATAATTAACCGCTTGTTCCTTATTTAAGCTTAAGGTATCTATGTTAGACAATGTATTTTCTATAACATTTAAATTCGAATACAAGGCAGCAGGGTTTTTACTTGCATCTAAAGCAAAATAACCTGGAACAATACCAATCAATATCATCATGACTAAGCCTACCCCTTTTTGTCCGTCGTTAGAGCCATGAGAAAAACTCACTGCCGTACAGGAAAGAACCATAATAGAGCGAATCCAAAAAGGAGGAGCTTTTGAGGTGGGAGGTTTTTTAAAAATGGTTTTATTTTTTACAATTTTTTTAAGCACAATCATTAACAACATGGCAACAAAAAAACCAAAAAAGGGAGAAACGAGTAAGGAAATTCCGACTTCTTCCACCTTATGCCAGTTTAAGGCAACACCGGTACTTCCCGGCAAAAACATATACGCTAATCCTACTCCGAATATGGAACCTATTAATGTATGAGAGCTGGAAACCGGAATGCCGAAATACCAGGTTCCTAAATTCCAAATAATAGCAGTAAATATTAAAGCCATTATCATGGCAATTCCATGCGACATATTCGCATCAACCAATGCTTCTACCGGTAAAAGGTTAACAATTCCCATGGCTACAGCGATACCGCCAAAATAGACTCCAATAAAATTCCATATACCCGACCATATAACAGCAATCCTGGGTTTCAACGAATGTGTGTAGATAACCGTAGCTACAGCGTTTGCTGTATCGTGAAAGCCGTTTATAAATTCGAAACCGCATGCACAAAGCAAACAGATAATTAAAAGAAATGATAACCCAAAATCTAAGTCAAACATGTAGTATATAATAGTCTATAATCATTTTTTTTAATGTTTCGTAATAATTAACTCTAAATAAGGTATTACGAATGTTAACAATAATAAATAATGTTTTTTAAGCTTTTAAATATTTACGTTATAAATTTATTAATTTAAAATTATTATTCACTTAACATTTACTTAACATTAAATAACAATTTTTGTCGAAAATAATAAATAAAAATAATTAGGATTAAAATAATTTTTAACTAAATATCACCATGGACATAAAAAAAATCTTCGAAGTACTGGTACCTAGACAAAAAGAATTCTATATTTTGTTCGAAAGAGCCTCAGAAAACTTAATTCAAACAGCTGAATTATTAAAAAAACTCATGTCGGCTTCCGACTTTTACGAACAAGAAAATATTATTGTTAAGATTAAAGAATACGAAACCATTGGCGATGGAATAACACACGAAGTATTCGATAGTTTAAATAAAACATTTATAACCCCTTTCGATCGCGACGATATTCAAGACCTAGCTTCTTCTGTTGATGATATCGTAGACTATATTGACAGTGCTTCTCAAAAAATAAGACTTTACAAGCCGAAATCATCGATGGAGGAATTTAAGATGTTAGCCGAAATTATTTTAGAAGCAGCAAAAGAAATACATGAAATAATGAAAGGCTTAAAAAATATGAAACATGCCAATTTATGTATTGATGCTTGTATTAAAATTAATGAATTGGAAAATAAGGCCGATCTTATATATCATAATGCCCTTTCTAAATTATTTGAAAAAGAAACCGATGCCATTGAGTTAATGAAGAAGAAAGAAATATTAGAAGCCCTCGAAAGAGCCACCGACCGTGCTGAAGATACAGCAGATGTTATTAAAACGATCCTTATTAAAAATGCGTAATAACTTTTACTTCATATCCTAATATTTACACTATGGAATTTTTAATTATTGTAATTATCTTAGTCATAATCTTCGATTTTATTAATGGTTTTCACGATTGTGCTAATTCAATAGCGACTATTGTCTCTACCAAAGTATTATCGCCATTAGCAGCAGTCTGGTGGGCTGCATTTTTCAACTTTATTGCTTTTTTAATATTCCCGCTTACTGTTGCAACCACCATTGGAAAAGGTATTGTAAACCCCGATGTTATTAATTTAGCTACCATTGCTGCAGCTATATCGGCCGCAATTATCTGGAATCTTTTAACATGGTGGTGGGGTATTCCATCGAGTTCTTCGCATACACTTGTTGGAGGCTTGGCAGGTGCCGCATTTGCTTGTTCGGGAATAAACGCTATTGTTTTTGCTGGTATTTTTAAAATAGCCATTTTTATCATTATTGCTCCTGTTTTAGGATTTATTGTTTCCTTTTTAATTTCGGCTATTGTTATCTTTATTTCAAGAAACACCTCCCCTTCCACGGCCGACAAACATTTCCGCAAACTGCAGCTGTTATCGGCTGCTGCTTTTAGTTTAGGACATGGTGGTAACGATGCACAAAAATCGATGGGAATAATTTGGGTTGCATTAATTGTAAGCGGACAAGCTACTAAAAGCGACCCTATTTCTTTATGGATTGTTTTAACTTGTCATGCCGCCATGGGATTAGGAACTCTCTTTGGTGGATGGAGAATTATAAAAACCATGGGACAAAAAATTACCGATTTAAAGCCATTCGAAGGATTTTGTGCCGAAACAGCCGGCTCTCTTACATTGTTCGGAGCTACCTTGTTTGGTATTCCTGTTAGTACTACCCATACCATTACCGGTGCGATTATAGGGGTTGGCGCAAGAAAAGGCGTTTCTGCTGTTAAATGGGGTGTTACAGGAAAGATTTTCTGGGCTTGGATATTAACAATTCCTATATCTGCTATTATAGGTTATGTAATGTACTTCTTATTTAATATGTTTAAATAATCTTAACTAATATAATCTTCATTTTATTCTCCGCATTTAGCTTTTTCTAAAACTAAATGCGGAATTTATTCCGAAAGCATAAATGTAAATGAACCATAACATATATGTCATCGGCATAACCATTAAAAATTTAAAATATCCGTTGGAATATTTTAAATTTACAATTGGTATAATAATTAAACGAATGTTATTAATACCTTATACCAATTGTCAGTAGTTCATTTATTAGGAATAATTATCGAACTAAAAAAGGACAGTAAAGCCGAAAAATCAAAATTCTAAGAAATTTATGCAAAAATAGTGTATTCTAATCAATAAATTATTCGTGAGTTAGGGATGAGTTCACAGAGAAGTCACGGAAGTTTACAGAGAACAAGTTAATAAGTGCTTTTCATTGTGTGTCACACTGAGGAGCCCGACGAAGGAGGGCGTCTCGAAGTGGGACCGCTCGTAGGAAAATTAATTGTATAATTTTTTTTTAAACGCTCCACTAAACCCGTTCAGCCTTCGACACACAACGCTTTTTCTTATTTACTTTTTGTCTTGATACAAAAAGTAACAAAAAAATCAAGACGAATCGAAGCTTCAGCGCTCTCTAAAATTTTAAAAGAATTTATTAGCAAAGTAACAGCCCACCTTAATTAGCGGGCTGCTTTGCTTAAATTCTAATTAAAATTTTATTCACGCTTTCCCTGACCTCGCCGATTCGTCTGGCTTTCGCGCACACTCATAGAATATTTGGCATTTTTATTTTACGAGATGTTAAACTTTTTAAATTTTATGTTTTGCTTTTAGTAAATAAAGCGATTGAGTTTCCTTGCTGTGATTGGAAGGGAAAAAGGCTGTCAGGAAATTTCTTCAAAACAACGGTTCTGTTTTTCCCCCGAAACCGAAACTCTTCATTTCAGAAAAATTGAATTATTATATTGCGTTTTCTTAGCGCAAGTCCTCCAGCATAAAACAGAACCTTGTTTTGTTACAAAATTTCCTAAAGGCCATTCTTCACTTTGATTAAAAAACATGGCATTCTAATCGATCAATTATCCGTGAGTTAGGAATGAGTTAGTTAATTATATTCTAGTACGCACGTTAACCATTTTGTAATTTTTAATAAATTTGTATCCATAAATAAAACTAATAAACAACCTTATATGGAAACCAACAATTTAGAAAACAGCACTACACAACCTATTACATTAAGCGATTTCGACAAATATTATATTCATCAAACAGCCAAATGGACTAGGCTCTTGTCTATTATGGGATTTGTAGGTATCGGCTTTTTGATTCTATTTGCAATTGGTATGACAGCAATAGGAGGATTAAATACCGGAAATACTGCTATTGCATTACCTACCGGGATGTTAGCCGGAATTTATTTTCTTCTTGCCGGAGTTTATTTTTTCCCTGTATTCTACTTATATAAATCTTCTATAAATATGCAAGAAGGGGTATTAAACAACAATCAAGAACGGCTAACCGAAGGGTTTAAGTTTTTACACTTTCATTTTAAGTTTCTAGGAATTATGACCATTACCGTTATTTCGTTATATATTTTGCTTATAATTGGTGCTATGTTGTTTACTTTTATGAGGTAAGCATGTTAAAACAAGAAATAATAACGCTAACAGCCGAATTTGTTAAAGACAAACTTGCGGGGATGGATGCTGCTCACGACTGGCATCATGTTTACCGCGTATGGAATAATGCGATACACATTTCTCAACAAGAAAACTGCGATCGCTTTATTGTTGAACTGGGTGCTTTACTACATGATATTGCCGATTGGAAATTTACCAATGGAAACGAAGATACCGGTCCCGAGATAGCCCGAATATGGTTACAAAAACAAGCTGTTGAATCCGAAATTATTGAGCATGTTTGCGGAATTATAAAAGATGTTTCGTTTAAAGGTGCCGGCGTTACTTACCCTATGAGAAGTATAGAAGGGATGATAGTACAAGATGCCGACCGATTAGATGCCATGGGTGCTATTGGCATAGCCCGTTCTTTTTCGTATGGCGGAAATAAAGGCAGAGCGCTTTACAATCCCGATATAAAACCGATAATGCATGCCTCTTTTGAGGAATATAAGAAAAGTAACAGTCCTACGTTGAATCATTTCTACGAAAAGCTATTATTGTTAAAAGATAGAATGAATACGGTAACGGCTAAAACAATGGCAACACACCGTCATAAAGTGATGGAAGGCTTTTTAGAAGAGTTTTTAGACGAATGGAATGGGGCGAAATAATAAGAAGGGTTAATTAATTCTTAATTCCATTTTATTAAAATTATTTTTTTTATTAATATAAATAAATCTTTATATTTGTATAAGTTAATACCCTATTTTTAAAAACTAAAAAAAATATTATGAAAAAACTTTATTACACTTTATTTATGCTAACGTTTTTCACGCTACAGCTAGTAGCACAAGAACGTGCACAACGATTGGTACTTGCTGAAGAATTTTCCGGTGCATGGTGAGCTACCTGTGCGAGTGCTAACCCCACTTACAATACATTATTAGATGCGAACAAAACTAAAGTAGTTGCTGTTACATATCAAGATAAAGATGTTATGGAAATTCCTGATGGAAAAACACGAAGTTCCTATTATAGCGTTAATTTTCTTCCAAAATCATATAAAGACGGAAGTACTTCCGGATTAGGAGATGGAACTCAATATCCAGGTTATATTACTTATTGGAGTCAAACAGTTATTAATAATGAATATGCTATAGCATCCAACTTTACCATGAACCTTTTATGGTATTTTAATTCTGCTCAAGACTCTATTAATATTACTTGTACCATTACAGCAACAGCTGCTACTACCATGACAACGCCCGTATTACAATTAGCATTAGTTGAAGAAACAATTACATTTACTACAGCTCCGGGTACAAATGGAGAAAAAGTATTCAGAAATATATGCAGAGTAATGGTTCCAAGTGCAACCGGAACTACTTTGCCTACATCATGGACAAACGGTCAAACACAGACCTATACATTTAAACAAAAATTACCTACCAATATTTATAAAAAAACAGAAGTTAACGTAGTCGGATTTATTCAGGATAATTCAAATAAAAACGTTAAGCAAGCGGTAAGAGGGACTAAAACAATGGTTGGTGTAAATGATTATCAAAATGATAAAATGGTGCAAATATATCCAAACCCATCAAATGACATATTCACTGTTAATTTTACCGAAAAAAATATAAATGAAATTAGTATTGAAGTATATAATATAACAGGAAAATGTGTTAAAAAGATTTCTGCTAATGAAATATCAAATACAATGAATATTGATATCTCTAGCGAAGATGCAGGAATATATATAGTACATTTTAAATCACCTACAGAAACATTTACTCGAAAAATATCGTTAATAAAATAAACAACATTTTAAAAGTCCTTGGAAACAGGGACTTTTTTTTTAAGACTTATTTTCGAAATGTTCTCTTTTCTATATAAGTTGTTTGCCAAATAAACAAAATAATACGCTATTTAAAAAAAATGTTATTTTTGTTTAAATGTTAGTAGAATTATTAATTGTAAAATGGAAAAAGCACCTACCTTGCCTTTTGGCATAGCAAGCAGAAGCGTTAATTTATCAGCCGATAGGCTGAAACGAGATCGAAATAAAAGTAATAATTGTCACATTATGAAAATAAGATTAATAAAGTTAGTTTTTATATTTATTTTCTTTGATAATAGTGCTTTTTGTCAAATTCAAAATAAGGCTATTCAATATAATTTGGTAGTTAATGATACAATTGTTGAAAAGAAATGGAAGGATATAATTAAAGTTAGAAAAAGAGCAAAAAATATAAATGTAATAAGTTTAAATATCTCTATTAAAAGAACTACTTTGGATTCTAACTCAATATATTTTTATCGTTTTCATAAAGTAGTTCAGCCTGATTTTATGTTTTTTGACAGAAAACATTTGAATGATTATAATAAATATTCTCTAGGTATTTTATATTTCATTGAGAATAATTCAGGAATGGTAATACCTGCAAAAAATCCAATTTTTATATCATATAAAAACAGTAAAGATGAATTAAAAAGTATTACTGATTATACTTATATTTTAGATGAAAAAAAAATAAAAATAAAAAAAGTAGATGTAAAAGGTAAGAATATCAGTAATGATTATATAATTGGTAAAATTCATTTTGATAAAGGTGACAGCATTTTAAATATGAAAATTTATCCGATTATAAATAAATTTTATAATTTAGATAAAGGAGAATATTATTTAACATTGGTATACTGCTTTAATGGAAGTGTTGATTTAAAACCACCATCAGTAAATGTCTGCGATATTAATAAACCTTCTGATAATTTAATCTATAAAGGGGTGTTAATATCAAACAAGATAAAATTAATTATTAAATAAATAAACAAGTACATCCTAAGCAACAAAAAACCTAGATGGCGCGCATTAACGTAGCCGTTAGCGCTCGTTTAGCGAAGCGTAACGAGTGCAAAAAGTTGATTAATGCGCCAAATAATACAGATTGCATATATGTAATAGTCCAATAAATTGAACTATAACATATATGTCATCGGCATTACCATTGTAAAATTTAAAATATCCGTTGGACTATTTTAAATTAACAATTGGT
>Ga0116184_10002795_pt1 | contig 14839 bp, 11 predicted proteins | sample AD_JPNNA5_MetaG_FD_89886 | JGI IMG/M metagenome (GOLD analysis project Ga0116184, IMG submission 89886) | Active sludge microbial communities of municipal wastewater-treating anaerobic digesters from Japan - AD_JPNNA5_MetaG | ecosystem: Engineered > Bioreactor > Anaerobic > Digestate | place... | reverse complement strand
GACGAACCCCTTCCCTTTGAAGAAATGCAAAAACTGGACGCTCTGGATTTGCAAAAAGCGTCCGCGGACATTGAACATATCGGAAAAATTGTTTCCGCGGCCAACCGTCTTCTGATCCGTGAAACCGCAGCATCGAATAACTGGGTGGTATCCGGAAAACTTACAAAATCCGGTAAACCGATTCTGGCCAACGACACACACCTGCCCCTGACCATGCCTTCCATCTGGCACATGATGCATTTGAAATGTCCTGAAATTCAAGGCGCCGGTATTGCCATTGCGGGAGTTCCGGGAATTGTTGCCGGCTATAATGGACATACGGCAATCGGCATGACCATGGTCATGTCGGATGATCAGGACATTTTCCTGGAGAAGCTGAAACATGAATCCGATGGCCTTTATTATCTTTACGAGGATAAATGGCTTAAAGCTAAAAGCAGAGAAGAAACATTTCGAGTTAAAGGCTCGAAGGAAACCGTTACGCGGACTTACTTTGAAACACGGCACGGTGTGCTCTTGAACAGCATTCTGACTGATGATCCCCGCCATGAACTTGTTCCACAACCGGTCAATCAAACGCTGGGTATCGCCCTGAACTGGGCCGGAAAGGAACCGGACAGGACGATGGACACATTCTTTGCCATCATGCGTTCGAAATCAGTTGATGAAATCCTTAAAATTACGAGTAGTAACACGTCTTCGATGCCGTTGAATCTGGTCATGGCGGATGAAAAAGACATCGCCTGGCAGGTGACAGGACGTTTTCCGCTGCGTAAAAAAGGACGCGGGCTTTGTCCTTCCCCTGGATGGACGGGCGAATACGACTGGAATGGCTTTCTCGATCCTTCCCTTCATCCGTCTTTGAAAAATCCTGAACGGGGATACATTGGCACAGCCAACCACCGAACGGTTCCGGCAGATTTTCCGCATATCCTGTCCTCATCCTGGTACTATCCGCAAAGAGCCGAGCGCATCGAGCAAATGATGCAGGGAGTAAAAAATTATACGGTGGAAGAAGCCAAAGCCATGCAACTTGATGTCCACTCACCTTTTGTTAAGGTCATTAAAGAGGCATTGCTGGACGATCAAACTTTAAAGAAGATGAAAGAATCATGGAAAAATCCTGAACAGCAAAAAGCTACGGAAAAAGCTTTGGAAATTTTAAACAACTTCGACGGCAACATGCGCACGGATTCCGCGGGAGCGGCTTTCTGCGGCGTCTTTTTGTCTTCTCTCAGCAAAAATCTTTTTGCCGACGAACTGGGCGGCATGGATTCCCCGGCTTATCAATCGCTTCTGGAATCGTATTTAACGTCTTATTCGGCTTTGGATGATCATCTGACCAGTCGTTGCCAGGAAAGTCCTTTCTGGGATGATATTACCACGCCACAAAAAGAAGAACGCCACCAGATTCTGGCCAAAACAGTTCTGGATGCAATTGATATTCTGGAAAAACAATGCGGCAAAAATCCTGTAAAATGGCAGTGGGGAAAACTGCACACCTATTACTGGAAAACCGACGCAACGCTTTTTTCCGAATACATGGATTTGATCGATAAGACAGGGGTTAAACTTCTTTCCGGTTATTTAGACAGAGGTCCCTTCCCTGCGCCCGGCGATCATACTACCTTAAATGTTGCCGCTTATCATTTAGGAAAAGATTTTAACGTCTGGCTGATTCCAGCCATGCGTATCATTGCGGATTTCGGTAGCGATGAACCACTGATAGGCATCAACAGTACCGGCCAGTCGGATAATCCTTCCAGTCCTTTCTATGATGACGGCATAAAAGGGTTTCTCGAAGGGAAGTACCAGAATTTTCCATTCAAAGAAGAAAATGTAAAAGCGCATTACACAAAGACGCTGACACTGGTGCCGAAACAATAATTGAATAGCTGGAACAATCCCGCTGGAGCAATCATTTTGATTGCTTCGAAATATTTCGGTTCAGGCTGCAAGCCTGAACCAGCCTCGTACTTGCAAGCTTGAACCAGCCTTATCATTCTCATTTCACCCTGTTCGGGCTAGATCCAGTTTGCCGTTCCACTTTGAAATCAGTGTTTCTTTTAAAATCAAGTGCTCCGGTTTTTCCAGAAACGGATCGCGTGCCGCCAGGGCAAAAGCGTCTTCCTTGGCATCGTTCAAAATCCGGGCGTCACGGATGATGCTGGCAATGCGGAAATCCGGCAGGCCCGATTGCCTTGTCCCGAGAAAATCACCGGGACCACGAATGGAAAGGTCTTCTTCGGCGATAATAAAACCATCGGTTGTTTTTTCCATGACCTTTAATCTTTTACGCGCGTCTGCGGAGCATTTATAGTCCGTCAGTAAAATACAGCTTGAGGGAATATCGCGCCTCCCTACCCTGCCGCGCAACTGGTGCAGTTGCGAAAGCCCGAAGCGCTCGGCGTGCTCAATGACCATCAAGGACGCCCGCGGCACATCAATGCCGACTTCAATAACCGTTGTCGAAACAAGAATCTGAATTTTGTTGTCCAGAAATTCTTTCATGACCTCGTCTTTTTCTTTTTCCTTCATCCTGCCGTGAATCAAGCCCACCCGGTATTTGGGAAAAATATTCTCCTGCAGATGTTTGGACATATTCGTGGCGTCTTTTAAATCCAGCGTTTCCGACTCTTCCACTAACGGATACACAATAAATGCCTGATGGCTTTTCGCCAGCTCCATGGCGATGGTCTGATAAACCTTGTCCCTTTTGCTTTCCGGCAAAACAACTGTGTGCACCCGCTTTTTTCCGGGAGGCATTTCGTCAATGACGGAGACATCCAAATCGCCGTAAACGGTCATGGCCAGTGTCCGCGGGATGGGCGTTGCCGTCATGACCAGTACATCGGCGTTGATGCCTTTGGAACGAAGAGTCGCTCTCTGCATGACACCAAAGCGGTGCTGTTCGTCAATGACAACCATTCCCAGCCGGTGGAAGTCCACATTCTCCTGAATCAAAGCGTGCGTGCCGACGATAATATTCGCATCGCCGTTTTGCATCCGGTTAAGAACCTCGCTTTTTGCCGAATTGCTCATGCTGCCGGTGAGCAAAACCGCCTTTAATCCCAAAGGCTCTGCCCAGAGACGGATATTTTCAAAATGCTGCTTGGCAAGGATTTCCGTCGGTGCCATGATCGCCGCCTGGTAAGAGTTTTCGCAGGCGGTAATCATCGCCGCCATTGATACAATGGTTTTGCCGCTGCCGACATCGCCCTGCAAAAGCCGGTTCATGGCTTTCCCTTCGGCCATATCCCGATGGATTTCGCCGATGACTCTTTTTTGAGCATCTGTCAGATCAAAATGCAGGATGGAATAAAATTTCCCCAGCAGCTCCCCACCGAGTTTAAAGGGAATTCCCTTTTCCAGAATCCTTCCGGATTTCTTTATAGCCATGCCCAGTTGGAAAAAGAAAAATTCATCGTAAATTAATCTTTTGTGCGCATCAGAACGAAAAGATAAAAGTTGTTCCATGGAATCGTGATGGCCGGGAAAATGAACCGATAAAAGCGCTTCGTGGATATTCATCAGATTTCTTTTTTCGCAGATATTTTCCGGTATCGGTGAAGCAACATATCGGGAATAATTCTCCAGCGCGAAATTCATGACTTTGCGGAAATATTTCTGATGCAGTCCTTCGGTCTCCGAATAGATGGGAACAATTCTCTTAAAATTGAGAAGATTGTCTTCGTCCTTTTCGTCCAGGATTTCGTAATCGGGATGAATCATCTGCTTACCGCCGTAATCCGGCCTGACTTCTCCGGTAAATATAACTTTTGTATCTTTTTTAAAAATGCCCGTGAGGTAAGACATCTGGCCTTTGAACCATTTTGCCGTCAGATTTCCCGTGCCGTCACTGATGATGGTTTCCAGAATCTTCTTTCTGCCGTAGTGGCGGTATTGGCAGCTCATAACCGTACCGGTTGCTGTCTGAATTTTTTCCGCCTCCAGACGATTAATTTTTCTGATTTCCCGCCGGTCCTCATAAGTTCGTGGCAGAAAATAGAGCAAATCCTCCACGGTGGCAATTTTCTTGGCGGCAAAACGAGCGGCCATTTTCGGTCCCACCCCTTTCAGATACTGAACGGGCAGGTTAAGTTTGGCGGTATCGTCTTTTAATTCGGAAACTCTTTCGATAATTTTCGAATCGGAAGGATAAGGGGGAATATTCGCAGCGGACGCCTCGACAGCGGATTTTATTTTTGTCAGCAGACTGACTGCCTGTTCAATTTTGGTTTTTTTTAACTCGAGTTTCTGCCAGTCATAATCGGTGAATATTTCCATCATTTCGTCGATGAGATTATTGAAGGTCTGATCAGCAGGCAATAATGATTCTTTGAGTTTCGGCAGGAGATGTAAAAGAGATTTACCCAGATCTTTAATGTGAGAAAGATTTTTGAATTGATCACGGTATGCAAAGGCCAGTGGCTGTTCAATTTTTTGTAAAATTTCTTTTTTGGAATCCATCGCATTCTCCGCGTGATAAGTTCGGAAAACCTCAATGATTATTAATGAATTTGATGTTTTTTGTTAACAGATATATGTTATTTGCGCAAGGAATGATTGACTTAAGATTCAATTTACGTTACACCAACGCCGCTGAAATTCCATATTCAAACAAAATTTATACAGGTGAAAAATGACTGACAATATTACATACAAAGATGCCGGTGTCGATATTGATACCGCTAATGAATTTGTGGAACGCATTAAAGCTTCCATTAAAACAACAGCCCGCAAAGAGGTTGTCTCCGGAATCGGCGGCTTCGGCGGCTTATTTCGATTAAACACGGTGGATTTAAAAAATCCCGTTCTGGTTTCCTCAACAGATGGCGTGGGCACCAAACTGCGCATTGCCCAGATGATGGACAAGCACGACACCATCGGTATCGATCTGGTGGCCATGTCGGTAAATGATGTCGTCGTTCAGGGCGCAGAGCCTTTATTCTTTCTGGATTATCTCGCCACGGGAAAAATCGAACTGGAGAAGAGTGTGAGCATCGTCGAAGGGATTACCGAAGGATGCCGTCAGGCCGGCTGCACGCTTCTGGGCGGTGAAACAGCGGAAATGCCGGGATTCTACAAACCTGGAGAATACGATCTGGCCGGGTTCTGCGTTGGCGTTGTGGAATCGGAAAAACTGATTACCGGCTCCACCATCAGTGTGAATGACCGCATCATCGGCATTGCCTCCAGCGGCCTGCACAGCAACGGCTATTCTCTGGCGCGCAAAGTTCTTCTGGAAAAAGGAAAACTCAGCGTCCATGACAAGGTTATTGGCCTGGAAAAATCCGTCGGACTGGAAATGCTGGAACCGACCAGAATCTATGTTAAACCTCTGCTCAATCTTTTCAAAAATTTTAACATTAAGGGACTGGTTCACATCACCGGAGGTGGATTCTACGATAACATTCCGAGAATCATTCCCCAGGCTTGCCGCGCTGTCATTAACAAAGGAAGCTGGAATATCTTACCTGTCTTTAACGTCATCCAAGAAATAGGCAACGTTGCAGAAAAAGAAATGTTCCGTGTTTTCAACATGGGCATCGGCATGATGATTATTGTCGCCGAAAAAGAAAGTCGTGATGTTCTTGAACGTCTCGAGGTTTTGGGCGAAAAAGCTTATCAGATTGGCTTTATCGAAAAGAAAGAAGATAAACAGGAACAGGTTGTCATCACCGAGGAATAAGATAAGAATATGGCTGACTTACTGAAACTGGGGGTTCTGATTTCCGGAAACGGCTCCAACCTGCAATCCATCATTGACAACATCGAAAACGGATCACTGAAAGCCGTGATCAAAATTGTTGTCAGTAATAATCCTGATGCCTATGGGCTCACCAGGGCAAAAAAGCACGGCATTCCTTGTGCTGTTTTGCAAAACGGAGATTTTAAAAGCAAAGATGATTTTGACTCGGCACTGGTGAAGATATTAAAAGATCACGAAGTGGAGCTGGTGATTCTCGCGGGTTTCATGCGTATCATTTCACCGACACTGCTCAAAGCTTTTCCCGGCAGTATCATGAACATTCATCCGGCTCTGCTGCCCTCTTTTCCCGGTTTGCACGGACAAAAACAGGCTGTGGATTACGGTGTGAAATTCTCAGGTTGCACGGTTCATTTTGTAGATGAAGGCGTGGACACGGGACCCATCATTATTCAGGCTGCAGTGCCAGTAATGGACGATGACACGGAAGAAACGCTGGCCGCCAGAATTTTAAAGGAAGAACACAAAATTTATCCTCAAGCCATCCAGCTTTTTGCCGACAACAGGCTGGAAATTAATGGGCGTAAAGTAATAATTAAAAACCGGTAATTTTCACCCGGATTAATCTTTTCAATCATTAACCAGGAAATACTTTTTCCAATGTACGGACTTATTGTTATAGGTGATGATCTTGCTTCCCATGTTGCTGCCGCAACAGCGTCTTCCCGGGGAATTAAGACGGCGCTGATCGCTGAAAGCGGCATAGCGTGTGAAAGCATGATCGGTGAGCTTGCTTTTAATACCGATTCAACACCCTTTACCGGCGTCGGTGATCATGAAATCTTTTCCTCCTTGCTGTATGAATTGGGGGTTTTGCCGAAAACAACGTCATTAAATCCAGCTTATCAGGTCATTCTGCCTGATAAGAGAATTGATTTTTTCAATGACAAGGATGATCTCACCCGAGAGCTGATCAGAGAATTTCCGGAGCTGGCCAATGAGATCAAATCTTTTTATGATGAGATTGAAAGAAGCTCGGCAATCGCTGAAAACTGGTTCACCCGTCATCCTGTTATACAGCCGAAAAGTTCACGTGACTTTCTGGATTTTCTGAAACTTGCTCCGCAGTTAATCAAAAGCATCCTTTTCAACATAAAATTCAAAAAAGTCATTGCACAAAATCCTTGTTTTCAAAAAATAATGGAGGCGCAGCAGGCGCTGCTTTCCTTTCACTATCATCAATCGAATTCTCTTTTTTCTGATTACATTTGCGCCACGCCCCTGCGCGGCGTTTATTATTTCCCGGACGGGAAACACATTTTTTTTAACGATCTGATCAGAAAACTGGATGTGGCTGACGGTTTGTATGTAAAAAATCGTGAAATCCTGTCCGTCAGAAAAGACCGGATCATTGAAGTGACTTACAAAGACGATAATGGTGTCGGGGTAAAAATCGATTCGGAAAATTTAATTGTCAGCACCAAGTGGCAGAACATGCATTTGATCCTGGATCGCAAAAAGAAATTTAATTTCGGCGATTTTATCAGACCGGCAAAAATTGCCTTTTACCCCTTTACCCTTCATCTGGGCATCAAGCCACAATGTCTTCCTGAAAAAATGGCCCGGCATGTTGCCGTGGTCTGCGATGTCAACAAAGATATCTATGATGATCATAACCTGATTCTTCTGAAATCCGGAGCATCTCAAAATCAAGAGGCGGTCACCTCATCCGTGGCTCCGCTTTCGGTCACCGTTTTTCTGCCGGATCATCCGGATGTCTGGGGCGAAGACAAACTGGCCGAAAGGGCTGATGCCATTCTTGATCATCTGGATTTTTTCCTTCCTTTTTTAAAGGAAAATATCGAATTATTCGACATCCACGAATCCATCCGTCTTTCCCGAAAACAGCGTAATGTCGTTAATCCCAAATATAATATTCGGAACTCTTTCCTTACCGGTTTTGCCGCGAAAAGCAATACAACCAGGTTCGGTAATATTTATCTGACAGGCGCGTCATTACTGGCGGATGCCGGTTTTACGGGAGAGGTTCTATCGGGTGTCAACGCCGTCAAACACGTATCCAGCAAAAGGAAATGAATATGCAATACAATTTCACCATCGCCAGTCTCGGCAGGCCAACGATCACGTCGCCTTTGAAAATCAGTAACTTTACAGATGACAAGAAACGATTGTTATTCAAAACTCACACCGATGATTTTGATTCAATGACGGATAAAAAGGGACGGCCTCTCTCCGTGGAACTGGCCGGACCTCGCGAGAAAATCTTTTTTCATCCGTCAAAAACAAAAGCCGCCATCGTTACCTGCGGCGGACTCTGCCCCGGCATCAATGATGTCATCCGTTCCATCACCATCGCCCTGTATTACAATTATAAGGTTAAAAATATTGTCGGCATCCGCTACGGTCTGAGAGGATTAAATCCGCGATTCGGACACAAACCGGTCAGACTTTATCCGGATACGGTGAAAGATATCAGCAATCTCGGCGGCAGCATTCTTTCCACATCCCGCGGTCCGCAGGACGCTGACATTGTCGTCGATTATCTCATCAAGACGAACATTAATATTCTTTTTTGCATCGGCGGCGACGGCACCATCAGGGCGGCTGAAAAAATCACCGACGAGGTCAATAAAAGAAAACAGAAGATTGCGATTGTCTGCATACCCAAAACCATCGATAACGATCTCAATCTGATTCAAAAGTCATTCGGTTTCGACACAGCCATCGAAAAGGCCGCGGACGCTATCAAAAGCGCGCACGTTGAAGCGAAAGGATCGTTCAACGGCATCGGTTTGATTAAAATCATGGGACGTCATTCCGGTCATATTGCCGCCAACGCCGCTCTGGCGCAAAGTGATACAAATTTTGTTTTAATTCCGGAAGTGCCTTTCGACCTGGAAGGCAGAAACGGCTTTTTAACAACGCTGAAAAAACGGATGCAAAGGAGAGGACACGCTGTCATTTTGGTTGCGGAAGGCGCCGGGCAGAATTTGTTCGAAAGCGGCAAGAAGGCTGTTGAAAGAGATCCCTCGGGAAACATCCGGCTTCAGGATATCGGACTGTTGCTCAAAAATTCCATCACCGAATATTTCAAGAAACTGGGCGTGGAAATTAATTTGAAATATATCGAACCCAGTTATCTGATTCGCTCCGTTCCATCGAATGCTTCCGACGATATTTATTGCAATACGCTGGGGCAATACGCCGTTCACGCCGGAATGGCGGGAAAAACCGGAATTCTTGTGGCTTTAATGAAGGACGAATATGTTCATTTGCCGCTTCAGGCAGTCGCCTCGAACAGGAAAATTGATCCGAAAAGTGACATCTGGCTTCGTGTTCTGGCAACAACAGGACAGCCCGCATCGATGACTCATTAAATTAATTCATAATATCAAATACTTATGTTTTATTTGGTTTCTTGTCCGCTCATAAAGCGTGAATGCATAAAATAAACTGAAAAAATGAAGATATGTGAAAAAATGCTTGCAAAATGCTGCCTTATAGTTTAGTAACGTCGCACATTTTCAGGAGGATTTAAAAATGTCTCGTATTTGTGAAGTATGTGGAAAGAAACCGTCAATCGGTAATACAGTCAGCCATGCGAACAATAGAAATAAAGCGGTGTGGCGCCCCAATCTGCAGAGTCTGCGATGCATTGATAAGAAAACAGGATCCGTGAAAAGGGTCAAGGTTTGCACGCGCTGCATTCGTTCGGGATTTGTCCAGAAAGCGATTTAAAAAAAATTAAGCGTGTTGTACTCTTTTATAACTTTAACGGTGTCCTTATAAAACAATTCGTCATCGTCAATCAGTTCAACAGCCCGCTGAAACAAATCTTTCAGACCATCATCAAACAATTTTTGATCACTGCGAAGGCCGAATTTATCTTTATAAAGATTCATCCGGCCTTCCATATTCATAATGCTGACCATGGATTCCCGGGTGATGAAAAACAAGGCGCTTTTCATTACCTCGATAATCTCTTTTTCTTGCAGACCGTATAACCAGTGCATCGTTGACACAAACTCATCCATTTTGCGCTCAACGGTGAATTGGATGGCCTCTACAAGAATATCGATGGTACCGTATGCGCGGATATGTTTTAAAATCACCAGATCATAAATCATTTCAATAATTAAATGAGATTGATAAACAGCATCGCTGACGGAAATGTCTTTATCAATACTTTTATAAACTGACATAATGGCATTAACCAGATGATTCCCTTTTATATAGGAATAGCCTCTGGAATGGATGTTGAATTCTTCCTGATAACCGGAGCAAATGTAACCGTGGTGAGAAAGGTCATCGATCAGAAGATGATACATCACATAATCCGACTTCGGGTATTGATCCGGCGCCCTGAGCGATCGCTGCACATTATGGGTTCTGGCGGCACTTATTTGAGGATGGATGGCCAATAAATCCGGAGCGACATTGTAAACATAAATATCCGGCTCCACGTCCTGAATACCGGCAGATTCCAATATTTTCTGTAAAAAGTATGTATGGGTGAGCATGAACATCGTTAATTTTCCCGGTGGTCTGATACGTTTTTCATGCTGTATTTTAATTGAAGTTCTTTCAGGAGTCCATCTATTTCCGGCAAAAAATCAGGCATAATTGAAATCCTGACAATTGCTTTTTGAATATCCACTGTTGAAACTGTCGCCATGCGCCCGTATCCTTCAATAATAAACTGCACCGTTACAATATTTTTTCGTTCTATTTGAAAATACTTATTGATCATCGATAATTTTTCATGAAAATATCAGTTAAGGTTTGACGTCGTCAGATAAAGACTGTATGATTGAAAAAAAAGCAAGGATAATTTATGCGCTTTCACAGAAATATATTAATTTTATTATCAATTTTCATCTTATCGTGTTCGGCAGGCAACCCCAATATCAGAAGCATTTCTGAAGGCAATGTTTATTCATTTCTGGAAAAAGCCCCCAAAGCCGAGCAACACCCCAATGCGGGCGCTGATCTCCTGTATTCCTATAGTTATGTCGAATTTTTTGAAGACGGCACCAGTGTCACCAGAGTACTGGAACGCTATAAAATATTCAACGAGCGTGGTCGCAATTTCGCCACGAAATCCATTTCATACCGCGAGGGGTATCAGGAGGTTAAAATAATTTTTGCAAACACCATCAAACCGGATGGAAAAATTATCGCCCTTGACGAGAAAGACATTCAGGATGCCTCACAGCACGCCGGCTATGAATTCTACACCGACATCAAGGTTAAAAAATTTACCATGCCTGCTGTCGAAAATGACTGCGTCATCGAAATAGCCTATGAATTGAAAAATCTCAAACCGATCCTGGATATGGACTACGCGGACACTTTTTTCTGCCAGAATCTCTTTCCGATAGAAGAAGATATTGCCGAGATTGTTCTGCCCGCGGGGACGGAGCTGAAATACAAAAAATTCAAAACAGAGATGGTCCCACAAATCCAGACAGACGGTAAAAAGACCAGATATATCCTTGTCAACAAATCACAGAAAGAAATCATTCCCGAATCACGCATGCCTTCTTTGCTTGATCGTGAAACCTTCCCGCAACTGTCCTACTGGACGTTGAAAGACTGGAATATCATTTCCAAATGGTACAATAAACTTTTCCGGGAACAGATGAAATCCAACGAGGACCTGGAGCGTTTCACAAAAGAACTGATTGCGGACAAAAAGACTGAAGAAGAGAAAATAAACGTTATTTTTAATTTTGTGTCTCAGAATATCCGATATATTGCCGTGTTGCTGGGACCTCATACACACAAGCCCCACGAGGCCTTTGAAATCTTCCGGAAAAGATATGGTGACTGCAAAGACAAAACGGTTTTGCTGCTGACCATGCTGAAAATCGCCGGTATTCAGGGGATGCCGGCGCTTGTTCCGGCCACGGGCAAATATTTTGATGAATCCATTCCGTCCATCAACGCATTTAATCACGTTATTGCCGCTGTTCCTTTTCAGGATAAATACTTCTGGCTGGACGCGACCAATGAAACGGCATCTTTTGATTCTCCGCCTTTTACCCTGCCCACGAAAGTTTTTCTGATTCACGAAGACGGTTCGTATCGTTTCATCACCACACCTTCGCTGGACAACAAGAAGGATTACTATCAACTGGACATCCGCTATAATATTGAAGGCGAAGGCAACGCGGATATTGATTATACGTATCAGTTTTTCGGCAAGGCGGCGGAATCCATCCGCTATTCTTTCAAATACGCGCCGCCGGAACAGAGAAAAAAGTTTTTTGAAAACAGTGGCATAGAGGTGAAGTCCCTCCAACTTGGAAGTTTCACGGATACGAGAAATCCTTTCATCATCAGGCTTTCCGGTACGATGAAAAATCTGGCGCAGGTTCTGGATGAGGAGACCATGGTTTTATCCAATATTTTGTCTTTTGACGCTTATAAGGACATCACGGCCGCAAATGACAGACGGTATCCGATTAACCTGACTCAGTCGGTTTATGCGATTGAAAAAAACTCCTATAAATTTCCCGCCGGTTTTAAAATCAAGAAGCTGCCACGGAACTATGTTTTCGACAAACCGTTCCGGTTCAGAAGTGAAAAATACAGCTTCAATGATTCTGTTTTTGATATCTCGGTGGAATCCAAAAACGAGGAATATATCTTACCTCTTGATAATCTTCATGAATTTAAGAAATATGCCGAAGAACTGCAAAAGCACGAATCTTCAATCAAAAACATTATTTTTGAAAAAAAATAGCAAATGCTTGACACGACAGGCATCATTGATATTATAAAAAGAAAGATTGAAAGAAAGCATCGTAATGACCATCAATAACCAGTTGCCGCTTACCAAATGGAATCTAAATGATTCAGGCAATAAAAATACAGAAGAATTGTTCAGCAGAGAATTTGGTATTCATCCCATCATTGCTCAAATTCTTATCAACAGAGGATTCCGGGACATTGAATCAGCCCGACGTTATCTGTACCCGTCCCTGAATGATCTGCATAGTCCTTTTCTAATGAAAGATATTAAAAAAGGCGTTGCGCGCCTTACAAAGGCCATTCATAACAAGGAAAAAATTGTCATTTACGGCGACTATGACGCGGACGGCATCACGTCCGTTGTCATTCTTTTAAAATTCATCAGACAGGTGACCCCTTTCATCGATTATTATATACCGGACAGAATTCAGGAAGGATACGGCCTGAGCATTGCGGCAATCGATAAATTCAAGCAGGATAAAGTCGGTCTCATCATCACGGTGGATTGCGGTATTTCCGACGTGGAGCAGATTGCTTACGCTCAATCCATCGGGATTGATACCATTATTCTGGATCATCATGAAATATCGGGTGATCTTCCTCCGGCAGTTGCGGCCATCAATCCCAACCGTGAAGACTGCGCTTTCCCTTTTAAAGGGCTGGCCGGCGTGGGCATTGCCTATAATTTTCTCATCGCGCTGCGCGGCACGTTGAACAAAGAAGGTTTCTGGAAAAACAAAAATTATCCCAATTTGAAAGAATACCTGGACATCGTATCACTGGGAACCATCGGGGACATCGCGCCCTTGATCGATGAAAACAGAATTTTTACAAAGATCGGACTGGAGTTAATTACCGAAGGCAGGCGCCCCGGCATTAAAGCGCTCAAAGAAGTCAGCGGCGTCGACAATCAGGTGATTGATTCTTTTAAGGCCTCCTTTTCCCTCATTCCGAGAATCAACGCCGCAGGACGCATCGCTTCTCCATCCGATGCTGTAAAATTACTGATGACGGATGATATTTCGGAGGCCCGTGTGCTGGCTGAAAAGCTCGACTCCTACAACCGTCACCGCCAATTGATGGAAAAGAAAATTCTCAATGATATCCTCGATATCATCAGCAGGAATGAATCCATAGAAAAAACGAATTCACTGGTATTCGCTTCCGATCAGTGGCATCCGGGCATCATCGGTATTGTCGCATCGCGCCTTGTGGAACTTTACAATCGTCCCGCTTTTGTCATCAGCCTCCAAGACGGTTTGGGGAAAGGTTCCGGGCGAAGTGTTTCCGGATTCAATATTTACAAGGGAATTCAGCAGTGCGCGCATCTTCTTGTCTCGTACGGCGGTCATTATCACGCCGCCGGTATCTCGATTAAAAAAGAGAACATTGATGAATTCAAAGACTTGCTTGATCAAATCGCGATGAGTAATGCCGAAATGTCTGATATGACGTATCAAATTAACATCGACGCGGAATGTCCCATAGAAAGCACCCGTGCCGATTGGATAACACAGTTTGAACTGCTGGCGCCGTTCGGCAGTAAAAATCCGGAACCTTTACTCTATGCCCGCAATGTCAAGGCTTCCGCACCCATTGTCGTCGGTAATAATCATCTGAAAATGTGGGTGAACAGCAACAATGCGTCCCGTGATTCCATCTGGTTCAATATGGGCAAATATATCAATGCACTCAACGGCGCGACCTTTGACATCGTCTTCACGCCGCAAATCAACAACTGGAACGGTTCCCAGGACATACAACTTAAAATTAAAGATATAAACATCGTCTCTTGAACTTAAGAGGAGAAAAAACAGAAATGAACTTGTCCACCAGAGCGGCCCTGTTGAACGCCCTGCTGTTCCCGGGATGGGGACACCTTTATCTGAAGAAATACTGGAGAGGTATTTTTATCATCATCGGTGTCTTGGTCGGCCTTTTATCTATTGTATGGTCAATGACTCAAGTCACTCTTGAAATTTTAAAAACGACACCTGTGCCCAAGGGGGCCGTTAATCCGGCCATCATCATGGACTTGACGATGAAAACCTTACAATCGGCAAATTATTCTCAGATCAGGCCGGTTACGTTTTTGATCATTGTCCTGTGGATATTATCCATTATCGATGCTTATCAGCTGGGCAAAAAGGAAATGGCAAAAATGTAATCTGTCTCAATGAATCAACTTACCGTTTTTGTGTCATATCTGATTTTCATTGATCCAGCGCCGCTTCCCTTTGCTGGATAGTTCGACTTACGCTTCGAGCTCATTCCATTCGCTCTCAGCTTGTCTCACTAATAAGCCCGCTGATCAACAATCAGCTTATCCTCCGATTTGATTTCACCGGCATT
>Ga0116184_10002794_pt1 | contig 14841 bp, 10 predicted proteins | sample AD_JPNNA5_MetaG_FD_89886 | JGI IMG/M metagenome (GOLD analysis project Ga0116184, IMG submission 89886) | Active sludge microbial communities of municipal wastewater-treating anaerobic digesters from Japan - AD_JPNNA5_MetaG | ecosystem: Engineered > Bioreactor > Anaerobic > Digestate | place... | reverse complement strand
GAACCGGTCGAGATCCCGCGGGCTGAAGTCGAGCATCGACACCTTGTGCCCGAAGGTGCCGCTCGCGGTGTCGACCACGATCTGGTCGTCGTCCTGACTCGCGGCCATCGCAGTGAGCCACTGGATGGTTCCCACCTCATCGAGCTCGATGCCCAGACGCCGGGCCGACTCGACGATGTTCCTGACGTCTGCGTCGCTGGTGTCGCTCATGCTCGTCCTCCCGCTGCCGCGTGCTCGATCAGACGCCCGGAGGCTGGCTCCTTGCCGATTCGGCCCGCACAGCGGCGAAGATCTCGGCCTGATCCCGGGCGTCGCCCAGGGCGTTGTGCGTCAACTTTCGCCCATTGAGGTACTTCGGCGCAAGGAAACGCATACTCGTCTGCGCCCAGGTGATCCCCGCCATCCCCATCGTGTAGCTCTTGATGTCGAGCGCGGCGTGACCGAAGGGGTTGCGGCCGAGGAATCGGTCGAAGTAGTCGGCCACGAACATCCAGTCGAAGGCGGCGTTGAAGCCGACGAAGACCGGAACCGTGCCCGCGGGCACCTCGGCCTCGAGCCAGTCGGCGAAGCGCGCCATGGCTTCGGCAGGATCCACCCCGTCGCGGGCGAGATCGTCGAGCGAGAGCCCACCCACGGCCTGAGCGGACTCGACCACGAGCCGGGAGGTGGGCTTGAGCTCAACATAGAAGCCGTGCTCGGGGACATCAACCAGGCAGGCACCGACGGAGAGCATCGAGTACCGGCCGGGCGTCGGACCCGACGTCTCGATGTCCACCGAGACGAAGGTCTCAGGCCGCGGTGGCGGAATGGGGGCAGCGATGTCCGCGGGGTCAGGCATACAGGCTCACGAGTGCAGCAGCGAGCGCAGACAGCCGCTGTCGGTCGTCATACATGATGGTGCCGATCTATTGCGTGGATGTCGCTACTGGGCGCGCGCGAGGCGCTTGCGCCGCGCCGCCGACGTGGTCTGGGCGACCACAACGATCACCAGCGCGAGGATGAAGACCGCGGAGGCGATCACGTTGGCCTCGGGCGGCATGCCGCGCGCCGCGGCGGTGTAGACGAAGACGGGGAACGTCTCCACTCCACCGTTGTTGAAGCGCGTGATGATGAAGTCGTCGAAGCTCAGCGCGAATGACAGCAGCGCCGCGGCGATGATGCCCGGCATCAGCAGGGGCAGAGTGATGCGGGTGAAGACCTGGAACGCAGACCCGTACAGATCGCGGCCGGCCTCCTCCAGCGCCGGGTCGAGGCTCGCGACGCGCGCCTTGACGGTCACCACAACGAAGCTGAGGCAGAACAACGCGTGGGCGATGATGATCGTGCCGAGCCCCTTGGGAACCCCGGCGGTCAGGAACTGGGCCGCAAGCCCCGCACCCAGCACGACCTCAGGAGTGGCCATCGGCAGGAACAGCAGCAGACTGATCACGGAACGCCCGCGGAAGCGGTACCGGGCCAGCGCAATCGCCAGCAGCGTGCCCAGAACCGTTGCGATCAGGGTGGCAACAACACCGACGAGGATGCTCGTCACGAAGGCCGCACACACGCCCTGCGCATCGCAGACGTTCGTCCAGTTGTCGAGTGTGAAGCCCACCCAGACGATGTTGGACTTCACCGAATCGTTGAACGAGAAGACGAAGGTGTAGACGATCGGCGTGAGAAGGAAGATGAGCGCTAGCGCCGAATACAGCGGCAGCAGCCACTTGCCGAGTGAGAATCTCACAGCAGGTCCTCCGTTCCGGTGCGTCGCACGTAGATGCCGACGATCACGAGAATCAGACCCATCAGGATGACCGACAGAGCTGCGGCCTCCGGGTAGTTGAGCAAGCCGAGGAAGTTGGCCTCGATCGCGTTACCGACCATCTGGGTCTGCGCGGATCCGAGGAAGCTCGAACTCGCATTGATGTAGTCACCGGATGCCGGGATGAAGGTCAGCAGCGTGCCCGAGACGATCCCTGGCAGTGACAGCGGCAGGGTGACCTTCCAGAATGTCGTCGCAGGGCTCGCGTACAGGTCGGCTCCCGCCTCCAGGTAGCGGGTGTCGAGGCGCTCGAGCGTCGTGTAGATCGGCAGGGTCATGAACGGCAGGAAGTTGTAGGTCAGGCCGAAGATGACCGAGAAGGCCGTGCCAGTCAGGTGCCCATCGGCGGGCAGCACGGAGAGCGACTTCAATGCCTGCACGAGAGGGGTGTCATCCGCCATCAACTGCTTCCAGGCGAGGGTGCGCAGCAGGAAGGAGATGAAGAACGGGGCGATGACGAGCGTCAGCAGCATCGCCTGCAGGAGGGGCTTCGACCGGCACTTCACGCCGATGAAGTAGGCGAGCGGGTAGCCGATGAGCAGCGCCGCGACGGTGGCCACGATCGCGTAGCCGAACGCGCGCAGGAAGTGCGGCCAGTAGGCCTCGATCACTGTGGCGTAGTTCTCGATCTTGAACGCCTGTTGGAACTGGCCGACATCGCCGAACTCGACCGGCTCCTGGAACGAGGTCAGAACGAGCGAGACGAGGGGCGTGAGAAAGAACAGGGCGAGGTAGGCGAGCCCCGGCAGCAGCAGGACAAGCGCCACCCAGCTGCGCCGACGTGGCGCCTGCTCGACCGGACCGGCCGTCGAGCCGAATGCAGCGAAGGCCATGCGCTAGGCCTCCTCGATCTCCGCGAGAAGCTCGTGCCGGGTCTGCAACGCGATCGTGGCGGTGTCGGTGTCGGCCGAGAACTTCGGAGTGTGCTCCGGCTCATCGAGTAGACCGAACCCGTGATCGACCGTCCAGCTGACCCAGGCCTCCGCGCCAAGATTCACGACGGGACCGAAGACCATGTTCTGGGCGAAGACGGTGATGAGTCCGATGCCCGGTACGGCAATCTGGTACTGGGTGCTGACGCCCGAGAACGAGACATCCGTCACCCGACCAGGGCCGAGGATGTTGACGCCCGGCGCCTTCTTCGGCGCTTCGGTGTGCAGCATGAGCTTCTCGGGACGCACGCCGATGGTGATCTCGCCGGTGTGACGCTGCGCCCGATCCTTCGGCACCTCGATCTTGACGCCGGCAATGTCGACGACGATCGAGTCGCCCTTCGAGTTGGTGACGTCTCCCGTGAACAGATTGGACTGGCCCAGGAAGTTGGCGACGAATGCCGTCTTGGGCAACTCGTACAGCTCCTCGGGGGCACCCATCTGCTCGATCTGGCCCTTGTTCATGACCGCGACCGTGTCGGCCATGGTCATGGCCTCTTCCTGATCGTGGGTGACGTGGAGGAAGGTCAGCCCCACCTCGTTCTGAATGGCCTTGAGTTCGAGCTGCATCTGCCGGCGCAACTTGAGGTCGAGCGCGCCCAACGGCTCATCGAGCAGGAGTAGAGCCGGGCGATTGACGACCGCTCGGGCGAGCGCGACGCGCTGCTGCTGTCCACCGGACAGCTGCTGAGGCTTGCGCGCCGAGAGGTGGTCGAGTTCGACCAGGCGCAGTGCTTCGTGGGCCTTGCCCGTGGCATCCGCGATTCCACGACGCTTGAGGCCGAACGACACATTCTCGAGCACGGTCATGTGCGGAAACAGCGCGTAGCTCTGGAACACCGTGTTGACCGGCCGCTTGAAGCTCTTGACCGACGTGACATCCTTGCCACCGATCAGGATGCGACCCGACGTCGGCTGCTCGAGCCCGGCAACCAGTCGCAGCGTGGTCGTCTTGCCGCAACCGGACGGGCCGAGCAGCGCGAAGAACGAGCCCGCGGGGATGGTGAGATCGAGATCCTCGATCGCCGTGAACCCGGGGAACCGCTTGTGCAGACCAACCAGCTCGAGATCCGCGCCCGCCTCCGCGAATGCACCAGCGGCCATCAGGCGCCCAGCTTGACGCGCTGGAACTCCGCGTTGAACGCCTGATCGTCAGCCGAGTCGAGCGTGCGGAAGATGTGCGCGTTGGACAGGGTCGTGGCATCCGGGAAGATCAGCTGGTTGTCGGCAACCTCGGGGAACTTCTCGGCGGCGACCTCCTGTGCACCGACGACGGGGGTGATGTAGTTCACCCACGCTGCGACCTCGGCGGCAACCTCGGGCTCGTAGTAGTAGTTCATGAGCGTCTCGGCGTTGGCCTTGCGCGGGGAGCCCATGGGCACGACGAAGGTGTCACCCCACAGAGTTCCGCCGGTCTCGGGCAGTGCGAACTTCCACTTCTCGTACCCGGCCTCGGCATTGAGCACCGTGATGTCGCCAGACCAGGCGATCGCGGCGATGGCATCTCCCGAGACGAAGTCCTGCATGTACTCGTTGCCCTTGATGCCGAAGATCTGTCCGGATGAGACGTTCTCCTCGAGCACAGCGATCGCGGCCTGGTACTCGTCGGTGCCCCAGTCCTCCGTCGAGATGTCGACGCCTTGGCTCAGTAGGAGGATGCCCATCGTGTCGCGCATCTCGCTGAGCACCGTCACCTTGCCCTTGAGCGCGGGCTTCCACAGGTCGTCGACGCTCTTGATGCCGGCTGGGATCTCCTCGGTGTTCCACGCGAGGCCCGCGAAACCGTTCTGCCAGGGCAGCGACTTGGCGCGACCGGGGTCGAAGTCGGGGTTGAGCAGGGCGGGGGCGAGGTTCTTCTTGTTCGGGATGTTCGCGGCATCCAGATCCTGCACGTAACCGAAGCGGATGAGGCGGGCGACCATCCACTCGGTCAGGCAGAAGGTGTCCGCCCCGGTGAACTGACCGAGAGCCAGCTGATCCTTGATCGTGCCGTAGTAGGTGTTGTTGTCGTCGATATCGACCTTGTACTCGACGCTGATGCCCGTCTGATCCTGGAAGCGCACGAGGGTCGGGTAGTTGCCGTCGTCATCCTCGTCGATGTAGGCGGGCCAGTTCGACCACGTCAGAGTCTTGTCGGTGGCTGAGATGTCCTCGGCCGGCTTCGGCGCTCCGGCGCTGGTCGGAGCACAGGCGGCAAGGGCAAGAGCACCGGCGCCGATACCCGCGCCTTGCAGAATGTTGCGCCGGGAGAACTGCATCCTCCGCGCCTGCACGACGAGCTCACGGACGATCGGGTCCTGGGGAAGTTGTCTAGTCATCGGGGCAGCTCCTTCGGTTCACGCGTGCGTCGATACTGACACAGGTCAGTCCCCAGACACACCCCGAGGGAGCAAAAGGCGCACTTCGTAACACAAATTTCACGAAATCAGCATGAAGACGCCCGAAATTTGTGCGGAATCCATGGTGTACGCCCAGTACGCTGTTGGGCATGAAGGTCGCCGTTCCCCGAGAGATCAAGAACAACGAGTTCCGTGTTGCGATCACGCCGGCAGGCGTGCACGACCTGGTCGGGCACGGCCACGAGGTGCTGATCGAGACTGGTGCAGGCCTGGGCTCGTCTATCCCCGATGACGCGTACGTGGCCGCTGGCGCCTCCATCGCGCCGGATGCGGCCACGGTCTGGGCCGCAGCAGAACTCCTGCTCAAGGTCAAGGAGCCGATCGAGTCGGAGTACGGCTACTTCCGCAGCGACCTGCTGCTGTTCACCTACCTCCACCTCGCCGCCGAGCCCGAGTTGACCACAGCCCTCACAACTTCTGGCGTCACCGCCATCGCGTACGAGACGGTGCAACTGCCGAACCGAGCACTCCCGCTTCTCGCGCCGATGAGCGAGGTCGCGGGTCGCCTCGCTCCGATCGTGGGGGCGAACGCGATGCTCAAGCCCAATGGGGGGCCCGGCCTTCTCGTGCCTGGCGTCCCCGGAACGCACAACGCCCGTGTTGTCGTGCTCGGCGGCGGGGTGGCGGGCACGAACGCCGTCTCGGTCGCAGTCGGCCTGGGAGCCGAGGTGACCGTGCTCGACACCAACATCCAACGCCTGCGCGAACTCGACGCTCTCTACGCGGGCCGTGTGCACACGGTCGCCTCGAACGGATTCGAGATCGAACGTGCCCTGCTCACCGCGGATCTCGTGATCGGTTCGGTGCTCGTGCCCGGAGCGAAGGCGCCGAAGCTGGTGAGCAATGACCTGGTCTCACGGATGAAGCCGGGCAGTGTGCTCGTGGACATCGCCGTCGACCAGGGTGGCTGTTTTGCCGACACCCGCCCGACGACGCATGCCGACCCGACCTTCGCTGTGCACGGCTCGCTGTTCTACTGCGTCGCCAACATGCCCGGTGCCGTGCCGAACACCTCGACGTACGCGTTGACGAATGCGACCATGCCCTACGTGCGGGCGATCGCCAACCATGGTTGGCTCGACGCCCTGCGCGCAGATCCGGCTCTCGCACTCGGTCTCAATTCCCATGCGGGTTCGATCGTGAACGCGCCGGTTGCCGCGGCCCACGGCCTCAAGCACACCGAGCTCGCCGCGATCCTCGCAGCCTAGGGGTACCGTTCAGTCGCGGGTCGGCGGGTCGAGGCGCACTCGGCGTGCCGATCCGTCCTCGTTGAGTTGCCAGCACTGACCCGGCGCAAGGGGCGGGGGCAGCTGCCGGGACCTCGTGATCGCGCGGAAGTCGGCGGGGGTGCATCCGTCGAGAACGATGTCGGCCTGGGTTCGCAGGGCCGCTACCGCTCCCCATCGTGACTGCCACTCGTCGAGATCGCCGACGATAGTGACGCCGGGAAGCGCCAGCGATCGGAGTTCGGGTCCAGCGTCGGAAAGCGCAATTGCCGACGGCCACCTGGCCAACAATGGTGCAACCCGGCTCGTCACGATGGCTCGCGCGCGCCGCGGGTCCAGTAGCGGCGCGACAGTCGGCCCGGTCGCCGGCAGGGGCGGCGGGTCGGCCACCACCTGCATCCACTGCCCACGCCAGAGTCCGCGCCCGGCGGGAAGGGCCGCGACGAACTGGCCACCCTCTCCCCCGGCTATCACGAAGTCCTGGCGGGAGGGATGACGCAGCAGGAGCCGGCCGGGCACCAGCGTTGCGAGCCCCTGGGACTCCCCCGTGATCCGCTGGGCGCTGAGCAGCGCCGTGATGCCCCGCCCCGGGCCCTCCCGGAGCACGCGCGCCAGCAAGTCCACGAATGCCGCTCGGTACTCTCCCGTGAACCGCGGAACCAAAGCGTCGAGGTCGTCCAGAACGACGCACGTCGCCGTGGACGCTGGGGAGTCCAGGGCGGCGACGAGATCGGCGATCACATCCCATGCTCCGTCGGGCTCAGCGGGAACGACCCGAATTCCAGGGTGACCGGCGGCCAGAGCGCGCAGTGCCGTCGACTTGCCGCTGGCGGGCGAACCGAGCACGAGCAGAGCACCCTCTGCCTCGGGGCTGTGGATGGCCGGCTCCTGACGCTGCTCGGATGGCAGGTCGACGAGGCCGAAACATCCGATGTCGTCGCGCGGAAGGGCTGCAGCCTTCAGCACGGCAGGAAGAGGCTCGCACCACGGCCGACGCGGCGACGGAGACTGACTCCATCGTTGCGTCACGAGCGCGACGTCAGACCCTGAGGCGAGGGCGAACTGAACCGAGCGTGGTGCTTCACCGGCGAGTCTGAGGACGCCCCGTCCGCGCGCCGTGAGTGGGATCCTCGCGGCGTCGTCGCACCCCACAACGGCCGAGCTGTCGGCTCGGTTGTTCACCCGAAGGGACACCCTCAGGTCGGCATTCGCCAGTACCCCGTCGCGAACGGCGCCCGCCGGGCGTTGCGTGCACAGCACGAGGTGCATGCCCAGCGAGCGCCCTCGCGCAGCGAGATCGGCGAACAGCCCGTGCAGATCGGGATGCTCGGCGAGCATCGCCGCGAACTCATCGACCACGATGACCAGCCGGGGAAGCGAGTCGACCTGTTCGATGGAACGAGCCCCACTGGTCACCAGCAGACGCTCCCGGTGAAGCACCTCGGCCCGCAGGCTGTCGAGCGCGCGCGCCGCCATCATCGCGTCCAGATCGGTGATGATGCCGACGGTGTGCGGCAACCGAGCAAGAGCTGCGAACGTTGCCCCGCCCTTGTAGTCGATGAGCAGGAAGCAGACATGCTGCGGTGATCGGGACGCCGCCATCGCCAGTATCCACGCGATCAGCAGCTCGCTCTTGCCGCTTCCGGTGGTGCCCCCGATCACCGCGTGCGGACCGTGGGCGACCAGATCCAGCGTGACCGACCCGCCAGCGTCCACACCGGGCTCGCACGCGAGGGAGGCGACATCTCCAGCCTCAGCCGGCCGCAGGAGCGGCGTGAGCTCGACGGCATCCGGCAGCAGGGCATGAGGCGACGTCATGCCCTCGCGGGCGGCATCCCGAGACAGGCGAAGGGCCCACGCCGCCGCCTCGATCTCGGTTACCGGCAGTGGGTGGAGCGGCCGGCGATGGTCGGCGTCGGGATGACTCAGGATACGCAGTTGCCCGTCCACGACACCGAGCACGATGGAGCAGGCGCCGGGGAGATGAGCTGGTGTCTCGGCAACAGCAACGATGGCCAGCGGCACCGCTTCACCCTTCTGACCGAACTCGACGACCGAGCCGGGCAGACTCGCCGCCGCTGCTTCGTGGGGCAGGTCATCGAGCCACAGGTCGTAGGGTGCAGAGCTCGCCGACCGCCAGCAGTGTGACGGGGAGAGCCTCCGTGCGAGCTGGACGGCGATTCCGCGGGCGATCGCCCGGGCAAACGCGGGCGGGCCGGTCACGCCGATGCCGAGACGCGCGTCGACTGTCATCGGTGCTCCCTCGAGCACCCGGGCGCGATCGACGAGGTCGGCGATCGCGCGATCGGCATCTGACGGCGGACCGGAAATGCGGGCGGCAGGCGCATCCACCGGCAGCATGCTCGGAATCGATGCGGTTCCGACGACAACCAGAATCGGAGAGCGCCCATCGCCGCGCCAGCGATGAGGGTCTGGCCCCTCGTGTGTGACGAGCCGTGCGGGATCCGGGCTCGCGTCGAACAACCTGGTGCGCTCGTCGGCGTGGCGCCGCTCGATCTCGTCCCCGACGCGATCCCGATCGATCGCGAAGCGCGTGGTCTCGCGACGACGCAGCTTGCGGGCACTCCACCGTGAATCGAAGTATCCGGCGATCGCAGTGGCAGGCCCGAGCGCTGCGAATGCGAGAGTGAAGGCCGATCCGGTGACGACGAAGATTCCGACGGCGAGAATCACCGGCGCGGAGGCGGCAATGATCGGAAATCGGAAGGGCGCCGGACGTTCGGGCGGGAGGGGCAGCTCGAGCGGTACCGGAGTCACCTTCCCACGACACCATGCGGGCGTTCTCGTCCGAACGGCATCGCCCTGCGTCGTGCAGAAATCGGTGCAGCACCGGATGGTGCGGAGGTGTCAGCTGACCACGAAGAACTGCTCGCCGATGTCCACCCGCGTGCCACGAACGATGCGGTAGCGCTTGCCCGGCTCGCAGCGCCGGGGCTGGGCATCGGGTTCGCGCACCACGGTTCCGTTGCCGGAGTACCGGTCGCTGATCCAGAACGCACCACCGTCCTGGCCGAACTCGAGGTGTGTCTTGGATACCGACTTGCCGGGATCGGAGATGGCGACGAGCGCCTCGAAGTATTCGCCCGGCTCGGGCATCGGATTGCGCCCGAGCAGACCGGCGCTGGTCACACTCACACTCTCGCCCGTGCTGAACTGAAGGACGAAACGCTCCCCGCCCCGACTTCGATCCACGATGCGCGTGTCATCGATGTCGTCATACTGAACGCGTGCAGAATCCCCCAAGTTCTCGCTGATCTCGACTGCGGGGGCTGGCAGTGGCGCGCCAGCCGGAGTACCCCACGGAAATGGATCCAGAGCGACGGTGTCGCGCGGCCGCTTGGCGGCGGACTGTCGAACGAAGCCACACTCGGGACAGAAGATGTCGGCGGTATCAAGCCGAGTGCCGCACTGTGCACACGACTCCGGCGGGGCGCTCTGGGACGGCGTGTCATCCGGCTCGGGCTGCAGTTCGGGCGCGACGTCATTCGCGGGTTCGGGCTCCGGCTCGCGCGCGACCTCAGGCTCGGGTTGAAGGGCGACCTCGGGCTCGGGTTCCGGCGCGACACCAGGCTCGGTTTCCGGCTCAGCCACCGGTTCCAGCGCGAGCTCAGGCACAGGCTCAGGTTCCGGCTCCAGCTCTGGCAGAATTCGCGCTTCATCACGAACCGACGACCCCGGCTCGACCAGCTCGGCACCCTCGTGCACCGGTGTGGCCGTCGGCGCGGGCGCGGCTCTCGGCGTCGCCGCGCTCGCGACGGATCGGCCGCATTCGCCGCAGAACATCGCCCCCAACGGAAGCTCTGTCGCGCAGTAGGAGCAGTTCACGGTGCAGTCCTATCGCTTGAACAGGTCTCTGACACTATAACCACCGAGTGAGCGAAGCGAGATTCGTGCCTTCAGCCTCTGCCAGCGGGTGAGCCCCTCGTCGAGCGAGGCGTGCAGCTCATCCACTGCCCGCCACACGCTGTCGACATCGGATGCCGCCGGCTCATCCGGCGAGAAGATCGCCCGATCGGCAACGGCCGCCAGAACCTGGGACTGGACACCGCCCGCGATAGCAGCCACTTCACTGCGCGTGGCGGATGCAGCGGGGCTGAGTCCGTGATCGATGACGGCGTCCTCGAACTCCTGCCAACCCCCGCTGATCTGTTCGATGGTGCTGGGAGCGCGCCTGCGCAGACGCCGCCGCCGGAGCTTGGCGGCGATGATCAACAGAAACGGCGCCACGACGATTGCAGCGGCCAGCAGCACCCAGCTGATCACGCGGAGCAGCACCAGGAGGATCTGGAGCACCGGGTCGAGATCGGGCGGAAGCTCCTGCTCGCTGTCGGGAGTGGTCTGTCGGTCGAACCGTTCGGAGTCCACGACGGGCGGAGGAACGATCGTGGGCGGACGCGACACCTGCGCATTGTCGGGAGGCTGCTCATCCGGGATCTCTCGCAACGGCGGAGTGGGGTCGAGAGCCACCCACCCGAACTGGGCCGTGCTGACCTCGATCCATGCCGAGAGATCTGACCCCCGCACCACCCCGGACTGGGGCTGGAACCCCAGGACGACGCGGGCCGCAAAGCCGAGCTGATTGGCCATGAGCGCTGCGGCGACCGCATACTGCTCGGCGTCGCCAATCATGCGCGGCGCACTGAGCAGCTCGGCGATGCGGTCCGCAGCGTGGCCGGAGCGGCTGGCGGGCTCGTCTGCGCCGACTCCGTGACTGATGTACCCCTCGGCGGTGAGGCCGGCGATCATCGCGACGAGCTTCGGACCGGCACCATCGACATCCGCGGTGTACTCGTCGAGCTTGGTCGCTACCTCCGCGGGGACCGAACTCGGGGTGGGCACAGTGGCCGAGCCGGGCGTCAGAGTGTCCCACTGGTCGTCCGTCGGCTGGCGCGGAACCACAGCGGTAAGGGTGTACGAATCGCCCTGGCTCAGGCCTCCGATGACTGCCGCGGTTCCTGTCACGTCGTTGTAGTAGAACGCGTTGCGCAGATCGGCGGCGTCGTCACCGGCGAACTCGATCGACTCGAACTGACCGATCGTGGGTAGCCAGACTCCGGAGTAGGCGTCGATGGTGACGGCGACGCTCACCCGATCGCCGCTCACGCCCGACTGGTCGAATCGGTAGGGAACCCGCGTGAATGAGCCCGACTCCGTGCTGACGTCGCCGCTCCCGACGGAGAAGACGATGCCGTCGTAGGTGTCCATGGTGGCAAGGCGGATGCGCTCGCCGTCCGCCAGGCCGTCCACCGTGAACTGCGACGCGTCCACCTGGTTCGGGCGCCAGAAGCTGCGGAATCCGGCGAGCGGACTGACGTAGTCCCGCGGATCGAAGGGCTGAACGATGGTCGTGCGAAGAACAGTGCGATCGGCGGACGGAGGAAGCGCAGCGGCACCCGCGACAGCCCCCACGGACGCCACCGCCATGATGACACCAGCAGCGACCACTGTGCGCAGGCCGGCGATGGGAGTCTCTGCGCCGCCCGCGGCCACATCCCCGGTTCGGCTGACGAGCATCCTGATCGCCGTACGGCGTCGATACCACCGAAACCACACGAGCCAGAAGAGCACGATGACCATGAGGGCGATCGGGGCGATCAGAGGCCGGTCGGGGAACTCGGGACCGAACGCGGTGGCAACGATGAACACGACGATCGGGGCGAGCACACCGAGTTCGCCCCACTGCGCGCGCAGCGCCACCGTCAGGCCCACGACGGTGCTCAGGAGCACCAATACGAATGCGGGAACCAGCAACGCCTCATAGTCACCGACGGGAAGGGTGATCGTGAGAAGTTGCTTCCACCCGAGGGCAACACCGGCGACAAGATCGATAAGCCCCTCGAAGGTCGGCAGAACGCCGAACTGGGTCTTGGACGGCACGGCAACCGGCACTCCGACAGCAAAGAATCCCACAACGGTCGCGAGCATCACGACGAAGGCTGGCCACCGGAAGATCGCTCCGAGGATGGCGATCAGGGTTCCCACCGCGAGGGCGACCGCCACCATCACGAGGAATGCCGAACTCGCGTAGATGGGCCAGAGCGCGCTGGCCGCCACCACTGTCGCCAACCACAGCATGACGGTGTTGACCGCCACCACAATCGCGCTCGGCCGGGGGGACATCAGGCGGCCACCGATCGAGCGAGAGACTTCTGAAGGTCCTCGAGATACCCGATGGTGAGAACGCTGAGGCCCGAGACCCGGCGCAGGCCCGGAGTTCGGTCGGGATCGCAGACGATGGCGATCACCTCAACGCCGACCGGGAACGCGACCGAAGCCGCGCGCAGTTCCTGCGGGTTGACCGTGGACCCGCAGACGAGGAAGGCGACCGAGACACCGGTTGCCTGATCCCCCGCGACTTTGGCAACATCGGTGATGCTCAGGGCCGTCTCCGACTTCTCGACCACGGCGAGATCGTCGAGAAGCCTGGACCTGGTCAGAGTCGACAGCAATCGCACCGCGAACACCTTGCGTTTGGCGAATTGAGGCGTGTACTCGCTCGCCACAACCGAGACCGTACGGGCATCCCGAATGGCGCGAGCACCCAGCGAACCCGCAACACTCACCGCCATCTCGAACTCGGCGTCGGTTCCATAGTCGGAACTCGCCAGACTCAGCGCAACCACGAGATGGCTGCGTCGGGTCTCCTCGAATTGCCGCACCATGTACTTGCCCGTGCGGGCCGTGGACTTCCAGTGGATGTAGCGCCGCTCGTCCCCGGGAAGGTACTCACGGAGGGCATGGAACGACACGTCGTTGTTGGACAGATCCCTCGTGGGCTTGCCTTCGAGGTCCCTGATCAGCCCGGTGCTGAGGCTCGGGATGCCGATGGTCCTCGGATGCACGAACAGTTCGGCGACATCCGCCCAGATCAGTTCGCGGCGAACGAGCCCCACGGGATCGGCGCGCACAGTTCGCACGGGTCCCACCGGCACGACACCTCGACGCGCGGTGGGGATGGGGAACTGACGTTGCACGCTGGCGCCGCGCGCGAGCCCGGGAAGCACCAGTTCGGCCAATCCGAGGCCAACCGGTACCTCCACCGTCACGCCGAGGGCGCGGCGCCGGCCGGGGTTGGTGGCCACAAGCTGGCCTGCCGCTGGCTCTCCGACGACGACGCGGCTGTGTTCGACGGTCAGTGCGATGCTCACCGGGCTCCGCCCGATGAGATAGAGGGTCGCAATGACGAGCATCGCCAGTCCCGCGAACCCGACGACGATGAGCTCGATCCAGCCCAGCCCGTAGCCGAACCCCAGCGTCAGCGGCACAAGCAGCACGACGGTCCACCCGAGTGGAGTCACCACCGCAGCGACTCGCCCGAACACGCGGCTGAGAGCCTCACCGAATGCCGTTGCGAGCCGGACAACGGTGACTATCGCGTCAGCGAGGAATCCCGTGCGGTCACCGACGATCCGGGTTCGCGCATTGGTGAGCCCCTTCGTTGACGTCGTCGAGTGAAGGTCTGTGCGCGACCCGGTCGTGCTGCCAGCGGGGCGTGACGAAGAGCGTGTCGATCCGCGAACGGATGACACGCCGCCGGGCACCTTCGCCCGAGCCATTACACGGCTTGCCGCTCGCTCGGCGGGGGCGTCTCAATCAGGATCTGTCCCATGATGCTGGGCGCGGTGACACCGTCGAACTCCGCCTCCGGGTCGATGATCAGTCGGTGGGCGAGCACCGGCTCGGCGAGCGCCTTGACGTCGTCCGGAATGACGTAGTGGCGCCCGCTCGCCGCCGCCAGCGTCTTCGCCGTGCGAATGAGGGCGAGCGCTCCGCGCACGCTGGCGCCCAGCCGAACCTCGGACGCCGTGCGGGTGGCCTCGACCAGCCGACTCACATAGTCGTTGATGGTCGGATCCACGTGGACCGTGCGAGCCAGTTGCCCCATCTCGACCACCACATCCGCAGTCACGATCGGGGGAATCACAATCTCGTGAGCCTTGTTGCCGGCGCCCTCGAGGATTCGCAGGGTAGACGAATGATCGGGATACCCGATCGATGCCTTCATGATGAAGCGGTCGAGTTGGGCTTCGGGCAGGCGATAGGTGCCGGCCTGCTCGATCGGATTCTGCGTGGCGATCACCATGAAGGGCGCCCCTACCGGGTGGGTGACGCCATCGACGGTGACATGTGCCTCCTCCATCACCTCCAAGAGCGCCGACTGGGTCTTCGGGCTCGCCCGGTTGATCTCGTCGGCAAGCACGATGTTCGCGAAGATCGGCCCCGCGTGGAATTCGAATGCCGACTTCGACTGGTCGTAGATGCTCACCCCGGTGATGTCGCCGGGGAGCAGGTCGGGGGTGAACTGGATGCGGCTGGTCGTGCCCGCGACGCTCTGCGCCATCGCCCTCGCGAAGGACGTCTTGCCGGTTCCCGGGAAGTCCTCGAGCAGCAGGTGTCCCTCGCTGAGCAGCGCGGTGAATCCGAGTCGGATGACGAACGTCTTGCCCAGCAGTACCTGATCG
>Ga0116184_10002790_pt1 | contig 14850 bp, 9 predicted proteins | sample AD_JPNNA5_MetaG_FD_89886 | JGI IMG/M metagenome (GOLD analysis project Ga0116184, IMG submission 89886) | Active sludge microbial communities of municipal wastewater-treating anaerobic digesters from Japan - AD_JPNNA5_MetaG | ecosystem: Engineered > Bioreactor > Anaerobic > Digestate | place... | reverse complement strand
GATTCTGCCCGCCTGGAGGTTCGACTACCTTCGCGACACCGAGTACTACTGCTTCGGCGCTCTCCTTCTCGTGTGGCTGACCAAGGGGATCCTGCTGGACCTGAGTGGGCCCGAGCAGTTGTATGACTTCCAGCGGTTCCTCGCGGCACGCAGCCCGCGGGAGGCCTCGAAGCTCGGGGCCCTGTGGGGCGCCGTTCACACCATCCGATGGCCCATGGCCATGGCGATCGCGGCGATGGCCATCGTCGGGCTCAGCGGTGTCACCGATCCCGAGAAAGTGCTCCCGCAGGTCATCAACGATGTGCTCCCCGTGGGGCTCCGCGGCCTCGCCATCGCCGCGTTGCTGTCGGGCTTCCTGGCCACGTTCAACTCCACCGTGAACGGCGGAGCTTCATACCTGGTCAAGGATGTGTTCCACAAGTACCTCCGCCCCCAGGCCTCCGAGCGCACGCTGATCGTGGCAAGCTATGTGTCCTCGGCAATGCTGATCGTTCTGGGCATTCTCATCGGCACCCAGGCCAAGTCGATCAACCAGATGTTCACCTGGATCATGGGGACGCTCGGGGCCGGAGTCCTGCTCCCAAACGTACTGCGCTGGTACTGGTGGCGGCTCAACGGCTGGGGCTACGCCGCCGGCGCCCTCTCGGGAATGGCCCTGTCACTGGTTCAGGCCCTGGTGCCCTCGCTGAACGCGCAGCCGCTGTATGTCACGTTCCCTGCCATCGCCGGGGCGGTGCTGGCAGTCAGTGTTGCGGTCAGCCTAAGGTGTCCCCCCACCGATTCCGAGACCCTCAACCGGTTCTACCGCACGGTGCAGCCATGGGGGTGCTGGCGGCCGGTGGTTGAAGCCGTGCGGGCTGCTGACCCGGCCTTTGCCCGCCGGGCGCCCGTCTCTCGCGACGTGGTGAACGTTCTACTCGGCCTGCCCTGTCTGCTCGCCATGTACACGTTCCCCATCTACCTCATTGTCCATCGTTTCGCCGAAGCCGCCATCCTGTTCGGCGTGATGGCCGCTCTGTGTGTTGCTCTCTACTTCACATGGTACCGTCACCTGTCTGACTTCGAGCATGAGGAGCTTACTGAGGAGGCCGCAGCATGAGCACCTCTCATCGCAGGCGACTGGTTGTGGCACTCGTCGGTTGTGGGACCATACTGGGGGGAGTCCTCATGGGCAACGCAGCGGAACCGCCCTCATTCGAGGGCCGGCACTACCGAGGCACCGGCGACGTGGAGTACCTGCGGCTCCTCGAGACCGCCCGGAGGCTCTTTGTACCCAACCCCGAGACGCAGAACCTGCCCATGCTCTACATGCCCGCCTGGAATGGGTTCGTGGAGGGCCCCACTTGGGGCGCCTGGTGGATCCAGAATAGCTACGGCACGACCTACTGCGCGCTGCCCTTCTACGAGGAACCCTATGTCACGTTCCTCCAGAACTCGCACGACCTGTGGTTCGACCAGATGGGTGACGGCCAGCGGGCCGGCGCCAATGGCTGGGTTGCGCCCGATGGCTGTCTGTGCGATGCGGCCGCGCCCGGCTGGATCGTCTACCGCCAGGGCGATGGACGTACGGACATCCACGACTGGGGGATGGAGTTCACGGCGGCGGGCCTGCTGATGCAGTCAGAGCTGTTGCTCATCAGCCGCGATGCCGCGGCCATCGACCACTACCTACCCATGCTCGAGCGATGCGCCCACTTCATCGAAAGCCGGCGCGACCCTGCGAACGACCTCTTCCTGGCTGGTCCGGCGGGCAACCTGCTGGCTCCCAGCTATGCTGGTTGGGCCCGGCCCGACGGCACCTATGACCAGGCCTATCTCACGGGCCTTTCGGTGACCTACATCGCCGCGCTCGACCGTCTGATCGAACTCGAGCGATTGGCCCGGCGGAGCTTCGTCGCCGATGTGCTCGAGGGCCGACGCGAGTCGGCCCGGCGCGGGCTGTCCCGACTGACGACCGACGAGGGTTACCTCATCCGATCGCTCGATCCCGACGGCACTCGCCACGGCGTGTTCGGTGCCCAGAAGCATGGCTACTTCGAAGCCTCGCCCAATCATGACGCCATCTGCTTCCGGGTCGTGGATGATATTCAGGCCAAGCGCATCTACGACAAGATCGCGTCGATCCCCCAGCTACGGCCCCACGCCTTCATCCTGCCCAACTACCCCTCGTATGACGATATGTACACGGCGCCCGAAGGACTGTGGGGGTTCGGCACGTGGGTCAACGGCGGCCACTGGTCAACGTGCGAGGGGCGCGCGGTCATGGCCTACTGCCGGCTCGGGCAGTTTGAGGACGTCCGGAGGTCGATGAACCAGCTTCTCACCTTCGTCCGGCGGTTCCGCATGGACAACCCGCTGGTGAAGATGGGCAGCGATGTCTATCAACCCAACGAACCCATCAACCTCTGCTACGACACCTTCGCCCCGGCTGCCGCCATGATCCGCGGGCTGTTTGAGTACCTCTACAAGGCCAATGGGCTCACCCTGATTCCGCACATCCCGCCGGGCATCACCGAGCTGGAGCAGCTCGATCCCATACGCTTCGGGGCCAAGCGGCTCTACCTGGCCACCCGCGGCAACGGGCCGATCACCGGAGTGCGCGTCAACGGCGCGCCGTGGACGCGCTTCAGCGCGAGCCAGGTGGACCTGCCCTATGACAGCGTTCCCGGTACCGCGCACGTCGTGGTACTCATGGGGGGCGCGGCCTACCGGCCCTCGACGCTCCCCTGGCGGTCGCCGGAACCCCCGGCCCTCGAGGCGGACGGCTCGGTCCCGGAGGAGCTGGAGGCACTGGTAGCCCGAGCACAGAAGCTACGTGCCTTCAGTCAGCGGTTGTTCGGCGCTCTTCTGGGCGACTCATATGAAGCAGCGCACGCGCGGCTGGCGGTCGAGTGTGTAGCCACGGCTCTCGAGCGTGCGCGGCTCCGGGCTGCGGGGAAGATCGAACTCCTCCCCGAGCCATCGCAGACGGCCGCGGATCAGTCCTACATCGTAACGGCCGCCAAGCTGTGTGATGGCCTGGAGGCTGTGCTGCGAACCTATGAGGGCTCCGCCGATCCCCGCAAGCAGCAGGTGCTGAGGCTGTGGCAGGCTGAGCAGGGGCTGCCGTCTGCTCATGGCCCTGGCACTCCGAGTCGGTGACGCGGGGATCCAGGAGCCCACTGGGCTCGGTGAACTCCAGGGTCTGCTTAACCCTGCCCATGCGGCGTCTGCCGCGGGCGAGCGCCATCTATGAGCTCGAGGGCTGCGCTGCCGCCCTCTTCTGTGTGCCTTTCCCTGACTGGGCCATGCCTGTGCCAGGCCGACTCCTTTCGCGCTCTCAACCCCACGCGAGACAAGTTATGAACTGATGTTGAATATAGTCTCGCGGGCTTGGCTGCTGCCCAAACCGGCTCTCGCCTTGACAGCCGCCCCGACGCGCGGGTTACCCTGAGAGAGTGCCCAATCCGCCGGGCGCCGGATCGCACGGCGCCGAGAGGAGCCCGCGGTGCTGCATTTCGACAAGCGCTCGCGCCTGTTCTACGTCAACCTGCGTCCCACACGGCTGGAGGATGTGCCCGAGCCCAATCTCTACCGTGAGATCTTCCCGTACAGCCAGTTCCCCAAAATCCCATTCAGCAACGAGCGGGTGCCCACACTCATCCCCGAGGAGACCTGGGTCACCGACACGACCTTCCGCGATGGACAGCAGTCGCGTCCGCCGTACACGGTCGACCAGATCGTCACGCTCTACAAGTTCCTCCACCGCCTGGGAGGCCCGAAAGGGCTGATTCGGCAGTCGGAGTTCTTCCTCTACTCGAAACGTGATCGCGAGGCAGTCGAGAAGTGCCTCGAACTGGGGTACGAGTGGCCGCAGATCACCGGCTGGATCCGCTCCGTCAAGAGCGACTTCGAGCTGGTGAAACAGATGGGGCTCAAGGAGACCGGCATTCTCATGTCGTGCTCCGACTACCACATCTTCCTGAAGCTTCGGCGAAGCCGCGGTGAGGCCATGGCCATGTACCTGGATCTCGCTCGCGCCGCTCTGGACGAGGGGATCACGCCTCGCTGCCATTTCGAGGACATCACCCGGGCCGACTTCGAGGGCTTCGTGGTGCCCTTCGCCGTCGAACTCATGAAGCTGGCCGAAACGTACGACGCTCCTGTCAAGGTTCGTATGTGTGACACTCTGGGCTTCGGTGTGCCCTATGTAGGTGCCGACTTGCCGCGGTCTGTGGCCAAGATCACCTATCTGCTGCACCAGCGGGCCGGTGTGCCTTCGGAGTGGCTCGAGTGGCATGGGCACAATGACTTTCACAAGGTGCTCGTCAACGCGACCACGGCCTGGCTGCATGGGTGCTGCGCCTCGAACGGCACACTGCTTTCGATTGGGGAGCGTACGGGCAACCCGCCCATCGAGGGCCTCGTGGTCGAGCACGCCATGCTGTGGGGCGAGACTGAGGGTGTGGACTATTCAGTCATTAGCGAAATTGCGGACTACTACCGCACGGAGATCGGCTACGAGATTCCCCCGATCTACCCGTTGGTCGGCCGCGACTTCAACGTCACCCGGGCAGGCATCCATGCCGATGGCCTGCTTAAGAACGAGGAGATCTACAATCCGTTCGACACCGAGCGGGTTCTCGGATCGGCTCCCAGTGTGGCCCTCACAGACAAGAGCGGGGTCGCTGGCGTGATCCATTGGGTGCAGGATCACTACCATCTACCTGAGCCTCTGGCGAAAGATGATCCCCGAATTCGGCAGATTTTCGCCTGGATCGAGGCCGAGTACGAGGATGGCCGAGTGGCCGCCCTCAGTGACGAGGAGCTCCATGCGCAGGTCCGTGAGGCCTTCGGCGACGGTATGAAGCGCAAGCCCCGCTAGTGCGACCGTAGCACGCCAAGGCGCAGACGCGACCAAGCTGGGGACAGATCCCATCCCTCCCGACGTGCCGTGGAGATCAGCCTGTCCCCAGCTTTCTGGGCTCTAGCCCACCTGCATTGGCATCAGGATGTACCGATAGCCGTCGTCGCCCATGGGGCACACGAGACCGGACTCGAGGGGACCGCGCAGATCAATCCAGATCTCCTCGGCATCCATCACGTTCAACGAATCAAGTAGGTACCGTGCGTTGAACCCGATGCTGACCGGCGGTCCCTCTAGAGTGGCCGCAAGCTCCTCGTGGCCTGTGCCCACTTCCTGGCTATCCGCCGTAATGGTGATCCCGTCGTCTTTGATGCCCAGGATGATCTTGTTGGCATCCTCGCGGGCCACAATGGCGGCGCGCCGCAGAGCCTGACGGAAGCTTTCGGCCTCCACGGTGACCCGGGTCTGGTGGTCTTTGGGAACGACCTTCTCCCAGTTGGGGAACTCCCCCTCAATCAGACGAGACTGCACGGCCACTCGACCCAGACGGAACTGGGCCTGATTCTCACCGATGCAGATCTCGCACTGCTCCTCACTGACCGCGTTCAGGACGCGGAGCAGCTCGCCATAGATGCGGCCCGGTATGATCGCGCTGGCCGGGGCACTCACGGGCTCGTCCAGGTTTCCCTTGGCCCAGGCCAACCGATGGGTGTCGGTGGCGACCAGCATGATCGTATCTGCCGTCAGCTGCGTGAGAACACCCGTGAGGATGGGGCGTGTCTCGTCCACCGAGGTGGCGAATGAGGTGCTACGGATTAGCTGCCGGAAGCGAGCGCGGTTCACCAGCGCGCGGGCACCTTCAGTCAGGAGCGGAAGACGCGGGAACTCCTCAGCTGGAAGGCCGTGGATCTCGTACCGGGAGCCACCACAGGTGATGGTCACCACCTGGCGCTCATCCACCTCGATGGTGATCTCGGCCTCAGGCATACTCCCCACAACCTCCGCGAGGATGCGCGCGGGGATCGTGGCCCCGCCCCGGGCCTCCACCTTCACCGCCAGGGTGCACTCGATGCCAAACTCGAGGTCGTAGGCCACCAGGCAGAGCGTGTCATCATCGGCCTCGAGCAGCACATTGTTGAGGATGGGCAGCGTGCTGCGTCCCGAGACCGCGCGCTGCACGGTCTGGATGGCTTCATAGAGCTCGTCCTTGGCACACCGGATCTTCATGTCTTCCTAGCCTCCGACGCAGAGTGGCTATCTGCTGGAACGGGTTATCCCCAACCCGAAGATCTCACTATGATTCTGAGAAGAGTATATGTCCCAAGACGCCCTCGTCTTAAGAGCGTGGACCCTGTGGATAACTGGCCGCAAGCACGCTAGGATGCGGTATGGCAGGTGGAAAACCCTCTGGATAACCCTCAAGTTCTTTCCCCGGTATCCACCGGTTGCCCTCCCGATAGAGATATCCACGCATGGTGCACAGCGTTTCCACGGTGCGGATGTGGATGATTCAGTCGCCTTCGCCGAGTGAGTCCGGTGATCGGATTGCCGATGTGATGTCGGCAATAAGTTGAGCCGCTCCGGTGTCCGTCTCCAACATGTCGCGCACCTTCTGGCAGGCATGGAGCACGGTGGAGTGGTCGCGGCCGCCGAAGACGGTGCCGATCTGCACGGTCGAGGCCTGGCCGAGTTCTCGGGCGAGGTACATGGCGATCTGCCGCGGCACGACGACCGCGCGATCGCGCCGTTTGCCGGCAAGTTCCTCAGGCTTGAGGCCAAAGTGCCGGGCCACAGCATCCCGAACCTGGCGGGGCGTAATCCGAACATGGCCGTCGCGCGACGCATAGTCAGCCAGCCATTCCCGTGCGGTCTCAAGCGTAATGTTCGATCCCGTGAGACTGGCACTGGCAATGACCCGTGTCAGAGCGCCCTCGAGAGCCCGCACACTGGATCGGACCATGTCAGCGATGTATTTGAGGACCTCATCGGGAACGCGTGCCTGTTCGCTGGATGCCTTGCGCTGCAGGATGGCGAAGCGCGTCTCCTCATCGGGCATCCTGATATCCGTGAGGAGTCCCATCTCAAAACGCGACCGCAGGCGATCATCCATGATCTGCAGATCCTGCGGGGTACGGTCACTGGATATGACAATCTGCTTGTTGGTCTCGTAGAGTGCATTGAAGGTATGAAAGAACTCTGCTTCCGTGCGGGACTGCTCCTTGGAGGCAATGAACTGGATGTCGTCCACGAGCCACAGGTCCACGGTCCGATAGGCCTGCCGAAACGCGTCGGTCCGGCCGTCGCGGATGGCAGTGACCACGTGATTTAGAAATGTTTCCCCAGATATATAAACGACGCGGATGCCGGGGTTGGCCTGAAGAGCATGGTGTCCGATGGCCTGCATCAGGTGGGTCTTGCCGAGCCCAACACCCCCGTAGATGAAGAGGGGGTTATATGTGCGTCCGGGCGAGTTGGCCACATTCTGGGCCGCGGCATGGGCCAAACGGTTGCTGCTGCCCACCACGAAGCAGTCGAACGTGTACCGAGGGTTGAGGGCGAGAGAGCTGAACCCGAGCATGTCGCTGCCCGAGGCCGAGGAGACCTCGGGGGCCGCCGGGGTGGGCCCCTTCTCGGGTTCGACCGTGGGTGAGGCGGCGGGGCGGAGCATGACGAACTTCACGCGGATAGCCCGGCGGAGCTGGTCGGAGAGCACGGACTCGAACGTACGGGAATAGCGTTCCTCGAGGCGGGATCGGGCGAACTCGTTGGTGGCGCCGATGGTCAGAATGGGGCCCTCAAGGCTAACCGGACGCAGGTTGTCTAAGTAAGCGTTCCGTGCCCAATCACCCATTTGGGCACCGATGTCCCTGATCGCGCCATGCCAGGCCCGATCCAGCTCCGCCGTCAGGCCTCCTGACTCCCTGCGATGCATCCCGCTCAGCTCCTCAGTCCCATACAACCCGGACCCGTACCCGGATCCGCCCCGCACCACTCGCCGCTCACCCCACCCTCGTTAACCTGGGGTCATGTCCCCGTGAATGAGCGCACCAACTCCAGACCTTCCGCGGTGAGAACGCGCTTCCCCTTACCCACGTACTGCACCAGCCCCATGGCCTCCATGCGCCCCATCTCGCGATGAGCCGTCGCCAAGGCGACTCCGAGCTCCTTGGCGAGGACTGAAGGGCCTGCATGCTGACTCTCGGCCAGCACCAGAAGCGCCCGCTTCTGCCGTTCGTTGAGGTGGAAGCCCGGGCGGAGTCCGGCAGCCAGTCGGGGCGCACCCGGAGCGGACGCATCGACCGGAGCCTGCAGCGGTTCGGCGAGCGTGACCACGGCGCCCCGACCAAGGTTGTCCTCGACCCGAACGCTCCCTTGGAGGCGGCTCATGCTCTCGGACGCCACCACGAACCCGGAGCCCACGCCTTTGATGTACTGCCGCATCCACGGAGCAGCCGTCGTGAACCCTGGCAACATGCAGCGCTCCTTGTCCGGGATACCGCATCCCTGGTCCGACACGACGATCCGGTGCCCACCATCCAGGATGCTGATTGTGGCGCCGGCACACCCCGCATGGACGAGGTTCTCCACGATCTCTCGGATGGCCGTGTGAGCGATCCGGCCCCCGAGTTCCCGGGCCAGCGCGTAAGTCCGAATGCTGGCGCGTCCCAGCAACTCCGTGAGCGATCCGGCCGTGACATCCTCGACCATCGGAGCCTCCAGCCCCTCGCGGTAGACCGCAATTCGGATGGAGGAACCCGAATCCTTCCGGCCCATCGGAGGGCCAGGACGGGAAAGCAGCCGGGCATGTTTCCAGGTTCTTCCGTGGGGAGCGAAAGGCTTTCGGATACGGACTCTCACGCCAAGACCTCCCCGGCGTACCTTGGGCTACCGTACCTATTGGACGGCACGCTTTCCGGCCCAGGGGCGGGTTCGCACGCGGACCGAAAGGTCACCTGCTTGCCTTTCACGGCTCGGAAGGCCATGGCAATCCTGTGGATAACCCGTACCACGGTGCGACCGAGTACCGCGCCCGGCGCCCCGAAGGATGCGGGCCACCGTACAGGGCCTCCAACGCTGGCGGTACAAGCCTTGGAGGCAGATCGTCGCACACCTGGAAGGTTTTCCACAGAGTTATCCACAGGTGTGGAAAAGATTCTGTCCGGGAATCTTTGGCCCGTCGCCACATCGTTGGCAAGGTGACTCCCATACGCAGGCCGGACCGGCGGCAAGCACGACGTTTCCACGGCAGTGTACGGACTCATCCCCAAGCTCCCCATCCAGAGGTGGCGGATTCTAGCGTACCCATTAGGGAGCTGCAATGGACGCAAAGGCCGTGGTTCAGCCACAGGATCAGAGGGCGCTCCTGCAGTCCGATGGGCCCGCTTTCCCCCCGGGCCAGAGAGGACCGTCAGCGATGGCGGGAAATGGGGCGGCGGACGTGAAGGGTCTCGCGATCACAGTCCTGGATGTAGCGGGCCAGGCGCGATCGGAGGGAGGGATTCGGCATGCTGAGGGCCAGGGCCACGCGAAGCTCGGACCGCGTGCTTGCGAGTTCGCGCCAGACCACCCGCGCGCCAACGGTGGGCACTCCATCGCACGCCTGGCCCGAGGAGTCCCAGGCTTGAGACGGGTCGAGGAAGGCCAGGTAGGCCACACCGGCCGATCCCGGGGCGATCGACCGCATCGTCGTGTGGGCGCGACAGGGGAGGGCGACCCGCATGCCCGCGCAACTCAGGTCAAGCACATGGCCGCCCAAGGGCGCGGGAAGGCCGTCGATCCGGATGGCGACCGGTGCCGTGTAGGGCACGGGACGTGCCCGGAACGCCTCACGCCGCTGGAGGACTGAAGAGTGTCGCACGTCGCCGCCTTGTCGCTCGACTCAGGGTTGCCGGCCGTGCCAGGAGCGCGGCTCATAAGAGTCTTCGGCAGACAGAGACCGCCCCTTGACCCGTTCGGGCACACCAAGAGGCCCCGCACGCGCGAGAGCGGCAGTGCGGGGCCGGCGATGTGAGTCGATAGATGCCCGAGCCTAGAGACTGGGTGGGCTCGGCGGCAGCTCGGTGTTGAGCGTGATGTTCCCGAGGTTCAGACTCGGCTCGGTGGCCGTGAGCCGGAAGGTGCCCGAAGAGCCACGGAGGCTTCGCCCACTGACGACCGCCTGCGCGATAACCTGGACATCCCGGTTCGCCGCCACACTGGCGAAGGAGAACTCGCCCACGGCGTTGGTCGTGGTGGTCGCCAGCGGCGTGGTCAGATCTGAGGCAGCCACGAGCTGGCATGTGGCCGAGGCCACCGGCGCGCCGGAGGCGTTGACCACCACACCCACGATGGTGCCATCGGCCAGACCACCATTTCCGTTGTTGTTGTTATTGTTGTTATCGCCATAGTCCGGCACCAGGCCGCCGCCGCCACAACCGGAGAAACCCACGGCCACAGCGACTGCGAGGCAGACAATGAGCACCGCCACACGCCGGGTTTGCATGTTCATGCGATGACGCCTCCCACGGACCCATTCTCCGAGGCCCGGCCATGTCCTGCGCCCGAGCCGCGCCATAGTATTCACCCGAAGCCGAGCGAGACCTGTCGCCACCGTCAGGCACCGGCAGACGATCCAGAGATCCGTGTCTCGCACCGAATCTAACGAACACGGGCGCCGGACCGTCTCGGGAATCGACACCCGCAGCGGCCCCGTTGTCCCAATGGGCCGGGAGACATGCCGGTTCATCGCCAGACCACGGCCGCGATCTCAAGTGCCATGCACCAGAGTCAGATCGACGTCGCGGCGGACCTCGCCGGGGAGGATGCTGACAGTGACCTCCGCGGCGTCGAACCCGGGGAGACTGGCGCGGACCACATAGTCGCCCGCAGGCACGAGGACACCGTACCAGGTGCCCCTCTCAATGATATAGCGCGCGGCGGGCGAGCTGGCGCCCACGGGCGTCACCACCACGGTCACACCGGCCGCCGAAGCCAAGCCCTCGACGGTGACATTGCCGCCGATGTTGTAGGCCGTCGGGGGCGGGTCCTCGCTGATGGATGACATCTGGATCTGGATGGGATCGCTTTCGGCCAGGATCAGAGCCGACACGTAGGCCGGGTCGTAGCCCTGGAGCGTGGCCGAGAAGGTGCGCACGCCGACCAGCACGCTCGAGAGTGTGAAGGCTCCGGCCGAGTCGGTGGTGGCGGTGTCTGTCGACTCATCGACGGCGACCAGGACCCCGGCCAGGGGCTCGCGCGTCTTGACGTCGACGACGGTCCCTCTCACCGGAACTCGCGCCGTCCCGGGCGTGAGTTTTAGATTGATGAACCGATTAGAGCCCTGGCCCGGCAGTACCGTGACGACCTGCTTGGCGGGAATGTAGCCTTCGAGCGTCGCCGTGACGCTGGTCTCGCCCACGGGGATCCCGCTGATCTGGAACTTGCCCTCACTGGATGTGTGAGCCGTCTGCTGATCGACCACGGTGCCCAGGCGCTCGACCGTGGCGGTGACCGGGATCTGAGCGAGGGGCTCGCCGGTGCTCGAGTTGGTGAGCTGCCCGTTGATGGTGCCGGCCTGCAGCTCGTCAGCCACCGCATGGAGGGCGACGACCAGGTCTCCCGCAGACTGCAGGTTCAGGCCCTCGTCGATGGTGCGGTAGCCATCGCGCGAGACCGTGAGGTAGGTGTTCATGCTCTCGACGGGGATGTCGTCGAACCGGAAGCCGCCCTCGGCGTCGGTCCGCGTCTGAAGCCCCGAGAGCACGACCACCGCATCGGCCACCGGTTCGGCCGGGTCGGTACCGTATACGACGACCCGACCGATGGCCACCGCATAGGTCTGGAACTCTCGCGGCGCACAGCCCCCCAGCGCGCACAGGGCCAGACAGACCGCCAGCGCTCCAGCGGAGGTCACCCGGCTCATGAGCCCACCGACTCGAGGGTAACCCAGAGCAACCGGGGACTCGGTGTGACCGCCAACGGCCCGAACCGGCCCGGGCCTCGGGACGGCAGGGCGGCCCCTGTCGTGGCATCACAGATGCCCAGCCGCCAGCCGGGCGGGACGTTCTCGGCGCAGAGGACCGCCGGCAGGGAGCCGTCGACCGCCCCGACCCGGATCGTGTAGGTCACGACTCCACCCTTCACGGGACGAACCTCGCGCGCCAGCCCACACTCGGGGCCGCCGTCGGCCAGGGCGGACACGATGAGTGGCTGTCCGGGCCCGGGGGGCAGAGCCTCGACATCGAAGGAGGGATCGAAGCCCTCGCTGGCACCGCGTGCCGCGCCCAACAGCACGGAAGCGGTCACTCCGGAAGGGGGCTCGGCCCGCAGCCGCACGGCCCATTCGGGCTCCGGCACCGAGCGAACGCCCGCGCGCACCGAAGACGCGGCGGCAGTCGGGTTCGGCACCGTGACCGTCACGCCGCTGACCTTGCAGTACATCCAGTAGCCGGACCACGGGACCAGGCTGCTGGCTTCCTGGTAGCCGGCGGCCTCGGTGTAGCCGAACACCAGGCCGCGCACCCAGGCGTTCTGCACGGCTTGGGCGAAGCTGACCGAGCCCGAGCCATTGTCGACGGCCAGGTCGGCGACGTTGACGTTCTGGGTGAACGGACAGCCGACCAGGTTCCACCCCGGTGTGAGGTAGAGCTTGTGGGACATTCCCGCCGGGATGACATCGGCCTCGAACTGGACCTGCAGGGGCGAGGTCACCCGCAACCAATAACCCCGGCCGGGGACGAGAGGCGGCATGAACGGGTAGACCTCGTAGAGCTCATCCTGCCGGGCTGGATCCCAGTAGGCCATGAGGAGTTGCGAGGGGTCCACGCCAAGCGCGGCTGAGTCCTCGGTGGCCACGGGATAGCCGGGCACGGACATGAGGTGCATGCCCGCGGTACCCGCCGCGAAGTAGTGGGAAAGAGTCTGGCGCTCCAGGATGCTCGGCAAGATGACATAGAAAAAGTAGCCGGTATTCACCTGACGAGTCGTGGAGACGCCATCGGCGTCGGTGAAGGTGAAGCGCACCTTGGCGGGATAGGAGTCGACGCCGCCAACTCGCGATCCGAAGGCCCCCTGGGACACAGTGATGTTCTCGGACGATCCCCCGTTGAAGGACACGCTCACGGTGCCGTCATCCCGCCCGATCGCTGCCCCGAGTATCGAGCTGCCGGTGGCCTCGGTCTCGCCCCGCACCATGTAGGGGAAGATGAGCTGCCGCTGGACGGAGCCGATCGCCACGGTGACCGTGATGCGCTGAGCGCCGCCAATGTTGTACAGCGACCCCACGTAGTAGCCCTGCCCGGCATCGGTGCCCACGCCGGGGATGGAGACCTCGTAGCCCTCCTGCACATACAGGGAGAACGCGGCGGTGTAGTCGAAGAACTCGAGCACGGCGCCACCCGAGCGCGGCGTCTCGCGGCCGTCTTCGGTGGCAACGAAGGTATCGATGACGAGAATCAGCCGGTCGTGTTCGGGGAGTGAGTAGATGTAGGTGCGGTCACCGACGTCGAGGCTGGTGTCGAGAGCATATTGGCGACGGAACCACTCATAGAAGGATTGCCCTTCGACCGAGGGCAGCACGCTCGACGCGATCCTCGCCAGCACAGGCACGTTCCCGGCAGCGGTAGCGTCGGCGTTCCACCGGGCGTAATAGGCATCATTGAACCGGGCGAAGAAGGTGGGGTCCTCGACCCAGCACTTGGACCAGGCAGCCGCAGCCATCCCGAGCCGCCACGTGATCATGCCGTCGAACCCGGTGCCGAAGATGCGGTCATGCCCGAGTTCCGGGGTGTTGAGCAGCTCGTAAAGATTCGTCACGTACAATGAGCCATAGCTGGGGTCATAGGCCGGGTTGTAGATGCTGACGATGGCATCGGCCGCCGCGACGGAGAACCCCTGCTCCCACTGCTCGTAGTAGAACATGGCGTCGTCGTGGAAGGCGTGCAGGAGCTGCCGGACGATCATGACATGGTTCGCGTCGGCATTGTCGGTGAGCGCGGGGATGCGGATCTCATTGGCCGTGGCATCGTACACGCCGCCTGTGAGATCCGTGATGGTGTCATCTAGAACCAGGGTCACCGTGTTGCTGAAGGCGGGTTTGCCGTAGACCTGGACACAGACGGGATAGATGGCATCGACAAAGGCACTCAGCTCGGCTTGGGCCGCCGGGCTCCAGCCATCATAGGCGAAGGTCAGATCACCATTACCCGCACGCGCCAACCCTCTCGCCACGGCGTCGCGGTTGGGGAGGACGAGCTCGCCGTCACGAGTATGGATGAGGCGGCGTCCCAGCAGGAGCCGGGAACCGGCTGGCCTGGCGCCCACCGACGCGAGGAACCGGTGGAGCGACTGCGCGCCGGCATAGGACTCCGTGGAAGCCCCTCGAACGGACACACGGTCTGAGGCCGATGCGGGCTCCTCGACGAGTAGGGCATCGATTGGGCCCGAGGCCACCGTGGCGAACGGCAAGTTGACCGCGTTGCCGAAGCGAAAGGCGGCGCCCGCAGTGGCCATGCCGCCCGCTCCGGTTCCTGCCCCACAGCCGCCCACCAGCACCCCCCAGGCGACCAGAAGGGCACCGAGCGCGGCCCGTCCCATGACCGGGCCTCGCAACACACCCATGTGGCACCGCCTCGCGCACATCGCTTCGCTGATCTTCACGAGTTAGACGTCCCGCTCACCGCCCTCGTCTCAGTCAGACGGTACCACAGGACCGAGGGTTCAGGCACGGACCTCCAGGGGCATGGACGCCCAGTTGGGGCCACGGGGCGCGGCCCGCACCCTGACCGGCTCCGAGCGGACGGTGGTGCGGTCGATTGGTGCTGACCTGAGGGGCCACCAGGCCATATACTGGGGCCGCAGCGGAGGTGAGCCATGGACGCGCCGGACCATCGAGCGCCTCTCGGCTGGGTCTTCGTCGTCGTGGGCATTGCGGCGATCGTTGGGGGAATGACAGCCCGGCGGGAGCCTGCGGCACCGGAGAGCGGCGACGAGGCGCTGTTGGCGGCCATGGGCAGCCGCGAGCGGAT
>Ga0116184_10002779_pt1 | contig 14926 bp, 15 predicted proteins | sample AD_JPNNA5_MetaG_FD_89886 | JGI IMG/M metagenome (GOLD analysis project Ga0116184, IMG submission 89886) | Active sludge microbial communities of municipal wastewater-treating anaerobic digesters from Japan - AD_JPNNA5_MetaG | ecosystem: Engineered > Bioreactor > Anaerobic > Digestate | place... | reverse complement strand
TTGCTGAAATAATTAAATGTACTTCATCTGCAGAAATAGATTCAAGTAATCTTTTCAACTCACTTAAATGGTCTTGATTGTTAGGACTTCTCCCAACTGTATCGATAAAAATAATATCTTTATCTCTATGTTTTTCAATCATATTCTTTAATTCTGTTGAATCATAAGCAATATCTAAAGAAATATTAGCTATATCTGTAAATGTTTTTAATTGATCTATTGCTGCCAGTCTATAAGTATCTATTGATACAATTGCAATATTATAATGATTAAAAAATTTACATATAGCTGCAATCTTACATAATGTTGTGGTTTTTCCAACACCAGTAGGACCAATAAAAGCAATTACTTTAGAAGTATTTTTGCTTATCTTTAAATTAGGAGCAAGAACAATCTTATCTGATATTTCTTTTATTAATAAATTTCTAATATAATTATCATCATTAGTATCTTTTAAAGATATATTTTCATAGACATTAAAAACGATTTCTCTTGCAAATTTATCTTCTATTTCATTGGAAATTAATATATCATAATATTGTTTTAATTTTGCTGGTAGTTCAGGTATTTTATCATACTTCAAGCGATCAGCAATCTCAACTAACGTATCCTTTACTGAATCAATATCACTTTTCAAATCAATGATTTCAATACCTTTTTCTGCTTTCGAATTATCTAGATTATTATCCCTTATATTTTGGAATTTTTCAGCTATTCTTCTTAAATTTTCTAAAGTATTCAGTTCAGGAATTACAGCTTTGTTAGAATTATTATTGGTTATAATAGGTTCTTCATCAATTGCTGCTGTAATTTCATAAAGAGTATTTCCTGTTTCCTCTTCAACAATATTCTTAGTATTAAGAATAATTGCACTTTCGCCGAGTTCTGTTTTCATTAGCTCAGTAGCTTCTTTAAGGCTAATACCAGTAAATTTTTTAATTTTCATTTTCTAACGATATTTTATCGATAAATTCTATTTCAATATAACTAGGTAATTCAGTAAATGAAAGAACTGCTACATTAGGAAAAGTATTCATTATCATTCTATAAAAGTACAGACGAATTGTTGCAGCAGTTATTATTATTGGTCTATAACCCAATGCTTTAGAATTATCAATACATTTACTTAATGAATCAAAAATTCTTTTTAAAATTTCAGGTGGCAACCCTAAGGTTGGGGTAGTTTGATTTTGGCTTTGTAATGAATTTGTTATCATCTGTTCAATTTTGGGGTCTATAGCAATTGCATGTATAGTTTTATTTTCATCAGCATATAATGAACCCAATGTTTCAGATAGCGAATGCCTTACATATTCCGTCAAAACATCAACATTTTTTGTTACTTTAGAATAATCAGTTAATGCTTCAATGATAGTAACCAGATCCTTAATTGGAATAGACTCTTTAAGTAGATTTTGAAGCACTTTTTGAATTGTACTAAGTGGAAGTACATTATAATCAATATCCTCTACTACAGCTGAGTATTCCTTCTTAAGGTTTTCTATCATATTCTTTGTTTCTTGCTTACCAATTAATTTATCTGCATTTGCTTTAATTATCTCAGAAAGATGAGTAATTAAAACCGAGATAGGTTCTACAACCGTATAACCAACATATTCAGCCCTTTCTCTTAAATCTGAAGTTATCCATACAGAAGGTAAATTAAATGCTGGATCTAAAGTTGTTATACCCTCTACCTCTTCCGTTACTGTTCCTGGATTTATAGCCAGCAATCTATCCATCATTAATTCACCTTTTGCAATTGTATTACCTCTAATTTTAATAATATAATTATTTGGCTCTAATTGTAAATTATCTCTAATTCTTATTGGGGGTACAATAAATCCTAACTCTAAAGCTATTTGTTTTCTAATATTTCCTATTCTACTAAAAAGATCACCTCCTTGCTCCTCATCTACAAGAGATATCAACCCATAACCTATTTCTAATTCAAGTGGATCGACCTGTAAATAATTCTCCAATGGTTCTTCAACCTCTCGAGGTTTCGTTTCAATTTCTTCTTTCTTAATTTCTTCTTCTTCCAATGATTTCCTTGAGGCTAAATAACCTAGACCAGCAAATACAAAAGATAAAAACATAAAAGATAATGTTGGCATACCAGGAACAATAGAAAACAAAAATAAAGCACCACTTGTAATGTATAAAGCTTTAGAGTTCTTTAATAATTGATTTTTTAATTCAACATTTAAATCATCACCTGAAGATGATCTAGTAATAACTAAACCGGCGCTCGTAGATACTATTAATGCAGGTATTTGAGTAACAAGACCATCTCCAACAGTTAAAAGTGTATAAGTTCTGATAGCTGTTGCAAAATCCATATTCTTTTGTAGGATACCAATTATAAAGCCTCCGATAATATTTACTCCAACAATAACCAAACCAGCAATTGCATCTCCTCTTACAAATTTACTGGCACCATCCATAGCACCATAAAACTCAGCTTCGCGAGAAATTTGTTCTCTTCTTCTCCTAGCTTCAGCTTCAGTTATTAATCCTGCATTTAGATCAGCATCTATACTCATCTGTTTTCCAGGCATTGCATCCAGTGTAAATCTTGCAGCAACCTCAGCAATTCTTCCCGCACCTTTTACAATTACAACAAATTGAATAATTATCAGAATTATGAAAATTATAAAACCTACAACATAATTGCCTTTAACAACAAAATTACCAAAAGAGTATATTACATCACCAGCAAAACCTTCTCCTAAAATTAATCTTGTTGAAGCTACGTTCAACGATAATCTAAATAACGTTAAAACTAATAATAGACCAGGGAAAACAGAAATATCCAAAGGATTGATAAGATAAATAGCAACCATCAATACGACAATAGAAAGCGCAATATTTGTAGTAATTAAAATATCTAATGCTAATGGAGGTAAAGGAATAATCATAACAACAAGTACAACCATCATAGCTACTGCAAGCATTATATCGGTATTTTGAAAAACCGACATAAGTCTAGATCTTGCTGGAGTATCAAAAACAGAATCCGGTATTAATGTTGTTTTTGCCATTAGTTAACAGATATCTTTTTATTTTTAATTTTATAAATATATGCTAAAATTTGCGCTACAGCTTGATACATCTCTTGAGGAATAGATTCATCAATATCAACAGACTTATAAATCAATTGTGCAAGGGGTTTATCTTCAATTATTGGGATATTATGCTCTATTGCAATTTGTTTTATCTTTTCAGCTATAAGATTTGCTCCCTTAGCAATTACCTTAGGTGCATCCATTTTCCCAAATTCATATTTTAGTGCAACAGCAAGGTGGGTTGGGTTAGTTATTACAACATCAGCTTTTGGTACTTCCTGCATCATTCTTCTTCTAGCTAACTGCCTTTGAATGCTACGAATTCTACTTTTAATTAAAGGATCACCTTCTAGTTGTTTATTCTCTTCTTTTACTTCTTCTTTTGTCATCTTAATTTCATTTTCAAATAATCTTCTTTGAACAATATAATCTAAAGCTGCTATCACAACAAACACCAAAATAATTTTAAAAGAGATAGACATAGCTGCTTTACATAAAAAGAAAAAGATAGTTAAGACATCACTATCCATTATCAAAGCACTTTCTTCAATATAAGCTTCAATTGAATACCAGCCAATTAAACCTATTATTGCAACTTTCAATAATCCTTTTATTAATTCTATTAGCGATCTTTTCGAAAATATTACCCTCTTTATTCCAGTAAAAGGATTTAATCTATCAAATTTTGGTACTAAAGGATCTGTAGTAAAAAGAAATCCAACTTGGCTATAGCTCCCTATCATACCTATAAACATTAAAACTATCATTATAGGGAAAATAATTAATCCTATATAAACAAAAATATTAAAGAAAAATGATTTAATTCCATCAGGTGAAATTACAATACTATTCAAGCTCAGAAAAATATCTCTAAAAAAAGCTGTAAGCCTATAAAATAAAAAGTTTCCGCTAAAATATAAAATTATCAAGCTAAACAATAATACAAAAGCAGAGTTTACCTCGATACTTTTTGCTACTTGTCCTTTTTTTCTAGCTTCTTCACGCCGCTTGGGCGTAGCTTGTTCAGTTTTTTCTAGATACGATTCATCAGCCATCTTACATTACACGAATTAATTCAACAACATTAAACTCAAATGCAGTTAATAATTTTTTAAAAATTACAAAAATAAAAGGCATCATAAATGATATTATTAAAAGGCCAACACCTATTTTTAAAGGGAACCCGATAATAAATATATTCATTTGAGGTACTATTCTTGCTAATATTCCTAAAGCAATATTTGTAAGGAATAAAGAAATTATGACAGGTGCGGCTATTTTAATTGCAATAATAAATATTATTGATGAGGTTTTTATCAATTTTTCAACAAGTTGATTATTTAAACTAAATCCACCTATAGGTACAGATTCATAGCTTAATTTTATAGATTCCAAAATAAAATGATGACCATTTAATAATAAAAAAATAAGTGCAGCAGTATAATATAAAAACCTTGATAAAACAGGGTTGTTACCTGTTTCAGGATCATAAATAGTTGCAATGTTAAACCCTAAATCAAAACCCATTATTTCACCTGCAATTTGCATACCCATAAAAATCAAGCTTATCATAAAACCTATTATTAAACCTACAACAACTTCAATAACAACCAGTAATACAAAAGATAATAGATCAAGATTTATTTTTGGCATTGTATCCTTTAAAAGTGGGAATAAAGTTAACGCAAAAAAAAGAGAAATTGCAATTCTTATCTGTATAGGAATCACTTCACTATTAAATATTGGAGCAACTGAAAATAAAGTAATTACCCTAATAAAAATTACAATCAACAATATAAACTGTAAAATATAATATTCCATTTTACTTTACAATTGTTGGTAAAATATTAAAAATGTTTTTAGTAAATCCAATTAAAATATCAAGCATCCAGGGTAAAGTAATAATTCCTACAATTGCTACTACAATAATTTTCGGAACATAAGTCATCGTCATTTCATTCACAGATGTTGCAGCTTGAAAAATTGAAATAATTAAACCAACTATTAAAGTAACACCAAGAATAGGTGCAGAAACAAGAAAAATTGTATAAGTAGCCTCTCTTAGTAAAGTTATAGCAAATTCTTCTGTCATAATAAATCCTTACATAAAACTTTTAATTAATGTTTCTACTATTAAATACCAACCATCAACAAGTACAAAAAGAAGTATTTTGAAAGGTAAAGATACAAACACAGGTGGTAACATCATCATACCCATAGACATTAAAATACTCGCAACAATCATATCAATCATCAAAAAGGGTATAAATAATAAAAATCCCATTTGAAAACCTGTCCGTAGTTCACTCAAAGCAAAAGCAGGAATTAATGTAAGTGTAGAAATATTTTCTCGGTTTTCAGGTTTTTCACCACCAGAATATTTGATAAATAACGCTAAATCTTCTTCCTTTGTTTGCTTAAACATGAAATCTCTAAAAGGTTTAATTGCACGATTATAAGCTGAATCCTGTGTTATTTGATTTTTTAGGTAAGGTTGAAGAGCATTATCATTAGCATCTTTAAATACTGGAGCCATTATAACAAAAGTCATAAATATTGCCAAACCTACAATTACCTGAGATGGAGGCACTTGCTGAGTACCCATTGCTTGTTTTAAAAAATGAAAAACAATTATTATTCTTGTAAACGAAGTCATTAAAATCATTAAAGCAGGGGCAAGCGAAAGAATTGTCATTATAAGCAATATTTGCAAAGTAAGAGATACATCTTCAGGTTTTTGTGCTTTATCAATACCTATAGTAACCTTTGGTAATGGCAGAGGTGTAGGTGCAGCTTGACTAAAAGCATAATTTGTAACAAAAAATCCTAACAAAAAAACAAAAAATATCCTTTTTATCATATTAATCTTTACAAATAAGAAATCATTTTAATCCAAGATTATCTTTTAGGTGACTTAAAAAACTTTTATTAACATTTTTAGGAGTTGATAATGAAGATTCTATTTTCAGTAAAGTCTCTTTATCAGTAATTTCGGAAAGAACATTTATTTGATTATCAGTTAACCCAACTACTAACAACCTATCAAAAAACTTTATTATATAAATATACTTTTTGGGTTGTAGCATTATATGACCAATTATCTTGAATTCATTTGAACTTTTCAACCCTCCAGTAAAATTCTGATCTTTATAAACAAACTTTTTTAAAAAGAAAAGAACAACAAAAATTAGAACAATTACTAAAACAAGAGAACCAAAAGCCTGTAAAAACATACTATTCATTATCTTCTTATGGAACGTAATCTTTCTGTTGGTTCTGTAAGGCTAGTAATTCTTATACCAAAATGCTTATCAATTACAACAACTTCGCCTTCAGCCATTTTTTTCCCATTAATCAAAATATCCACCGGCTCACTTGCCATTTTATCAAACTCAATTATTGAACCTCTTTCGAGCTCCAATATATCTTTAATCATCATAGAGGTTTTTCCTAATTCAATAGAAACCGGTAGAGAAAGATCAAGGAGCATATCAATTTTGTGTTCTTTCTTTTCTGAAAAAGAATCAGTCTTATTAAACTCCTCAAACTCAGCAGGCTGTACTTCTACTTTTTTATCGGAAGATTGTTCTTCTCCTCCTCCACCTGAACTTGCTAGGCCTAAAAATTGATCTATTTCATCCTGTGTCATAATTTAATCTCCTATATCATCTTCGGTTGCAAAACGGTTTATTATTACTGCTTTATGACCATCAAACTTACCGGGTTTACCGTAAAATTTTTTTCTATTGTTAACAATAATTTCTAAATCCTGATCAACTTTTTTATTTAATCTTAACACATCTCCAACTTCAAGATTAAGCAACTCACCTATTGTAATTTGAGTTTTCCCCAACATCGCAACTACAGGCACTCTGGTATTCAATATTTGTTTAGATAAAACTTCTTGCCTGATTCCAGTTTTACCGGAATGACCCACGGGTGAAAGATGTTGAAAGTTAAGCTTTGAAATAACTTCTTCTAACGCAAAAGTTGGAAAACATAAATTCATTAGATATGGCCTATTTGCTACCATTACTTCAAAAGTAACAACAAGTACAATTTCACTTGGTGGCGCAATTTGAACAAAGTCGGCTTCAGATTCAAATCTTTCTAATTTAAAATTTAAGTTACCAACACTTTTCCATGCTCCTTGTAAATCTGTGAGAGCTCTTTCAACTATTCCTTTTAAAACACTTTGTTCAATCTGAGTTAGAGCACGTACTTTCTTAACTGATTCCCCATTACCTCCTAACAGCCTTTCCATAATTACAAATGCTAATTGGGGGCTCAGCTCAAGAATAGCACTACCATCATTTATACCTAATTCAAAAACATATAAACAACCAGGATTTGAAACAGAAAGTATAAACTCAGAATAAAAAAGTTGATCAACTGATGTAACGTGTACTGTTACTATAGTTTGCAATCTTGATACCAAATAATAACTTAAAGACTCTGCAAAACTTTCGTGTATATTTTGCATTGTCCTTAATTGATTTTTAGATAACCTATTAGGTCTTCTAAAATCATAACCAGTAATCTCTTTCTGAGCATCTCGTTTACCGGTTAAAATCTCCTCTACTGCTTCCTGATTACCTATGTTGGATAGTAGGCTATCTATCTCTTGTTGAGAAAGTATTTCAGCCATACAACCCCCTCCTTATTGAACAACAAATTTACTGAAAAATATATTCTTCACCTTTTTACCGCCAATTTCTTTATTTAATATTTTTTTCAAATCAAGTTTAATAGAATCTCTTCTATCTATATCAACCAATTCATCAATTGTTTTACTTGCAAGATATTGACTTAATATATCATTTAATTGAGCTTTTCTTCCTTCCTCAAATTCCTTTTTAACTTCTTCGGATGGAACAGCAATACCTATTTGTGTCATAAGGTATCTTCTACCACCAGAACCCTTTGGGTTAATAATTAAATCATCAGTTTGATAAATTATTACAGGGCCCTCCTCTTTCTTAGTCTCTTTATGTTCATCTGTAGCAGTTCCACCCTCTGATTCAGTTGATTCAGATGAGTTAGAACTTTTCTCAATTTTTTGTGTATCAGTTACGGGTTGAGAAGACTTATTTTGATTTAAAACAAAATATACTAAAATTACTATTATTATTAACTGCACAATCATAGCAACAGAAAATAGCAACATAAAGGTTTTGCTGCTTCCACCATCACCTTTTTTTGGTTCTGCAGTTTTCCCTTCTTGAGAAGGATCCTTAGGTGCATCTTTTGTTTTTGCCATTTTTATCCCTATAAATAATTTCTATTCTATTTAATTACAAATCTTATGCCAATTGTAAAATAAAAATAAATTATTGATTTTTATAGTATTAGTTAAAATATTTAATTTAAAGTATACTAATTATTATCGAAAAATAACAACGTGGCTAATATTATACATTAGTCTTATGATAAAATACTGGATCTTGATGTATTTTTCTTTTATAATCAATCACTTTATCCACAATCTCTCTAGCACTTTCTTTAACTAATACTTTTGCTCCATTTGAGAGTGTTATTACAACATCGGGTGTCTCTTCTACGAAAACTATCATATCTGCATTGATAGTTATTTTGCGATGGTTTGTTCTTGTTACTTCGATCATCTTGAGAGCTCAATTTATTATACTTTAATATAAATTTGGTTATTTTTTTTGGCAATACATAAATTCTACCATAAAATATAATTAGTATAAAATAATAGTAAAGATATTGATATTTGTTTTATAGATCTTAAAAACTTATATCTAAAGAAATTAAGTTTCTATGAGCAAATGTTAAAAAATTAAACAAATTCAATTAATTCGAATATGCTCAAAAAAAAAGTTAAAGTACAAAAAGAGAAATGAAAAAATTTAAGAAAAGATAATCTATATGAAGATAATAATGATATAAATTGATAATTTTTAATACTAATATAAAAAAAGGAGCCATACGGCTCCTTTAATTAAGAATAAATCAAAAATTAATATCTTCTAAACGATCTATTACCAAAACCACTTCGATTTCTATTATTTTCTCTTGGCTTGGCTTCGTTTGTAATGATACATTTACCTTTAATTTCTTTTCCGGTTAGCTCAACAATAGCTTTAAGAGCACTATCTTTGCTCTTTATTTCTACAAAGCCAAAACCTCTTGATTCACCAGTAAACTTATCTTTAATAATTGACACGGTTGATGGTGAATAAGGCATAAAAACCTCTCTTAATTCAGCTTCTGATACATCAGTTGCAAGATTTCCTACATAGATATTCATAAATACCTCTTTTAAAAAATTTGAAAAAACATTTCATCTCTCTAATTTAACATCAAATCCTGAGGATATTTATGAAATTATTCACTATCACAATGCCAGGAAGAGACTATTAGAATGGTGAAATTCAATTAACTACTAATAACATACTCATAATATTTTTAAAACACAAGTGAAAAAGATATACTTATACTTTATTATGTAACTCATCATACTCTTTAATCTTTTTCATAATGCTCTCAGTGGCTTCGTCATAGATAGATTTTATATCTTCATTTGAAAACTCATAAACTCTTTCAGAAAAATCAGTTTTTTCTATTCTATCAAATAGACGATTTTTAGCTGCTTCGATATCCTTACCATAGATATGATATGAGTCTGCATGCCAGTTTAATCTGCCAAGTAAAATTTTTTTGCCTGTTCTTCTTGCTATTTCATCAGCAATTATTTCTTTATTGAACATTATAAAACCAAACATATTCATGAAATTTGCACCCCAAGCATCATTGCTACGGAATCTTACATTGCAATTCAACCAACCAACGCCATCTTCATCCTCAATAATTCGGTACCATAAAGATTGTAAACAAGGTGGGTCATAACAATCTAAATCTAAATTTGGCATCCATGTTATCATTTGAGCTTGCCTTGTGAAAGGTTGTTTTACTAATTTTTGAATTACATTTTCAATTTGATTAATATTGAAATAACCCGCAACTTCTGACTTACCATTTCTTAATTCTTTCCATGCACCATAATTTGCCAAACGGCCATGATAAGTATACTCCCAACGAGTATCTTCTGGATCATTAATATTTTTTACCCAATGATCTTTAACACCTTGCACCTCCAAAACATATTCTCTTAAATCTTCTATACCTCCAGGAAAAGCTTTATGAATCATTGGTTCTGAAAGAGGGTCAAGGATTGTTATATTCATTGTACAATCTAAACTAAGAGGATCACCAGGTTTATCATATTGAGTTTTAAAAGGTATTCCATTCTTATATAATTCCAATAAAGCTTTTTCATAAGCAGCTGCTAATGACTTCTCACAAACAAAGATTACAGGTATATTTTTCATATATTCTCCTAATTTTTTCAAAAATTAACAAATTAAGATTCCAAAAGCAAATAAATTTTTGACTCAAATTATACATTAGATTTTCTTTTCAATAGTTTCAAGACTTTCAAACAAAATTTTATTCATAATATTTTAACATTATAGAAATTATTATAATTTTTATCGATGAAATCAAAATAACATCAGTATATTTTTGTAATAAATGACTGAGAAATATCAATAATATGGCATTATGAATAATTTAAAGAACTAATAAAATAAAAATGCTTCAGAATAAAATTCTGAAGCATTATTTTTTAAAAAAAATAAAATTTAAAAGGCTGAAACAAAACCTATTCCAATTCTGCCATATTTTTTGTCATTATTGTTATAATAAGTATACTCCCCTACTATTCTGATATTTCTTCTTATCAAGTAACCAAAACTTAAAGTATAGGAATTGTACTCAAGATCTTTTTGATCAGATTTAACGTAATTATATAAAGCCAGACCATACCATTTGCTATCATCACCTTTAGGTAAGAATAATAATTCACCCATTATACCATCAGATTTTATTTCTTCTGCATTAAATGTGGTAAAAATTGGATTATTATCTTTTCTGTGAACATACTGAAAATTTAACTCTAAGTTTTCTAATCCAAACGTAAAATCTCCTCCATACATTTGAACCTTATTATCTTCATTATATAAATTTTCTTTACCAGTATAAATTAATCCACCTAACCTAAAATGTTCACCTATATCCTGAGAAACTCTACCCATAAAGTTTTTATTTTTATCATTATCAAAAAGCTTACTTGAATTAGCAGCAGAAATTCCATTACCGTTTATTATCTCAAGTGTAAAATCGGTTCCTGTTGGTAAGCCATAAGTAAGCATAATGCCTCTATCATAAGTTAAGTCAATTTGTGAAAAGCCGGGTTTAATTTTATAAACCTGATAATCTTCAAATGGCAATCTTAATTCTCTTTTAAAGAGAGGGTCTGAAACTTGAAATTGACCTACATAAAGATCTAGATTTACACCAAAAAGATCATTAAACATCACAAAAGCATCCTCAACACCAGCTACATCACCACGTTCGTTAAAGAAAAAATAAAAATAATATGAAATATTTTTTGTAAGCTCACCCCCAGAAATTAATTTTATAATATAAGGTGCGGAAAAATCTAAATAATTAGATTTTGAATTATTGTAATTTAAATATCCTTCAAATCTAATTCCAATAGGCACTTCACGCAACAAGCTTAATTCATCATCACCAGTATCAGTATAATATCTTGGAGCATCTTTATCTGGTATTGTAAAACCATTACCTGCAAACTCATCTCCGTAAGGTTTTAGTTTAGGAAAGGGAGAATGACAAGTTTTACAGGTTAATGAATACTTTCTTGCAAAAGCAGGAAAGGAAAATAAATTATTAGAGATAACGAAAGTTAAAATTATACTAAAAAATATAACTTTTTTCATAAAACACCTATGGTAAAATTGTAATTTTAGTTGAATGTTCGTTTACTTTTATAATTTCAGATTCATCTTCAGGTACATTTAAAAAATCAGCTACTGGTTTCACCAATTTTTGATAATTAAGAACTGCTGTCACTTTTATTTCGCCTGGTGGACAGTTGTTTGGAATTGTAAAAGTAAATGTTTCTAATTTTGTCTCTCTTGGTCCAATTCTATAATCTACTCCTAAAGATTTTGTATTCCATTGTTGGATAGTCATTCTTCCTTGTGGGTCAAAATATGGCATTCTGAAAATTCTATCACCAAAAGGCACTCCGTCTCTTTGAACACCTTTAAAATTTGGATCATTTAAAGCAATACCCATATCCTGATAAGCTAATACATCTGAACTAATTGTATATTGCTCTCCCTCAAAACCTTTTTTATCTACTGGTAAATGATATACGTTGCCTTTAGAATCAACAGCTTCAACATGCATCCATACGATTCTATCTTCAACAGATCCAGTTGGGAATTTGTGTCCTGTCTTTTGATTAAATAAAGCAACTGTAAATTTTACTTTTTCTCCTGGTTCAACTTCTCTAATATCTGGATGAATTCTTAATTCAATTGTTCCTTTAACTTTTCCAGGATCGTGGGCTCCATGAAATAAATGTTGTCTTACATCTTTATAAGTATTACCCATTGCTGCACTTTTACCTTCAGCATAGGTCATATGACAATTATGACATTTTACCCCTTCTTTAGAGTAGGGACCTTCTTTCCATTCTAAATGTGTTGATTTTACCCAGATACCATATGGGCTTTTTTCATTATGACAGGTTCCACAAAATTCTGCAGTACCTAGAAAATCATTTTTTTCAAGATTATGTTCAGGAGAGTTATTACCTACTCTATTTGCATATTTAGTCTTTCCAGGATTACTAATATAATTAAAATTGTGAGGAGTATCTCCAGCAAATCCGTTAATTGTATGGCATACATCACATGATACAGATTCATTTGCCCTACTATTTTTCTCTGGTCTTGGAGGCGGAACATCTCCAGCAAGAAATGCGATCGGTGAATGACATCCATTACATCCAGCTTTTACTCCTTCAACTACTTTATCTTTTTCAGCATGAGGTACAGCTAAATTAAAATATTCAATTTCATCCCAATGATGAGTATAAGCTTGTGACATCATAGCTTGTTTCCATTGTTGGTAAAAATCATTATGACAAGAGGTTCCACAAAAAGCAGGTTTCTGAAAATCATCATATTTTCTTGTGCCCAGTGCTTCATCAGAGGTTTTAACCTGTGTATAACTACTATTACCCAACAAGATAAATAGTATTATTAAATAATACTTTTTCATAGCAATAACTCCTGAATAATATTTAGAATGGAAGTTACAATATATTAACTTGTTTTAAATATAGAAAAAAAGATGTCAATTGTCAAACAAATTCAAATCGCAATTCTTATAACGTTGTTTAAACAAATAAATTATTTTAGCAGTTCTATCCTAATTCTTCTTTAGGTGTTTATTATTATAACCCTGATATAAACAAACTTAAATCAAACACAATTATTTAAAAATTATTTTTTTAAATTTTTCCAATAATTAAGATCAAATAATTTTGTATTTATTTTTTAAATTTATAATTTAGTTTTAATTTAGAAATGATACTTTTTGTAAAAAAATTATAATAACTAATTTGTATGTTTTTAATTCTACTATTTAACTATTTCAAAAGCGTAAAGATTTACATTAGGGAGGAGCAACCAATATAATAACCACATTGTGCTACTTATTGAAACTGGTATTGCAAAATTATCATCTAAAAGGTTAAAAGAATACAATTCCGAAAGAGTACCAATTAAAGCACCAATAATTCCAATTATATATTCTATGGGTGTATATGTAATTTTTGGAGTAACTAAAATTACTATTACTGCACTAATAAAAAAAGCTAAACTCCCTTCAAGAGTTTTGCCATTAATTTTTATTTTTCCAATACTCATTCCCACAAGAGCAGCAAGTATATCAGAAATAATTAATATCGAGAAACTCATAACCACTAATACTTTTGGAAAAATAAAAATACAAATTGATGCTGATATTAAAACATAAGTTCCACCATTTAAAGTTTTCTTAGAACTTACTTCGTGTTTTCTTAAAATATTTCCAAATATTTTATAAAAAACATTCGCTACCGTAGAAGAATAATATCTCAAAATATCTAGTATAATTGAACCTAATGTTAAAGGAATAATTATTGAAAGGGCAAGATCTTTTGGAATATAGTAATAAATAATAGGTATAGAAAGGGATATCATATGAATACCCTTTCTTATCAATTCTTTTTTTAAATTTGTTTTATTTGAAACATTAATAATATCTTTCAATAAACCACCTTTACTTATGATTGTTGATCACTTTTACCTGAATCTGATTGTTCCTCAGCTTTTTTCAATTCTTCAACAGCTTTTCTTATTTCATCAGCTCTTGCAGATAGATCAATTTTATCTTTTGGTGGTTCGGTCTTTTTTGTATTGTTAACAGGAGGTAATTCTTCTCCTTTTATAATCTTATCAATTTCTTCACTATCTAATATTTCTCTTTCTAATAAAGCACCAGCTAATCTATGTAAAGTATCGATATTTTCTCTCAATATTCTCTCAGCTCTCTCTAGAGCAGAATTTACAATTGATTTTACCTCTTCGTCAATCTCAATAGCAGTTTTTTCACTATAATCTTTATGTCGTGTAATTTCTCTTCCTAAAAATATCTCTTCTTCTTTAGAGCCATAAGTTAGAGGTCCTAATTTCTCACTCATACCCCATTCACAAACCATTTTCCTCGCAAGAGCAGTAGCTCTTTCAATATCATTACCAGCGCCAGTAGTTAATTGATTGAATACTATTTTTTCAGCTACCCTACCACCAAGTGCATAAGCAATCATTGCCTCAAGATAATCCTTAGAGTATGTGTGTTTTTCATCGATTGGTAAGTAAGTTGTAACCCCTAGAGCTCTTCCACGAGGAATA